>Ga0208219_1000269_pt1 | contig 19389 bp, 17 predicted proteins | sample NGESurshal072012_7_FD_184469 | JGI IMG/M metagenome (GOLD analysis project Ga0208219, IMG submission 184469) | Arctic peat soil microbial communities from Barrow, Alaska - NGEE Surface sample 53-2 shallow-072012 (SPAdes) | ecosystem: Environmental > Terrestrial > Soil > Wetlands > Peat ... | reverse complement strand
CCGCCTGCACCGCCAGCACCACCACCAGCGGCCACCCCGCCGCCAGCCCCGGCATGCCACCGCCCCGACGGCGTCGCGAACCGGCAGGCTGGGAGGACGAGGTCTCAGGCGCGTCGGCCGCAGGGGATCCAACCGATGCTGCAGCCCGGCCCGCCTCCGCAGTCTCAGGCCTGAGATCCTGAGCGGAAGCATCTCCCGGCTGCGGCGTCGGAAGGATGTCCCTTCCTGCCGTCGTGCCGTACTCCATCAGCCGCACCTGCCTGCCTGCGATCAGGGGTGTGGTAGGGGCCAAATCAACGGCTACCCCCCGCAGCCCACGTAACGTGCTGTGGCCGTCACAGAACGTGGCTATACCCTCGACTGTGGCGACTGCATATGAGAAGCTACTAAAAGCGTCGATGAGACGAAGCAGGTTTACTAAATCCCGAACGTGGCGAATCTACGCTTCCTGTCGCTTTCCCCACGGCGCCGGACTACAGCGCTGACCAGGCCGTAGATCGCTAAGGCAAGCCAGCCGGGGCCAGCTGATCGTGGATCCCCAGCTTGAACGCCGCTTCCGCGGACGGGCTGTCTTCGATACGCCAGTCTTGGTGGTAGACGCCGTCGTGCTGGGTGTTGTCGAACCAGACGAGGCCGAGCGCCTTGTAGCTGGACATCCCGGCGAACAAGTCCCGGATCTTGACGGACTGGCCGGCAGCAGGGCCGACGGCGGTTTCGGACAGCAGGACCGGAGCCCTGGTGAAGGTCCGTACCTGGTCGATGGTGCGGCCGAAGACGCGCGCGAAGGTGTCGGCGGGGCGGTAGTAGTAGCCGTCGATGCCGACCCAGCTGACATAACTCGCGCCAGGCCACCAGGAGGCGATCGGTCCGGTACTGGCCAGGTCTGCGTTGATGGTCCACAGCCAGGTGACGTTCTCCGCGCCCTGCCGGCGAAACAGCGTGACGACATGCCGCCAGGCCGCGACGAACGTCGGCGCTGGTACGTGCCGGTAGCCCCAGGGGTACCAGGCGGCATTCATCTCATGCCCGAAGCCCAGGACGACGGAATGCCCGAAGTCCCGCACGTGGTCGGCGTATGAGCGCAGGTACTCGTCGTACTGACCGGCCGCGATCCCCGCCACGTTTGCGAAGTTCGGATCGATCTGCACCACCGTGATCTCACCGTGGTCGCGGAGCTTCCTCGCGAACGACGTCGCAAAGGGCTGTGCCCAGCCGCTGAAGTAGCCGACGAGGTTCGGCTGCCTGCCAGCAGCTTTAGCGAAGTCTGCGATCGGCGTGTACCCGGGTGGTGCTCCGTTCTCATAGACGCCCAGATAGGAGGCTCGGCCGGACGGCAGCGTCGCGCGCGCCGCCGGCGGCTGAGAGCCGGCGGAGGGGGAGGCGACGTGGAGCACCGTGAAGATGACGGCGACAGCAGCGAACATGATGGCCGCGATCATCACCAGACGAGATCTCATGTTGTGTTTCTCTCGGGAGCACGTTGCGGCTGACCGTCCGGAGGATAGTACAGAACCTCCGCTGCGGCACACCCGTGACTCAGCGACGTCGCCACAGTGCAGACAGCCCGACAAACCTGCCTGCGAAATACGCAGTGAGCAGGGCACTGTCGACGGCAACGGCAGGTAGGGCTTTGCGCCAGCAGGAGCGAGGAGTCTCAAATCGACTGCGCACGTGTTGGGCTCCCGCAGCCACGACAAAGGAAACGGGAATTGCCGCGCCGATGATCCGATGCTCATGCGCGGCCGCGAATAGACCCGCTGCTGCTGCACCCACGAATGCGCCCGTCACGACGTCTGGCTGTCGCACCTCACGATAAGCAATTAGTTGGCGCGTCGCACCGTTTCCGACTTCGAACAGCCACCTTAGCGACATACCCAGTGTCTTGTCCTCCTCGTGCCGCACGAGCAGCCCGGGGATGGTCGCGGACGACAGGCCGTGGCGGTCCATCGCGTGATTCAGGGCACTATCCTCTCCTTCGCGCAGCGCCGGATCGAATTGAATTACGTCAAAAACCTCGCGCTTATATAGCCCGTTGCTTCCCGCCACGGCAGTCGTCCCGTGGAGAACGCGTGGTACAAGCCTGAAACGCCTGTAGAGGTACGCGACATCCCCGTCAGGCACTGCGATTCCTCCGACCGCATCGTGATCGCTCAGTGCCAGGCGGGTGCTCGCTAGCCAATTTGCGGGGAGAATGATATCAGCATCGACTGTGGCGATGACCTCACCGCGCGCCGCTGAGATTCCCGTGCTCCGAGCGTAGCCGCGGCCCCGGTTCTCTTTCAGGTCAATGAAGCGTATGCGGGAATCCTGCGCCGCGATATCCGCGACTATCTGCCCTGTCCTGTCGCGCGAACCATCGTTGACGACAATGATCTCATACTCGTCGAGATCCTCCAACTCAGTAATTGCCGCGATAGTATGAGGAATATTGGCCGCCTCATTATAGGCGATGATAACGAAGCTAACGAAGGCTTTCTTCTGCATGGCCTGCCTCCTATCAAGAGAATTACCAACTCTGATCCGCGGATGGCGGACAGCCGCGACAGGCCCCCGCGATGTCTGCCTCAGGCCGCCTAGAGGATACTGCGCGGTCATAACCGCCGTATTGCGGACGTATTATCTGGGGCTCTGGCCGGGTATCGGCCCCGACCGCCGGCTCCTACGCCGGGCCACACGGCCGACCTGGCTGGACCTCCCGGCCAACCTGATCAGGCCGTCCGGGTCAAATTCGGCCACGATGAGTCCAGCACCAGGAGAGGCTGGTCGGGCAGGGGAGCAGTGACTGCAGCCGGATGAGTGCACCCTGGGCCAGGGGAGTGGTGGCGTAATCTGCTGTTTTGCCGCGTGGTCGTGCCACGCCCTGACCCTCCAGCTCAGGGCGGGGCGCCTAGATGCGCTCCCAGCGCGCGGTTCAGTCGCCCAGAGCGAAACGTGACACTTTGTGCACGAAATCCTACTTAGCGTGACAACCCATAGGATCACGCAAACAGCAGCAAGAGGCCACGGACCGCCCTAGACTGTTCGAGTCCCCCAACCAGGGCGGACTGGTCAGCATGATGTCCACATACGGTGCATCCTTGGGGGAGAGACTCGATATTGTCCGCAGTCTCGAATCGCATGGCGGGATGGTGGGGGGCGGTTGTCCTAGTCGGCGGCATCGTTGCAGCCGCGGGCGCATTGCAGACGGCCGCGGGCCATGAGATGTTGCGGCAGGTTGGCCTGTTCGAAGATCCAGGTGGCTATACATCTCTCGCCTTCGTCCATCCGAAGTCTGTTGTGGAAGAGCAGCTCGTTTCACAACGATCGGCTGTCACCCTCAAATTCGTGATCCATAACGCCGGTAGTACCACGCGTACCTACCAGTGGTCGGTTCTTCTCGTCCGAGCAGGGCACGCCCGCCGTGTGGACACGGGCTCGCTTAGTCTGGCTTCAGGGCGCGAGGCCTCAGTTACTCGGCCCGAAGCGATTGCCTGTACGCGGGGACGGCTGCAAATTGTCGTGAGCCTAGCCCGTCCGGCCGAGTCCATAGACGCCTGGACGGCATGCTGGTCTCCGAGGAGCTGAACTGCCATGAGTCAACGTGCTGTCGTCGCATTTGTCTGCGATGCCATTTATCCATACTCTCACGGCGGCAGAGAACATCGCTACCGGCAGCTGTTGCCCCAGGTGGCCGAACGCGTTGAGGTACATGTTTACACGATGCAGTGGTGGGACGGCCCCCTCTCCTATAGCGATGCCGGCGTCACCTACCACGCCATCTCGCAGCTGCTGCCCATGTACGCAAACGAACGCAGGTCGGTTCGGCAGGCGCTATTTTTCGGACTGGCTGGCCTTCGTCTGCTGCGATGCCATTTTGACGTGCTCGAGGCTGATCACATTCCCTACCTGCAGGTTTTTATTCTTCGGATCGTTGCGACGCTCAAGCGCAAGCCATTCATTGTCACGTGGCATGAGGTCTGGAGTCGGTCCTACTGGTGCAATTACATGGGCCGGGCTGGATGGATCGCCTGGATGATCGAGTGGGTAGCCATGCGACTGCCCGACCACATCATCGCAGCTTCGCCTCAGACGGCTGAGCGCCTGAGGAGCGCGCTCGGACCGCGTATGCCGATCACGACTGCTCCGAACGGCATCGACCTGAGCGCCATTCGCAGTTCATATCCGGGCCCGGCAATCAGCGACCTAGTCTTTGTCGGCCGCCTGATAAGTCACAAGCGGGTCGACATGCTTCTGGATGTGGTGGCCCTCATGCATGCCCGCGGAAACCACATTAAGTGCCGTATCATCGGGGACGGGCCGGAGCGACCGGCACTGGCCGACCGAGCGCGAGACCTCGGAATAGCTGATGCGGTGGAATTCCATCATGATGTTGGTGAGCCGAAGGAACTCTACGCCCTGGTAAAGGCGGCCAAGGTGTTCGTTTCGCTTTCGGATCGCGAAGGATTCGGCATGGCTGTGCTCGAGGCCATCGCCTGTGGCGTTACGGTGCTGACGACGTCCGCTCCTGACAACCTCGCCCAGCATCTCGTCGCGAATTATTCGCGAGGCTCAATTTGTGAGCCCACGCTGGACGCTGTTGCCGCAGCAGTGCAGAAACTCCTCGCTCAGGCTGACGGCCGTAACCCACACGATGAATACGTCCCGGACTCCTGGGTGGCCGACTACGACTGGAGCGCAACGGCGAACCGTGTGGCGGGTGTCTACCTGGACACCAGAAGGACCTGCGGTGTCCCCTAAATTGAGCGTCATCATCTGCTCGCTCAACGGCGCAGCAGGTGTCGATCGCTGTATCCGCGCGCTGGCGACTCAGACCATCCGCTCCGCCATGGAGCTGATCGTGGTCGTCGACGGGTCGACTGACGCGACCGGGGAGGTCGGCCGATCACACGCTGTGATCGTGGTTACCCATGCGACCAACCTGGGCCTGGCCGCGGCGCGCAACTCAGGCCTCGACGTCGCCACAGCCCCTGTTGTCGCGTTTCTCGACGACGATTGTGAGCCAGAGCCACAGTGGGCAGAGCAATTGCTGGCCAGCTATGAGGAGGGAGTCGTTGGGGTCGGCGGCCCCATCCTGCCTCGATCGCGCGCCGGTTTCATGCTTGGCTATCTTGAGCGAAACAATCCACTTAAGCCACAGGAATCGAATCTGGCGAAGAGCAACAGAATCCCATATAGGTTTTATCTCTACCTCGGACGGCAGTGGACGCGAAGACAGGACGGCACCAGGCGGGACGTCTATTCTTTCGCGGGAGCAAGCATGTCGTTTCTCCGGCAGGCACTGACGGACGTTGGCAGATTTGATGAAAGATTTGTATTCGGCGGAGAGGATCTGGACCTCTGCATACGCATGATGCTGACGTTCCCCTCCTGTCGGCTCGTATTCGCTCCAGAAGTCCGGGTTGCGCATCACTTCAAGTCTTCGATTCACGATACGCTGCGCCGGAGCCGGGCCTACGGGCGTGGATCGGCGCGGATGTTCCGAAAGTGGCCAGCAGTGCCGCCCGTGTTCTTCCCCGGCCCCCTCCTGGTCCTCGGCCTGCTGTCGCTGTCTCCCCGCTTTCCCTTCCTCGCCGTCGCTGCGCTTGCCGTACCTCACCTGCTCTATCCGCAAGGATTGCGGCACGCGCTGACCAGCCGCTCCGGAGCGAGCCTGCTCGATGCTTACGTGCAACTTGCGCAGGAGACGTGCGAGGATGTCGGTTTTCTCGAGGGGCTATGGCGCTTCCGTCACCTTGTTCCTGAGTCTGCGCCCGTAGCGGTCCCGGCTGTTATGTCCTGCGAAGAAACGAGGTCGGCGCGGTGACCTTGAAGCCACTCGAGAGACCGCCAAGAAACGCTAAGGCGGTTCCGCGGCACGCCGCTGCGCCGGCCCGCCGCCCCCTCGCAGGTTATGCCGCGGCCCTGGCCCTGATCGCCGTCCTGATCCTGGTGCGCAAGTACTGGGCGGCCCAGGTGCTGCTGGTTCCACTGCTTCTCATTGTTCCAGGTCTCATTCTTCTTCGAACGTTGCGGATTCCCGGCCGGGCTGTCTCGTCATTCCCGGTGTACGTGCCCTGCGCGTCGATCGTCGTGCTGCTGGCTAGTGGCATTGCGGTGAATCTGATCGGTCCACTGGTTGGCATCGCAGCGCCGCTTCGAGTCGCTCCCTTGCTGACGGGCCTTGAAATCACCTGCGCGGCGCTGCTTGCCGCATCCGTTAACGCGCCGTCGGATACGACCATCCCGTGGCACTCACTTTCACGGTCCGCGCGTCATGCATGGCCCCTCATCGTGCCGCTCGTCGCGGCGGCCGGTGCCCTGCGGCTCAATAGCGGTCATAGTGATGGCGTTGCCCTGATCGCGCTGTCCGCTTGTGTTGTCCTCATTGGCGCAACCGTAATTTTCTGGCGGCGCCTCGATAAGACACTACTGCTCGAGATCATTCTCTATTCTGTCGGCCTCGCGATTCTCTGGTCGTTTGCCCTGCGCAGCGACCTTGTTAATGGCTTCGACATCGCTACTGAGTATTACGATCTTCACCAGGCGGTGCTCACAGGAATCTGGCATACGGCCCATCCGGGCGACGCCTACGGGGCAATGCTGAGCATCACGGTGCTGCCAGCCGAACTGCATGCCCTGTCCGGCATCCCCAGTCTTCTCATTTTCAAGGTGGTATATCCGGCTATATATGCCTTGTTCCCGGTAGCGATCTTCGGACTCGCTCGCAGGATTCTTTCTACTCCCTGGGCCTTTGCCGCAGCGGCGTTCGCTATCGGTCAGTATGCCTTCGCCGAGATCGCGGGCTTCGCGCGGCAAGAAATCGCTCTAGTGCTCTTCGTTGCAGTGATCGCGGCAATACTCGACACTTGGATACGGCGGTTTCCGCAGTGGTGCCTGGTGGTTTTGCTCGGGCTCGCGATGGTTGTATCGCATTACTCTACGACTTATGTCGCCATCACAGTGGTCGGCCTGGCGCTCCCCCTTCAGTGGGTGACATCCTGGTTCCGTGAGATACCACGTGTTACCGGTGCTGTCGCCATCCTGTTCGCCACGGTTCTCGTTGGCGCGGCCGTTTGGTATGGCCCGGTAACTAACTCTGCTGCGTCTAGCCTGCAGCATGTCGTCGAGATAGTAGCGGCGCAGGGACCGCAAGTGCTTCCCAACCGCGTGCCGGGCGAGAGCTTCCTGGCTAGTTTTCTGTATGGAAATACAAAGACACCGATCCAGGCTGCGCGCTATGCGAATCTCATCCACACTTTCTATCTACAGAATAAGCCATACGTAACGCCGTTTCCTAAAGCTATCCTGCCCCAGTACGCGCTCCGTAGCTCGTCTGTGCCCGTCCCCCCAGTAAGATTGCATCTTGTCTCGAGCGCCCTCGGCGCGGGCCAGATAGTCGTTGTTGAACTGGCGAATCTGGTCTGTGCAGTCGGGGCACTGCTCATGGTGCTACGACGCAAGGCGACGTCAGTTCTCGTGCGAGGGCTCGGGCTGCTCGCGTTGGCGGCAGTGCTGCTACTAGCGATGCTGCGGTTCAGCGGGACGCTAGCCGTCGAGTACGGACAAGAGCGTGCTCAGATACAGGGCCTCGCGTTGCTTTCTATCTCCCTCTGCTGGATTCTGCAGAGCCTTGCCAACAGGGGTAAACGGTGGCACGCCCTGATCCTTGGCGCGGCCACCGCCTGCCTGGCAGTGCTCGTTTTCACTACCAGCTACCTGAGTAACGCGCTGCTGGGCGGCAACACGTCAGACAACCTCGCTAGTGACGGCCCAGCTTTCGAGTACTACTACATGACGGCGCCCGAGCTGGCTTCCGCACAGTGGCTGGGCAGGTCCGTGGGGAGACGACAGCTGATCTACGCTGATGAGTATGGCGAGCTTCCGTTGGCCGCCATGACCGGGATGACTCCTGCGAGCGGCCTTCTCACCGATGTCACACCCCGGACACTCAGCCAGCTCGCATGGGTGTACGCCAGCAGGACCAACATAGTCGACGGGCGCGCCTTCGCCCTTTACCAGCGCAACCTTGCTACTTATGTATTTCCTTCGGGGTTTCTCCGTGCTTATTATAACGTCGTCTATACCGATGGCTCGTCGGAGGTGTTTCATCGATGATCTCCATCGTCATCATCAGTAAAGATGAGGCAAGCCTTGATGGCACCTTGACCGATGTCGCCCGCCAGGCTCAGGCGCTTGAGCCATCCGAAATCATCGTTGTCGACGCATCCGATGGTCGGCTCGATCACATCCGCCAGCGTCACGAGACCGCGGTGCGATGGATGCAGTTCCGGTCGCCGCCTGGAGTAACCACCTCCATTCCGCATCAGCGTAACGCCGGGGTGCATGCGGCCCGCGGGGAGATGATCGTGTTCACTGACGCGGGATGCCGACCGGAGCCCGACTGGCTAGCGCGGGTGGTCACCCCCCTACGCCAAGATGAGTATGTCACCGCCGGGCTGACCCTGGCGACGCCGGGAAGCACCTCGCTGTACGACTGCTCGGCTCATAAGGCGCTGGAGTCCCGCTATCTGACGGAGTGTCCCACCATCAACCTTGCCTTCCGCCGCGAGGCTTTCGATACTGTCGGCGGATTCGACGAGGGATTCGCTTACGGCTCGGACATAGACTTCAGCTGGCGGCTCGCAGACGCTGGTTACCGGATCCGTAGCGTTCCCGACGCCGTCATGCGGCACGACTGGGGCGATTGGCGGCGCCAGCTGCGCCGTTCCTACGTCTACGGCAAGGCGCGCATGAGGCTCTACCGGAAGCACCGAGCGAGGCTGAGGCATGTGCTGCGCGATAACCCTGTTGTAGTGGTCTACCCGGTGTTCCTTCTGGGACTGCCACTGACTCTCCTCTTTCCTTTCTACCCGACCCTGCTGCTCATACCCGCCTGGCGTAATCGCGCGGACGGGGCGGTAAGGGTTCTGGTTGACCACCTTGCCTTCGGCGTCGGTGTGCTCGCGGAACTGGCGACTCGATGAGAGTCCTGGCTTTTCCTCGCGACCTCAATCCTTACCAGAGCCTGCTGTACACCGAGATGCAGCGTCTAGGTGTCCGCGTCAGTTACATCGGCGAGTTGACGCCGTCGCAGACGCTGAACCTCCTCCTCCTGCCGCTGGAGGTGGGAGTTCGGCGTATTGCGGGGGCGCGCCTGATTCACCTTCATTGGGTCTTCGCCTTCGCCTTCCCAGGTGCGCGACGTTTTCCGGTCGCGCGGCGGGCGGCACAACTCTGGTTCCTTGTCTGGTTGCGGACCTGCCGGATCCTCGGCATGCATCTGGTGTGGACCGCGCACAACGTGCTGCCGCATGAGCCAGTCTTCGCAGACGACATGTCCGCACGGCGCGCCTTGGTCAAGGCCTGCGATCTCGTCCTCGCGCACTCACAGTCGGCGCTGGCCGAGCTCGCCGCATTCGGCGCTGTGGCCCCCAAGAGCGTCATAGTCCAGCACGGACCTATGCCTCGGATGCGGTCCGACGTCGCCCTGGGAGTCCCCGGCGCCGGCGGCGAGCCCCGCCGATTTCTGTTCCTGGGCCGGGTGCAGGAGTACAAGGGGGTCGATGATCTACTTTCAGCGTTCGCGGGCATGTCTGACGACGTTGCCGTGCATCTCACCGTCGCTGGCCAATGCGACGACCCGCGGCTGCGCTCACGCCTGTGCGCGCTGGCCCAAAGATGTGGTGCCCGCGTTGCGCTCCGCCTCGAACGAGTGCCCGAGGCCGAGGTCGCTCAGTTGCTCGCCGCCGCTGATGTAGTTGTTCTGCCCTTCCGGCGGGTCACCACCAGCGGAAGCGCGATCCTGGCGCTTTCCCATGGAAGGCCGCTCATTGTGCCGGACCTAGCTGGGCTGGCTGACCTTCCTGAGCAGGCCGTCCTTCGCTACGGCGGCGAAGTTCCTGGACTTGTCGCCGCCTTGGAGCGCCTAGCCCGCGCCGATCCCCAGGTGCTGGCTGTGATGTCGGCTGCCGCCCTCAGCTATGTGTCCAGGTCAACGTGGCGGGAGATCGCCGGAAGAACGATTGCCGAAATGATCTCGGTACTTGACAACGCGCCCCAGGCTGACATGCGTGGCCGACCGGTCATAGCACCGTGAATTAGGCTTGCCGTGGCGATTATCCGGTCACGGACTCTCAGGGCGCTGAGAAACATCCTCAACGATGCCCTGTACCGCGGTTCACTGATCTTGCTAGTGAACACTCTCGCCACGGCCGGCATTGGCTTCCTCTTCTGGACGCTGGCCGCTCGAAGCTACCCCGCAGCTACAGTTGGCATCTTTTCCAGCGTGACCTCTGGCGTAGGCCTGCTCGCAGCCATCGCGGCTCTGGGCTTGCCCAACACTATGATCCGGTACGTCGTCAGTACCGACAACCCGCGCGAGCTGCTCGTCGCGTCGGTGACCGCCATAGCTACGGTCGGCACCGCATTGTGCCTTGCCGCGGTTCTTATTCTCGGCCCGTATCTTCCCCCTGCGCTGCACCTTCATCAGCGGGGCGGGATGGTCCTTTTCGTAGCCGCATTGGTGGGTTTCACGGCCGTAGGCGGAACTATCGATGCCGGCCTGATCGCAACCCGCTCCAGCCACGCTGTGCTGATCAAGAATCTTCTGGGAAGCACGGTCAAGGTTGCAGCACTGCTGCTACTGGTCAATCTTCGATCATCAGGCCTGCTGATTTCCTACGGCCTCGGACTCCTGCTGGCTACCCTGCTGAGCAGCATCGTGCTGTTTCGCAAGCTGAGGGGCAGGGCCGGGTTCAGGTCGTTTCGAGTCCTGAGACAATTCCTCTCGAAGACGTCGGGAAATTACCTGGCCACCGTCATGGGGATCTTGCCCGTGAGTGTCGTGCCCATCGAGGTCCTTGTGATCCGGGGTGCGGCCGAGACCGCCAGGTTCGCGGTTGCATTCCTGATAGCCGGATTCCTCAACTTCATCCCGTCGACAGTGGCCCAGGTTCTCTTTGCCGAGGCTTCCCACCAGGGAGTGACCCTCGGAACGCAGCTGCGCAAGGCAGTGCGCGGAGTCTACGCGCTCCTGATACCGGCATTGCTCGTCGTGGTCCCGGCGGCACCTTTGCTGCTACGCCTTTTCGGTACGGCCTACGCCACGGCGGCTACTGGCTGCCTGCGGATCCTAGCCCTTAGCGCGCTGCTGACGGGCGGGACATATCTGGTGGACTCGCTGCTGATTGCCCGCGACCGGACACGGGCCTACGTCTTCATGAACGGAGCAAACGCTGCCCTCGTCCTTGGCTGCGTAGGCATCCTGCTGCCGCACGGGCTTACCGCTGCGGCAGCTGGCTGGGCACTCGCCCAGGGCCTGTCCCTCGTCCTTGGCCTGCTCGTCCTGGCCACCGGGACCATCGGGCGACATCATACGCGCGTTGATCCTAGGCCACTGGAAAAGACGTCCCCGGAGCCTCAGGGTCATCCACAACCGCGCAACTACATCTATGCCTTCGAGCCTCAGATCCGTGAGCTACTGGCTACCTGGCCCATGATGCCAACAACGCTGATCGCCGAAAGGATCGGCTGGGATCAGTCGATTCCCATCCTGCTGGACCGAGTGACGGAATTGCGGCTGGCATTTTCTGATTCGCAGCACCGCAGCAGCCCGGCCCTGTATATGCCAGGCGAGATAGCGCAGTGCGGCCTGTGGTTCCCGCCGGTGGAGGTCCCGGTGGGATCCGGTCCGGCGCGCTCGGCCCGGCAGTTGGCAGTGGTGACGATGATTACGGGTTACTCCCGCTGGCTTTCGGCCATGCTGATTCCATCCCGGCATCCGAATGATCTGTTTACTGGCCTGTGGGAGCTTCTGGAGAAACTCGGCGCTATACCGCGGGTACTGACGTGGGATAATGATGGGGCTGTCAGCCGATGGCGGGAGGGGAAGGTGGAGATAACAGATGAATACCGAGAGTTTAGTGACCTGCTCGGTGTCAAAACTGTTATCGGCGTGCCGTCTGATACTATGACCAGAGGACTTATCGAGCGAGCACACGCAGACCTGGAACACTCATTCTTGCCGAGCCGCGAATTTGATTCGCCCACAGATTTCAACCTGCAGCTCGGAAACTGGCTAGACACCGCGAACGCTCGGCAGCCGCGGCCGCCGGGCCAGCCGCCAGCAGAATTGGTCAGCACCGACAGGCGGGAAATGCTGCCGCTGCCTCTGGTACGGCCACGGACTGAGTGGCACATGCCAGTACAAGTCGGAAGGCGTCCGTTCGTCCATTTCGATTTCAATGACTACTCAGTCCCGCCGGCTCTAGCTGGTCACCGGGTTGAACTCGTGGCAGACCTGAAGCAGGTCAGGGTGCTGTATAACGGCAACGTGGCGGCAGAACACGACCGGGCCTGGACGCGTGAACGGGCAATTTGCGATCCTGCACATTCGCCCGATGGTTACCTGACACCGAGAAAGCCCTGACGCAAACCACTCGCGGCTATCTCCCGGCCGGGCGGGGCCGCGGGCGCGGGGACGGGGCGGCCGGCGGGTGCAGGATGTAGCTCCCGCCGTGCCAGTCATGACGGTCCCGCGGGAAAGGTCCGTCCAACATCGCCGCGAGCGATTCCTGCACCTCTGCTCCAACGTGCATAGCACAAGAAAGCAGCTGAAAGCAGGAACGAGTGCCTATTTGCGACAATCACTTAGCTGGCGGCTCGGAGGAGGGCCCATGGCTCCGAAGGACAGCCGTGCCGCCCCGGTAGCAGCTGATTAATGCATGATTTACATCAAAACCGCCCCTATCGCCAGCTGTTCACGGGATACTAGTCACGGACGCGGAGATCCGGTCGGTGCAGAGGCAGGCGAGTTCCGGCCAGTAGGGCTCAGCTGGGATGGCCATCGGCTAGGCACTCCGAGTATCCCGTGCCGCGAGTGACGTTCGGGGACGAGCCGATGAAGACATCTACGCCAGCACCGTTCGTGAGTGTTGTAGTCTGCGCCTACAATAGCGAGCGACTGATTGCTCGAGCTATTGAGGCGCTTCTGGCGCAGGACTATCCTCATGAACGTTACGAAATCGTAGTGGTCGATGACGGTAGTTGTGACCGGACTCAGGAAATCATTCGAAACTATCCAGTGACAATAGTGCGTCACGAAACAAATCTCGGACGCGGCGCGGCCCGCAATAGTGGATTGGCCTGGATAAAAGGTAGTATTTATGTCTGCTTCGATGACGACTGCGTTGTGGATCCGAACTGGCTTTCTCAGTTGGTCGAGGGCTATCAACAGCCCGACGTAGCAGGCGTGGGCAGCTCGATCAAAGAGCCAACCGAACTCCGTGGCTTGGCCAGCCGCTTCACAGCTGCGGCGGGGAGTTTTAACCCTCCGTCACTTCGTCTTGGCGCCAGCAAGCACCCCGTGCACCGGTTCGCTTCTTATTTCATGGATCAGCTATTTCCTGAGATGCCGACCTCGACGGTTTATCGTGTGCGCGAGCTCAATGGGGCGACCGCAAGTTTTCCGGTGGATGTTCTCAGATCCGTTGGAGGGTGGGATACGTCATTGCGAGCGGTCGAGGACGCCGATCTACGTTCTCGCATCGCGAGGAAGTATCCCGGTTCGCACTTCTACACGGTATCCACCGCACTAGTGATCCATGATCCCGAAATGAGCTTGCGAAACTTCGTATACCGCCCATACGCTCGCGGCCTCGATACCTTGAGGTATTACCGGAGTAACAGAATTATCCCACCCATTTTTCCGTTTCCTATTCTCTGGCTCGCTGCATCGGTATTGAGTGCGCTCGTAAATCCGCTCCTGGGCATCCTGGTAGCGCTCGTCCTGCCGCAACTGCTGTATCTTTGGTGGCCCATACGTGCCGTCCGAGAGGCTAAGCTCTGGCATCTGCTATTCACTTATCTTCAGCTGGCAGAAGAGTCCGCAACGGTCGTCGGCTTGATCCGCGGCCAGCTACTCCTGCGGGTAAAAGGAGGTAGCGCGCGGAGGCTTTAACCGCTTCGTTGCCCGGTGGCAGCTACCCGGAATCCGGGATGCGGCCGACTATGATGCGGGCCTTTCGTATATTTTGACGGCCCGGCGGAACGCGACGATGGCAGCAGGGCTGGTGAGACGCCAGTCCTGGATGGCGACGGCGTCGAACCATACGAACCCGAGCAATCCGTAGGCGCGGACGCCAGCGAACAGATCAGGGATCTTCGCGGACTGGCCCGCGATATGCCCGGCGCCAGTCTCGGCAATGAGAATCGGGTCGCGGGTCAGCGCGTGTACAGCTCTGATGGTTGGCCCGAATAGCGGCGCGAATGACCAGGACCGACCGAAATAGTAGCCGTCTATTCCCACCAGGTTCACATACGAGCTGCCCGGCCACCAGGGAGCCGGCGCAGGAATGCCGCCGCGGGTATCAATGATGTTGATTGTCCACAGCCAGCTGACGTTGTTGGCGCGCTGGCTGCGGAACTGCTGGACGATGTGCCGCCAGGCGGCCTTGAATGTGGCCGGGGGAGTGCGCGTATTTCCCCAGGAGTACCAGGAACCGTTCATCTCGTGGCCGAAGCTCAGGATGACCGGCTTGCGGTAGGAGCGGACCTGGTCAGCGAAAGTGCGCAGGTAAGCGTCATACTGCCCGGATGCGATCGCCGCGAGACTGACGTTGAGCGGGTTGATCTGAACGAGCAGCGTCGCCCCATGCTGGGCTGCCGTAGCAGCGAAGCTCGGCTGAAACGGCTTCAGCCACGCACTGTAATAGCACACGAGGTCGGGTTGCCTGCCGATGGCCTGCGCGAAGTGGTTGACTCCAGAGTAGGAGGCGGGCGCGTCAGGTTGGTAGACGCCGAGGTAACGCATGGGGGGCGCCGGCTGGACCCGCGCTGGCGTAGATGGCCGGGTGACCGCGAAAATCGCAGCTGCACCGAGGAGCACGGCGCCGATTACGACAATGACATGCTTACGGAACCAGGTCACCTGGCGGCTCTTCTGCGGCGCAGCAGACTCTAGGTTCGCCTGCGCCACGCCAGGCTCCCTCGTCATGTCAGGCTCCTTAGTCACGCCAGACTCCTTCGTCACGCCAGGCTCCTTTCACGGGTACGGTGAGGCTGCCGGTTGATGGGCAGCCCCGACTTCCGCCTAGGAGGTGGGGCCGTGGCGGATGCGGTGTTCACTGGCGGTCTTTGGGTGGCAGGTTCGATTGCCGGGCGTGGCCCGCAGCGAGGTTCCTCTCCCGAACGGGGCTTGTATTACCGGATGCTTGGTGTCGTCCACCAGGATGGCGGAAGTGCCGCGATATCTCGTGCCGGGGGGTTCGTGGAAGCGCGTATATGGCGGTGGTGACCGGCACGAACAGGCTCGTGATCGACCACTGCCAGGTGACATTGCCAGGGCCCTGTCCGCGGGACAATTGGACGATGTGCTGCCGTACGGCCGCGAATGTAGCCGGAAGGGCGTTCCGGGCCCAGCGCTCGAACGGCCGGGACATGATCCAACCCGCCACTACACCCACCCCCCGTCACGACGGCCCCGCGACCCTGGTGCACTTCGGAGCTGCCCATTGGGACGAAGTCCCAGGCTGACAGCAGATTTGACAGGATGTCCCTGTCTGTCGTGCAGCCATATGCCACTTACAAGCTACTAAAGCGGCTCATCAGAGGAGGCCGGTTTGGTGGGATTAGCAGTAGCCCGCCGTGATCCACCTGTTCCGGCCGCGGATCAGAGTCCCTGCTCAGTGGCAGCTGGCCGCCTCGCTCTTCGGGGAACGCAGCAGGCTGTAAGCGAAAAAGTTCACTAGCGACACGGCGAAGCATATCTCCCCAAAGGTATCCTCGTGCGGGAACTTTGCAAAATGCGTAAGCTGCAAGCCAAGCGTTTGTGGGTGAACTAGTGCCACTATGGCAATGTATACCCACCCGGCGAAACCGTAGACAGCGAGCGTCAGGCTCGCGCTCTGCGCGATTCTGCGCTTCATCGCTTTTGTCCTTCCACGGCATTAATCAGTGCAAGAGCCGTACCAACTCGCCAAAAGGCAAGGTTCTCGCCGCCGTTCTGAGCAACGGATGGCCGCCCTGTAACAGGTAGAGTGCCACGCCACCTGGCTTAAGCACACGTGGCATGTGTCGGATCGATGCCGGAACGCCGACGAGATCCTACGTATCAATCCGCGCGCCGGCGCCCCCCAACTCACCTAGGAGTCCGTCCACTCCTGGCCCTGGAAATCTGGCCTTCATGGGCTCTGACTGGGCAGTGCCGCCCCTGATTCCTGCACTATCGTGGCCGACTTCCAATACCACCGGATACCGCGTCCGGCGAATGCCAAGGATGCTAAGGAAAAACGTACCAAAGATCATCTGGCAGCTCACGATGAGGGCAGTTACCGAAGGCATGACGATACGGAGTGCAGTCTCATAATCGAGGTGGCCGAACCTGGCGTCATGCCACTGCATGAAGGCTGTCACCAAGCCGACAACGCCGACAGACGCCAGCAAGCCGCCGGCGAGCAGTCCGCGCTCCAGGGTGCATGCGGCCAGCAGCCTGCTGACTTTGGCATGCTGCGGCAGGAAGCCCTCCGCGCTAGCGTAAATGTGGGTGAAGAAGGCGAAGAGCACGGCCTGGAAGCCGATCACGATCATTGCGGACGCGACAGCAAGCGTGTTCAGGTCGAAGATCATGGTGCCAAGCCTCAGCGGGGCAGGCGCCACGGCGACGCCGACCGCCAGTCCAAGCGCGAACAACACGGTGCCGGGGATCAGAAAGAGCCAGCGCGGGCTGAACAGCAGCAGGAAACGCAGATGCCGCCAGCCATCCCGCCAGCTGCGCAGGTGCGGCGGTGTATTGCGGCCATCGGGCGACAGAGTCGTCGGTACCTCCTCCACCTGCTGGCCAGCCAGCGTAGCTTTGACGACCATCTCGCTCGCAAATTCCATGCCCGAAGCCTGCAGGCCGAGGGAGAGCACGCGGTCCTTGCGGAACCCGCGGAGCCCGCAGTGAAAGTCACCGATCTTGTTCCGGAAAAATAGTCGGCCGATGAAACTCAGCAGCGGGTTCCCCAGGTAGCGGTGCAGGGCGGGCATGGCACCAGGCGCGATCCCACCCTGGAACCGATTGCCCATCACGAGATCAGCCCCAGCACGCAGACGTTCTACGAACGGCATGAGGGCCGTGAAGTCATAGCTGTCATCGGCGTCGCCCATGATGACGAAGCGACCCCGGGCTGCCGCGAAGCCGCCGAGCAGTGCGTTGCCATAACCGCGCTCCGACACAAAGACCACCCGAGCTCCGGCGTCGGCAGCCAGACGCGCGCTGCCATCTGTGCTGCCGTTATCCGCGATCACGACCTCGCCGTCGATGTGATTCTCGACGAGAAAGCTCATCGCCTTCTGGACGCAAGTCGCCACAGTCTCAGCCTCATTGAGACACGGCATGACAACACTAAGCTCAACGTCGTCTTCCCGTTGTCGGCGATCTGAGCGCGCCGACATGACCTTCGCCCCGGTCATCGCGCTCATCGAGAGGTGCCCGCGATCCTAGACGGTTCATGTCCCGGCACCCCTTTCTGGCGCCGCACGAGGTGAATGCCACCGAGTCCCAAAGTCCCTCCCAATGTGTAGTCCTTCGGCCTGCCACTGAGCGCCACTGAGGCGATTGTGCCGACGCAGACCAAGGACGCGTCACCAAAGATTGCGGCCCCTGGGCGGTATCTCGTGCTAGGTACGGCCAGGCGCGGCGAATTGTTCATGACATGGGCCTCTTGTAGGTCTGGGCGCCCCTGCTGAACGCGGCGATGGCCGCAGGCTTGTCGATGCGCCAGTCCTGATAAGTGGCGGCGTCGAACCATACGAAACCTCGCAGGCCGTAGGCGCGGACGCCAGCGAACAGGTTGGCGATCTTCGCTGGCTTGCCGGCGGCAGGTGCTACGCCGGTCTCGGCAATGAGGATCGGGTCACGGGTGAGCGTCCGTACTACCTTGATTGTCGGCCCGAACATAGACGCGAATGTCCAAGTTGACTTCTGGTAGTAGCCGTCAAGCCCGACCCAGTTCACATACGCCCGGCCCGGCCACCAGGGAGTCGGCCGAGGAATGATCCCGCCTTGCGGATCGAGATCCATGATGTTGATCGTCCACATCCAGGTGACATTGCTGGCATCGCGCTTTCGGAACTGCTGGACGATGTGCCGCCAGGCGGCCACGAATGTCGTCGGGGGAGTGTGCGTGTAGCCCCAGGAGTACCACTTCCCGTTCATCTCGTGGCCGAAGCTCAGGATGATCGGGTGGTGGTAGGAGCGGACCTGGTCAGCGAAAGTGCGCAGGTAAGCGTCATACTGCCCGGATGCGATCGCCGCGAGACTGACGTTGAGCGGGTTGATCTGTACGAGCGGAACGGCGCCATGCTTGGCTGCCGCGACGGCGAAGCTGGACTGGAACGGCTCCAGCCAGGCGCTGTAATAGGACACCAGATTCGGTTGCGTGCCGACGGCCTGCGCGAACTGGTTCACGCCATCATACGAGCTGGGCGCAGCCCGGTTGTACAGGCCGAGAAAAGGACCCTTCAGCGCAGGGGGAACCTTCTTCGCAGGCGTGTACAGCCTGTCAGCGGCGACCGCAGCCCCGGCACAGACAATGAGGGCGATGCACGTCAGGATGCTGACGTGCCTGCGAACCCACGTAGTCCGCCGCCGCCGGTGACTGCCCCGGCGGCCGACCGGTGCGGCAATCGTCTGCGTCACGCCTGACTCCTTTGAAGACCAGGATGAGGTCGCCGATTGACGACGATTAGTCATGGTTGCCACCGGTGGCCGTGGGGGGCTTTGGCTGGTGGCGGCCCGGGTGCGGTCTGGGGGGCGGGGGTGAGGGGGTTGGCGGTCACTTGTGGTTCTCGTGTTGGAAGATGACGTAGGTGCCGGTGCCGTAGGGGACGACCTGGATGATGTGGTAGCGGGCAGCCCGGAGGTCGGCGCGGATGCGGTGGTCGAGGGGGGTGGTGTCGGCGAAGTTGAGGGCGACGAGGGAGAAGTAGCCGCGGGCGATGTAGCGGTCGAACGTGGCGGCGTCGCCGTCGCCGGTGACGTCGCTGGCGGGGCCGCCGGTGCTGGCGCCTGAGGGCAGGACGATGTTGCGGGTGCTGGACCAGCGCTGCCAGCGGGCTCCGGCGCGGAGGTAGTACTCGGCGATGGAGGGGTCCTCGACCAGGAGCCGGCCGGTGCTGTGGTCGGCCAGGGGCGCCAGGATGGCGGTGAAGCTGGCGGAGTTGGGCCAGGCGGTGGCCAGGGCGCGGGCCTGGGTGATGCCCAGCGACAGCGGCAGGGCCAGGGCCACGGCGCAGGCGGCGCAGGTGACCGGGACCCAGCGGGCCGGGGCCGCGGCGATGAACTGGTCGGCGGCGTAGCCGGCGGCGATGACGGCGAACCACAGGCCGAACTCGACGTGCTTGCTCAGCGACGCGGTGGAGTGCAGGGCG
>Ga0208219_1000268_pt1 | contig 19469 bp, 17 predicted proteins | sample NGESurshal072012_7_FD_184469 | JGI IMG/M metagenome (GOLD analysis project Ga0208219, IMG submission 184469) | Arctic peat soil microbial communities from Barrow, Alaska - NGEE Surface sample 53-2 shallow-072012 (SPAdes) | ecosystem: Environmental > Terrestrial > Soil > Wetlands > Peat ... | reverse complement strand
CGTCGCGCCCCTCACGGGCGAGCAGGGCGGCGGCCTGGGCCGAGCGGTGGCCGGAGCGGCAGACGGTGATCACGGTGCGCCTGGGCGGCAGGTCCTTCATCCGGGCGGGCAGCCGGCTGAGCGGGATGTGGCGGGCTCCGGGGGCGTGCCCGGCACGCCACTCGGTGTCCTCGCGGACGTCCAGCAGGATCGCGCCCTGCTGCTGCAGCTGCCTGGCCTGTTCCGCGGTGGCCTTGGGCCGCCGGGGGAACAGGCGGCTGAGCAGCCCGCTCATGCTGCCCTCCCGGCGGCTAGCGCCAGGCCTGCCGCGCCTGCGCGGGTGAATTCGTCGTCCACGGCGACCACGGGGTGCCCGGCCGCCTGGAGCAGGGATGCGGCGATCACGGCCCGGCAGCCGGACCGGCAGTGCACCCAGACCTCGCCGGGCGGGACCTCGCTGATGCGGGCGGGCAGGTCCTGGAGCGGGATGTGCAGCGCCCCGTCGAGGTGGCTGTCCGCCCATTCGAGCGCCCGGCGCACATCCAGCACGGTGACCGGCCGGTGGTGGCGGACGGCGGTCAGGTCAGCGAAGCTGGCGACCGGGAAGGAGGCGGGCGGCTGCCCGCCTGCCCAGTCCTTCGGGGTGCCGGCCGGGGCGGCGGCCAGCTGGTCGATGCCGATCCGGGCCAGGTCCCGCTGGGCCGCGGCGACCTGCTCAGGGGTGCCGCCGAGCAGCGTCAGCGGGGTTCCCCACGGGATCAGCCAGCCGAGGTAGTTGGTGAAGTCGCCGCCGTGCTCGAAGCCGGGTGAGCCGCTGAGGTGCCCGGCGGCGAATTTCTAGGAGGCGTGTGATGCGCGTTGTCAAGCTCATGAACGGGACGGCAGGACGATCCGGGCGGGTGCTGGCCGGCCTGGCGCTGATCATCGCCGGGATCACGATCGGCGGGGCCGGCGGCCTGGTCCTCGCCGTGATCGGCGTGGTCCCGCTGGTGGCCGGGGCGGCGGGCGTCTGCCTGGCCGCGCCACTGCTGCGCACTCCGCTGCGGGCCCGCTGACCGGGCGCTGACGATGATCACGCGGAACACGGGCCGGGACAGGCCGCAGGCAGCCGTGAGCGGGGAAGCCATGCCCCGGCCCGGGCGGCTGCTGCCGGACTGGCGGCACGCGCTCGTGGTCGTCGCCCACCCCGACGACGAGACCTTCGGGCCCGGCGCGATAGCGGACAGCCTCGCCGCGGGTGGCGCCGCCGTGCATGTGCTGTGCTTCACCCACGGCGAGGCTTCCACGCTGAACGAGAACCACGCCGAGCTCAGCCAGGCGCGGGACGCCGAACTCCGCCAGGCCGCGGCCGAACTCGGGGCCGCCACCGTGACCCTGCTCGATTACCCAGACGGCCACCTCGCCGACATAGCGCCGGACGAGCTGTCCGCCCAGGTCACCCGGCTCGCCGCGCGGACCGGCGCCGAGGGCCTGCTGGTCTTCGACGACACCGGCATCACCGGCCATCCCGACCACCAGGCCGCCACCCGCGCCGCCCTGCTCGCCGCGCCAGCGGGCTGCCTGCCCGTCCTGGCCTGGACGCTGCAGGACACGGTCGCTGACCGGCTCCGGGCCGAGACCGGTGGGACATTCGCGGGCCAGCCACCCGGCCGGGTCGATCTGTGCGTCCGGGTGGACCGGGCCAGGCAGCGCCGCGCTGCCCTGATGCACGCCAGCCATATCTCACCGGCCGCCGTCTTGTGGCGGCGGCTGCAACTGCAGGGCGACTGCGAGCACCTGCGCTGGCTGCTGCCACCCGGAAGGCCGCCCGCGGCGCGGGCCTGAGCCGGCCCGGGACCAGCCGGGAGCACGGCGGACGCGGGCCGCCTGGGACCGCGCTCGCCGCGAAGGCCTGCCCGGGCGGCTACCCTCGGTCGTCATGGCCCTGCATCTCCCGAGCCCTCCGGTGAGCGGGTTCCACCTCGGCCCGGCGTTCATCCATTTCTACGGGCTGATGTACGTGATGGGGATCACCGCGGCGATCCTGATCACCCAGCGGCGGTGGAAAGCACAAGGCGGCGACCCCGCGCTGGTCGGCGAGGTCGCCCTATGGGGAGTGCCCGCCGGCATCATCGGGGGCCGGATCTACTTCGACATCACCACGCCCAGATACATCCCGCACCACTGGTACGGGCTCTTCGCGGTGTGGGATGGCGGCCTGGGTATCTGGGGCGCGGTCGCGCTGGCCGCCGTGGTCGGCGCGTGGCGGGTCCGCAGGCACGGTGCCAGCCCGGCGCAGTTCATGGACGCGGTCGCCCCGGCCCTGCTGGTCGCCCAGGCGATCGGCCGGATCGGCAACTACTTCAACCAGGAACTGTTCGGCGGGCCGACGAGCCTGCCCTGGGGGCTGCAGATCGCGCCGCAGTTCCGGCCCGCGGGGTACGCGCGCTACGCCACGTTCCAGCCGACCTTCCTGTATGAGCTGATCTTCGACCTGGCGCTGGCCGCCGCCCTGGTCTGGCTGGGCCATCACCGCAACGTCAGGCCGCCCGGGTTGTTCGCGCTGTACGTCACCGGGTACTCGGCGTTCCGGATGTTTGAGGAGTCGCTGCGCGTCGACCCTTCCGAGCACTTCCTCGGGCTGCGGCTGAACATGTACGTTGCCGGTGCTGTCGCCCTGGCAGGCGCCGCATGGTTCTGGCGCACCCAGCGCCGGGCCCACGGCGGAACTCCCGGGCCCGCCGCAACGCAGGCCCAGCCCGCCTCAGCGGGCCACGACCGGCCGTAGCCGTCCGGCCCGCGGGACGGCAGGGATCAGTGGGCCGGCGTCCCCGCAAGCATCCGGCGGCGCCTGCCGCGGGCGCCCATGCTCAGCGGCCGGTGCAGCGGTTCTCGGGCGGAACGCCGGCGAGGGCCTCCGCCACATGCTGGCCGCAGCCGGATCAGGTGATCTTCTTACAGCGGTCGCGGCGCGCTGCCGGTGCCAGCTGGAGCAGCTGATCGCCGGGGCCCGTGAGCTCGACATGGACGAGGTCCGGCGAGCATGGCCGAACGCGGCGGGTCCGCTCCGCCCGCAGGTGCGTGAACCTCGGGCGGCGGCCGCCCCGGCCCGCCCCGCCTCATCTGCCGGGTGTACCACGGGTGCACCTGCGGCAAGGACCGCGTTCACGGCGCCAGCCCGCCGCAGGCCCGGCATCGGGCCGCCCCGGGGCGAATGGAGCAGCGCTCGTGATGGCACCTGCGGATCGCGTGGTAGCATACCCCCCAGGGTATTTTCTGCTGCCAGGCATGAGCCCTGGTCCGGAGCAAGAGAACTAGTAAGGGTGATGGGTTATGTGCTCACCGGCGAAGTGCAGTCGTTGCGGCAAGACGACATGGCGAGGCTGCGGACGCCATGTGGACGCGGTCATGTCCCGCGTCCCGGCCAATGCCCGCTGCAACTGCCCGCCGCGCGAGTCGCGCCCCTCGCCCTTCAGCTTCCTGCGCCGGTCGCGCTGATCGCGGGAGCGGCAGGGTGATGTAGTGGGGCCCGGAGCCGGGGGCATAAGCCTGGCTTAGGGGCCCCTCATGTTTTCGGTACTACGCTGGTCAGGCCGGCGATCCTAGGGTCGGAGCATGACCGTCTCGCCTGCGCAGCCCGAGCGGTGGGTAAAGCTGCTGGATCAGGACCGGTGCATCGGCTGCCACGCGTGCACAACGGCCTGCAAGAGCGAGAACGATGTGCCGCTCGGGGTGACCCGCACGTTCGTCAAATCCGTGGATGCCGGGGTGTTCCCGCAGGTCCGGCGGTCGTTCCAGGTGACCCGGTGCAATCAGTGCACGGACGCGCCGTGCGTGGCGGCGTGCCCGACGGAGGCGATGTACCAGCGGCCGGACGGGATCGTCGACTTCGACAAGGACATCTGCATCGGCTGCAAGGCCTGCATGGCGGCGTGCCCTTATGACGCCATCTTCATCAATCCCGAGGACCACTCCGCGGAGAAGTGCAACTTGTGCGCGCACCGCCTGGACATCGGGCTGGAGCCGGCCTGCGTGACGGTCTGCCCGACCGGCGCGATCCTGGTGGGGGACCTGAACGATCCCTCCTCCGAGGTGGCCAAGGTTATCCAGCGCGAGCCGGTGACCGTGCGCCGCCCGGAGAAGGAGACCCGGCCCGGCGTGTTCTACAAGGGCGCGGATCAGGTGACGCTGGACCCGCTGGCCGCCCGCCGCCCGGAGGGCGGTCTCCTGGCCTGGGCCACCCAGGGTGGCGGCCCCGGGCATGTCCCGCCTGGCCATCCGGGCCGCCATAACTCCTCGGCAGCGGCACTGCTCTCCTACGACATCCCGCACTTCGCGCCGTGGGGCTGGCGGGTCAGCCTCTACACCTGGACTAAAGGGATCTCCGCCGGAGGGTTCCTGGTCCCGCTGATCCTGGTGCTGGCCGGCCGGCTGGGCTGGGACGACCCGGTGGCCCGCTGGGCGGCGCCCGGGCTGGCGCTGGGCTTCCTGGCCGTCACCGGGGCGCTGCTGATCTGGGACCTCAAGCACCCGCTCCGCTTTTACCTGATCTTCACCCGGCACCACTGGCGGAGCTGGCTGGTGCGAGGGTCGTTCATCATCGCTGGCTACGGGGCCGCGGTCACCGTTTACCTGCTCGGATCACTGACCGGCTCCCTCCTCACCCGCCAGGTCGCCGCGGGCTTCGCCATGCCGCTGGCGATCGCCGCCGCCTGTTACACGGCGTACCTGTTCGCCCAGGCCAAGGCGCGTGACCTGTGGCAAAGTGCCCTGCTCGCACCGCACCTGGCGGTGCAGGCGATCCTGGCCGGCGCGGCCGCCACGGTGCCGTTCACGGCGTGGCTCTCACCGCACCGCGGGCTGTCCGCGGCGGAGGCCGTGCTGTGTGCCGCGGCCGTCGCGCACCTGCTCATGGTGGCGGGGGAGATGACGCTCACCCACCCCACCGCCCACGCTCACCTCGCCGCCCAGGCCATGACCCGGGGCCGGTACGCGCGGTTCTTCTGGCCCGGGGTGGTGCTGGTCGCCGCGGCGGCGGCCGCGCCATGGATCGGGGTGGCCGCCGCCCCGCTCGCGCTGGCCGGGCTGCTGGCCCACGAGCACGCGTATGTGCAGGCTGGCCAGTCCGTGCCGCTCGCCTGAGGGGACAAGCACATGACCAAATCTCCGCAACGGGACCTCGACGCGCTCGGTGCCCTGGTCAAGGCAGACCGGGCCAGCGTGGAAGCCCGGGGGGAGACCTTCTACCAGGGACCCAGCCAGGGCGTGCTGGCCGCGTTCCCGCCGAAGGAGCGGTGGGATGACTGGGTGGAACTGGACTCGCGGGCCTGGCCCAGGCGGGTCGAGCGGCACTCGATGCTGGTGCCCACGACGTGCTTCAACTGCGAGTCCGCCTGCGGCCTGCTGGCCTACGTCGACCCGGCCAGCCTGCAGGTCCGCAAGTTTGAGGGCAACCCTGAGCATCCCGGATCACGGGGCCGCAACTGCGCCAAGGGCCCGTCCACCATCAACCAGGTCACCGATCCGGACCGGATCTTGTACCCGCTCCGCCGCTCCGGGGCCCGGGGCGAAGGGAAATGGGAGCGGATCACCTGGGACGAGGCGCTCGACGCCCTGGCCGCCCGGCTCCGCAACGCGCTCACCGAGCAGCGGCATAACGAGATCATGGTCCACCTGGGCCGTCCGGGCGAGGACGGCTACACCGAGCGGGTGCTGGCCAGCTGGGGCGTAGACGGCCACAACTCGCACACCAACGTGTGCTCCAGCGGCGGCCGGACCGGGTTCCAGTTCTGGATGGGCATCGACCGGCCCAGCCCGGACCACGCCAACGCCAAGGTCATCTACCTGATCAGTGCCCACCTCGAAACGGGCCACTACTTCAACCCCCACGCCCAGCGGATCACCGAGGCCCGGGAGAACGGGGCCAAGGTCATCGTGCTGGACACCCGGCTGTCCAACACGGCCACCCACGCCGACTACTGGCTGTCCCCGCAGCCCGGCAGCGAGGCCGCAATCAACCTGGCCATCGCCAACCACCTGATCCAGGCCGGCCGCCACGACCGGGAGTTCGTCCGCCGGTGGTGGAACTGGGCGGAATACCTCACCGAATGCCACCCTGGCCTGCCGGTAACCTTCGAGGCGTTCGAGGCGATCCTCGCCGGCCTGTACGCGGAGTACACGTTCGAGTTCGCCGCGGCGGAGTCCGGGATCGACGCCGCGGTGCTGGCCGAAGTCGCCGAGGTGGTCGCCGGGGCAGGGACCCGTTTCTCCTGCCACTCGTGGCGTTCGGCAGCCGCGGGCAACCTCGGGGGCTGGCAGGTGTCCCGGACCCTGTTCCTGATTTCCGCCCTGCTCGGCGCGGTCGCTACCGAGGGCGGCACGTTCCCCAACGCGTGGAACAAGTTCGTGCCGCGGCCGATCCATGTGCCGCCGCATCCGGGCGTGTGGCAGGAACTGTCGTGGCCGCTGGAGTTCCCGCTCGCCCAGAACGAGATGTCGTTCCTGCTCCCGCATTTCCTGAAGGAGGGCCGGGGCCGGCTGGATACCTACTTCATCCGGGTCTACAACCCGGTGTGGACCAACCCCGACGGGCTGTCCTGGATGGAGGTCCTCACCGATGAGGACAAGGTCGGCTGTTTCGTCGCGCTCACTCCCACCTGGAACGAGTCGGCCTACTTCGCGGACTACGTGCTGCCCATGGGGCACGGTTCGGAACGGCACGACACCCATTCCTATGAGCAGTACGACGGTCAGTGGGTCGGTTTCCGCCAGCCGGTGCTGCGTGCCGCCCGGGAACGGCTCGGCGAGATCATCACCGACACCCGGCAGGTCAACCCCGGGGAGGTCTGGGAAGAGAACGAATTCTGGATCGAGCTGTCCTGGCGCATCGACCCGGACGGTGCCCTCGGCATCCGCCAGTACCACGAATCGCGGGCCCGGCCGGGGGAGAAGCTCACGGTGGACGAGTACTACGGGTGGATGTTCGAGCACTCCGTTCCCGGCCTGCCCGAGCGGGCCGCGGCCGACGGCCTGACCCCGCTGCAGTGGATGCGCCGCTACGGCGCGTTCGAGATCAGCAAAGGCGGCGGGGCCCTGCACGAGCAACCGGTAGCAGCCGCCGAGCTCAGCGGTACCCGGATCACGCCGACCGGCCGGGTCTACACGGCCACCGTCAAGCCGGACAGCCCGAACGTCGTCCCCTCCGGTGCTCCTGAGCCAGACGAGGCGGGACGGCGCCCGGCCGGCGTGCAGATCGACGGGGTCATCCGGCGGGGCTTCCCGACGCCCTCCGGCAGGCTGGAATTCTGGTCCTCGACCCTCGCGGCCTGGGGCTGGCCTGAGCATGCGCTGCCCGGCTACATCCGCAGCCACGTGCACCCGGACAACCTGGCCGAAGACCAGCTGGTGCTGCTGTCCACCTTCCGGCTGCCCACCCAGATCCACACCCGCTCCGCGAATTCGAAATGGCTCGACGAACTGGCGCACACCAACCCCGTGTGGATCCATCCCGCCGACGCGCGGCGCCTGCGGATCCGCCGCACCGGCGACCTGATCCGGGTGGGGACCGAGATCGGCTACTTCGTCGCGAAAGCATGGCTGACGGAGGGAATCCGGCCCGGTGTCGTCGCCTGCAGCCACCACATGGGCCGCTGGAAGCTGACCGGCCATCCGGTCAATTCCGGCGGGATGATGGCCACCGTCGACCTGCGGCGCGAGGACGATGGCTGGGCCATGCGCCGCCAGGCCCCGGTCAGGCCGTATGAGTCGGCCGACCCGGACACGGCCCGGATCTGGTGGAGCGACACGGGTGTCCACCAGAACCTCACCTTCAGCGTCCATCCCGACCCGATCTCCGGCATGCACTGCTGGCACCAGGCGGTCCGGGTGAGCCCCGCCGCACCCGGCGACGCGGCCGGGGATATCTGCGTGGACACCGCCCGGGCAGCCGAGGTGTACCGGGAGTGGATGGCCGCGACCCGGCCGGCCGGCTCCGTGTCGCCCGACGGCCGCCGCCGGCCAGGGTGGCTGATGCGCCCGCTCAAACCGTCGGCGGACGCGTTCACCCTCCCGCGGATCCCGACATGACCAGCACCGGCATGCCGGCCGGTGACGGTGGCGGGCCAGGAGAGGGGCGGTGGGAGCTGCTGCGGGCCCTGGGCGCACTCGCGCTCGGGCCGCCCGCGGCCACCGGCCGCGCCGCCGCCGCCCTCGGGCTGCCGGCCTGGACCGCCGCCGAGTACACCGGCCTGTTCGTGCTGTCCCTGCCGCCCTATGCCTCCATTCACCTGGGTGGTGAAGGCAAGCTGGGCGGTGAGGGCGCTGATCGTATCGAGGGCGTGTGGCGGGCCCTGGGCCTCATCCCGCCCAGTGACGCGGATCATCTCGGTGTCGTTCTCGCGCTCTACGCCGAACTCGGCGAGGCAGCGCAGGCCGCACGGGCCCGGCGGACCCGGGAGCGGCTCGATCACATCCGGACCGCCGTGCTCTGGGAGCACCTGTGGTCCTGGGTGCCCGGCTACCTGGACGCGGCGGGCGAGCAGGAAACCTGTGCCCGGCCGTGGGCCCGGCTGCTGCTGCGGGCGCTGTCACGCGAGGCGGCCACGAGCACGCCCGCCACCTCCCTGCCGCTGGCGTTGCGGACGGCCCCCGCAGGCATCAGCGCGGATGCCACACACGGTGAGCTGCTGGATGCGCTGTCGGTGCCGGTACGAACCGGTTTCATCCTTGCCTATCCAGACCTGGCCGCCGCCACCGGCCACCTGGGCCTGGGCCTGCGCCGCGGCGAGCGGCGCTTCGCGCTGAAAGCGATGCTGGAGCAAGATGCCGCGGCGACGCTGGGCTGGCTCGCCGGGCACGCCGCAGCGTGGTCCCGGCGGCACGCCCGCCGGCCTGCCGTGCCCGCGGACCCGCGCGTCTGGTGGATGCAGCGGTCCGCCGCTACTGCTAGCACGCTGCGGGACCTCTGCGGGCGGGCCCGGCAGGCCGTGGACGGGGACCTAGCAGGCGCTCGCCCCGAGCTGCTGATGCCGCCATAAGCACCCGTTGGGGGTGACCAGCCCAGCCGACGGCCCTGCGTCCCCCTGTCGCGGCGCGCGGTCCAGCGCTGCTGAAGCTAGCCTGGGGCCATGCTGCCGCCGTCCACGCCTGACCTCATTGCCCTGGATCTGCTCGATTCGATCGCGGAGCTGGGCAGCCTGGGCCAGGCGGCCAGCCGTCACCAGATGTCACAGCCCGCGGTCAGCATGAGGATGAGCCGGCTGGAGCGCAGGCTGGGCGTTGTCCTGCTGCGGCGCGGCCCGGCCGGGACACGGCTCACGCCGGCTGGCCAGCGGGTAGCGGCCCTGGGCCGTCGGGTCCTCAGCGAGGCACAGGCGATGATGGCCGGGGTGGCGGCGGTGGTGGCCGAGGAGAGTTCGCACCTGCGGGTCGCGGCCTCGCTCACGGTGGCTGAGCATCTGCTCCCGGGCTGGCTCGCCGCGCTGCACCGCGAATCACCCGAGGTGATCCTCGCCGTGGAGGTGACCAACTCGGCGAAGGTGCTGGCCCGGGTCCGGGATGGCCGCGCTGATGTCGGGTTCGTGGAAGGGCACGAGACCGGGCTGGACGGGATGACGACGGTCGTGGTCCGCAGCGACCACCTGGTGGTGGTGGTAGACCCAGCGCACCCCTGGGCGGAGCGGCAATCCCCGGTGGCGGGCCCGGAGCTGGCAGCCGCTGAGCTGATCGTCCGCGAGCCCGGGTCGGGGACCCGGGAGGTCCTGGAGGATGCGCTGGGCGCGTGGGGCGGGCTGCGTTCACGGCTGGAGCTGGGCTCGACGGCGGCGATCCTGGCCGCCGCCCGCCGGGGCGAGGGCCCCGCAGTGCTGAGCGCCCTGGCCGTCGCGGCGGATTTGGGTAGTGGCCGCCTGGCCGCGGTGCGCACCGAGGGTATCTCGCTGACCCGGTCGCTGCGGGCGGTGTGGCCCGAGGCCCAGCCGCTGGCGCCGCTAGCCAGGCGCCTGCTCAACGTCGCCGTGTCCTGACCGGGCTGCTCCCTGGCGGGCCGTCAGGCCCCGCCGTCGCCCGGTGATAAGTGCGCCTTATGGGTTCCTCAGCAATCACCGGCTAGGCCGTCTGGGTGGCCGGCGCTAGCGTCAGACCTACGGTGGTCCCAGGTTTCTCTCCGGGTCTGCCGGGGCCAGGGAGGCGGCGCGACCGGTGCGAGAACGCGGCTGGATGACGTCTCCGGACGGGACGTCCGGAGAGCCACCTCGCGGACTGTCCCGGCTGGTGGTTGAGCCCCGCCGGCCCGAGGCGGTCCGCAACTGGCCGGGAGCCCCCTGGCTGGTGGTCGCGACCGTGTGCATCGGCGCCTTCATGGGCCAGCTCGACGCCAGCATCGTCACCCTGGCGTTTCCCACCCTCAGGCACGATTTCGGCGCCTCGCTCGCTGACGTGCAGTGGGTTGGCCAGGCCTACCTGCTGGTCCTCATCGGGCTGCTGCCGGCAGTGGGGCGCTACGCCGACATGTTCGGCCGCAAGCTCCTCTACACGTATGGTTTCGTGATCTTTGTGCTCGGATCTGCCTTGTGCGGATTCGCTCCCAGCCTGGCCGCCCTCATCGGCTTCCGGGCGCTGCAGGGCGTCGGCGCGGCCATGTTCCAGGCCAACAGTGTCGCGATCATCGCGGGGGCCATCCCCCGGCACAACCTGGGCCGGGCGATCGGCATCCAGGGCGCGGCGCAGGCCCTCGGCCTGGCGCTTGGCCCGGCGGCCGGGGGACTGCTCATCGCGCTCGGCGGCTGGCGGCTGATCTTCTTCGTCAACGTGCCCATTGGCCTGGCCGGCGCCGTCCTGGCCTGGCTGCTCATTCCGCGGAGCCGCAACCTGGCCCGCCGCCGTCCCTTCGACTGGGCCGGCCTCGGCGTCTTCCTCCCGGCGGTATCCGCGCTGCTTCTCGCGGTGTCCTATGGCAACCGGTACGGCTGGTCATCCCCGCTGATCGTCGGCTTCCTGGGAGCCAGCGGTGTGCTGCTGGCCGTGTTCCTGCTGCGGGAGAAAAAGACCGGCGCGCCCATGATCGACCTCAGCCTGTTCAGGCGGATCCCCTTCAGCGCCGGGATCGCCAGCGGGCTGCTGTCCTACCTCGTGCTCTTCGGCACCCTGACGGTCGTGCCCTTCTTCCTGGAGATCGCGCAGCATCAGCCGCCGGGCGCCGCCGGCCTGCGGCTCCTGGTGCTGCCTCTGGGCCTGGCGATCACGGCCCCGTTCGCCGGGCGGCTGGCCGACCGGATTGGTGCCCGGCCGCTCACCGTCGGCGGGATGGCGGTCGCCGCTGCGGCGCTCGCCATCAGCCCCGCCATCAAAGATCATCCGGGGCTGTTTCTCGGGGCCCTGGCTGTGACCGGTATCGGGCTTGGTGCTTTCACCCCGCCGAACAACGCGGCCATCATGGGGGCCGCTCCCGCTCACCAGTCAGGCATGGCCAGCGGGGTGCTCAACATGACACGGGGGCTTGGTACCTCCCTCGGCCTGGCCCTGGCCGGCCTCGCTTACACCATCGGCGCTGGCGTGGGTGAAGCCACCGCCCACGGAGCAGATGCCGGGTATGACGTGGCGGCGCTCTTCCTCGCCGCTGCCGCCTTCCTCGCCGCGCTCATCGCGGCCCTGCGCGGCCGGTCCCCGCTCAGCCACGACCCGACGCTCACCGCCGAGTAGCGAACGGAGAGCGAGCTAGGCCATCCGGCGTGGTCAGGCGAGGCCCTTCACCATGAGGTTCCAGTACATGCTGGGCAGCCCGTAGCGCTTGAGCAGCCACATGTCATAACGCGGCTTGAGAGTGTTGATGAAGGGGACGCTGGGGGTGCGCTTGAGGTCGTAGTCGAACTCGGCGAGCAGCATCCTGTTCCGCGAGGTGACCAGGGGACAGGACGTGTAGCCGCTGTACCGGCGCCTGGGGCCCTGGCCGCGCATCGCCGCGAGCAGGTTGGCCGCCAGGACCGGGGCCTGGGCGCGGATGGCGGCGCCCGTCTTGGACGTCGGCAGGCTCGAGACGTCGCCGAGCGCGAACACATTGGGCCAGTCCGGGCTCTGCAGGGTGTGCTTGTCGACACGCACATAGCCGAACGGGCTGTCCGGGTCGGCCAGCGGCGACGCCTTGACCCAGTCCGGGGCGCTCTGCGGCGGGGTGGCGTGCAGGATGTCGTACTCGACGGTCTCCTTCGTGCCCGCCTTCGTGTCAGCGATGACGGCCCGGTTGTTATCCCCGTCGATCTCGGTGAGCTGGGACTCCTTGCGAACCTCGATGCCGTAGCCCGCGGCCACGCCCTCCAGCACCCTGGCCCAGTCAGGCTGGCTGAACATCGCCGCCGTGGGCAGCACCAGGATGACCCGGGTGCGGTCCAGGACGCCCTGGCTGCGCCACCAGTCGGCGGCCAGATAGGCAATCTTCTGCGGGGCGCCCGCGCACTTGATGGGTCCCGGCGGCATGGTGAACACCGCCGTGCCCCCGCGCAGGCCGCGGATGAACTCCCAGGTGCGCGGGGCGAGGTCGAAGCGGTAATTGCTGGAGACGCCCCGCTGGCCGAGGGCCTCGGGCAGCCCGGGCACCTTGCCGAAATCCAGCTGGATGCCGGGCGCCATCACGAGGTAGTCGTAGTGCAGGTCGCCGGACGGTGTGGTCACGGTCTGCGCGGCCGGGTCGACAGCGGTCGCGGCTTCGCGCACCCAGGTCACGCCCTTCGGCATGACCCGGGACTCCGCCCGCACGGTCGCGGCCTGCGGGCACCGGCCGCCTCCCACGAGCGTCCACAGCGGCTGGTAGTAGTGGCTGGCGGAGGGCTCGATCACGGTGATGCGATCCACGCCAGCCCGGCGGAGCCGGGCCGCGGCGACGATGCCGCCGGTACCGCCGCCGACGATGACGACCCTCTGCTTCGGCGCGACAGGGCTTGGCTGGCTCATCGGTGAGTCTCCTTAGCGGGTTGCGGGCCGTGCGATGACCAGGCCGGCGGTTTCAGCGTGGCTGAATTCGTCGTTGATGCTGATGGCGTCGCGGCCGCGGGCAGCCAGCATCGAGCTGGCCACCATGGCGCGGTAGCCGCTGTGGCAGTGCACCCAGACCTCGCCCGCCGGTACCTCGCCGAGCCGTCCGGGCAGTTCGCTGAAGGGAATGTGCGTCGCGCCCGCGATATGGCCCTCGTCCCATTCCAGCCGGCGGCGGACGTCCAGAACGACCAGACGGTCGCTAGGCCCCCCGGCCGCAGGCCTCGCGGCAGCCGCTTCGCTGGCCGCGGCGAGGTCACCGAACTTCACCAGCCGCAGCGTGCCCAGCGGCTGATCGCCGGCCCAGTCCCGCGGCCGGCCGGTAGCGGCGGCGGCCGGACGGTCGATGCCGATCCGGACCAGTTCCCGCTGGGCCTCGCTGACCTGCTCAGGTGTCTCGCCGAGGAGGGTCAGCGGCGTACCCCAGGGGATCACCCAGCCCAGGTAGGTGGCGAAGCTGCCGTTGAGCGGGAGGCTGAACGAGCCGGGAACGAACCCGGCGGCGAACGCGACCCGGTCCCGCAGGTCGACGACCCACTCTCCGGCCTGGATCCGGCGCCGGATCTGCGCGGCGTCAGCCCGGTCCGGCAGGGACAGATCCGCGCCGTCCGGCCCGGCGGTGTTGGCCGGGCCCATGTGCACGTAGTACGTGGGCCAGGCATCTAGCCCGGCGAGTAGCGTGTCAACATATATCTGCTCACTGACGGTGAGCGCGGGATTGAACTGCTTCTCCCGGCCGATGGTGGAGGACCGGGCCTGCGCCTGGGTGGCGGCGCAGAAGCTGCCGAACCCGTGGGTGGGGAAGATCGCCGCTGAGTCGGGCAGCTCGCGCGCCAGGCGGTGGGCTGAGGCGTACTGGGCGCGGGCCAGAGCCACGGTGTGCTGTGGCCCGAGCAGGTCCGGGCGGCCGGTCGAGCCGTAGAGCAGCGACCCCCCGGTGAACACGCTGGCCGCCGCGCCATCGGACTCCAGGATGTAGGACAGATGGGTGAAGGTGTGCCCGGGTGTCGCCAGCACCCGCAGCCGCATAGTGTCCCCGATCTCCAGGGCATCGCCGTCGCGGACGGGTGTCCGGTCAAAGCGGACCGGGTCGGCCGCGTTGGTGAGGTAATTAGCCCCCGACGCCTGGGCGAGGGCCAGGCCTCCGGTGACGTAGTCATTGTGCATATGGGTTTCGGCGACGTGGGTGATGCGCACACCCAGGCGGGCAGCCAGGCTGGTGATCCGGTCGATGTCGCGCTGCGGGTCGATAACGAGAGCCGTGTCCCCGTCGTGGGCCAGGTAGCTGCGGTCGCCCAGGGACGGCGTGTCGATGGAGAGCACTTCGACCATGATCGCGATCCTTCCGGACCTGGATGCCGGCCCGGGCACCCTTGGATTCGTTTAATGTACGGTCATTCGTACAGCGAAACAAGGCTCTGCCGCAGCTGAGTGCGTCCTACAGTCGGCCAGATCCCCGGTGTGCGCAGGTGGTACGTTCCGTGGTGTCCGGACGTTTGGGCGTACTCCGGCCCAGGCGGTCGCGATTACTCCCGTCCAGGTCAGGAGGTGAGGTGGTGGGACCGGCGAGCCAGCGGGCGGCGGCCCCGCAGCCTCTGGACCGCGGCAGCGCGCTGCCGCTATGGGCCCAGCTCCGCGACGACCTGCGGCGGCGGCTGGCGGCGGGCACCTTCGATGACTCGTTCCCCGGTGAGCTGGACCTCGTGGGGGAGTACCAGGTGAGCCGGCACACCGTCCGGGCTGCCCTGCGTCAGCTCCGGGCCGACGGCACCATCGTCGCTGAGCGGGGACGGCGTCCCCGGCTGGCCGGGCAGGAGCCGATCACGCAGCCGCTGGGCGCGCTGTACTCGCTGTTCGCCTCGGTGGAGTCGGCGGGCCTGCGCCAGGCCAGCGTCGTGCGGGCCCGCGACCTGCGCGCCGACGGGGTGATCGCCGACCGGCTCGGGCTGGAGGCATCCACGCCGCTCTTCCGCCTGGAGCGGCTGCGCCTCGCCGGGGGCGAGCCGCTGGCCCTCGACACGGTCTGGCTGCCCGCCGACATTGCGGCGCCGCTGCTGGAGGCGGATTTCACGCACACTGGTCTGTACGACGAGCTGGCCACCCGGGCTGGTGTCCGGCTCCAGGGCGGCCGGGAGCATATCCGCGCGGTGGTGCCCACCCCGGCGGAGCAGCGCCTCCTGGAGATCCCGCCGGCCGCTGCGGCGCTGGCCATTGACCGGCTGGGTCATGCCGGGGGCAGGCCCGTGGAGTGGCGCCATACCGTGATCCGGGGAGATAGGTTCTCGCTGGTCGCCGAGTTCTCGGCGCGGACCGGCTATCAGCTCAGTCTGGGCAGCGCGTACCCCACCGCCCGGACGCCGGCCAGCGTGACCGCAGCGACCGCGTAATGGTGTCCGCCGGGCGGTGCCCGGCAGCCACGGCCGCTGGGCCGGCCCGGTCCCCTGGAATACGCGGCCGGCTTGCCCATAATACCCATTGGGGTATCCTGGGCACCAGGAAGCGCCGGCTCGGCATAGCCCGAGTCCAGGGCGAGCATCGTTGGAGCTGATCCGGGCCGTCCGCGGCGCAGGGGGCCACGGGGATAGGACGCTGGGATGAGCACATCCGGTGCGGCACAGGGGAATCCCTCGATGGCGGGCGGGGAGCTGCCGACGTCGCCGCTGCTGGAGCGCGTGCGGCGGGGAATCATCGGTGAGGGCGAGCTGATGGGCGGGCCGTTCGGGCCGCGGCGGGTCACCTATGCCGACTACACGGCGTCCGGACGGTCGCTGGATTTCATCGAGGACTTCATCCGCGACGCGGTCCTTCCCCGCTACGCGAACACCCACACCGAGAGCTCGGGGACCGGGCTGGCCACCAGCCGGCTGCGCGAGGACGCGCGGCGGATGATCCGTGACTCCGTGGGCGGGACCGAAGATGACCTGGTCATCTTCTGCGGGTCTGGTGCGACCGCGGCGGTGAGCAAGCTGATCGGCATCCTGGAGCTGCGCATCCCGGCCGGGCTGGACGAGCGGTACGAGCTGTCGGCGCGCATCCCGGAGGCTGAGCGGCCGGTGGTCTTCATCGGCCCCTATGAGCATCACTCCAACGAGCTGCCCTGGCGGGAGTCGGTCGCCGATGTCGTGGTCATCGGCGAAGACCCCGGCGGGCACATCGACCTGGCCGACCTGCGCCGGCAACTGGTCCGCTTCGCCGGACGGCCGCTGCGGATCGGCAGTTTCTCGGCCGCGTCCAACGTCACCGGCATCCTCACCGACACCGGCGCGGTGGCCAGCCTGCTCCACGCGCACGGCGCGCTGTCGTTCTGGGATTACGCCGCGGCCGGGCCGTACGTGCCGGTCCGCGTCTCCGGGTCCGCGCCTGGCGCGGGTGATCACAAGGACGCGGTCTTCCTGTCGCCGCACAAGTTCCCCGGCGGCCCGCAGACACCCGGTGTCCTGGTGGTGCGCCGGGAACTGGTCCGCAACGCGGTCCCGACCGTGCCCGGGGGCGGCACGGTCGCGTTCGTGGACCCCGTCGGCCACCGCTATCTCGACGACCCGGTAGCCCGCGAGGAAGGCGGCACCCCGGCAATCGTCGAGTCCATCCGGGCCGGCCTGGTGTTCGGCCTCAAGGAAGCCATCGGCACGGACCTGATCGCCGCGCGCGAGGAGCGGCTCTGGCGCCGCGTCCTGGGCCGGTGGGAAGACAACCCGCGGATCGAGATCCTGGGCAGTCACCAGGCCAGGCGGCTGGCCGTCGTCTCGTTCCGCGTCCGCCGGGGGACAGGACAGTACCTGCACCACAATTTCGTCGTCGCCATGCTGAACGACCTGTTTGGCATCCAGGCCCGTGGCGGGTGCTCCTGCGCCGGACCCTACGGGCACCGGCTGCTCGCCATCGGCGCCGCCCGGTCGCATGCGCTGAGCGAGGAAATCGGGCAGGGCTGCGAAGGAGTCAAACCCGGCTGGACCCGGGTCAACCTCAACTACTTCATTTCCGCTGCCGCCGCCGATTACATCGCGGACGCGGTCGACCTGATCGCGGCGGAAGGTTACCGGCTGCTGCCCGAGTACCGGTTCGACCCGCGCACCGGCTTGTGGCGGCACGCCGGCCAGGCTCCGGAGGTCCCGCTGCGGCTTCCCGAGGTGAGCTATCGCCCGGACGGGGAGATGACCTACCCGCGGCACCGCGCGCAGGCCGGCGAGGACGCCTTCCCCGGCTACCTCCGCGAGGGCCGGGCGCTGCTGGCGGCACGGCCGGCTGCTCTTGATGACGGGCCCACCGGGCTCGGTGCCGACTTCGAGGCTCTGCGCTGGTTCCCGCTCCCGCCGGCCTGCCTCGGCGTGGGGGAGCGGTCAGTGCGCCTTGCGGACCATACGGAGCATCCGCACGTTGATCTGGCCAAACCGCCACAGCTGCAGCGGGATTGACCTGCGCCTGCGCAGGGTGCGGGCGGTCGGCAGCGGTGCCGCGGCGATCCGGTCCCCGGCCGTGCTCATGATGTCCTCCGGGTTGCGCGCGGTTCCAGCGGTCGTAGCGTCACGCGGGCTGGACGCCAAGGGGGGCGGGCCGCTCATTCGGGCAGGAAGGCCCAGCCCGGGCGGGCCTTGGCCTTGTAGTTGAAGACAAAGTGGAGCAGGTGCTTGACCCAGTGCGCGGCCAGCCCGATCTCGCCGTAGGTGTCGGTAACGCTGCGCCCGTGCCCCGGGAACCGGGCGTAGTCCGGCACGACGGGGTACATCGTCATGGCCGCGGCGGTACCGTTGCGCAGCCCGGCCCCGGCTGAGGCGATGCAGGCCGCGCCCATCGCGGCCATGGATGCGGTGTGCGTCGGCTGGGCCGCCCCGTGCCTGATCATGTCCGCGATGCTCCGGGCGACCTGGCGGCCCATGACCGCCGAGGGCATGCCGGTGCGTGGCGGGGCAGGCGAGGTCACCGTGCCGTTGGGGCTGGTGCGCGGCGTGGAGATGGCGTGCGGCGGGGCGAACGCGATCCCTATCCCGAACACGTTGGCGTACCGGGGGGACTGGTAGGTCCGCGGCCAGTCCTCGGCCCGCCACTCGCCGGCTGGTTTCGGCGTGTAGTCGGCGTCGACCTTCAGGAAGCCGCTGGGCGCGAACAGGCCGGCAGTGATGTCCGTGCCGTCCCGGTCAAAGGCCTGATCTGGCTGGAGGACAGGAACCCCTGCTGCCGGAACACCATCCCGCCGACACCGAAGTCGCCCAGTTCGTACTCGTTGCTCAGGTAAATCACGTCGGCCAGATCCCGCAGACCGCGGGTCCGCAGTTCATGCTCGACGTTGAAGGTGTACTCGAACGCCGCCCCCTCGCAGGTGCACATCCCGTGCCCCACCCCGATCACCAGGGTCTGCCGCTGGCCGGCTCTCAGCTTCTCGATGACCCCGTCCAGCGCCCGCGCGGCCTGCTGGGCGTGCCCGGGCGTGCAGACCGACAGGGAGTTCCCGTCCGGGCCCAGGCCGGGGGTGGCGGCGAAGTTCAGCTTCGGCCCGGTCGCGTTGATCAGGTAGTCGTAGCCCAGCCGTTCCGGCTCGCTCTCCCGGCCGGGGAGGGTGGAGACGATATCGACCGCGGGCTGGCTGCTGCCGCCGTCTCCCTCGGGCCGGATTGCTACCGCCCTGGCCTGCCGGAACCCGATGCCCTGGCGCCGGTACACCGGCGCCAGCGGGAACGTCACGTCGCCGGGGGACATCCGGCCGACCCCGACCCAGATATTGGACGGGATCCAGTTCCAGTCCGCGTTGGGCGACACGACCACCACCTCGTGGCCCCGGCCGAGCAGTCGTCGCAGATGCAGGGCAGCGGTGTGCCCCGAAATCCCGGCTCCGAGGATCACCACACGTGCCATGACCCGCCCCCGGGTGAGCAGTCGCAGGCTCGCCATTGAGCCCTCCCATCATGATACCCCTGGGGGTATCATGATGGGAACTACCAGGCGTGGGTATCCCGGAGATACCTTGCCCGGGGTGTATCCATGAGTCGCGGGCGGAGTGGTGTCAGCAGTGGACAGCCAGGAGTGGGACCAGCGGTACGCCGGTGCTGAGCTGGTGTGGACGGCGGAGCCGAACAGGTTCGTCGTGGAGGAGCTGCAGGCGCTGCCACCCGGGCGGGCGCTAGACGTCGGTGCCGGTGAGGGGCGCAACGCGGTATGGCTTGCTGACCGCGGCTGGCGGGTTACCGCGGTTGATTTTTCCGCCGCCGGGCTGGACAAGGGCCGCCGCCTGGCCAGGGCGCGCGGTCTGGCCGTCGACTGGGTGCACGCCGATCTGCGCGACTACCAGCCCGAGGAAGGCTCCTTCCAGCTCGTGCATGACTGGCCAGTAAGTCGCCCTCGATACTGTGGGCGTCCATCCCAGGCAGCGCAAGAGTACACATAAGCGCGATGCCCGCTCATCGGCAGATTCGGACGGACCGGTGCTACCGGCCGCGCTCTGGCGGCCAGGCCGCCTGGCTCTGTGCCTCTACATGTTCCGCGGTGTGATCTTGCGC
>Ga0208219_1000267_pt1 | contig 19494 bp, 16 predicted proteins | sample NGESurshal072012_7_FD_184469 | JGI IMG/M metagenome (GOLD analysis project Ga0208219, IMG submission 184469) | Arctic peat soil microbial communities from Barrow, Alaska - NGEE Surface sample 53-2 shallow-072012 (SPAdes) | ecosystem: Environmental > Terrestrial > Soil > Wetlands > Peat ... | reverse complement strand
CGTCCTGCTGGACGAGCCGTTCGCGAGCCTCGACCCGCTCGCCGGCCGGGAGCTCCTGCAGCTGCTGATGGACGGCGTCGCCGAGACGTCGGCCACCGTCGTCGTCGCGTCCCACGTCGTTGCCGACATCGAGCGCGTCTGCGACCACATCGTCCTGCTCGCCGGCGGCGGCGTCCGCCTGGAGGGCAACGTCGAGCAGCTGCTCGAGTCCCACCGGCTGCTGACCGGTCCGCGGCGGCCGCTCGGCGTGGTCCGCGGCGTGCGCGAGGTCGTCCGCGAACGGCACAGCGGCCGGCAGCTGACGCTGCTCACCGTCGTCGACGGCCCGATCGTCGACCCGTCGTGGACGGTCGAGCCCGTCAGCCTCGAGGAGCTGCTGCTCGCCTACATGGCGCCCGAGCGCCTACCCACCCCGCGCATGCCCGAGAAGGTCCCGCTCCGATGGCATGGGTGACGTGGCGGCAGCACCGGTCGCAGCTCGTTGCTACCGCCGGCCTGCTGCTCGCGCTCGCCGCCGCCGCGTTCGGCACGCGCCTGCCGATCCAGGCGGCGTTCCACCGCGACTCGCTCTCGGCCTGCCTGCCGCCGGCGGCGCGGAGCGGGTGCGACATCATCGTCCCGCACTTCGAAGGTGAGTTCGCCGGCTGGGTCACGGCCGCACGCGTGCTCGCCGTGCTCCCGGTCCTCGCGGGGTTGTTCGTCGGCGCGCCACTTCTTGCCCGCGAGCTGGAGCAGGGCACGTACCGGTTCGCGTGGACGCAGGGGGTCACGCGCCGCCGCTGGCTGCTCTCGAAGACCGCGCTGCTCGCGGCTGCGACGCTGCTCGCGGGTGCAGCCGCAAGCGCGGTCGTCATGTGGTGGCGCGGCCCCTTCGACACGCTCGAGGGCCGGATCGGGCCGAGCAGCTTCGACGTCGAGGGGCTCGTCGTGCCCGCGTACGCGCTCTACGCGCTCGCACTCGGCGTGCTCGCCGGCCTCGTGTTCCGGCGCACCGTCGCTGCGATGACGTCGACCCTCGTCGCGTTCGCTGCCACCCGGTTCCTCGTCCTCGAATTCGTCCGTCCGCACTTCCTCACGCCGTTGCACCGGGTCGTGCTCGCAACCGACACCGGCCTGCAGCCGGGCGACTGGGTGCTCAGCAACACGCTTGTCGACGGCGGCGGCCGCCAGATTTCGGCCGCCCGCGAGGATCTCGCCGTCCTGCACGCGACGCAGGCCGGGATCGACCCGCACACGTACATCCTCACGCTCGGCTGGAAGCGCCTGATCTCGTATCAGCCTGCCGGCCGGTTCTGGACGTTTCAGCTGATCGAGGCCGGCCTCTTCGTCGGGCTCGCCGCGCTCGTCGTCCTCGTCGCGGTCTGGCTCGTCCGGCGGACGCCCACGTGACGCAGTCGCTCGACCGTGCCGCGCTGCTGCGGCTCGCCGCAGGTGCGGCCGCGGTCGGCGCAATCCCGGACGGCGTCCGGAAGGCGCTCACCGTCGACTTTCCGCAGCCGCACCCGAAGTGGCGCTTCGTGTTCGTCAATCACGCGCTCACAAATCCCTTCTTCGTTCCTGCGAAAGACGGCAGCTACGACGCCGCAGCGCTGCTCGGAACGAGCGTCGAGTGGACGGGCTCGACGAGCAGCGACGTCGGCGAGATGGTCAAGGCGATGCGCCACGCGGTCGCGACGCAGGCGGACGGCATCGCCGTCTCCATCGTCGACCCGCAGGCCTTCAACGGGCCGACGGCGCTCGCGCTCGCTCGCGGCATCCCGGTCGTCTCGTACAACGCGGACGGCGGAAAGGGGAACACCCGCCTGGCGTACTACGGGCAGGACAACTACCAGTCCGGCCTCGAGCTCGGCGCGAGGCTCGTCAGGCTCGTCGACCGCGGCGACGTCTATCTGTTCATCGCGACGCCGCGGCAGCAGAACATCCAGCCGCGGATCGACGGCGCCCTCGACGCCATTCGCGACTCCGGCAGCCCGATCACGGCGCACGTCGTCGCCAGCGGCGTCGACGTCGGCCGCGAGCTCACGAAGATCGAGGCGACGTACAAGGCGAACCGCGGCCTGCGCGGGCTGTTCGCGGTGGATGCCGGCTCGACCGCGGGTGTGGCCGCGGTGATGCGCAAGCACGGGCTGCACGAGCGCGGCGTGAAGGCCGGCGGCTACGACCTCCTGCCGGCCACCTTGCGGGCCATCCACGACCGCGAGCTCGACTTCACGATCGACCAACAGCCGTATTTGCAGGGCTTCCTGCCGGTGCTCCAGCTCTTCCTCTATCGCTACAGCACCGGCCTCGTCGCCCCGGCGGACACGAATACGGGCCTCCACTTCGTCACCCGCGCGAACGTCTCGCGCTACCTGACGACGAAGAGCCGCTTCGAGGGCAGCTCGAGCCGTGAGCAGTACCCCGTCGGCTGACGACCGGTCGGCTTGAACTATTCCCCTAGCAGAGTAGTATTGGCGCGCTCCGGCGGGACGAAGACGACGACCGGTGGTGGGACTGGAAATTGCCCTGGGGAATGCGACGGAGCCGCGCATCCAGGAACGCTCTCGAAAGTGCAATCGCAAGAGGAGGCATCAAGGGTGAAGAAGCTTGTTCTCAGGGCGGGATTGGTCGCTGTGCTGTGCGCAGGGATCGCAACCGTCCTCGTGTCGGCCGCAACCGCGAAGCCGACGAAGAGTTACCAGGTCTGCGTTCTCCTCCCGGACACGAAGTCGTCCGTGCGGTGGGTGCAGTTCGACGCGCCCGACATCGCGAAGGCGCTGAAGGCTGCCGGCGTGACCTATTCGATCAACAACGCTCTTAACGACCCGCTGAAGCAGAAGTCACAGGCACAGGCGTGCCTGGCGGCCGGCGCGACGGTGGTCATCGAGACGGCGCTCGACAACGGCTCTGCCGCGTCGATCGAGAAGCTCTTCACCTCGAAGGGCGGACACGCGATCGACTACGACCGCCAGGTCACCGGCGGTAGCGCGGCGGACTACGTCACGTTCGACGGCAAGGCCGTCGGCGAGGCGCAGGCCAAGGGCGTCATCGCCGGCATGAAGGCGAATGGCACCTACAGCAAGTCCGCGGTCGTCGCCGAGCTGTGGGGCGGCCAGACCGACCAGAACGCGTTCTGGTTCAAGAGCGGCAACGACGCCGTGTTCAACCCGCTCTTCAAGAGCGGCGCGTTCAAGAAAGGCCCGCAGCAGTTCGTGCCCGACTGGGATGCGACCAACGCGGCGAACATCTTCAACCAGATGCTCGTCAAGACGAACAACAACATCCAGGGTGTGCTGGCGGCGAACGACAACATCGCCGGCGCCGTGGTTGCTGACCTGAAGGCGAAGCATCTCAAGCCGGTCGCGCTGAGCGGCCAGGACACGACCGCGCAGGGCATTCAGTACATCCTCGCGGGCTGGCAGTCGGGCACGGTCTACAAGTTCGTGCCGGACGAGGCGAACGCCGCTGCTGCTGCAGCAGTCGCGCTCATCAAGGGCCAGACGCCGAAGACGAACGGGTTCCGCCTGAACGGCAAGAAGAAGGAGCCGACGCTCGCTCTTCCCGTCAAGTGGATCACGAAGTCGAACTACAAGCAGCTGTTCACGCAGGGTTGGCTCAAGAAGAGCGACGTCTGCATCGGCGCGTACGCGCAGTACTGCAAGTAGGAAGTCCCGATGATGGAGGCGCCCACTTCGGGCGCCTCCATCATCTACCTGTGGTAAGAACGCTCAGCCTGTGACAGACACGCCGCTCCTCGAGCTCCGGAACATCACCAAGTCGTTCGGCTCGGTGCAGGCCCTCGCGGGGGTCGACTTCGAGGTCCGGAAGGGCGAGGTCATGGCGCTCGTCGGCGACAACGGCGCGGGCAAGTCGACGCTCGTCAAGTGCGTCGCCGGCACGCACGAGGCCGACGGCGGCCAGATCTTCTTCGACGGCCAAGAGGTGCACATCCACGGTCCGAAGGACGCGGCGAGGCTCGGCATCGAGGTCGTGTATCAGGATCTCGCGCTCTGCGACAACCTCGATGTCGTCCAGAACATGTATCTCGGTCGCGAACTCAACCGCTTCCAGATCCTCGAGGAGGCGACGATGGAGCAGCAGACCGCGAAGACGCTCAAGTCACTCGCGGTCACTACCATCAGGTCGGTGCGCCAGCCCGTCGCCACCCTCTCGGGCGGCCAGCGGCAGTCGGTCGCCGTCGCCAAAGCGGTGCAATGGAACTCGAAGCTCGTACTCCTCGACGAGCCCACCGCGGCCCTCGGCGTTGCGCAGACCGAGCAGGTTCTGGCGCTCGTACGCCGGCTCGGCGAGCAGGGCCTCGCCGTCGTGCTCATCTCGCACAACCTCAACGACGTCTTCGAGACCGCGGACCGGATCACGGTCCTGCGGCTCGGCAAAAGCGTGGGCGTCTTCGAGCGCCGCAACACGACGCAGCAGGCGATCGTCGAGGCGATCACCTTCGGTGCGCCGGCGAAGGCGGTCGAGGAATGACGAGCGCAGACGTCATCGGCCAGGACAAGAGGCCGCCAGTCGATCCGGAGGAGGAGCTCCCCGGGGGTTTCGCAGGGCTGCGCGCGCGCGCCTGGCTGAATCTCCGGACGGGCAACCTCGGGCCGGCGCCGATCATCGTCGGGTTGGCCGTCACGGTCGCGATCTTCGGGCTCACGGCGACGAACTTCTTCACCGCCACCAACTTCGCGAACCTGATCACCGAGAGCGCAGGCACGGCGATGCTCGCGTACGGCGTCGTGTTCGTGCTCCTGCTCGGCGAGATCGACCTCTCGATCGGCTACCTGGCCGGCATCGGCGCACTCATCGTCGCCGAGCTGCAGCTCCCCGGGAGCAGCTGGCAGATGAACGGCATCCTCGCGATGCTGATCGCGGTCATCGTCTGCGCCCTCATCGGCGGCTTCCAGGGCTCGATCGTGGCCTATGTCGGCGTGCCGTCGTTCGTCGTCACGCTCGGCGGCTTCCTCATCTGGCAGGGCGTGATCCTGAACAAGCTGGAGCAACGCGGGACGATCATCATCCAGGACCGCTGGATCAACTACACCGACAGCTATTTCTTCTCCCACTGGATCGGCTGGGTGATCGCCGCGATCGTCACGGCGCTCTATCCGATCAGCGTCCTCTACAAGGCGATCACGGCGCGCGGCACCCACATCGCACAGGTGAACCCGGTCATCTTCGCCGCGCGCGCCGGCGGTCTCGCGATCGTGGCGTTCGGCATCGTCGGAATCTCCAACCACGCCAAGGTGATCACCACGTCGCTCGGCCTGCCGCTGGCAGGCGTGATCCTCGTCGTCTTCCTGATCCTGCTGACGTTCCTCGCGCGCTGGACGACGTTCGGCCGTCACGTCTACGCGGTCGGAGGAAATGCCGAGGCGGCGCGGAGAGCGGGCATCAACGTCCCGCGCATCCGCGTCCTCGTCTTCATGATCTCGGGGGCGACGGCCGGAATCGGCGGCATCATCTTCGCCGCGCAGGTCAACTCGGTCGCGCTCACGTTCCCTCCGGGGAACCTGCTGCTGAACGCGATCGCGTCCGCCGTCATCGGCGGCGTCAGCCTCTTCGGCGGCCGCGGCGAGGTGCGCGGCGCGCTGCTCGGCGCAGTCCTCATCGGGACGCTCCAGAACGGCCTGAACACGTTGAACGTGTCCAACGGCTGGATCTACATCATCACCGGCCTCGTCCTGCTCTTCGCGGTGACGCTCGACACGTTCGCCGTCCGGCTGCAGAAGCGCTCCGGGCGCTAACGCGCTACACGAGCAGCGGCCTGGCGGTCTTTGCCGGTCCTGCCGAGGTACGCGACGACGGCGATGAGGAGTGCGGCGAGGACAAAGGCGACGGGGCCGTCGCCCCAGCCGAGGCCGTGTGCGGCGCGGGACTTGCCGGTCCAGTCGGCGAATGAGGCTCCGAGCGGGCGGGTGACGATGTATGCGAGCCAAAAGGCGAGGATCCCGTTGAGGGCGAGGAAGCGATAGGCGAGTCCCGGTAGTGCGAACACGACGGCAAAGACGATGCCGGCGGTCAGGAAGCCGAGGTGGGCGGTGTATGCGGCGAGGTCGCCGAGAGCGGTGCCCATGGCGAAGGTGGCGAGCACCGCCGACCAGTAGAACCTCTCTCGCACCGCTGTGTTGATGCTGTGGATCGAGAGGGTCCGTTCGCTCCGATACCAGGACGCGGAGACGATCACGAGCGCGACCGCGAACAGGATCGTCGAGACGATGTAGGGCACCCCGAATTCGATGTGCACGACGTCGGCCGCCATCGTTCCGAAGACCGCCACCATCGTCACTGCGAGCCAGTACACCGAGGTGATGTAGCGACGCGCACGCAGCTGGACGGTCATCGCGAGCGCGAACGCGACGAAGCCTGCGATCACCGCCAGGTATGGGTTGACAGTGTGGACGAGGTAGTCGGACGTGGACTCGCCCAACGCCGTTGTGAGGATCTTGGCGACCCAGAAGTAGGCCGTGACCTCCGGCACCCTGATCAGCCCTGCGCGCGCGCTCATGTCCCCGATCTCCAAGTCACCCGGAAAACGCTGCGATCCCGGGCCTGCGACCGGTGACCGAACCCGACGAAGCCGAGACGTTACCCGTGCGCGAGCGCGAGCTTGCCGATCTTCGTGCCGAGCGCGCGCCCGGCTGCCTCGTCGGCCGGCGTCTCGATGCCGTCCGCGAGACCGGCGGCGCTCAGTCGCTCCGCCTGCGTCGCGAACGATCCGCCCGTGAGCGCGGTCAGCACTTCGTCGGCGGCGTACGCGAAGGCGCTTCCCTCCGAGACCCAGCCCGGTGAGGCGGGCGTCGCGGCGGGCGGCGCCCACGCCGCCGCCGGGATCCACCGGCCGCCGGAGAGGACGTACTCCTGGCTGCCGACGCGCTTGCTCACGCCGGCGACGATCGGCAGCTCCCCGTTGAAGGCGAGATAGCGGATCATCGAGATCGGGCGCGGCGCCTGGTATTCGCGCTTCGCACCCCAGGCGGAGACGGCCGCGTCGTTCAGCGCGCCGTTCAGCGTGCGGTAGAGGCGGAGATCCTGAGCGAGAACGCCGGTTGCCGCCGCGGCCGCGAGACGGTTCCACGCGAGCGGCGACGTGTCGACGCGCGGGGCGCTCGCGCCCGAGGTCGCGCGCAAGACCGAAATCGCCGCCTGCTTGTACGCGCGGCTGGACGGAATGCCGAACGGCGGCGGGCCGACGTGAACGCGGCCTGCGAACGTGCGGACGCCGCCCCACTGCGCCCCGACGAACCTCTGGACATCCGTGCGAGAGAACGCGAGCGGCTGCCAGAACGTCGCGTCGTGCACCGTCGAGCCGGGCACGCTCACGCTCAGCGGGCTGTTCGGTGCCAGGTAGCTCGGATCGGCGTAGTGCATCGCCTCGTGCGAGCCGTCGCGGCCGCCCGCCGCGATGGCCGCTGCGGCGATCCGGTTCGCAGGCGCGTCCGGCGAGAGACAAAGTGAGCGCAGCTGCTTCGTCAGGATTGCGAAGGTCGACGCGAGGTTCGAGTTGAACGATGCGCGCCAAAGCAGCAATTGGTATGCGGCGTAGCTGATCGCGACCGGTGAGGGGCCGGCGGACGACATCGTCGTCGCGAGGTCGTACAGGTCGCGGGCCTGCACCGGCTCGGACGCGTCGCCGGCGCGCAGCACCGCGACGGCCGTCTCGTCCCACACCGTCGCGATCGAGCCGGCGTGCTGCGCAGGAGTGCAGGCGGCCGGGGACGGCTGGACGAGCGGCGTACGGAGCGGCGGAACGACCACTCGGACGATGCGGTCTACGCGGCGGACGTTCGTCTCGGTCGTTGCGCCCCACGGGTAGCGCACATAGACGACGGCGGATGTCGCAGCGCCGAGCCCCAAGTGGACGCGTGGGTCCTCGGACGAGAGGTAACTGCTCCCGGCCTGCACCGTGCGCGAGAGCGAAACGCCGTTCGGCAGCGTCAGGCTCACGACCGTGCCGGGCACGAACCGCGACAGCGATAGGTCGATCCAGTTGCCGCTCGGACCGGTCGCACGGAGGAGCACGAGCTTCCCCCCGATCGTGTTGATGGCGATGTCCATGCGCCCGTTGTTATCTGCGTCGGCGGCGGCGACGCCGCGTCCGTTCAGCCGAAGGGCACCGAGCGCTCCCTTGGCAACGCCGAACGCTGCACCGGTCGGTGCGAGCACGCGGACCGGCTCGGCGTCGGTGGCGAGCTTCGTCACCGGGATCGCCCCCGCCGCGAGCACGAGGTCGGGTTTGCCGGAGTTGGCGAGGTCGACCCACGACGCTCCCCAGCCGGCAAAGCCCGTGCCGAGCGCAGGATCGAACTCAGGTCGTGCATTCAGGAATGACGAGCCGACTTGCCGGAACGCGGCGGTGGGCTCGTTGCGAGAGTTCGTCACCACCATGGTTCCGTTCACCGTCGCGATGCCCATGCCCGCGAACGGATCCGCGACGCCGGCGACGGCCGCGCGGTCCTCGAACCGGAAGCCGAGGCCTGCGGGATCGGCCTTCGCGCCGCCCGGCCACGGCACGTTCACGTACAGCTGGTTCGGGTCCTCGTCGTTCGCGACGTACAAGTCCGGGCGGCCGTCGCCGTTGACGTCGATGAACTGTGCACCGAGACCGTGTCGGAAGTTCGCCGACTCGAGCCCCGCCTGGACGCCGACCTCGCGGAAGTGCCTGTGCCCCTCGTTCAGGAAGAGCAGGTCGCGCACGCCCGCGACGTTCGTCGGGAAGCCTGCGAGCGAGTTCGGCACGGGCTCGTTCGTGTCGGAGTAGCCGGCGACGAAGATGTCGGGCAGGCCGTCGCCGTTGACATCGGCGACCGCGACGCCGGTGTACCAGCCGGATGCCGGTAGCGCCGCCGTCGTGAAGGTGCCGTTGCCGTTGTTCCACAGGACGTCGACGCCGCGCGTCGTCGAGACGACGAGATCGGGGCGCCCGTTGCCGGTCAGGTCGGCTGCGGCGCAACCGTCGCCCTGCGCCTGCAGCCCGGCGTGCGACGCAGCGGTGACGTTGCGGAACTTCCCGTGCACGTTCTCGAACAGCGCGGAGCGTGGCAGCCCACCGTGTGCGCCCCACTGCGCTGTGTCGGCGCTCGAGTACGAGTTGACGACGAACAGGTCCTGCCAGCCGTCGCCGTTGTAATCGAGCCAGCAGAGGCCGCCGCCCATCATCGCCTGCGTCTCGTTCGACGGCCCGAAGCGGAAAGAGCCCTGGCGGAAGTCGAGGCCGACCGAGGCTGCGACGTCCGTGAGATGGGTGCCGGCAAGCGCGTCGCTGACCACCGGCGCTGCGATCTGGGTCGGCGTCGCAGCAGCGGGGAGCGCCCAATGACCGTTCGAGGTCTGGTGGAGGTGGTACGTGACGTCGGCGAGCTGCGCGGTGGCCGTGGGTGGCCCTTGTTCCCGGCCTTGCACGAGGAAGATCCGCAAGCGGTCGCTCGTGCTCGCCGGCCTCGCCGCGAGCAGATCGTGGGCGATCAGCTCGGCGGTGTGGCGGTCGAGCTTCGTCTGCACTCCGTGCGACGGAAGGATCGTGATCGGCGGCAGGGCGCCCGGCGGCAGCGGCCGGAACGCGGTCGCTGCGGTCGGCGGGCTCGCGAGGACGATCACAACTGCCGCAAGCGCGACCGCGACGGGGGCGACGGCGAGGAACCGCCTCCGATCGAGTGGGAACGGGACGAGCCGCAGGACCGGCATCGCCAGGCACACGATCGCGAGTGCTCCGAGCAGCGCGACCTTGGCGGCGAACTCCGTCGTCGTCGGCGCGATGAGAACGGCCGAGAGTACCCCGAGAGAAACGGCGTACACGAGCCGCGCCGACGGCGAGCGGGGCGCCGTCTTCGGGTCGGTGATCATGAAGAAGAGGAACACGAGCACCTCGGGCGACGTGATCAGCACCCACCAGAGATGGAAGCCGCTGATCGGCCCGAGGTGCCAGCGCGCGGTCATCGAGTGACCTGCGAGCGCGAGCACGCCGATGCCGGCGGCGAACGACACCCAGAAGCCGAGCGCGACGCGCAGCAGATGGAGCCGGCGGAGGATGGCGAAGCCGCCGGTGACGATCACGACGAGCGCGAGCGCGAGCCAGGCCGAGGTCGGCCCCCACCAGAAGTCGAGCGGCGCCGCGCGGTTCCGGCCGAGGGCGAGGAAGCAGATGACGAGGCCGATGTTCGACGGGTTGAAGATGTGCTCGCCGCGCCACTTGATCACGTGCTTCGAGAGGAGCGAGATCGCTGCGGTGCCGACGAAGATCCACCAGCCGCGCAGGCTCCACCAGTCACCGTGTGCCGTCCCCGGCACCCGCAGGACGAAGGCGACGCCGTTCCCGGTCAGCATCGCGCTCGCCGGCCAGAGGATGACGTGCTGACTGCGGAGGGCGATCGCGACCTCGAGTACGGCACAGGTCCCGAGCGCGAGCAGGATCTGCGCGATCGAGACCTCGAAGTGGAAGCCGATCTGCCCGATGACCTGCAGCGACGTGATCGTCGCTGCGAGGTGCAGGCGTGGATCGCTGAGCTTCGGGAGGAGAACCGGATACGCCCTGCCGCGGATCTCCAGGATGGGTGCCGCGGTCGCGCTCAAAGCTTGACCCATCCTAGTGTCCTAAGGAAATAGGTGACAATGGCGAGATGAGGCTCGATCGCGCCCGTCGCATCGTCGAGCACGTCGTCGCCGCGGCCCCGGCTCCCCTCTCCGTCTACGTCGCCGACACGCACGGCGAGCTCGTCGCCGCTGCCACGATGGACGGCGCCGCGCCCGACACGCGCCTGAACGCGCAGCGGAAGGCGTACACCGCGGCACGCAGCGACGCCCGTTCGACCCGCGAGCTGGCGGAGAAGGTGCGCGACGACGCGGTCGAGCGGGCGAGCTTCGACCCGTTCTTCACGTTCTTCCTCGGCGGCGTCGCCGTGTTCGAGGCCGAGACCCGCGTCGGCGCGGTCGGTGTCAGCGGCCTTCCGGGCGCCGAGGACGAGCGCCTCGCGACGGCCGCAATCGACGCGACCGCCTGAGATGCGCGACGACGCGACCCGCCGGGCGCGCGAGGAGCTCGCCGCCGGGGCCGCCCGCGCGCCCGCCCGAGCGCACTTCCGCGCGATGGGGATCGATCCCGCACGGCTCGACGGCCCGATCGTCGGGATCGCGTCGACGTGGACGGGGACGATGCCGTGCAACCTGAACCAGCGCGAGCTCGCCGATCGCGTCGTCGAGGGCGTCGCCGCGGTTGGCGGCGTCGGCCTCGTCTTCAACACAATCGCGGTGTCCGACAACCAGTCGCAGGCGACGCCGGGGATGCGGGCATCGCTGATCTCGCGCGAGGTGATCGCAGACTCCATCGAGCTGATGACGGCCGCGCACGACTTCGACGCGCTCGTCTGTCTCGTCGGCTGCGACAAGACGGTGCCCGCAGCGCTGATGGCGCTCGCGCGCGTGGACAAGCCCGCGGTCGTGCTCTGCAGCGGGCCGATGCGCGCCGGCCCGAACCGCACGACGATCCAGGACGTCTGGGAGGCTATTCCCGGCCCTCGTCCTGTGCTGGACGAGCTCGAACGTGTCGCGTGCCCGGGCCCCGGAACGTGCGCCGGGCACTTCACCGCCAACACGATGGCGGTTGCGCTCGACTGCCTCGGGATCTCCGTGATCGGTGACGGCCTCATCCCCGCCGACGAGACCGACGCAAAGAGCGACGCGGCCCGGCGCGCGGGTGAGCTCGCCGCCCGTTTGACCGTGACGGCCCGGCGCTTCCTCGACCGCCGCGCGCTCCTGCACGCGATGGCCGGGATCGCCGCGACCGGCGGCTCGACGAACGGCGTGCTCCATCTGCTCGCGATCGCGCGGGAGGCCGGTGTCGAGCTGACGCTCGACGATCTCGCTGCGGTGAGCGAACGGACGCCCGTGATTGCAAGCCTCCTTCCGACCGGCCGCTTCGCCGCCGAGGACTTCCATCGCGCCGGCGGGTCCGCCGCGCTGCTGCGCGAGCTGATCCGCACTGGGCACGTTGACGGCAGTGCGCCGACCGTCGACGGCTCGACGCTCGCGGAGCGGACGGAAGGCGCGCCTGCGCCGGACGGTGCGGTGCTCTCCACCGTCGAGCAGCCGTTCAAGGCGGGCGGCGCGCTCCGCGCACTGCGCGGCAACCTCGCTCCCGGCGGCAGCCTCGTGAAGGTCAGCGGCATGCGCGCGCACCGTGGCCCCGCGCGCGTCTTCGACGGCGAAGAGGCGTGCACGGACGCGGTCCGGGCCGGCCGCGTCCAGCCGGGGGACGTGCTCGTCGTCCGTTACGAAGGCCCGGCGGGCGGTCCCGGCATGCGCGAGTTGCTCAGCGTCACGTCCTCGATCGTCGGCGCCGGGCTCGGCGACTCGGTCGCGCTCGTCACCGACGGGCGCTTCTCGGGCGCGACCCGCGGGCTGATGGTCGGGTATATCTCGCCGGAGGCGTTTCGCGGCGGGCCGCTCGCCGTCGTGCGCGACGGCGACGTCGTCGCGATCGACGCCGACGCGGGCACGCTCGTCCTCGAGGTCGACGACGTCGAGCTCGCCGATCGGCTCGCCCATTGGGAGCCGCCCGCGTCCGACGTGACCGGCGTGTTCGCGCGCTACCGCGCGCTCGTCGGGCCGGCGTCCGAAGGCGCCGTCCTGTCGTGAAGGCGCTCGTCGTCGAGCCCGGCCGCGCGGGCGCGCGCGTCGAGGACGTGCCCGACACCGTGGTCGGCGTCGACGAGGTACCCGTGCGCGTGCTCGAGGTCGGCGTGTGCGGCACCGACCGCGAGATCGTGCACGGCCTCTTCGGCATCGCGCCCGACGGCGAAGAGCTGCTCGTGCTCGGGCACGAGGCACTCGGTGTCGTCGAGCGCGACGGGCACGGTTTCTCGCGCGGCGATCTCGTCTCGGCCACCGTGCGCCGCTCCTGCGGCCACTGCCTCGCGTGTGCCGAGGGCTCTCCCGACTCCTGTCTCACCGGCGACTACAGCGAGCGCGGGATCACTCGTCTGCACGGGTTCGCCCGCCAGCTCGTCGGCGAGGACCCGGCGCAGCTCGTCCCGATACCACGCGATCTCCGGCGGCTCGGCGTGCTCGCCGAGCCGCTGTCGGATTGCGTGCGCGCATTGCGGCACGCGCGAGCGATCGGCGGCCGTCAGCCGTGGGAGCTGCAGCGCGCACTCGTCATCGGAGCAGGAGCTATCGGCACGCTCGTCACCTTCCTGCTCCGCCTCGACGGCGTCGAGGTCGTGACGACGGCGCTCGAGCCGGCGAAGCCGCTCATCGAGGAAACCGGCGCCGAATACGTGCCTGCGGGGAGCGGCGACCTCGGCCGCTTCGACCTCGTCGTCGAGTGCGCCGGCAACGCGCAGCTGATGGCCGACGCGCTCGGGCTCCTCCGTCGCAGCGGAGTTGCGTGCCTGCTCGGCATCGACGGGCGCGAGCAGAAGGTCGAGCTCGACGGCCGCACGATCGGCGTGGACGCGGTGCTCGAGAACCGGGTTCTCTTCGGTAGCGTGAACGCGCAGCGCGAGGACTGGGTCGCCGGCATCGCCGCACTCGACGGGATGCGCCGCCGCTGGCCGGGTGCGCTCGATCAGCTGATCGGGTTGCGCGTGCCGCTCGACCGGTTCGACGATGCGCTCTCCTTCTCCGGCGGGAAGGCGACGCTCGTGCTCAGCGACTGATCTGCGGATCGGTGAAGACGTCGTGCTCGTCGGTACTGCGCGTCGAGAACTCCGACACGATCGCGCCGTCGTCACCGGCCTGGAACCAGTGCAGCGTGTCGGGCGGGATGGTGAACTGCTCGCCCGGCCGCAACACGATCTCGTCGTGCCCTTCGACATGGAGGTGGACGATGCCGGTGCGGCAGCGGAACGTTTCCTCCTTGCCCGGGTCGTCGCCGACGGGCGGATGCCGGTGCTGAGGACAGATTTGCCGCGGGAACAGGACGAGCTCCTTCGCGCACACGCGGTCCGTGTTGACGTAGACGACGATCTGCACGCCGGTCTCCTCGAGCCGGCCGAGCCCGAGGTCGGTCACCTCGATCGCGTCCCGTTCCGCAGGCGTGAGGACGATGCCGGCGTCGGCCAGCATCGCGGCGGCGCGCGCTCTAGCCTCGGAGTGCGTCATCGTGCAGCGCCTCGAGCGTCCGAGCCTGGCCCATCGCGTCCCCGCGGCCGAGCAGGAGCTCCGCCTCGCCTCGAATCGCGTCGCTCACGTTCTCGAGCTCCAGGCGGTACGAGTCCTCTCGCTCGAGCTCGATTCGCTCCACGCCGCTGTCGCGCCGCAGCTCGATGACGGGGTTGACGCAATGCCAGGGGTCGTCAAGGAAGAGCGATCCCTCGCTGCCGATCGCCTCCAGCTCGTCTCTATTCGGGAGCGCCGTGCCGCAGTCGAACGTTGCGATCACGTCGTTCGGAAAGCGTAGGAGTCCGCCGAAGGTCCAGTCGGTGCCGGATGGCCCGACCCATGCTTCGCCGTGCACCGCGACCGGCTCGCCGCCGAGGAGCCGCGAGCCGCTGACGCAGTAGCAGCCGACGTCCATCAGCGCGCCGCCCTCGACGTCGGTGCGCAGGCGGATGTTGTCGACGTCGTACAGCCCGAAGGAAAACGCGGAACGGACGACGCGCAACTCGCCGATCACGCCCTCCGCGACGAGCTGCGTGAGCCGCTTCGTCTGCGGGTTGTGCCGGTACATGAACGCCTCGCTCAGCAGCCGGCCCGTGCGTTCAGCGGTGTCGAACGCGGCGTCGACCTCCTCCGGATGCCGCGTGAACGGCTTCTCGCACAGGACGTGCTTGCCCGCCTCCAGCGCCTTGATCGACCACTCGGCGTGCATCGTGTTCGGGAGCGAGATGTAGACCGCCTCGACCTCCGGGTCCGCGAGCAGTGCCTCGTAGGTGCCGTACGCCCGCGGAATCTCCCACTCGCGCGCGTATGCGTCGGCGCGTGCCTGGTCGCGGCTCGCCACCGCGACGAGCTCGACCTTGTCCGACGCGTGCGCTCCCGGGATCACCTTCCGGTTGATGTCCGCGGTGGAGACGATTCCCCACTTCACTATGGAGCTCACACGCGTACTATCGCGAAATGGCGCAGATCGGCGTGGGGATGCTCGGCTACGCGTTCATGGGGAAGGCCCATTCGAACGCGTTCCGGAAGATCCCATACATCACGTGGCCGCCGCCGCTCGAGCCGTTGCTCATCGGGATCGCCGGCCGGAACGAGCAGGCGGTCGGCGAGGCTGCGCTCCGCTATGGCTGGGACTACGCGACCACGGATTGGCGCGACCTGATCGCCGACGAGCGCATCGGCCTGTTCGACAACGGCGGCCCGAACGCGCTGCACGCCGAGCCGACGATCGCCGCCGCGCGGGCAGGCAAACACGTCGTCTGCGAGAAGCCGCTCGGCCGCGACGCGGGCGAAAGCTACGAGATCTGGAAGCAGGTCGCCGCGACCGGCGTCAAGCACATGTGCGCGTTCAACTACCGCTTCGTGCCTGCCGTCCGCCTCGCGCGGGAGATGATCGAGGCCGGCGAGCTCGGCGAGGTGCGGCACTTCCGGGGGCGCTACCTCCAGGACTGGGGCGACGATCCGTCGCTCGACACGTGGCGCTTCAATCCCGACGAGGCCGGATCGGGCGCGCTCGGCGACCTGATGACGCACGTCGTCGATCTCGCGCGCTTCCTCAACGGCGAGATCGCAACCGTGTCCGGCTTCGCGCACACGTTCCTGCCCGGTCGCAAGGTGGACGACGCCGTCGAGGCGGCGGTCGAGTTCGGAAACGGCTCGATCGGCACGCTCGAGGCGACGCGCTTCGCGCACGGCCGGCGCAACGCGTTCCAGTGGGAGATCAACGGGACGAAGGGCTCGCTCGCCTTCGACATGGAGCGGCTGAACGAGCTGCAGGTCTTCCGCGCCGACGGCGACCGCGCCCGCGGCTTCAAGACGGTGCTCGTCTCCGAGACCGACCATCCGTTCTGGAAGTACTGGTGGCCGCCGGGGCACATCATCGGCTGGGGCGACACGTTCGTGCACGAGCTGCACCACATGCTGTGGGTGATCGCGGAGGACGCGGACGTCGCGCCGTACGGCGCCGACTTCGAGGACGGCTACCGCGCTTCCGAGATCTGCGACGCGATCGTCCGCTCCGGGGAGACCGGCGCGCGCGAGACCATCTCGTATCGCAGCTAGACCGGCAGCGTGAGACTCTCGATGTCGCGGGGGTAGTCGGTCAGCGTCTGCATCCCGTGCTCGGTCACGACGACCGTGTCCGAGTGGCGGATGCCGCCGAGCGCCGAGTCGTACAGCCCCGGCTCCACGGTGAAGACCATGCCGGGCTCGAGCACGGTGTGGTCGCCGAGGTCGAGGAACGGCGCCTCGTGGTTGCGCAGGCCGATTCCGTGCCCGGTGTGCTGGCGCCAGTACTCGAGCAGGTCGTTGCCCTCGAAATAGCGCATGACAGCGCCGTCGACATCCGCGCACGTCGCGCCCGGCCGGATGGCGGCAAACGCTGCTTCCTGCGCCGCGACGACGTGACCGAAGAGCCGCCGCTGCTCGTCGGTCGGCGGGCCGACGATCATCCCGCGCTCGAGCTCGGCGTTGTAGCCCCAGATCGGGGCGCTCGTCTCGCTGACGAGCATGTCGCCGGCGTGGAACTCGATCGCGTGCGCGACGGCATGCGCCCACGAGCTGCGCACGCCGATCTGCCCGCGGTAACCCGCAGACACGCCCGCCGAGGACGACAGCCCGCCCACGTCGCCGAGCTCTGCGAGCATCGCGAGCGTCGTCTCCTGTCCTGCCCGGAGGCTCGCCTCCGCCTCGGTGACGCCGGGCCGCGTGTACTCCTGCAGCAGCCGGTGTGCATGCGCGCACCAGCGCCCGCTCTCGCGGATCAGCTCGAGCTCGTTCTCGCTCTTGCGCACCATCATCGACTCGATGACGTCGCCGAGCGGCGTGACCGAAGCGCCCGTCACCTCGCTCAGCGGCGGCCCCTTGTAACCGAGGATTCCCGGGTACCCGTCCTGGTCTGCGCCGACGGCGCGCTCGATGCCGAGGTCGGCGAGCACGCGCGCGAAGAGGCGCATCGGGTGCTCGAGGCCCGGGTACTCGGCGTACGCGTCGATGCGCTCGAATGCCGACTCGGCGCGGGCGCGCTCGGTCTCGAACTCCGGCACGAAGATCGTCGACTCGCCCCCGACGTTCTCCGCGTACACGACCGGCCGCTCGTTCGACAGGAACCAGAAGCCGGTGAAGTATTGGATGTAGTCCGCGCCGAAGAGGACGTACCCCGTCAGCCCAGCGCCGCGGACGTGCTCGAGCAGCCGTTGGCGCCGCTCATCGAATTCGGCTGCGGGGATGCTCACCCCGCGAGCCTACGTGCGCAGCACAACCTCCAGCGCAGTTCCCCGCCCGGGGATCGACCGCAGGGAAAGGCCGCCGTCGATCGACGCCGCGCGAGCACGCATGTTCTTCAGCCCCTGCCCGGCGACGCTGTCCTCGCCGTCGAAGCCCTCGCCGTCGTCGCGGATCGAGACGAAGCGCTCGCCGGCGCGCCAGCCGATCACGACCTCCGCGCACGTCGCCTGCGCGTGCTTGCGCACGTTCGCGAGCCCTTCCTGCACGATGCGGAAGATCTCGATCTGCTCGTCGGGCGCGAGATGCATCGCCGAGTCGACCTCGAGCTCCACGTCGAGGGCGCCGTCGGCGGTGAGAACCTCGACGTAGCGGCGCAGGGCGGCGTCGAACGGCGCCGTCCCGCTCGCGGAGGACAGCGCGAGGATCGCGAAGCGGGCTTCCTGCTGCGCCAGCAGAGCCGCTTCCTTCAGGCGCGGAAGCGTGTCCGCGACGGCTGCGCCGGACTCGAGCATGGACGCGTGCGTCGAGACCGCGAAAAGGTACTGCGCGAGGCCGTCGTGGATCTCGCGCGCGACGCGCGCGCGTTCGTCCGCGACGGCGCGCCCGAACTCGGCGGCGCGGATGGCGCGCCACGCGCCGATGAGGATGACGGTGTACGCGAGCATGCGCAGGAAGTCGCCCTGCGACACCCATCTGCCGGCGACGAGCGGCTGGAACACGAGCTGGAGCGCGGCGAAGAGCATGAGGGTGAAGCCGAGCGCGAGCCAGCGTGAGATGTCCTCGTGGTGCGTGCGGAAGCGCTCGCCCCAGCCGACGACGGCGACGAGCATGATCAGCGCCTGCAACGCGAGCGTGCCGGTGAGGTAGAAGGGCTGCGTCTGGCCGGCGGGAACGCTCAACGGCGGCAGCGCGTCGCCGGCGTCGCGCAGGAGAGACCAGGCGACGAAAAGCGCGAGCCCCGCCGCCGCGACCGCGTTGGCGATCGCCCAGTCTCGGCGGCGCGTGCGGCCGCGTGCGAAAGGCGCGATCGCGATGAGCGCGGCGCCGAGCATGCCGCCGATGAGGTACGCCCATTCCTCCGAGGGGCGGGTGGTGTGACCGCCGAGCTGCGGGCCGATGCCGAACCCGGCCGCCGAGAGAGAGGTGACGAGGAAGCCGCTCGCGAGCAGGAGGTCGACGCGCCGGCCCTCGGCCGAGAAGCGGGCGGCCGCCAGCAGGGCGACGAGCAGCCCGGCGAGCGCCATCGTGGTCTCCAGCACGAGCCGGAGCTCCGGCAGGTTGAACCGCGTCCGCATGCCCGGGTGCGTGAGGAAGAGCGCGAGAATCGCGCCGAGCAGGCCCGCGAGCAGGGTTTCGCTGAGGAGCCAGGCCTCGAAGTCGTTCTGTTCTTTCACTTTCCCCTTGTCGGCAGAACCGTCGCTGCCGATAAGCGGTCAAGATGAGCGCCCGCGTCATCATCGTCGACGACCACCCGCTGACCCGTGAGGCCCTGGCCTCGCTGCTCGGCGCGCACGGCTTCGACGTCTGCGGGACGGCATCGGACGGCGCGGAGGCAGTCCAGGAGGCCGGCCGCCTCCAGCCCGACCTCGTCCTGCTCGATCTCTCCATGCCCGGCATCGACGGCCTCTCGGCCCTGCCCGACATCCTCAACGCTTCGCCCGGGAGCGAGGTGGTTGTCCTCACGGCATCCGGCACCGAAGACAACCTGCTCGCAGCGGTCCGCGCCGGAGCCGCCGGTTACCTGTTGAAGACAGAGCCGCCGGAGCGGATCGCGGAATTCCTCGAAGGGGTCATCCACGGCGAAGCGGCCCTCTCCGGCGCGGTCGCACGGCGGCTGCTTGATCGCGTGCGCACCGGCTCCGACCACGTCGGCGGCGTCCCGGACGCGATCGCGCAGAAGCTGTCCGCCCGCGAGCTCGAGGTGCTCCTCCTGCTCGACGAGCACCTGGGCACGGACGAGATCGCAAAGCGGCTGTACATCTCCGAGCACACCGTGCGCTCGCACGTGAAGAGCCTGCTGAGGAAACTCGGCGTCTCCTCACGCCGCGAGGCCCTCGAGCGTCTGTCGCTCGCTCGCGCCGCCTAGGAGGGTCTGGGGGAATAGTGGCTGTGTCGCAGATGGTGCGCTGGATCGGCGCGCTGCTGCGTCCTCGGTTGCGTCCGTAGTGAAACGACGAACGCGCC
>Ga0208219_1000266_pt1 | contig 19507 bp, 20 predicted proteins | sample NGESurshal072012_7_FD_184469 | JGI IMG/M metagenome (GOLD analysis project Ga0208219, IMG submission 184469) | Arctic peat soil microbial communities from Barrow, Alaska - NGEE Surface sample 53-2 shallow-072012 (SPAdes) | ecosystem: Environmental > Terrestrial > Soil > Wetlands > Peat ... | reverse complement strand
CCGTTGGCCCGGCCCGCCGCGCCGTTCGCATCCCGCCGGTGGCGGCCCTGGCCGACTACCGCGCTGATGAGGAGGAGTCGTCCCGGCGACGGATCGTCGTCGGGTCGGTGATCGCCCTGCTTGGCGTGGCCTCGCTCGTCTTCGGTCTGACCAAGCCGGCGATCGAGTTGGTCGGACTCGGAGCCTTCGCCATCTTCATCGGGATCGGGATGTTGGCGCCCGTCGTGGCCCGGCCGATGGCGAGTGTGATCGGTCGCCCGCTCGCCCGCGTCTTTGGGATCGCGGGAAAACTCGGTCGGGAGAACTCCATGCGCAGCCCGCGACGGACGGCGCAGACCGCCTCGGCCCTGATGGTCGGGCTGGCCCTGGTCGCCACCATCGCCGTGTTCGGCGCGTCACTGTCCAAATCCGCCACCAGCAGTGTCGACAATGCGATCAACGCCAACTACATCATCACGAGTTCCGCCCAAGGCGGCGCCGGAGGATTCAGCAACTCGGTCTCCAGCGCCGCAGCCAAGGTGCCCGGTGTGACCGCCGTCTCGACGGTGTATCAAGGCCCCTTCGAGGTCCGACGTGCGGTGTCCAGCCTCACCGCCGTATCGACCGACCATTTGCCCAGTACGGTCATCCTCCGCATGGACAGTGGCCATGGTGCGTCGTCCCTCGCTGCTGGCCAGCTGCTCATCGACACCACCACCGCGAACACCAAGCACCTGTCAGTCGGATCGGTGGTGCCGGTGACGTTCTCGCAAACGGGATCGTCCACCCTGCGGATCGGCGGGATCTTCAAGCCCAACGCACTGCTCGGCAGCTACGTGGTCGGGGACCGCTATTTCTTGGCTCATTTCGACAACCCGCTGCCCGTGGCGGTGCTCTTGCAGACTGAAAACGGCAGCTCGGCTACCTCCAAGGCGGTCGACAGGGGACTTGGTGCCTATCCGAACCTCAAGATCCAGTCCAAGGCCGCGTTCGAGAAGTCACAGCAGCAGCAGATCAATCAGCTCCTCGGTCTGATCTACGCCCTTCTGGCCCTAGCGGTGCTCATCGCTCTCATCGGCATCGTGAACACCTTGATGCTTTCGGTGTTCGAGCGGACCCACGAAATTGGTTTGCTCAGAGCAGTGGGGATGAAACGTCGACAGTTGCGGGCGATGATCCGATCGGAATCGGTGATCCTCGCCATCTTCGGCGCCATCGTCGGCATCATCGTCGGCACTGCGCTTGGCGCTGCGTTCGCCGCGTCGCTGAAGCAGCAGGGCATCACCGACATTGTGATCCCGGTGGCCAGCCTGGTGGAGTTCTTGATCCTCGCCGCCCTCCTCGGCCTCGGCGCGGCCAGCTGGCCGGCTCGCCGTGCAGCCAAACTGGACGTGCTGACGGCGATCGCGACGGACTAAAGAGGCCTCTACTCGGACGACCGGTCGTTCCAATGCGCCCGCAGGTCGTCCAGCCACGGCGGGTACTCCAGTGGTGGATCGGGCAGCGCGGTGGCACCTCGCTCGACCAGGGCCCGCTCGAAGGCCGCTGGGTCATCGCCCCATGACCGCGGGTCTCCCAGCATGACCTCGAAGAGCGTCGCCCCCTCGGGGCCGGCCACCAGGGGACCGAAGGCGGCCCCGAGGGGCAGTTCGATGTGCGTTCCGGCCGGACAATGCCGCTCCCCGCACCAGATCTCACCGGACATGACGATGAGCACGTGGGGGCTGAAATGACCATGCCGCCGCACCACCATCCCCGGGTCGTAGCGGGCGTAGAGCGAGAGGTACTGCGGGTCGGGGGAGAAGGCCAGCCACTTCTCGTGGACGAAGGACTCGGTACCGTCAGCGTTGCGCTGGCCCTTGACGGCCTGCCACGGCACCCCGGGGTCGTCCAGCAGCCGAAAGGTCGGCTCGGACCCGGCCACCCCGGGATCGGCCGCCGGGCCCGGACCCTCCACGCTCACGGCGACGTGGCCGCTATTTCTCTGCGGACCGGCGCCGGCCGGACCCACTCGAAGATGCTCATGGCGCAGGTCAGCGCGCCGAGTCCGGCACCCAGGACACAGACGGCGGACCAGCCGCCGGTCGCATAGACCGACCCCGCGGCGATCGATCCCACTGCACCACCGACGAAGTAGCAGACCATGTAGGCGCTGTTGATCCGGCTCCTGGCGTCGGGACGCAGCGCGTAGATGATGGTTTGGTTGGTGATCTGCATGCCCTGTGTCCCGACATCGAGCACGAGGATGCCGATGAGCAGCGCCGCCAACGAGGTGCGGCCGAACCACAAGAGGCCGAACGATCCGACCAGGAGCACACCGGCCACGATGGTCGAGGCCTTGGCGCGGTCGGCGTCGGCCAGCTTCCCGGCCAAATTGGCGGCCAGGACGCCGGCGGCCCCGACCAGACCGAAGAGCCCGATCACCGCGTTGGAGTAGTGGTACGGCGAATTGGAGAGCAGGAAGGCGAGGGTCGTCCACAAGACGCTGAAGCAGGCGAAGGCGCAGGCTCCGTGCCAGGCCCGCCGCCGCAGGACGGGCTCGTCAACCAGGAGGCGCAGGGACGACCCGACCAGGTGGCCGTAGGACCGCCGGGGCCGGGGACCCTCGTCGGGCAGCGCCCGCCACAAGATGACGGCAAAGAACACCATGAGGGCGGCCGAGACCCAGTAGATGGCTCGCCACCCGGCCCATTGGGCCACCAGGCCCGACACCGTGCGGGCCATCAGAATCCCCAGCAGCAGGCCGGTCATGATCCGGGCCACCACCCGCCCCCGCCGCTCGGGCGGCGCCAGATCGGCCGCGAACGGGATCATGACCTGCCCGGCCACCGAGGCACACCCGACCGCCAACGAGGCGAGCCCGAAAATGAAGAGGTTGGGCGCCAGCGCGCAGCCGATCAGGGCCACGACGGCAACGAGGAAGATCTGCACCACCAGTTTTCGGCGGCGGAAGAGATCGCCCAGCGGGACGAGCAGGAGCAGGCCGGCGGCATAGCCGATCTGGGCGCTGGTGATGACCAGTGCGGTCGGGCCGGCGCCGCTGTGGAAGTCACGCCCGACGTCGTGCAGGACCGGCTGGGCGTAGTAGAGGTTGGCCACCACCGCACCGGTGGCGACGGCCATGACGGCAACGAGGCCTCGGGACAACCCCCGTGAGGCCACCGGTGCCGGTGAAGTGGTGGTCACCGTTTCAGGGTACCGGGTGTGCCTCGCCCACCTCTCGGGGTCCGGATGGGCTCGACCCGCTGGTTCAGACGTGACCGCCGCGCCGGCTCTCGGCGGTCACGCCGGTGAGCGCGGTGAGGATGAGGGGGACACCGAGAAAGGCCAGCCAGGAACCGAACACCAGAGCCAGCACGGTGAAGAAAGCGCCCATCCCCAGGACAAAGGGCCAGATGGAGGAGCTGGGGAACGAGTCGACCACGCCGGCCCCTTCGGCGATGGTGGCGTCATCGCTGTCGGACGGCCGGTCGCCCGCGCCGGGCGCCCGGCCCCAGAAGAAGAACTTCCGCCCGCCGAATCGCTTGTGCCAGAAGAAGTAGTACAGCCCCGGGAGGAATCCCAGGGCGGCGGTGCCGACCAACATCATCGTCCCGCCGTCCTCGTAGCTCCAGAACCAGTAGACGGTGCCCACGATGCCGAAGAAGACACCGAGGAAGAGGAGGAACATCGCTTCGATCTTCACGCGACGGGCACCTTCTCCTTCGGGGGGCTCTTGGACGGTCCGTGGTGCACGGTCAAGTTGTCCGGATGATTGTAATCCCAGGTCGGACGCTCGGACCGGATCGGGGGCAGGTGGGTGTAGTTGTGGTGCGGAGGCGGCGAGGTGGTGAACCATTCAAGGGTGTGCGCGTCCCACGGGTTGTTCCCGGCCGGGACGGGATTGCGCCACGAGACGACGAAGTTGACCAGCAGGATGAAGAACGACACGCCGATGATGAAGGCGCCCACCGTCGAGACGATGTTGTAACTCTGCCAGCCGAGGTTGGAGGGGTAGCTGGCCACGCGGCGGGGCATCCCGAGCAACCCGACCACGTACTGCGGCATGAAGGTCACCCAGAATCCGATGAACAGCAGCCAGAAGTGCCACTTGCCCAACGTCTCGTTGAGCATCCGGCCGAACATCTTGGGGTACCAGTAGTAGAGGCCGGCGAAACCGGCGAGCACGGCCGTCCCGAAGAGCACCTGGTGGAAGTGGGCCACCACGAAGTAGGTGTCATGGGTGGCGAAGTCGATGGGGGGCGACGCCAGCATGATGCCGGTCACGCCGCCCATCAAAAAGGCGAACAGGAACCCGAGGCTGAACAGCATGGCGGTGGTGAATACCAGTTGCCCATGCCATAACGTCCCGATCCAGTTGAAGAACTTGATCCCGGTCGGGACCGCGATCAGCAGGCTCAAGAAGGAGAAGAACGGCAGCAGCACCGCCCCGGTGGTGAACATGTGGTGAGCCCACACACCCGTGGAGAGGGCGGCGATGGCCATGGTGGCGAACACCATGCCCTTGTAGCCGAAGACCGGCTTGCGGGCGAAGACGGGGAAAACCTCGGTGGCGATGCCGAAGAAGGGCAGGGCGAGGATATAGACCTCCGGATGGCCGAAGAACCAGAAGAGGTTCTGCCACAGCAGGGGTGACCCGCACGACGCGGTGGGCAGTCCATTGACCAGATGGCAACCGGTGACCGTGAAGATATGGGTGCCGAAGTGCCGGTCGCAGAACAGCATGATCAGGGCGCTGGTGAGGACGGGGAAGGCGATCAGGATCAAGATGCCGGTGACCAGCATGTTCCAGGTGAAGATGGGCATCCGGAACATGGTCATGCCCGGGGCGCGCAGATAGAAGGTGGTGGCCACCAGGTTCACCCCGGTGAAGATGGCCGAGAACCCGGTCAGGACCAGGGCCATGATCCAGACGTCACCCCCGATTCCCGGGGAGCTGGTGGCACCGGAAAGCGGCGCGTAGGCCACCCAGCCGAAACTGGCCGCCCCGCCGGCGACGAAGAAGCCGAGGAGCATCGTGATCGATCCGGTCAGGTACAGCCAGTAGCTCAGGGCGTTGAGCCGGGGGAAGGCCATGTCGGGCGCGCCGATCTGGAGCGGCACGATGTAGTTGGCCAGGCCACCGAATGCGAACGGCCCGGCGAACAGGTAGAGCATGAGGCTGCCGTGCATGGTGAACAGCTCGTTGTACTGGTTGAACGACAGCAGGGTCGCGTGCGGCGTGGTCAGCTGGAGGCGGATGAGAAGCGCCATGATCCCGGCCAGGTAGAACATGACCAATGAGGTGATCATGTAGCTCATGCCGATCACCTTGTGATCGGTGGAGGTCAGCCACTTGAGAATGCCGGTGGGACCGTGCTCGGCGTGTCCGCCGTCATGGCCATGATCACCGCTCGAGGGAGGCGCGGCGGCACCGTGCGGCTGGTCGACGACGACGGGCGGATTGAGAACTTCAGTCACTGAACGCATCGCTTCCTGAAGTTGAGAGGTTTGCACCACTCGAGCCGGCCTTCACACCGCTCGGAAGTTGGGGTACCGACGCCGGTTTGAGCTGCGCCAGCGCCTGCTGGGCGCGCAGCCAGGCGGCGTACTGGCTCGGCGTCACGGCCCTGACATTGAAGAACATGAGCGAGTGGTACAGCCCGCAGAGCTGGGTGCACTGGCCTCGATACGTTCCGGGGTGCAGCACGTTGAAGTCGAACGTGGTCTTGTAGCCCGGGCTGGCGTAGCGGCTGAAATTGAACTGCGGGACGTAGAAGCCGTGCAGCACGTCGAGGGATTGGAGGGTGATCTGCACATCGGTGCCGGCCGGGATGACCATCGTCGGGGCCTGCGTGGTCTGGCCGATCACCTTGACGCCGCCGGGATAGTCGAACTCCCAGCCCCACTGGAAGGCGTTGACGCTGACCCGGGCGCCCGGGTTGGCGGGCGTGGCGTCCACTTTGTTCTCGGCCAAGACCGTGAAGACGAACAGGACCAGCACGATGAGGATCGGCACCACCGTGTAGGAGACCTCGAGCACGGTGTGGTACTGGGTCTGCTTGGGGATGTCCTCTGACGTGCGGCGGTACTTGAAGACGGCCCACAGGATCAGGATCAGGACGAAACCGCCGACGACCAATCCGGCGATGAAAAACCCCTGCCAGAGCTGGAAGGTCGTTCGGCCCTGGGTGGTGGCGCCGGGATAGAAGCCGAAGGACGGGAGCTTGCAGCCGCCGAACACCAACGCGGCGGCCAGCACCCCGACCACGGCCAGCGGTCGACGCCGGGCCCGGGAGGGCGAATTTGCGGACGTGGCACCGCCAAATTCGGCAGAAGGGCTGGTCAACGACGAGTCCACGAAGCTGACACTATCGAACCCCACAAAAAAACACGAAGTAGCTGTTCACCGGCTCGTTCGGTGGGCCGCTCCGTGCCTAGTGGGTGTGGGGCGCCGCCGCCTCTGACCCATCCTCGAGCGACTCGTTTGCGGCCCAGGTGAAGACCCCCCGGGCCATGGTCGAGGTGGCCCGCTCGGCCCGGGCGGCAAAGACCCGTTGACGGGCCGCCTGCACCGCCGTGTCGGCCGGATTGGCCAGCCAGGCCTGCTCGGCCAGATGCCCGGCCAGGCGGAGGGCTTGCTCAGCGGTGCCGGCGTCGGTGGCGCGGTCGGTGGCCTGGTCCAAGAGCTCGAGGGCACGGTCGGCCAGAACGACGGGCCCGCCGGCCAGCGCCGCCAATTCGGCGGCCAGGGCGCGTTCGGGAGCGGGCTTGAGCGTGGCCGGGTTCCCGTCCCACCACCCGCCGTACTGGCGCCACACGGTGTGCACGATGAACTCCGGTTCGTCGTAGACCGGGCGCAGGTAGGGCCGCGCTTCGAGCTCGGGCGGTGGCGAGACCGAATGGATGGCGTCATCGAGCCGGCCGCCGGCGTTCATGACGGCCAACGTCTGGTCGACCAGTGACGTCAGGAGGTCGGCCGTGTCGGTGAGCGCCTGGCGCACGCGGTCGGCCCCCACCACCGGGAGGCCGTGGCCGGGCAGGAGGAACTCCGCGTCGAGGGCCAGCATGCGCCGGAGCGCGTCGGCCCATTCGCGCGGGTAGCGCTGCACCTTCTGCGGGTTCCCGGCGTTGGGAGAAGCCCAAATGAACAGGTCGCCGCAGCACAGCACCTTGGTGTCGGCTTGCCAGGTGATCGTGTGATCATCGGTTTCGCCCTTCTCATGGCGCAGGGAGAAGTCGACGCCTCCGACGGAGAGATCGAGGGTGTCGTGGTACGTGCGGTCGGGGTAGCGGTATTTGGTGGGCCAGTTGAGGTCGGTGAATCCGAACTGCCGCCGGTTGATGATCGTGTTGTAGCCCGCCGTGAAGATGTAGCGGTCGAATCGGGCCGGCAGCGCGTGATGGGCGATCACCTCGGGCGGCTTCCACCCCTGGGCTCTCGCCTCTTCTTCCCAGACCGGCACCCCGAAGACATGGTCGATATGGCCGTGGGAGTAGATGGCGGTGTTGAGGCGGGCCTCGCTCCAGCCCCGGATGTCGCGGTGGACCACCGGGGCCAACGGCAAGCTCCCGGTGTCGACCAGGACGAGCCCGTCATCGGTGGCGAAGGCCGAGACGTTGGCGAAGGAGGGGGTGAAACCAACGCCATCGGTGATCTCGACGAATCCACCGATGTGGTCCACGGGGTGCATGGTGGCCGTGGACACCTCGCCGCGCCACAGGCGGTCGGCCAGGGTCAGGACATCTTGGGACACGATCCCCCTGTCCGGCGATTCAGTCGATTCAGTGTGAGGAGTCCGGACGCCGGTCCGGCGCGGTCAGTTCCCCGGTGCGCTGTCGTCGGCCTTGGGCGTGGCCGACGGAGCGGCCGTGTCGGCGGCGGCAGCAGTGCCGTTGCTCGCAGCCACGGTCCCGGTGGCCGAGGCGGCCGCCGAGGAGTCCTTCTTGGCTTCGCCCAATCCCTTTTCGAATTCGTTCTTCGCCGAGCCGAGGTTGCGGGCCAGCTTGGGGATGGCAGCCCCACCGAAGAGGACGACGACCAGGACGATGGCCACGATGAGCAAGTCGGGCCCAAATATGTCTGCCAGCATGTGAATCTCCTTCGCATCGGTCCACGTGAGGTGTACCACCCATCAGGTTAGACCTATTCGGGCGCCCCGTTGCCGCAGAGGGGCATGAGGGGGCACCCAGGTCTGTGTTGTATTCGGAATCACCCAGCCAGGAGGATGCCCATGGCCAATGCGGCCACGCTGGCCAGGCCGGCCACCGAACCCGACAGGGCCAGGGCTGTCCGAGAAGTGGCCCTGGAGTGGAGCCCCGTCGCCATACCGGCCAGGGCCACCACGACGATCTTGGCGATGAGGACCGCTTTCCAGGCGCTGCTCTGGGCCGTCCAGTCGAAGGCGGAGATATTCCAGAATCCGGTCAGGATCAGCACGGCATAGGCGGGCCAGGCCAGGCGGGCAAAGGCTCGGGCTAGCGTCGGGGCGACCTCGGGGCCCAAGCTCCGGGCCGGGCCGGTCAAACCGAGCATCACGATCTGGCCACCGACCCAGACCGAGGCAGCCAGAACATGGAGGGTGAGACGGAGCGTGTCGAGGCCCGATGCCAGCATGGTGAATGGTCCCGCGTGCTACTTGCCCTGCCACCTGGGTGGCCGCTTTTCGGCAAAGGCGACGGGGCCCTCCATGGCGTCGGCCGACGAGAACACGACGCCGGCCGCCTCGGCATTGATCTTCCATCCCTCCGATTCGGGAAGCTCGGCGGCCAGCTTCATGACACTCTTGGAGTAGCGCACGGCCAACGGTGCGTTGGCCGCGATGGTCTCGGCCAGGGCGAGCGCCTCGTCGAGCAGTGATGCTGCCGGCACGACGCGGTTGACCAGACCGAGAGCGTGGGCGCGCCGGGCGTCGATGGGATCTCCGGTCATGGCCATCTCCAGAGCCACGGCCATGGGCAGGCGCTTGGGCATCCGGATGAGGCCGCCCGCACCGGCGATCAGGCCTCGCTTGGCCTCGGGGATGCCGAACACGGCATGGTCGGCCGCCACGACGAGGTCGCACGAGAGCATGATCTCGAAGCCCCCGGCCAGGCAGGAACCGTTGACGGCGGCGATGATCGGCTTGGGGAATTGGCGTGTGGTCAGACCGGCGAAGCCGCCGGACGCAGCCGTGATCTCCGCCCCCTCGCCCCGGGCAAACGCCTTGAGGTCCATGCCCGCGCTGAACGCCTTGTCGCCCGCCCCGGTGATGACGACGACCCAGCAGTCGGTGTCTTCGCCCAGCTCGTCCATGATGGCCGACATGGCGCGGCTCACCGCGCCGTTGATGGCGTTGCGGGCCTCGGGTCGGTTGATGGTGAGGATCTCGACGTTCCCTCGACGTTCCCTCAAGACTTCATCGGCCATGGATGTTCCCTTCGCTGGTGGAGGTCCGGCGAAGATTAGTGCGCCGGACCATTCGGTGGTCGGGCCCCTCTGGTCTCGCTCACGGTCGTGGCGGGGAGGGCCGCCATTCCGCCGGGTGCCCCACCGCGACCAGGAGCGCGGGAATACCCTGACCGTTCGAGGCGTAGGCTTCAGAGGTGACATTTGTCGAGCAGGTGCTGGTCCTTCTGGTGATTCTGTGCGGGGTACTGCTGCTGGGCGGGACCATCGCCTTCCTCGTGGTCCGTCGTGTCCTGCGTCGACGCTGGCACGGCGTCCGCAACCACGTGGCGACCCGGGCTCTCTTGGCCACCGTCGCCCTGCTTGGGGGATGGCGGGAGCGGATCGGGGCCCGGGCCACACCCGAGACGGACGCGAGCGGCACCGCGGCCAGGACCCGGCGCAGACTCTGGTCCGCCATTGAGGACGCCGAAGCGGCGGTCCATCATGCCGACGTCTCCCACGCGCCCGTGGGTGAGCTTCCCGCCGTGTGCCGGTCGCTGCGCCAAGTGGCCGGGCAACTCGACACGCTCCTGCGTCTCGAACGTCGGCTGCCCCCGGCGCCATCGGCCCGACCCGACGCCCTGCGGACGCAGGTGGCCGAGGTGATGACGGCGGCGCGAGACGTCCAATCGGCCGCCCTTCACGCTTGCAGCGACGCCAACCAGCCGCGGATCCGGACCCTGGTCCGAGACGCCGGCGATGAGGTGGCGATCGTGGCCGCCGCGGTGGCTCGCATGCGCTCGATCTCCTCGTCCTGAGCGGCTCCGCCGGGGTGGTCAACCGGCTGCCCTCGTCGTCGCCATGCCAAGCTGTGCGACGTGCCCGCTCCGGCCCATGCCCGTCGTCCCCACCCCGATGCCGAGACGAGCTTGCTCGGTGCCGGGTTCGTCATCGGGGTGGCCACGGCGGGCTACCAGGTCGAGGGGGGCTACAACGGTGCCGGAGAGCCGGGGAACAACTGGCTGAACTGGGAGCGCTCGGGCCGGGTGGAGCGCTCGGGCGTCGCCTGCGACTTTTGGGAACACCCCGAAGAAGCGCTTGACCGGGCGTCAGCCATCGGTTGCAACGCCTTCCGCCTGTCGGTCGAATGGGCGCGCCTCGAACCCGAAGCTGACCACTTCGACGAGGTCGCCCTGGCCCGCTACGTCGAGATCCTCTCGATGTGCGCGTCGCGCGGCCTCCAGCCGATGGTCACCCTGCACCACTTTTCCTACCCCTGGTGGCTGGGCGAGGAGTTCTGGTTGCGCCCCGGGTCACCGGACCGATTTGTGGCCCACGTGGAGCGGGTACTGCCGGCACTGGCACCGCACTGCCGGCATTGGGTGACCATCAACGAGCCCAATATCCAGATGCTCATGGGCTGGATCGAGGGGGCAACGCCGCCGGGCCGCCGCCGGGCCTTCGCCGATGCCTATTGCGTGCTCGACAACCTGCTGACGGCGCACGTCCTGGCGTCCGACGCCATCGTGGCCCGGCAACCCGATGCGGTGGTGACGTGCAACACCAGTTCGTCGTCCATTTACGAGCATGATCGGCTCTTGACCGATCTCTTCCTCTTGCGTTCCGCCGCCGTGGACGAGTCCGCGGTCGACGCCTTCATTGATGAGCGCCGCGTCCTGCACGACGCCGCCTTCCCTCCGCAACACGCCGGAGAGTTCATGTTGCGCCGGTTCTTCGCCGCCGTGAGCCCCTACGGCACCACCAAGAGCATCGGCGGTGGGGCGCTGTGGCCCCGGATCCGCGCCGCCTCGCGTCGCCCCGCACCTCGCCGCGTGGTCGAGGCCGTCTACGCCTCGCCGCAGACGTCCACCCTCGGGGCCGTCGGCTTCGATTGGTACGACCCGATCGCCAGCCATGCCATCCGCCTGCCGGGTCGGCGCGGCGAAAGCGGTGGCCGCGACTGGTCGGTCGGGCGGGCACTGTGGGACGTCCCGCCGGACGCGGCGGCCCTGCGGTCGTGGTGCCGGGCCGAGTCGGCCCTCCACCCCGGCCTTCCCCTATGGGTGGTGGAGAACGGAATGGCCAGCCGGGGTGGCGCGCCCCGAGCCGACGGGTGGGACCGACCGCGCTATGTGCGCGAGCATCTCGGCGCCGTGCTCGACGCGATTGAAACCGACGTCCCGGTGCGGGGCTACCTGCACTGGTCGCTGGTCGACAACTACGAGTGGGGGACCTACGAGCCCCGCCTGGGCCTGTTCGGCATGGACCGTGATCTCCCGGGTGGCGGAGTGCGCTGGCACGACACCGACGCCCAAGGCCACGATGCGGCCGGCGCCTTCAGCCGCATCGTCCACGGCCTGCTCGCCGGCGACCGGTCGGTGCTCGAACCGGGGGACGGCTGAGCTCAGCCTGGGCCGCCGGGGGCCGCCGGATGGTCGGCTGAGGCGTCGGTCTCGGCCATTTCGGCTCGCTCCTTGCGCCGTCCCCGGACGAACAGCACCACGATGACCACGACGATGAGGCCGAGGAGGATGTCGGAGGCCAGGCTCGAGATGCTCTCCAATCGCGCGTAGGCATTCCCCACGAAATAGCCCAGCAGGCAGAAGGCGGTGCCCCAGACGACACCACCGGCGGCGTTGGCGGGTAGGAAGACGCGATAGTGCATGTCGGACATGCCGGCCAGTCCGGGCACCACGGCGCGCAGGAACGCGGTGAACCGGGCGACGAACACGGCGATCCCGCCCCGGCGGTTCAGCTGGTCGGCGATGCGGTCGATCAGCCGGCGACGGCGGCGCAGCAGGGGCAGGTCGAGCAGGCGGGTGCCCCACCTCTGACCGACCACGTAGCCGACCGAGTCGCCGGCAATGGCGCAGAGCACGACGACCACGATGAGAACGACGATGTTGATGTGGCCGCGGGAGGCCACCACGCCCCCGAGAATGACCGCCGTCTCACCCGGGAAGATGAAGCCGATGAGGATCGCCGCTTCGGCGAAGACAAAGGCGCCGACCAGGGCATAAGCTTCCAATCCGTGCAGGTTCAGGATCGGGTCGAGCAGTCGCAGAATCATGGACCGTCGCCTCGGGTGAGCGCGGGATCACCGCCTGCTCGGCATGGCAGCGAACAGTTCTAATTGACGGCGCGCAGCGTGTGGTCGCGAGCAGTGAACTGGCGCCAGCGGTCCTCGACAGCGGACATGAACGCCTTGCCTGAGGCCAGGTGGAGAAGGATGTCGGACTGGCCCTGGGGGCGAGCCAGCATCCAGCTGTGGCCACCGGGGACCCACTGGACGGGTGCTCGCGCCACACTGGCGAATTCGGCGGCGGCCGCTCCCGGCGTGATGCGATCGAAACAGCCCCATTCGTTCAGAATTGGAATCTGCTGGGCCACCAGACCGCGCACCTCCGTGCGCTGGTCGACTCCCATGAGGAGACTTCCGATCGGCATGGTTTGACTCACGGTGCGGATGTTCTGGCGAAAGTCGGGCAGGAGGGATCGCACGGTCGAATAAAGGCGGCCGATGAGGAGATCGGGAAAATCCATGACGACAGCGGCGACCATGTCGACCATGGGAGCCACGTCCGGGATGATGGGTGTGAGAAGGGTCGGGATGATGCCGCGGCGGTCCTTCCAGGCCGGTGTGCTGACCCCGTCGCGGTAGATGAGCCCAAGCGTGCGTCGAGGATGGTCGTGGGCGAACTGGACGGCGACGGCGCCGCCCATGGAATGTCCCAGGAGGACAACCGGTCCGGCATCGACCTGATGCACGATGGCCATGACCTGATTGGCCAGGCTCTCCATGGAGACGTCGTGCCAATCAAGTGGGTCACTGCCGCCGAATCCCGGCAGGCTGGGATTGATGACCCGCCACCCCATCTGCTCGGCCAGTCGCGCGCTCTCCCGCCAGTACATGCCGCCGCCGGCGAAGTACCCGTGGATATTGACGGCCCAGATGGGAGGAGTGCCCGGCCCGTCCGGGCCGTGCGCGCCCTCGTTGTCGGATACGGCAAAGTGCAAGCGCCGACCCTCGACCCGAATGGAGCTGGGCACCATCCGTAGCGTCGGTGTCCGGCGGATCTTGCGCACGTATTGGTCTCGGACGACACCGAGGCCGAGCGCGGCGTGTCCGGCGTCGACCAACTCCACCGGTGAAGGACCGTCGGACGCCGCCACGATGGCGCCGGAGATTTGCAACGAGTCCTGCGGCTCCGGCGATTCGCCCTTACGCCTCAGAAAATTCACCGCCATATGGGACCCCTCAAGCCATCCGTCTCGTGCCTGCACCGTACCCGACGCCATCCGCCATTCGGCAACTCTGGGTGTGCACGAAGTCAGCGAGGCTGCGACGATGGGTGTAGCTGAACGAGGGAGGGTGTCGAAAAATGAGCGCTGACACAGTCATTCGCGGTGGAACGGTGATCGACGGGACGGGGTCGCCGGGGCAGGTCGCCGACGTCGCGGTCACGAACGGGCGCATCTCCGACATAGGGACGGCACTGACCGGTCGCCGCGTCCTCGATGCCACCGGGCAGGTTGTCTCCCCCGGGTTCATCGACATCCACACCCACTACGACGCCCAGGTCTTCTGGGACCCCTCGTTGACCCCGTCCTCCTTCCATGGGGTGACAACAGTGGTTGCCGGAAACTGCGGGTTCTCCATCGCGCCGATCCGGCCCGAGGGCGTCGCCCTCATGGCGCACACGCTCCAACACGTCGAAGACATGAGTTTCGACACCCTCTCGGTCGGGGTCCCCTGGTCGGAATTCGAAACATTCCCGCAGTACCTCGATGCGGTGGAACGCCGCGGCACGGCGCTGAACTTCAGCTGTTACGTCGGTCACACCGCGGTGCGCCTCTTCGTCATGGGGGAGGCAGCGTACGAGCGCGCTGCCACCGAGGACGAGATTGACCGCATGCAGGCGGTGGTGGCCGAGGCCATGGCGGGCGGCGCAGCCGGCTTCGCCTCGAGCATGTCGCCCACCCACAACGGTGACCACGGCCGCCCGGTGCCGTCGCGGGTGGCCGACGCCCAAGAGCTCCGGGCGTTGCTGCAACCGCTGCGTCAGGGCTCACGCGGGGTGGTGGCCCTGCTGCCCGGCGGCGTGATGAACCACCAGGAGGTCTTCGCCCTGCAGCGCGAGATCGGTCGCCCCTTCACCTGGACGGCGCTGCTCACGGTGAAGGGCTACCCCTACCACGAGAAGGTGATCGCCGAACACGATGCCGCCTGGGCCGACGGCGTCGAGGTGTGGCCCCAAGTGTCCTGCCGCCCGCTGGTCTTCCAGATGAATCTCTCCGAGCCCTTCACCTTGAACATGCGACCGACCTTTGCCGCGCTCATGGGCAAGACGAAGGATGAGCGCCTGGCCGCCTACCGGGACCCGGCGTGGCGCCAGACGGCCTGGGACGACGTCAGCGGAGGGCGCGGTGGCTTCCCCCTCAACTGGGCCAACATCTCGGTGGCCGAGTCGGCCGCGCATCCCGACCTCAGCAACCGCCCGGTCATGGTGCTGGCCGAGGAGCGGGGCTGCACCCCGCTCGACGTGATGCTCGACATCTCCCTCGACGACAACCTCGAAGCTCGCTTCTGGTCGGTGTTGGCCAACGATGATCCCGAGGGCATTGCCTGGCTGCTGCCGCGCGACAACGTGCTGCTCGGTTTGGCCGACTCGGGCGCGCACGTCTCCCAACTCTGTGACGCCTGCTTCTCGACCGACCTGTTGGGAAACTGGGTGCGCGAGAAGGGGGTCATGCCCATCGAACGGGCAATCCACAAACTGACCGGTGAGCCGGCGCAGGTCTACGGGTTGGCCGATCGGGGCACGGTGGCGGTCGGCCAGGCCGCCGACCTCTGCGTCTTCGATCCGCAAACGGTGGCTCCGGGACCCCTGCGCCGCATCCGCGACTTCCCCGCCGATGGCGAGCGCCTGACGGCGGACGCACCGCTGGGCGTGACCCACGTCCTGGTCAACGGGGTGCCCATCCGCACCGACGGCGTCGCCGACGACGAGGGTCTGGCGGGGCGCCCCGGGGTCTCCCTTCGGCGCTGACGCCGGGGACACTGCTCGGCGCTTGGACCCGACGGGAGCGCGCTGGCCCCGTCGGGCCGCCTCGTATCATCGGTGCATGTCCTTCCCGATGGCGGAGCCGAGACCATGAGCCAGGACGACATCACATCGCCAGACGAACCACTCGGGACGGAGTCCTTCGAGCAAGGTGACGAGGCGCTCGACGAGACCACCCGGATCGATCCGGACTTCGTCGAAGAGGTGGAACAGGACCCCTCACTCAATCCGGCGCTTCAGGTTGACGATCGTGAACTTGAGGAAGCCGGGCTGAGGCTCGATGACCCTGAATCACTGGCGAGCCTCGACGGAGGCATCGACGACCCCGATGGCATCGGCGAGCCGCCGTCTGGGCGCGTTGACCCTCGGGGCGGCGACGATGAGGGCTGGGATCTCGACGCGCCGGTGGCCGGCGGCAACGAGACCGACGAAGATTTCGACGAACCAAGCAACTGATCGGCAGCCGTCAATTAGGTGACGTCGCGGCGGAACGTGGTGAAGTAACCGATGGTGAGGGGAATCAGGCCCCAGCCCAACATCGCCAGGCCGCCCTGCCACCACGCCAGGAGATCCGGGGCGTGGCCGTTCCCGCCGCCGAATCCCCCTCGCGCCACGGCGCCGGCCAGTGCGGCGGCCGCCGAGGAGGGAAGCCAATTCAAGTTGTAGTGAAAGATGGCCCGGGCCAGAGCAATGAGAATGCCCTCGAGAATGAAGGTGGTGCCGATCGTGATGAGGATGCCGGCCACCTGGTTCTTGACCAGGACGCCGAAGCCCAACCCGAAGAGGCCCAGCAGGATAGAGGCCGCCACCAGACCGGGGATGACGGCTCCGGCCTGGTCGAGCACCGACGAGGTGGTGCCACCCAGACTGGAGTTCCAGGGCAATCCGACGGCCAGCGCGACGACCAGGGTGAGAACGGCCATCAGGATGGCCCAGTAGGACGTGACGAGGACCTTGGCCCCAAGGACCCGGCTGCGGACGGGGGTGGAGATGAGGGTGTCGGTGATGGTCTTCTGCCGGTACTCGCTGGTGATGCAGATGACCCCGGTGATCGGGGCCAAAAAAGTGATGCCGAGGTACCCGGCGCCCAGCAGGATGCGCTCCTGATTGAGCGTGTGCACGAAATAGAAGGTGTGACCGGGGAAACCCCCTGCACCGGCAAAGACGGCCGTCATGAACAGGACGGTCAGCGGGAAGGCCAATCCGAAGCAGACCCAGACCCCGGGCATGGTGCGCATCTTGAGGAGCTCAGAGCGGACGGCGTTGATCACGTCGGCTTCCCCACCTCGTTGAAGCCGAGTCCGGAGGTGAGCTCGAGGAAGATGGCCTCGAGATCGGCTCCCTCATTGGTCAGCTCGTAGAGCACGATCTGCTGGGAGGCCAGCAGCGGCCCCAGCTGCTCGGGTGTCACCCCATCGACGGCCACCACATCAGGAGCCAAGCGCCGGAATCGCATGTCGGCCCCGGTGAGGACGGCACAGAGTCGATCTGCCTCGGGCGAGCGGGCATGCATGCTCGTCTGCGAGATCCCCGCCGTGATCGATTCCAGCGATCCCTGCGCCTTGAGCTGCCCGTGCGAGATGATCACGGCGTTGTCGATGGTCTGCGCCATCTCCGACAGGAGGTGGGAGGACACCAGGACCGTGCGTCCTTCGCCGGCGAGGAAGCGCATGAATTCGCGCAGCCAGGCAATGCCCTGTGGGTCGAGACCGTTCGACGGCTCGTCGAGGATGAGCACGTCGGGGTCACCGATAAGGGCGGTGGCCAGCTCGAGGCGCTGGCGCATGCCCATCGAGAAGCCCCCCACCTTGCGCTTGGCGTCGGCCGTCAGTCCGACCAGGTCGAGGACGACGTCGGCCCTGGCCTCGTCGTGGCCACCGGCCCGGGCCACCATGCGCAGGTGGGTGCGGGCGCGGCGCGACGGGTGAAAACTGGTCGCTTCCAGCACGGCACCCACCAGGCCGGTCGGGTTGGGGATGTCGCGGTAGAACCGGCCGCCGATAGTCGCCTGGCCGGACGATGGTGCCACCAGTCCCAGCAACATGCGCAGCGTGGTGGTCTTGCCAGACCCGTTGGGACCGAGGAAGCCGGTGACCCGACCCGGCTCAACCGTGAAGGCCAAGTCGTCCACGGCCACCACCGATCCGAAGTGCTTCGAGAGACCGGTGAACTCAATGGGAAGGCCCCGGATGGCCGCCGCTCCGGTCGTCATCGCAGGGACGATAGCCGCCTCACCGGGGGCGGTCGCGGTCGCCGGGGCCACGTCGCGGTGACCGTCGGTTGATGACTCTGGCGTCACCTTGGGACCAGGCCAAGCCCGGCGGAGCGGGGTGGAGAGGGATGGAGTGGGTTGGCCTCTCCAGGGCCTCGCCTACCCGTGCGAGAGTTCGTCCGGCAGCAGGAGGCGCACCGACACGGCCAGCTCGTCGTAGACGCGAGTCATGGTGGACCAGCCGTTGATCCAGCCGACCAGGGCCGAATACCAGACGTGCCCGATCATGCGGGCCCGATCGGACATGTCGGGGATGGCCGGCTCTCCCATCGCCCGGGCGATGATGCCCTCCATCAGCAGCGTGATCTGCTGCTGGCATCCCACCGCCCCGGGGTCGGGCGACGACAGGGAGGCGAACACTGCTGCCACCAACCGGGGTTGGCGACCCATGGCGCGCAGGGCGCGGTCGAGCACGTCGCGCACCCGGTCGCCCGGATGATCACCACGCGGCGGGTGCTGGCCGATCCGGGTGTCGAGCATTTCCACCCAGTGCACGAGGGTGGCGGCCAAGAGGTGGTCCTTGCTGGTGAAGTAGCGGTACACCGTCCCCATGGCCACGTCGGCCCGCGCCGCCACGTCGCGCATCTGCACCGCTTCGTAGCCGCCTTCGAGTCCCAACGCCATGGCGGCATCAATGACGCGCTGGCGTCGAGCCTGCTGGGCGCGGGTGAGCGGGCGGGCCAGCGTCTGCTCCATTCGCACATGCTATCCGGGCCGCCACCTGCGCCTTCGAGATCGAGGGGTGGTATTCGGCGCCGCTACGCTGACGAGCGATGCCCGGGCAGCCCGCCGACGCCGAGGCTGAGATCGTCCCATTGGGGCGGCCCGCCGACCCCCTGTCCACCACCGACGGGCGGATGCCGGGTGAGCGCGGGCGCCAAACTCGCCAGCGCCTGCTGACGGCCACGGTGGAGCTCTTGACCACCACGTCGTGGCGTTCGGTCAAGGTCACCGACATCGCCCGGCGGGCCCGCACATCGCCCGCCACCTTCTACCAGTACTTCGGGAACGTGGAGCAGGCCATTCGCGTCCTGGCCGAAGGCATGGTGGACCAGGCGGCCTGGCTCTCCGAGCTGGTGGTCGGCGATTGGACCGAACAGGCCAGCTGGGAGACTGCGCTGAGCGTGACCGAGGCGTTCTTGTCGTACTGGGAGGACAATCGCGCCGTGTTCCGGGTGGTCGATCTGGCCACCGAAGAGGGCGATGCCCAGTTGCGGGGCATCCGGGTGCGCGCCCTCAATGCCGTCACCATCGCACTGGCCCAGGTGATCACCCAGGCCTCACCTTCCCATCGCGGTCCGCCCGGGTCGGTCACGACGTCGCCGGCCGGTTCGGATCCCATGGCGGTGGCCGGGACACTGGTTGCCATGTTCGCCAGCGTGTCCGCTCATCGATACGGCTTCGAGTTCTGGGGTATCCGCACCCGCAATCTGATCGACACCCAGGCCCGCATGCTCCATTGGTCCGTCACCGGCCGTCCGGGGCCGACCGGGGTGGTGGGCCGCGAGACCGTAGGTCCCGCGGCGGCCCGGAGAGCCGCCCGACCTCGCTGAGCGACCCTGAGTGACCACGGGCGACCACGGTGGGACCGTCGCCGGCGCCCTCCGGTCCGGGGCAGACGTAGGGTGTGGCCCGTTCTCGAGGAGGATCCATGACACCCGACGATCTCGCGGCCACACTCGGCCCGGTCCGGAGCATCGTGGGCCAGGCGTTGATCGGCGGCCTCGTCGCCAGGTCGGCCGTCCGGCCCGGCTGAATCGGACCGGGACGATCGTTCGCGCCATCATGTCGCCGAAGCCGACCGTGGCCATCCTGGGTGCAGGCGCGGGCGGCATCGCCATG
>Ga0208219_1000265_pt1 | contig 19626 bp, 20 predicted proteins | sample NGESurshal072012_7_FD_184469 | JGI IMG/M metagenome (GOLD analysis project Ga0208219, IMG submission 184469) | Arctic peat soil microbial communities from Barrow, Alaska - NGEE Surface sample 53-2 shallow-072012 (SPAdes) | ecosystem: Environmental > Terrestrial > Soil > Wetlands > Peat ... | reverse complement strand
GACGGCTCGACGGCTCGACGGCTCGACGGCTCGACCTAATGAGCGTCAGCCGAGCGCGCCCACAGTGCGCAGCGAGGCGATCCGCGCCGACTCGATCCCCCAGCGTTCGAGAGCCTCGTCGGTCGAGCGCCCGGGCTGCTCAGGCGGCGACGAGATCGAGCCCGGCGTCCGCGAGAACCTCGGGGCGGGTGCGGGCTGGCGCACCCCCGCGACCTCGACGAACGTCGAGCGCGCGCGATTGTGAGGATGCTCGATCGCCTCAAGCGGCGAGAGCACCGGCGCGACGCACGCTTCGGTGCCCTCGAAATGCGCTTCCCACTCGTCTCGCGTCTTTGTGCGGAACTTGGCGACGAACAGATCTTTCATCTGCGGCCACGCGGATCGGTCCATCTGGGCTGGCAACTCGTCTCTCTTTAGGTCCAGGCCCTCGAGCAGCGCGGCGTAGAACCTGGGCTCGATCGCCCCGACCGCGACGTAGCGCCCGTCGGCCGTCTCGTAGACCTCGTAGAAGTGCGCGCCGGTGTCGAGCAGGTTCGTGCCGCGCTCCTCGGTCGAGAGGCCCGCTGCGAGGAAGGCGTGGGCCATCGTGAGTAGCGACGCAGATCCGTCGGTCATGGCGGCGTCGACGACTTGTCCCTTTCCCGAGCTGCGAGCCTCGAGCAGCGCCGCGGTGACGCCGAAGGCGAGGAGCATCCCGCCCCCGCCGAAGTCGCCGACGAGGTTGAGGGGCGGCACCGGGCGCTCGCCCGCGCGTCCGATCGCGCCGAGGGCGCCTGAGACCGCGATGTAGTCGATGTCGTGGCCGACGGCGCTCGCCAGCGGGCCGTCCTGGCCCCAACCCGTCATCCGGCCGTAGACGAGGCGCGGGTTGCGGGCGTGACACGCCTCAGGGCCAACACCGAGGCGCTCGGTGGTGCCCGGACGCATGCCCTCGATCAGGGCGTCGGCCGTGGCGACGAGGTCGAGCACGACGCCGGCGGCGTCGGGGTGCTTGAGGTCGATGCCGACAGAGGGCCTGGAGCGGGTCAGCAGGTCCCAGTGCGGCGCGTCGCTTGGGGCTTTGCCCGGCCGCTCGAGGCGGAGCACGTCCGCGCCCGCGTCGGCGAGCAGCATGCAGGCATACGGCGCCGGCCCGATGCCTGCCAGCTCGATGATCTTGATCCCTTGCAGCGGTCCGGGCACGGCACCTCCCTGGATCATCGTCGCATGGCGACACGACCTGCATCAAAGCCGCACGATCCGGCCACGTCGTACGGTCACGGGATGCCAGGCGTGACGACGGGGCGGGCGAGCTCGCCGGGGCGCGTCACGATTCTCGGCGAGCACACTGACTACAACGAGGGCTGCGCCCTCGCGGTCGCGACTGCCCAGCGCACCGCGGTGGTCGCATCGGCCGCCGCTGCGGGCGTCGTCGAGGTGGTCTCCTCGGGCCTCGGTGAGGCGGCGACCGCGCTCGCGGCACCGTCGGGCCCGGCTCACCTGCTGCTCGCGGCCGAGCTGGTCCGTGCCGCCGGATGGCCCGGCGCGCACCTCGTCGTGCGCTCGGACCTGCCGATCGGAGCGGGGCTGTCGTCGTCGGCTGCCTACGCCGTGGCCATCGCGCTCGCGCTAGGGATGGCTCCCGACCCGTTGTCGGTGGCGGTCGCGTGCCAGGCCGCCGAGCGTGCGATCGGCAGCGACGTCGGGCTCCTCGACCAGCTCGCCGTCCTCCTCGCAAGGCAGGGCGCCGTCGTCGACCTCGACTTCCGAGGGCCGACGTGGAGCTCGATCGACCTTCCCCAAGCGATCGGCCTGTCGGTTGTCGACTCAGGCGAGCGTCGCGCGATCGCGGGATCCGCGTACCGGACCAGGCGTGCTGAGTGCCAGGCCGCTGCGAGCGCCATCGGCCCACTCGGTCGAGCAGGTCGCGACGGACTCGGCTCGATCCACGATCTCGTGCTCCAGCGACGCGCACGCCACGTCATCACCGAGTGCGAGCGAGTCGTCGCGGCGCGCGACGCGATCCGTCGCGCGGACCTTGACGGACTCGGTGCGCTCGTGGATGCGGGCCACGCCAGCCTTCGCGACGACTTCGAGGCATCCACGACGCTGGTCGAGGCGGCGCGTGATCACCTGCGCCGGATGCCGGGCGTCACGGGCGTCCGGCTCACCGGCGCCGGCTTCGGGGGCGCCCTCCTCGTCGTGCACGACCCGGACGTGACCGTTGTGCTCGAGGGGCGGTGGTCGAGTCGGCTCGTCGCGTCAGACGGCGCGTCTGTCAGCTCGTCGCCGACAGTTCGATGACGCGCTCGAGGACGTTCGCTGCCGCGCCACTGGCGACGCTCGCACGTGCGGCCTCGATCCCCTCGTCGATCGAGGCGAACTGATCCGCGGCCACGAGCGCTGCGGCGGCGTTGACCACGACGACGTCCTGCAGCGGCCCAGGCGTCCCCCCCAGGACGTGCTTGACGGCCTCGGCGTTGCGTGCGATGTCGCCGCCGCGGATCGCATCTCGTCCGGCGCGCGGGATCCCATGTGAGGTCGGATCCAGCCAGTAGTCGCGAACCGCCAGGTCGCCCGCCCTGCTCGTCGTCACTTCGAGGACCCGGGTGCGTCCCGCCACGGTCACCTCGTCGAGCCCGTCCTCGCCGCGCACCACGAGCACATGGCGCGCGCCGCGCTCGCCCATGACCACGCCCATGACGTCGTGGAGCAAGGGGTCAGAGACACCGAGCAAGGTGTGGGGGACGCGCGCGGGATTCGCCATCGGTCCGAGGAAGTTGAACACGGTGCGCACCCCGAGGGCGATGCGCACCGGGGCGACCACGGCAAGGGCAGGGTGGAACGCGGGAGCGAAGCAGAAGCCGAAGCCTGCCTCCTCGACGCACCGTGCAACGACCACCGGACCCGGCGCGATCGTGACACCGAGGGCCTCCAGCACGTCGCCGGCACCGACGCTCGAGGTCGCTCGGCGACTGCCGTGCTTGACGACCGGGACCCCTGCCCCGGCGACGACCAGCGCGGCGATCGTCGAGACGTTGATCGACCCCGAGAGGTCCCCGCCGGTACCGACGACGTCGACTGCGCGACCGAGCAGGTCGGGCGGGAGCTCGAGGGGCACGCATCGCGAGATCATCGTGTCGAGGAAGCCGATGAGCTCCTCTGGCGTCGGGCCCTTCGCCGCAAGGGCCACGAGGAAGCCTGCGACCTGCTCTGGCGCGCAGCCGCCGTCGAGGATCTTCGTGAGGGCTGCCGCGGCGCCGTGCGCCCCCAGGGACCGGCCGTCGATGAGCTCGGCGATCACGTCGACGAGCGATGCCGCCACGCGGTCAGTCCCACCACAGATCGTGGTCGAGCACGCCCCTCGCGATGAGTCCCAGCTGCACTTGGCTCGTGCCCTCGACGATCGTGAGCTGGCGAGCGTCGCGGTACCACTGCTCGGTCGGGTGGTCCTCCATGTAGCCCGCCGCACCGAGGAGCTGGACCGCGAGGCCCGAGGCGCGGACCGCGACCTCGGTCGCGTGGTACTTCGCCATCGACAGGTACGGCACGTACTCGCGGGTGAACTTGCCCTGGTCGGCGAGCCACGCCGCCCGGTAGGTCAGGAGCCTCGCCGCCTCGATCTCGGTCGCGAGCTTGGCGATCTCCCACTGGATGCCCTGAAACGTCGAGATGGTCGTGCCGAACGCCTCGCGAGCAGCCACGTACTGCGTCGCGTACATGAGCGCACCCTCGGCGAGCCCGATCCCTCGGGCCGCCACGATGGGGCGCATTGAGTTGAGGCCGAGCATCGCGAGCCGGAAGCCCCCGACCTCGCCGATCACGTTGCCCGGACCCACCGCGACGTCTTCTAAGACGAGCTCGCCGGTGTCGACACCTCGGACGCCCATCTTCTTGTCCACGCGGGGCGTCGACAGCCCCGGCGCGCTGCGGTCCACGATGAACGCGGTGATCGAGGTGTGCGCTCGAGACGCGGGGTCGCCGGTCTTCGCGAAGACGGTGTACCAGTCGGCCTGGCGCACGCCTGACATCCAGCACTTCGTACCGTCGAGGATCCAGCCGCCCTCGACGTTGGGGTCTGGCGTCGCTCGCGTCCGAATCCCCGCGACGTCGCTGCCCGCCTGGGCCTCGGAGAGCCCGAAGGCGCTCTTCGACGTGCCGTCGGCGATCCCCGGCAGGTAGCGGCGCTTCTGATCCTCGGTGCCGGCGATCATGACCGGTCCGGTCGGCAGCCTCGTGAGCAGCAGCATCAGCCCGGCGACATTCGAGTACTTCGTGACCTCTTCGATCGCGATCGTGAGCCCGACGATGCCCGCCCCCGAGCCGCCGAACTCCTCGGGGATGCAAAGGCCGAGCAGCCCCGCGTCGCGAAACGCGTCGAAGAAGTCCTGCGGGTACTCGCCCGTCTTGTCCACCTCGCGCGCCCGGGGCTTGATCTTGTCCACCGCAAGGCGCCGCACCGACTCGCGGAGCGCCTGCAGCTCTTCGCTCAGTTCGAAGTCCACCGCGACACGGTAGCCACCTGGCTCGTGGCGGGCCGTAAGCGTCAGAGCCGCCATGAGATGTGGTCGCTGCGAGGGCGCCGACGGGTCGGCGAGCGTGGCGGGGTCCGCATCGGGCTGTGGCAGGCTGACTTCGTGGCACAGCTCGTCCGTGGCGACCAGCTGAGCGCGCTTCGATCCGGCACCTTCGACGTTCTGGTTGTCGGTGGCGGGATGACAGGGGCCGGGACCGCGCTCGACGCGGCGAGCCGTGGCCTGCGCGTCGCCCTCGTCGAGAAAGGCGACCTCGCCGAGGGCACGAGCTCGAAGTCCTCCAAGATGGCACACGGCGGGCTCCGGTACCTCCAGCAGCGCGAGCTTCGGCTCGTCTACGAGAACCTCCACGAGCGCCAGCGGCTGCTTGAGAACGCCCCGCACCTCGTGCGCCCGCTGCCGTTCCTCGTCCCGCTCTTCGGACGTGACGGCGTGGTGTCCAAGGCCGTCGCACGCTCGTACCGCACCGCGCTCTGGCTCTATGACGCGACCGGCGGCGTGCGCATTGGGCGCCGCCACCGACGTCTCACGAAGGACGAGGTGCTCGAGGACTTCCCCTCGCTCGATGTCGAGCGCCTGGTCGCTGGCTTCCGCTACTGGGATGCCCGCGGCGACGACGCGCGCCTCGCGCTGTGCCTCGCGCGCACCGCGATCGAGCGGTACGGCGCGGTGGTGGCGACCTACGCCAAGGCGACCGGCGTGCGACACGATGCCGACGGCCGCGCGAGCGGGGTGACGGTCACGCCCGTCGCGCCAGGCGAGGACTGCTCGCCGTTCGAGGTGCACGCGCGAGTGGTCGTGAACGCAACGGGCGTCTGGACCGACGAGTTCACGAGCATCGACGTGCACCGCGGCACGCACACGATCACACCGGCGAAGGGCGTGCACGTGTCCGTGCCGAGCTCGAGGCTCGCGTGTCGCTCGGCGGCGGTGGTCCCGGTGCCGAAGGACCGTCGCAGCATCTTCGTCGTGCCGTGGGAGGACGCGCCGTACACGTACATCGGCACCACCGACACCGCCTACGACGGGCCGCTCGACGACCCGCTCTGCGACCGAGCCGACGTCGACTATCTGCTCGCTGCCGTCAACGCCGTCACCTCCGCCGCCCTCACTCGCGACGACGTGACCGCGGTCTGGGCAGGGCTGCGGCCGCTGCTGGCTGACGACGGCGACCACCACCACAGCGAGCGGACCGCCGACCTCTCGCGTCGCCACAAGGTCCGCACCGCGAGCGACGGCGTGGTGCACGTGACTGGCGGCAAGTGGACGACCTACCGGCTGATGGCGGAGCACACCGTCGACGAGGTGGCGAGGCAGCTGCCGGGCACGTCGAGGTGCGTGACCAAGTCCCTTCGCCTGCTCGGGGCCCCCAAGGACGCGGCCACGTCGCCGCTCCCAGCTGCGGGCCAGGCGCTGTCGGCGCACCTCGCTGCGCGCTACGGCACCGAGGCGGCAGCCGTCGCGGGCGTCGCCGCCTCTGACGCGACGCTCCTCGAGCCGTTCGCCGAGGGCCTCCCCTACGTCGGTGCCGAGCTGGTGTTCGCGGCGCGCCACGAGCTCGCGGTCACGCTCACGGACCTGCTGAGCCGCCGCACGCGCGCGCACCTGATGGACGCGCGCGCCACCTTCAGTGCCGCCGAGCGCGCTGCTCGCCTCGTCGCTGCCGAGCTCGGCTGGGACGGCGCCCGCGTCCAGGCCGAGATCGACGGGTACCGCGAGCGCTGCCGGGTGGAGCTCGACGCAGCCGGGGTCAGAGGACCCACCCAGGTCGCGTGAGCACACCCAAGCTGCCGACGAGGCTCGCAGGCGCACCAGGCGCCGCGACTACACGGGACAGCGCGCCGCCCCGGGACCTGTCGGGGCTCGTCGCGCGCTGCGACGCAGCGGGCATCGACTGGCTCGACGACGCAGCGACGCTCGACGAGCACGCACGCGACTGGTGGCCCGTCTCGATCGGCTGGGCGGCGCACGGCGAGCTCCTCGCCCGACCTGGCATCGTGGTGCTGCCCTCGTCGACGGCAGCGGTGCTCGAGGTCGTCGCTGCCTGCAACGACGCGCGCGTCCCCTTCACGGTGCAGGGCGGCCGCTCGGGGGTCTGCGGCGGCGCGGTGCCCGAGCCAGGCGCGGTCGCGCTCGACCTGACGAGGCTCACCGGCGTGCTCGAGTTCGACGAGGTCTCGCTGCGTGTCCGTGTCAACGCCGGGACGTTCGGACCCGAGCTCGAGGCCTGGCTGCGGGCGCGCGGCTGCACCGCGGGGCATTTCCCCCAGTCGATGGACCTCTCGACGGTGGGCGGGTGGGTGGCGTGCCGCGGTGCGGGCCAGTACTCGACGCGCTACGGCAAGATCGAGGACCTCGTCCGAGGACTCACCGTCGTGCTGCCCGACGCGACCGTCGTGGCAACCGGCTCCGCGGGGCCGCGCCAGGCGTCCGGACCGGACCTGACCCAGCTGTTCGTGGGCGCGGAGGGCACGCTCGGGGTCGTGACCGAGGTCGAGCTCGTCGTACACCGGCTGCCAGGTTCCGAGGAGCGTCGGGCGTGGTCCTTCGACTCGTTCGCCCAGGGCCTCGAGGCGTGCCGGGCGATCCTGCAGCGGGGGGCGACCCCGGCGGTCCTGCGCCTCTACGACCCTGCAGAGAGCACACGGCAGTTCGACGTCGACCGAGCGGTGCTCATCGTGCTCGACGAGGCTGACGACCTGCTCCTCGCCGCCACCATCTCGATCGTCGAAGAGGCGTGCCGCGAGGGGCGCCCCGAGGACGTGGCCCTCGTCGGGCGCTGGCTCGAGCACCGAAACGACGTGTCCGCGCTCGGCGCGCTCTGGGAGCGCGGCATCGTCGTCGACACCATCGAGACCGCGGCTACATGGGCTGCGCTCCCCCACGTCCACGCCGACGTCGTCTCGGCGATCCTCGCGGTGAACGGGACCGCCGTCGCGACGGTGCACCAATCCCACGCCTACCTCGACGGTGCGTGCCTCTACTTCACCTTCGCCGGTCGTCCCGAGGACGCCGACGCCTACTACCGCGAGGTCTGGGATGCGGCCACCGCCGCGGCGCTCAACGCCGGCGCCTCGCTCAGTCACCACCACGGAGTGGGCCGGAACCGATCGGGGTACCTGCGCGACGCCCTCGGCCACGGCGCAGACGTGCTCGCGGCGATCAAGGCGGCGCTCGACCCGCGCTGGCTGGCAAACCCGTCGGTGCTCGGCCTTCGCCCGCCACTTGAGGGCCGATGAGCGCCACCGTCCTCGTGGTCGACGTCGGAACCAGCTCGGTCCGCTCGAGCCTCGTGGGCGTGGACGGAGCGGTCACCGAGACGAGGCAGCGACAGGTGCTGCCGTCGACGCCCGCACAGGGGGTCGTCGAGGTCGACGCCGTCGCGCTCGCCAACGCCGCCCTTGGCACCGCCCGCGAGGTCCTGGCCGCAGCGGGCCCGGTTGACGCCGTCGGGGTCACGAACCAGCGCGCGACGACCGTGCTGTGGGACGAGGCGACCGGACGCCCCGTCGGCCATGGCATCGGTTGGCAGGATCTGCGGACGGTCCTCGACTGCCTCACGCTCCAGGCCGACGGGATACGGCTGGCGCCGAACGCGTCGGCAACCAAGCTCCGCTGGCTCGTCGAGCACGCCGACCCCGAGCTGCGCGCGTCGGGCACGCTTCGGTTCGGCACCGTCGACACCTGGATCGTCCACGCACTCTCAAGGGGCCAGCTCCACGTCACCGACGCGACCAACGCGGGCGTGACGGGGCTCGTCACCGAGCACGTGGGGTCCTGGGACGAGCCGCTCCTCGGCGCGCTCGGCCTCGACGTCTCGCTGATGCCGAGGATCCTCGACAGCTGCGGCATCGCCGGCGAGGCGACCGCACTGCGCGGCTCGCCTCGGATCGCCGCGATCGTTGGCGACCAGCAGGCGTCGCTCGCGGGACAGGGCTGCGTCGCACCCGGCGACGCGAAGCTCACGTTCGGCACAGGGGGGATGCTCGATCTTGTCCTCGCCGAACGCCCCAGATTCGAGCGCCAGGGCTCGAGTGGCTGCTTCCCGATCGTCGCCCGCCAGCGCGGCGGCATGGTCACCTGGGGGCTCGAGGCCGTGCTCCTCACCGCCGGCACCTGCATCGAGTGGCTACGCGACGAGCTCGGACTTATCGAGACCGCCGCGGACACCGACGCGCTGGCTGCCTCCGTCGTTGACACCGCCGGCGTCACCTTCGTCCCCGCGCTGCTCGGCGTGGGCACGCCAGACTGGGACTTCGGCGCCCGCGGCGGCTTCTTCGGGCTCACGCGCGGCGCCGGTCGAGCGCACCTGGTGCGCGCGGTGCTCGAGGGCATCGCCCAACGGGGGCGCGACCTCGTCGAGTCGGCGCAGCGCGACGGCGGCGTCGTGCTGGACACGCTGCGGGTCGACGGCGGCATGACGGCGAATGCCTCGTTCCTCCAGCTCCTCGCCGACGCGACGGGACGTCCGGTCGAGGTGGCGCCGGTGCTCGAGGCGACCACTAGAGGTGCGGGGTTGCTCGCGCACCTCGGCATCGGCAACCTCGTCGACGAGGCCGCGCTTGCCGCGACCTGGCGACCGTCGCGCACCGTCGAGCCCAGAGTCGACGAGTCGGCCCGCGAGGCGGCCCGGGAGGACTGGCTCCGCGCGAAAGGACAGGCGCTGCGAACGATCCCAGCGCTGTCCGGCGTGTCGTTCTAGGCGTCGAAGAGCGACGCGGCGTCAGCGATCGGGGCGCCCGTCGCCACACACGGGCGCACCAGCATGACGTTGCGTGGGCTCGCCACGCCGAGCACGCCCGACACGCGCCCGTCGCGGTGGTAGACGACCGTGAACTTCGCCTCGTCGACACTGCCTGCCACGCACAGGACCTCGTCACTCGGCGCGGGCCGGCCGAGCATCTGGATCTTGCGACCGTGCTGATCGCTCCAGAAGTACGGGACGAGCGACACGGCCGGGGCAGCGCCGCGACCTGCGAGCAGCGACACAGCCGCGTGCGCGGCGAGTTGCGCGGTGACCTCCCAGTGCTCGATTCGGACCTCGTCGGTCCCAATCGCGTGGTGCCACCTGAACCGCGCGAGGTCACCGACCGCGACGACGGCGTCGGCGGCAAACAGCGCCTCGTCGGTGAGGACCCCGTCGCTGAGCCTGAGACCCGAGCCCGCGAGCCACTCGGTCGCTGGCCGCACGCCAATGCCGATCACGATCACGTCCGCGTCGAGTCGCTCGCCCGACGCGAGCACCACTGCCGGCCCGGACGTGGACGTGCGGGCGAGGACCTGTGCGACGGTCACCCCGGCACGCACCTCGATCCCTGCCCGACGGTGCAGCTCGGTGAGCCAGCCGCCGACCTGCTCGCCGACCACGGGACCGAGCGGGACCTCGAGTGCCTCGAGCATGGTCACCGCGAAGCCCTTGGCGGCGGCCGTCGAGGCCACCTCTGAGCCGATGAAGCCAGCGCCGATCACGACGACGCGGCCGGTGCCGTCGAGCGCGTCGAGCGCGTCACGCAGCCCCACGCTCTGGGCGATCGTGCGGATGACGTGGACGCCAGGGGCCCCCTCGGTCCCAGGGAGCCACCGCGGCGAGGCACCGGTCGCGAGCACGACTGCGTCGGCGCGCAACGACCGGCCGCTGTCGAGCTGCACCGTGCGCGTCGCCGCGTCGAACGACGTCGCCGCGACGCCGAGCTCGACCGCGATGCCATTCTCGGCCAGCAGGTCGGGGCTCGCGAGCTGGATGCGCGCCTCATCCCACGTGCCCGCGAGGAGCTGCTTGGTGAGCGGCGGTCGGTCGTAGGGGGCGTCAGGCTCATCGCCGAGCATCGTGACCGCGCCCCGGAAGCCGTTCGCACGGAGTGACTCGGCGCTGCGCAGCCCTCCGAGGCCCGCGCCCACCACGAGCACGCTGCCGTCTGGATCGAGCGGACCCGCCAGGGGTGCGGGGCTCACCTCGTGAACGCCGCGAACCACTCGTCGGGCGACCGCGGCGCGAGGACCGCGTTACGGGCCCGCACCTCGCGCATGGTGAGCGTCGGCTCCGGCGAGTAGTGGTGCCCGGGGCACACGAGCGTCTCGTCGGGGATCGCCGTGAGGCGCTGGGTCAGCGTCTCGTACATCGCTGCGGGGTCCGACCCGGGCAGGTCCGTCCGCCCGCAGCCGTCGAGGAAGAGCGTGTCACCCGTGACGAGATGGCCCTCCACGAGCAGGCACTGGCTTCCCGGCGTGTGCCCTGGCGTGTGCAGCAGCTCGATCATGACCCCGCCGACCGCAACGGTGTCGCCGGCGGCGTGGCGGACAAGCTCGGCGTCCACGCCGGTGGTCCGCGCGATCCAGGGTGCCTCGTCGGCCTGGACGTGCACGGGCACGTCAAGAAGCTCGAGCATCGACGCGATGCCTTCGATCCGGTAGCCCGCCAGCGAGCCGCCGACGTGGTCGGCGTGGTAGTGCGTCGCGACGGCGCCGACGCAACGCATGGAGTCGTCGCCAAGCAGCTCGAGCAGCGCCGCGACGTCGTAGGCGGGGTCCACGAGCACCGCATCGCCCGTGTCGGCGTCACCGATCGCGTAGGCGTAGTTCACCATCTGGCCCGCAACGGGGTCATCGGTCGCGTAGTCGGCGCCCGAGAGCCATTGGCGGAAGTAGAGCCGTGCCATCAGGACTCGAACAGCTCGCCGGTCTCGGGGTCGACGCGGCCCGCGGCGCGCTCGAGGCGCGGCAGCAGCTCGTCGACCTGGGTCCTCGTCACGACGAGGCGACGGTCGAGTTCCTCGACCAGGATCGCGGCGCGCTGGAGCTGCTCGACGAGCCTGTCCACGTCGACGTCGGAGGACTCGAGGAACGCGACGATGTCGTCGAGCTCCCCGCTCGCCTCCTCCCAGGTCAGCTTCGTCACGTCGCTCACGTTCGCCTCCTCAGCCGTCGCCAGGCACGACGTCGGTGACCGTTGATCGTGCCACGCCGTCGGCGAGCCGCGTCGCGAGCGCGGTTCCGGGGCCAAGCGCCTCGACGGAGCGCACGACGCAGCCGGACTCGTCGGTCGTGATCGACCAGCCCCTAGCCAGGAGCCGGGCCGGGTCATAGGCGGCGAGCAGCGCACGACGCGCCTCCAGGCCCTCGAGCACCGTGCTGGTTCGTCGCTCAGCAAGCGGGCCGAGCCGGCGCGCCGTCGCGGCGACCGATGTGCCGGACCGCGCGAGCGCGCTCGGCACGCGCCGAGCCACGGCGCTCGCCGCAGCCGCCCGGAGGTGGGCTGCTCGTCCGAGCTGGTGGCGCCCGACCACGACGAGGTGCCGTCTCGATTGGTCCACCGTCGCGTCGAGCTCGTCCAGCACGCCTGATGTCGCGTCCTCGATGCGTCGGGCGACCGCTGCGACGTGCTCGCCATACCACTCACGAACGATTGCCCCGAGCGCCTCGCCGCACGCTGTCGGCGTGCGGAACGACTGGCTCGCCACCAGGTCCGCCACTGACACGTCGCCAGTGTGGCCGATGCCCGTGAAGACTGGCACGTCGCTCGTCGCGATGGCCCGTGCGACCTTCTCGTCGTCGAACGCCCCGAGGTCCCCCTGGGACCCGCCGCCCCGCACGACGCAGATGACGTCGCAACCGCGCTGGCCGAGCGAGCGGATCGCTCGGGCGATCTCGTCGGCGGCCCGTGCGCCCTGCACCGAAGCGTGGACGAGCGAGACCCCGAATCCGAAGCCGGATCCCTCGAGCATGCCGAGGAAGTCGCTGCACCCCTCGGTCTTCTTGGAGGCCACGAGCCCGACGCGGAGCGGAACCGGGTTGAGGACGCAGAGCCGGTTGGCATCGAAGAGATCCTCGGCGACGAGGCGGCGGATGAGCTCTTCTCGACGACGCGCGTGCTCGCCGAGGACCGAGATGCGGAGTGCCTCAATGTCCAGCGCGGTCACGATGAACCCGAGCTCGCCTCGCGGCGCGTACAGGTCCACGTAGCCCCTGACCCGAACGACGGCACCCTCGGTGAGCTCGAGACCGGCCTTCGCGACGGCCAGCCTGATTGGTGCCCAGGTGGTGCGCCAGCACTTGGCCTTCAGCGTCGGGGTGTCGCGTCCGGTGGCAGTTGGGTCGACGAGGTCGAGGTAGCAGTGACCGGAGCGGTGATCGGCGAGCTTCTGGATCTCACCGAAGACCCACCGCTGGTGGGCCCTACCCCACGCGTCATCGAGATAGCTGGTGAGCTCGCCGTAGAGCTGGGCAATCGAGACGGTGGGGTCATCGTGCAGGGACACGAGAGCCATCGTCGAACGACGCTAGCAATCAGGGTGCGGGCATGGCGATGCCGTGGCGTGTGGCACAGCACATCGCGCCGGGCGGCGTCTCGGGGCTAACGGAGCCTCTCAGCACCCGCGCGCAGCTGCGCTATCGAGATCACGCCCAAGTGCTCGGCCGCGACGGTCCCACGGGAGGTGACGAAGATGGCGGCGGGGAATGCCGGCACGAGGGTCGAGGCGACCGCCAGGTTCGCGTCTTGTCCAACGGCGAACCGCGCGCCGCTCGAGGTGACGAACGACAGCGCCACCGACGGGCTGTGATCGCCGTCGATCCCGATGACGACGGTTCCGCCTATCAGGCCAGTCCCGAGGGACTTCGCGAGAGCCGGCAACTCGGCGTGGCACGGCGTGCACCAGTCGGCGAAGAACAACAGCACCGCGGGATGGTGGCGCAGCCACGGGGCGCGGACGACGCCGCCGTTCACGCCAGGCAGGATCGTGAAGGCCGAGACCTCCTTGCCAACGAGGCTGCTCCGCGGCTGGCCCGGGCTTCCAGAGAGCAGTGAGATCACCCCGGTGAGGATGAGCAGCGTGGCGAGCAGTGCACCGACGACGCTGAGGATGATGCGCAGGCTTCCCATCCGGGCGGCGCCGTCGTCCGCGACGCTCACGCTCACGCTCATCGATCCGAGTCTACGGACAGCACCCAGCACCAACAGGTCCCCGGCCCAGCAAGCTCGCTCCCTCGCCCCCAGACATCTACAGTCCATTCGTGGCCAAGCGGTGGCTGTCGCGCAGGGCGATCGTGTTCCACGTCGAGTTCGTCGTGCTCGCCTCGGGGTGCCTCGTCGCGGGCTGGTGGCAGGTCACGCGTGCGCTCGCGGGCAATGGGCTGAGCTGGTTCTACTCGTTCGAGTGGCCGATCCTGGCCGCGCTGGGCGGGTGGGGGTGGTGGCATCTCATCCACGAGGACCCCGAGGTCTATCAAGCGAGAAAGCAGCGACCGCCGGAGTGGGAGCTGCACCAGGACGTCACCGAGACCTGAGGACTCGAAAGGTCATCGCGGAGGAATTTCACGACGGCTAGCGTCTTTGTCGTGGTCGCGGATTCGGGGGTGGAGAGGACCGACACCGCCCAGATCCAAGCGGGCCTGCTCGCACGAGCTGGCAGCTACGTCGCGCTCACCAAGCCGCGAATCATTGAGCTCCTGCTCATCACGACCGTCCCCACCATGTTCGTCGCCGCGCACCGAGTGCCGTCCTTCCGCCTGATGGCGCTGACCGTCGTCGGTGGCGCGCTCGCAGCAGGCGGCGCAAACGCGATGAACATGGTGTACGACCGCGACATCGACGCGCTGATGGAGCGGACGAAGAATCGCCCGCTCGTGACCGGTGCGATCAGCCCGCTCAGCGCCTCGGTCTTCGCGGTGTCCCTCGAGGTGGCGGCGTTCGTCGTGCTCTGGACAACGGTGAACCACCTCGCGGCCGTGCTCGCCCTCGCCGCGACGGCCTTCTACCTCGGCGTCTACACGATGTGGCTGAAGCGCACCTCGTCGCAGAACATCGTCATCGGCGGGGCAGCGGGCGCCGTGCCTGTGCTGGTCGGTTGGAGCGCTGTCACCGGGCACCTGAACATTGCACCGTTTCTGCTGTTCGGGATCATCTTCTTGTGGACACCGCCCCACTTCTGGGCGCTCGCAGTCCGCTACAAGGAGGACTACTCGAACGCCAACGTCCCGATGCTGCCGTCCGTCGCGAGCCTCACGACCGTGACCCGGCGGATCATCGCGTACATCCTGGCAGTCTGGGCGCTCTCGGTCGCACTGGCGCCCGCAGCGCACCTGAATCTCGCGTACGTGTGTGTCGCCGTCGTGCTGGGCGCCGCGTTCCTCGGGTACGCGATCGCGCTCCTCCGCGATCCCACGCCGCGCAGGTCGATGAGGCTGTTCGGCTTCTCGATCACGTACCTGACAGCGCTCTTCGTCACGATGGGTGTCGACGCCGTTGTCCACCTGCGCTGAGCGTGACCGCGTCGCGGCGCTCGGCGGACCAGGAAGCCTCAACCATGCAGCCTGACGAGCAGCCACTTGCAGCACCAGTCGATCGAGTCGCGGCCCTCGCCGAGGGCGCACCGCGGATCCCCCGTCGCGTGATCGTCTACGCGGTGATCGCCGCGGCAATACTCGCGCTCGGCGGCTCGCTGCTCGAGCGCGTCGCGTCAGGTGTGGGGCTCAATCCGATGGCCACGGGCACCACGTCCACGACGGTCCCGGCGACCACGAAAGAGCTGCGGGCGACGACGGCGTCGCTGCTCGGCATCACCTGGCTCGTTGGCGCGCGCGCCTCTGGCATCCGGCTCACGGACCAGTCGCGCCGTCCCGTGACCTCTGGGTCGCTGCGGGGCAAGGTCATCGTCCTCACGTTCTTCAATGCCAACTGCACCGATGCCTGCCGGGTCATCGCCGCGGAGATCCGCGGCGCCGACGCAGACCTCGGAGCCCGCCGCAACGAAGTCGCCTTCGTCACCGTCAACACCGATCCGCTCGAGACCGGCGTGGTCCACACCCCCCCAGCAGTCACGAGGACCGGTCTTGCACGCCTCTCGAACTGGCAGTTCCTCAGCGGCCCCCTTGCGAGGCTCGATCCCATATGGCGTCGGTACGGCGTCACCATTGACGTCTATACGAGGACCGGACGCGTGGCCCACAACGACGTCATGTACTTCATCGATCCCAGGGGACGGCTGCGCATCCGCGCGACGCCTGTCGCGAACGAGTCCCCCACCGGCGCATTCAGCCTCCCCGGCGTGCTCGTCGCACGCTCCGGGGCCGGCATCGCCTCGTACGCCGAGCGCCTGCTCGTGCCGCGCCCATGAGCGACCAGCCCGCGCCGAGGTTCCCAGTCGCGCCCACGCGCGACGGTGCGGGCGTGCAGCCGTGGTACCGACGAAGGGCCGGGCTCGTGATCGCGTCGGTCGTGGCGATCCTCGTGGTCACGGTGCTCACGGACCTGCCAGCGCCCGACAACCGCGCGTCGGACATCGCGGCCGCGAAGACGGTGATAGGGCAGACCAGCACGGACCTCGCCCCCTGCGCGAACGCCACGGGCGAGGCATTCCAGCTCTACGGATTCCAGACCGCCGGGACGATCACGGGCTACGAGCGTGCCAACGCCTCGCAGTGGCTCGCCCAGGACATCGTCGCCTGCTCGTTCGCGAACGCGCAGGTCTTCGACCTCTCCAACGTCGACGTGCCCGGGACCTCGTCGGGCAAGGAGCTGGGCGACATGCTGAGCTGGGCGACGCAGTGGGCGACCAGCGACACGCTCAACGCCATGATCGCAATCCAGAAGCTGATGGCCGACCCGACGGACGCCTCCGAGCGCGCCACGTTGCAGACCCAGTGGCAGCTCATGGTCGTGCACCGCGAGAAGGCCGAGAGTGCGCGCCTGGCGGCGTCGACGATGCTCGCGACTGCCCTGCCGAGCCTCGGGCTGCCTGAGATCCCGCGGCCATCCTCGACGATGTAGGGCTACGGGCTGACCACCGGGCCGAGCGCCGAACGCGTCCGGGTCCCGAGCGTCGAGTCCTCGCCTGCTTGGGCCTCGGCGCGCAGCCACCGCGAGAGGTTCCAGAACACGACGGGCATGAACACGACGGCCGCGACCGCCCAGAGCACCGCGGCGGACAGCTCGCGGTCAGCGGCCCCGCTCAAACCGACGCCAGGCACGTACCGGAACGCGTGGTACATCCCTGTCGACGACATCCCCTCGAGGTACGCCACCGACCAGACGGTCCACATCCCAAGTGCGGCCAGCATCGCGCGCCGGGGCCTCGGCGCGCGCGAGGCGACGGGTGAAGCGTCGACGAGCACGAGCCAGAGCCCACTGCCCGCCACGACGAGCGTCGCTGACTCGACGACGACGAGCCATGGGTGCCGCCCGAGCGCGTCGACGAGCACGGGCGTCCGCCAGCCCACCAACGCGACCAGGTCGAGCAAAAGGACCGCGTAGCTCCGCATGGGACCTCGCCGCTCGGTCGAGGCTCCGGCGAGGCGCGCGATCAACCGCGAGACCAGCGTGCCGTCCGCGGCGAGTGACGACCACGGCGCCCCGAGCACGATGAGCGCCGGGGCGACCATCGCGGCGAGCGCGTAGCAGAGCGTCTGGACGACCTCGCTCCCGCGCCCAGCGCCCAGGAGATCCGGCAGGCACGCGAGGATCGCGAGCGCGATCCCGGCTGCCGCCAGCCATCGACGCGACCCTGGTGCAGGCAGGGGCCGCTTCGCGGCAGCCCCCAGGCTCATCTCGACGGGTGGCGCTGGAAGAACCCCACGATGATCATCACGATGAAGAACCCGAGGGGGATGGCCAGGGTGAGGGACTGGGTCCCGTAGGCGCTGGATGCTGCAATCACGGGCGTCCTTCCCTAGAGCACGTAGTACAGCACCCAGAAGAAGGCGCTGACAACCGCGATGAACCCCCAGAAGTAGGCACACCCCTCGAGGCTCACCCGGAAGAGCCGAGCGGTGGGCAGCGTCGAGCGTGCCGCACCCCCGTCCTCGGCCGCGGCACGGCGAAGGCGCATCTCGCGCGCGAGTGTGGTCTCGAGCCAGTACGCGCCGCCGAGCACGATCGCGATGTTGAGGACGGCCCAGCCGATGAAGCACGAGGCGTACCCGCTCGAGCCAGGGTAAAAGCCGAGCTGCGTCAGCTGCCAGATCTGGAGCCCGACCACGACCAGGGCGCCGAGGATCGCCGTCCAGCCCGCGACCTCCCAGTCAAGGACGGCGCCTCGCTTGAAGCGTCGGAAGCCAAAGATGACGAGGAGCGCACACGCGACGGTGATGGCCGTGATCGCGGCGCCCACCGAGGTGGGGGCGGTGACGTGGCCGGGGCGCCAGAGACTGCCGTTGTTCGCCGAGCGCAGGTAGAAGTAGGCAAACGCCAGGGACGCGAAGCCGAACGCCCACACGCCGATGAGCAGCCGCCCGCCCGTCCACAGTGCGCCCTCGTGGGAGCGCAGCTCGAAGGCGACCTCCTCGGGCGTCTCGTGGAGGATCGCGGTTGGCTCGCGGACGAGCTTGTCATCTGCCATGGCGTCTCCGATCAGCTCGCGGGCGCCGCGATGGCGTCGACGCGCTCGCCAAAGTCAGCCACTGGCTGGGCGTTCTTCTCCCCGTAGTGGTACGGGTCGGTGAGCACGACGGGGATGCGCTCGAAGTTGAACCATGGCACCGGCGTCGGCGTCTGCCACTCGAGGCCGAGGGAGTGCCACGGGTTCGCCGGTGCGGGCTTGCGGTCCACGAACACCGACCAGACGAAGTTGAAGAGGAAGATGAGGAACGACGCGCCGAGCAGGAACGCGCCGATGCTCGAGACCTCGTTCAGCGCCTGGAGGCTGGGTGCGTACGTGAAGACGCGCCGCGGCTGGCCAAGGATCCCGACGAAGAACAGCGGGAAAAAGGTCATGTTGAAGAAGATGAACATCGTCCAGAAGTGCGCGATGCTGAGCTTGCGGTTGAGCAGCACGCCGGTCATCTTCGGAAGCCAGTAGTACAGCCCCCCGAAGAACGCGAAGATCAGGCCGCCCATGATCGTGTAGTGGAAGTGCGCCATCACGAAGAAGCTCCCGTGCACCGTCACGTTCACCGGGACGTCCGAGAGGAACACGCCGGTGATGCCGCCGATGAGGAAGTTGAACAGCATCCCCATGACAAAGAGCATGGGCGCTTCGAACCAGATTTTCGCCTTCCAGAGCGTCCCGAGCGTGACGAGGAACAGGAACCCCGTCGGGATGGAGATGAGCTCGGTCGTGAGCATGAACAGAGGACGCATGTCGGGATTGATCCCGCTCTGGAATAGGTGGTGCTGCCACACGAAGAACGACAGCAGCGCGACGCCGATCATGCCCGCGGCCGCTATCCGATAGGCGAACAGCGGCTTGCGCGTGAACACCGGCAGCATCTCCATGACGATGCCGAAGCCGGGCAACGCCATGATGTACACCTCGGGGTGCCCGAAGAACCAGAAGAGGTTCTCCCACAAGAAGTTGCTACCACCGTGCTCGGTGACGTAGAACGCCGTCTGCGCCGTGCGGTCAAGGACCCCGAAGAGTCCTCCGACGATGAGTGAGGGGGTCGCAAGCGTCAGCAGTGCGCACGTGGCAAGGATCGACCAGACGAAGATCGGAACGCGTCCCCACGTCATTCCCGGGGCACGGAAGTTGATGATCGTCACAGCAAGGTTGAAGCCGGCGCAGATCATGCCGATCCCGATGACTGCGAACCCCACGAGGTAGGCGTCCATGCCTGCGGCCGCCTGGGTCTGCAGGGGCGCGTAGCCGGTCCAGCCGGTCTGGAAGCCGCCGAGGAACGGTGCTGAGAGGATGACCACGTAGCCGGCCATGAAGATCCAGAACGAGAATGCCTCAACCCTCGGATACGCCATTCGACGTGACCCGATCATGAGCGGGACGAGCCAGTTGCCGAGCGTCCCGACGACGACCGAACTCGCCATCATCATCATGATCGTGCCGTGCTCGCTCACGATCTCGATGTAGGTGCCCGGTCCGAACACGTGGGTCGTCGGGCTGAGCAGCTCCGTGCGGATGAGCATCGCCAGGAGCCCGCCGGTGAACAGGAACAGGAGAACCCCGATGGCGTACTGCATCCCGACGACCGCGAACGGATGGTGGCGGCCGACGCGGAAGATCATCTGATTTTCACGGAAATACGATCCGGCCGGTCTGCAGAGCCCACATCACGCTGGTGAGCGTGACGACGGAGGCAAAGGTTCCGATCAGCACCGCGACGGAGGCCGGTTCGATCCAGGTGTCGTTTTGCCGGGCGATCACGAACACGTTCAGCGCCGGCGGCA
>Ga0208219_1000263_pt1 | contig 19830 bp, 20 predicted proteins | sample NGESurshal072012_7_FD_184469 | JGI IMG/M metagenome (GOLD analysis project Ga0208219, IMG submission 184469) | Arctic peat soil microbial communities from Barrow, Alaska - NGEE Surface sample 53-2 shallow-072012 (SPAdes) | ecosystem: Environmental > Terrestrial > Soil > Wetlands > Peat ... | reverse complement strand
GGACCAGGCCCGAGACGCCGCCCGCCTCGCCGACACGGCGCGGCTCGGCGAGCCCGCGGACGTGGCCGACCTCGACGTCGTGGTCCAGGCGACGCCTGTCGGGATGCTCGGCACCGCGCAGGCCACCTCGGGGTCGCTCGTCGATCCCACAGCCCTGCGCGCGGGTCAGGTGGTTGTGGACCTCGTCTACCATCCTCGCGTGACCCCCTGGCTCGCACGGGCGGCGTCGAGCGGCGCGAGCGCGGTGGGCGGCGTCGAGGTGCTCGTGCACCAAGCAGCAGCAGCCCTCTCGATCTGGCTCGGTGTGCCCGCGCCGCTCGACGCGCTGCACGCGGCGGTGGCCGCGCCGTGATCCAGGCACGAGTCCCGAGCTTCAAGGCCCGGCGGGTACCGGGGTTCGACGTGCTGCTGGCGGGCCTCGCGCTCGCCGTGGCCGCCTTCGGGGTCCTCATGGTCTACAGCGCGACGCGCCCGGGCCTGATCGGGAACAGCGACCCGCACTACTACCTCAAGCGCCAGGCCCTGTTCGTGGCCATCGGACTCTGCGTCATGCTCGCGGTCTCGCGGCTCGACTACCGCCGCCTCGAGCAGCTCGCCACCCCGGCGTACGTGCTGTCGATCCTCGCCCTGCTCGCCGTGCGCACGCCCATCGGCTCGAACGCGCTCGGCTCCCAGCGGTGGTTCAACTTCCACTTCATCCAGGTCCAGCCCTCCGAGTTCACCGTCCTCGCGATGATCCTCGCGATCGCGACCTACTGCGAGCGGCGTCCCGACGGGCTGACGATGCGCGACGTCTGGCGCCTGCTCCTCATGGCGGGGCTGCCGATCTTCCTCGTCTACCTCCAGCCGGACCTCGGGACCGCCATCATCATGGTGGTCGTCCTCATGGTCATGCTCGCGATCGCCGGGGTCCCGCCGAGGTTCCTCTTTCTCATGACCGTCGTCGCGGCTGGGATCACGGTACTGGCCGTCGTGCTCGGCGTGCTCCAGCACTACCAGCTGCTGCGCCTCACGGCCTTCCTGCAGCAGAACCAGTACCAGACCAACGAGGCCAAGGCGGCCATAGGGGCCGGCGGGTTCTTCGGCCAGGGGCTCTTCCGCGGCATCACCACACTCCACTACGTCCCCGAGCAGCAGACCGACTTCATCTTCTCGGTCGTCGGCTCACAGCTGGGCTTCATCGGCGCGAGCGGGCTCATCGTCGCCCTTGGCGCGATCTCGGCGCGGATGCTGCGCGCCTCGATGCTCGCGCGCGACCACCTCGGGCGGCTCCTCGCAGTCGGCATCTTCACGTTCTTCGCGTTCAGCTGCTTCCAGAACGTGGGGATGATCATGGGGATCATGCCGGTGACTGGCATCCCCCTGCCGCTGGTCAGCTACGGCGGCTCGGCTGCGGTGTGCTTCTTCCTTGCAGCGGGCATCGTGCTCTCGGTCACCAACCGCCGCACCTCGAGGGCGACGTAGTGGCGGACCCCGAAGGCGGCGTAGTGGCGGACCCCGAAGGCGGCGTAGTGGCGGACCCCGAAGGCGGCGTAGTGGCGGACCCCGTCTTCAAGCTCATGGAGGTCGTCCACGTCGTCTTCTCGCTGCCGAGCCCGAGCCCGATCGTGCACCTCCGAGAGATCGAGGAGCCGTTCCGCGGGCTCCAGTTCCCGATCGGGCTCCCTGAGGCCCAGTCGATCGCCCTCGCGCTCGACCACGAGACCGCGCCACGACCGAGCACCCACGAGCTGCTGAGCGCCGTGCTCGTCGCGACGGGCACTGACGTCGTGGCCGTGCGCTTCACTGGTGAGCGCGAGGGCACGATCCTCGCCGAGCTCGACCTCATGACACCCAAGGGCCACCAGGTCCTCGACTGTCGTCCGACCGACGGCATCGCCGTCGCCTTGCGCAACGCGGTTCCCGTCCCGATCCTCTGCGACGAGGCACTGCTCGAGGACTGAGAGCGACCGGCTAGGTGACCCACGACAAATTCGCCAACTCCGCATCGCCAGCGGACGGTGTCGCAACCGCCATGGGCGCCTCACCCGCGGTCGGTCGGGTCTCGGCCTCCTCGGAGAGCCGCATGAGCAGTGCCAGCAGCGCGTAGTTGGCGACGAGCGACGACCCCCCGTAGGCCATGAACGGCAGTGTGATGCCGGTCAGCGGGAGCAGGCGGAGCACCCCGGCCATGATGAAGAACGCCTGAAACCCAAGTGTGGCCGTGAGGCCGACGGCGCAGAGTCGCGCGAAGTCGCTGCGCGCGCGCTGGGCGATCTGCAGGCCCGTCCCGACGAGCAGCGTGAAGCCGATCACGACGACCGACAGGCCCAAAAAGCCCATCTCCTCGCCGACCGCTGCGAACATCATGTCCGAGGTCAAGTTGGGCACCCCGCTCGCCCCGAGGCCTGCGGCGCCGCGCCCGAGGCCGGTCCCCCCGACCCCGCCTGCGGACAGGGCGAACCAGCCCTGGATGATCTGGTAGCCGGTCCCCTTGGGGTCCTTCCAGGGGTCGAGCCACACCGAGATGCGCTCGTGGACCTGGGTGAACGAGTGCGCAGCCACCAACGCGCCAAGCCCGAACAGGACGAGCCCGATGACGAGGTACACGACCCGCCCCGTGCTCACCCACAAAAGCGCCAAGAAGAGGGTGAAGATGAGCATCGCGAAGCCGATGTCGTTCTCGACGCCGAGCACCATGATCGCGAAGCCCCACATGACGACGATCGGGATGAGCGGACGGGGGTCGACGAACAGGTGGTTCCCGATGCGTCGCGAGGGGATCGTGAGCAGCTCTTTGGTCGTCGCGAAGTACGACGCGAAGAAGACGACGAAGAGGATCTTGGCGACCTCGACAGGCTGGAACTGGATCCCGCTCAGGTGCACCCAGAGTCGCGCGCCGTTGATCTTGAGCCCGACGTGCGGGACGAGCGGCGCGAGAAGGAGCCCGATCGCGGCGAGCAGCACCAAGTAGCGGTAGCGATCGAGGTCTCTCGATCGCCGGATAAAAAAGAGCGTCCCGACGTAGACGGCAGCGCTGATGGCGGCCCACGTCGCCTGCGCCTGGGCGTAGGGGGGGTTCCATCGCGCGATCTCGACGAATCCGATGCCGTTGAGGAGGGTGGCGAGCGGCAGCAGCACCGGTGTGGCGTTCGGGACGAGCCAGCGGTTCGCCAGGTGCACGCCCATCGACAGGCCGAGTACCGCGCCGAGGAAGCCCCAAAGGTGCAGCGGGAGGCGGCCTTGCTGGCCGAGCGAGGCGAGCGAGTACAGCGCCGTTGTGATGCCCCCCGCAAGGACCAGCATCCAGAACTCGGCCCGTCGACGGGGCTTCGGCCCTTGCTCGTAGCGTGGGAACGCGAACCGCCACGTCCGCGGGGGCGCGACGCTCGTCGCGGGCATGTGGAGAATCCTACTGCCGACGATACGATCAATTGGAGGATCGATGTCGGACACCACCACCAAGCTCGAAGACCTCGGCGAGGTGACGCCGCCCGCGTCAGGCCCGTCGCTGCTCGACGAGCTTGGTGCCATCGAGCAGTTCGGGCCGCAGCGCTTCGCCAACCGCGAGCTCTCGCGCCTCGACTTCGGTGCGCGTCTGCTCGACCTCGCAGAGGACGCATCGCTGCCGCTACTTGAGCGCGTGAAGTTCATGGCTATCTTCTCTGAGCTCCTGGACGAGTTCTTCCAGGTTCGCGTGGCGGGACTCGAGGACCAGGTGGTCGGCGGGGTGTCCACGAGGTCGGCCGACGGCTTGCGGCCCCGTGAGCAGCTCGTCGCGATCCGCCAGCGCACGACCGAGCTCGTCCGCCGCCAGGACCGGATCTACTTCGAGTACCTCTGCGCGGACCTCGATCGCGCCGGGCTGTTCATCTTGTCCTACGACCAGCTCGACGACGCCGAGCGCGCCGCGATGCGCCAGTTCTTCGAGAGCGACATCTTCCCGATCCTGACGCCGCTCGCCGTCGACCCGGGCCACCCGTTCCCCATGATCTCCAACCTGTCGCTGAACCTGGCCGTGCAGGTCCGCGACCCCGCGACCGGAGAGGAGCGGATCGCCCGAGTCAAGGTGCCACCGGTCCTGCCGCGGTTCCTCGAGCTCAGCGGCGCGAGTCGCTTCGTCCCCGTCGAACAGGTGATCGCAGCGCACCTCGACTCACTGTTCCCGGGCATGCTCCTCGGGCAGGCAGAGACGTTCCGCGTCACCCGCAACGCCGACCTCACGCTCGAAGAAGAAGAGGCCGAGGACCTCCTCATCGCCCTCGAGATGGAGCTGCGCCGCCGCCGCTTCGGGCGAGCCGTGCGCCTCGAGGTCCAGCACCGCATGTCTGACACCATGCGAGAGCTGCTCTTGCGAGAGCTCGACCTCGGGCCTGACGCCGTGGACTCCGTCGACGCGCCGATCGGCCTCAGCGGCCTGTGGTCAATCTTCGCGGTCGATCGGCCGGACCTTCACGCCGAGCCCTGGACGCCGATCACGCCGCCGGTGCTGCTCGCAGGTGACAACGAGAGCGCGGACATCTTCGCGGTGCTGCGCGAGCGCGACGTGCTGCTGCACCACCCCTACGACTCGTTCTCGGACTCGGTGGAGGCATTCGTGGCGCAGGCAGCCGACGATCCGGACGTCCTCGGGATCAAGCACACCCTGTACCGCACGTCCGGCGACAGCCCCATCGTCGCGTCGCTCATCCGAGCCGCCGAGAGCGGCAAGCAGGTGGCGGCGCTGGTCGAGCTCAAGGCGCGCTTCGACGAGGCGGCGAACATCGGCTGGGCCAAGGCGCTGGAGGACTCCGGCGTGCACGTCGTCTACGGGATCATGGGCTACAAGACCCACTCCAAGACCGCGCTCGTGCTGCGACGCGAGGCTGACGGCGTCCGGCGCTACTGCCACGTCGGAACCGGCAACTACAACTCGAAGACCGCGCGCGTCTACGAGGACGTGGGGCTGCTCACCGCCGACGAGCAGATCACTGGCGACGTCGCCATGCTCTTCAACTTCCTCACCGGGTTCAGCCACCACGCCACCTACGAGCGGCTACTCGTGTCGCCGGTGTCCATGCGCCCGCGGATCATCGAGCTCATCAACGAGGAGCGACTCGCGGGGCGCGACGGCGCGATCGACATCAAGGTGAACGGGCTCACGGACCCCAGGGTGATCGACGAGCTCTATGCCGCTGCCCGCGCCGGGGTGCGGATCCGGCTCGTCGTGCGAGGGCTGTGCTGCCTTCGCCCCGGCATCCCCGAGCTCTCAGAGACGATTCACGTGTGCTCGATCGTGGGTGAGTTCCTGGAGCACTCGCGGATCTTCTCGTTCGGCAGCGAGGGCGGCCCGAACGGCAGGCGCGTGCTCATCGGATCCTCGGACCTCATGGAGCGCAACCTCGACCGCCGGATCGAGGCGACGACCCCGGTCACGGACCCCCTGCTCGTCGAGCAGCTGGTCGACGTGCTCGAGCGCAACTTCGCCGACGACAAGTTCAGCTGGGTCCTCGGGCCCGACCAGCGGTGGCGCCGGCACGAGACGGTGCTCGCGCGCAGCGTCCAAGAGGAACTGAAGGCCCTCGCCACGGAGCGGTTCCGCCAGTGGCGAGAGCAGGAGTAGTCCCGATCGCTAGGTCCTGCCGCGTCGCCTGAGCTTGAGCGAGAAGTAGCAGCCCCCGCCCACGGGGATCGGCAGCCAGAAGTTGACGAGCCGCCATGACAGCACGCCCACCGTTGCGATTTCTGCGGGCACGCGGAACCAGACCAGCGTCGGGATGAGGGTGCCCTCCACGATCCCGAGGCCACCAGGTGTGATCGGCAGGACCGCGACGATGTTGGCGAGGCCGTAGGCGACGAGCAGGTCGACCGGCGAGACGAAGTGCCCGAACGCCCAGAGGAACACCCACAGGCTCGCCGCGTCGAGCAGCCAGTTGGCCGACGCCCACGTGAGCGCGCCCGAGAGCAGGCGCCGGTTGGTGAGCAGCAGCGTGATGCGGTCGGCGATCTTTTCGAGCATCCGCGACACCCCGTCGGGCGTCGTGAACGGCACGTGGACCGCGACGCGCCGGAGCCACACGTCGGCATGGCGCTGGCCGCGGGTGACGAGCGCGACGGTGCCGAAGAAGGCGAGCAGCAAGAACACGCTCGCGAGCGCGGCGAAGCCGTAGAGACGGTTGAAGCCGCTCAACGGGATCGAGATCACAAGCGCCAGCCAGAAGATCACGTTCAGGACGACCGCAGAGCCCATGCCCTGGGCGGCGAGCCCGAAGGCGGCCACCGAGCCCGACACCCCCTCGTCGGTGAGCAGCCGGTAGGCGAGCGCACCGCCCGGTGCGGTCCCCCCGGGGACCACGTGGCTGAGCGCGAGGCTTGACATGTTGATCCGGAGCTGGACGCTCCTGGGGGGCGCGTCTGGCTCGAGCACGGTGCGCGACAGCTCGGCGTACGCGAGCAGCGCGGCTGCCTCAAGCAGCACGGCGATGATGAGCGACACGGCATTGACCTGCCCGAGCACGTGCACGTCGCGCCGCGCCGACGCGATCTCTGGCAGTACCAGGTACTCGAGGAGGAAGATCCCGATGCCGAAGGAGAACGCGAAGCGGACTTGTGGGGGGACCCGCTTCCGTAGCCACGCAATAGGCCCTACCGGACGCGTCGCCAGGCTCGGCGCGTCGCTCGTCGGCTCGCTCGTCGAGTCGTCCGGCATCGCGGAGAGCCTGTCACGCTCGGCGGACGCGAGGTGCAATGCTTCGTTGCGTGGGGGACGCGGGCGACGACGCGCGCGAGCCCCGAGAGACCCTGACGACGCGTGCGATCGCTGCCGCGCAGCACAGGGAGATCCCCATTGGCACCATTCTCGTCACGGTCGTCGTCGTGGTCGTCACGGGCATGCTGCTCGCCCTTGCCTGGACGCTGCGCGTTGACCTGATCCTCATCGGCGTGGCGGTGTTCATCGCCATGTTCCTCGCTGCCCCGGTCGCCGCACTCGAGCGACTTGGCGTGCGACGCGGCGTCGCCACATCCCTCGTCTTCCTCACCGGGCTCGCACTGTTCGGCGGCGTCACGTACCTCTTCGGGTCGCCCCTCGTCAGCCACCTACGCGAGTTCGCCAAGCATCTCACGACGATCGTCAACCAAGCCCAGCACGGCAGAGGGACGATCGGGCACCTGGTCAACTGGCTGCACCTGCACAACTGGGTCGTCAAGAACGCACCGAAGCTCGATCAGCTCGGCAACAAGCTGGCCGGGCCAGCCTTCAGCCTCGGCAAGGCGGCGCTGTCAACGATCGTCAAGCTCGTGCTCGTCGTGATGCTGTCGTTCTTCTTGCTGCTCGACCTCCCGAAGATCTGGGGTGGCTTCTTGGACCTGTTGCCCCCTCAGCACCGCGAGCGAGTCGGACGCGTCGCCCACGAGACCTCGACGGGCGTCACGGGCTACGTCGCGGGCAACGTGCTCACGTCGCTCATCGCCGGGCTCGTCGTCTTCTTGTCGCTCCTCATCTTTGGCGTCCCCTATGCCGGCCTGCTTGCGTTGTGGGTCGCGCTCGTGGACCTGCTCCCGGTCGTCGGCGCCCTCCTCGCGGGCGTCCCGACCGTCGCGCTCGCCTTCCTGCACTCGATCTCAGCAGGAGTCGGCGTCGCGGTGATCTTCCTCGTCTACTGGCAGGTGGAGAACCACGTGCTGAATCCGATCGTGATGTCCAAGACCGTTCGAATGAGCAAGGTCGTCGTGCTCCTCGCCGTCCTGTTCGCCGCCACGCTCGGAGGCCAAGTCGCGGGCGTCTTCGGGACGTTCATCGGCGCGCTGATCGGCATCCCGCTCGGCAGCGCCATCCAGGTCATCGTTCGTGAGCTCCGGCGCGGCCCACCGTCGGTGACTGAGGACGGGGCCGTCTCACCGTAGGCTGCACCGATGCGCACCCTTGTCGTCGTCCCGACGTACGACGAGGCAGAGAACATCGTGCCGCTCCTCGAGGCGATTCGCTCGGCCGCACCCGACGTGGACGTGCTCGTGGTCGACGACTCAAGCCCTGACGGCACCGGCAAGATTGCCGAGGAGACCGCCCTGCGGCTCGGCCAGATCGACGTGCTGCACCGGGCTGCAAAGGGCGGGCTCGGGCGCGCCTACCGGGCTGGCTTCGAGCTCGGCCTGTCGCGCGGCTACGACGCGTTCGTCGAGATAGACGCCGACTTCTCCCATGACCCCGCCGCGCTGCCGGCTCTCCTCGCGGCCGCCGAGCGCTACGAGGTGGTCATCGGTTCGAGGTACGTGCCAGGCGGCGCGATCCCGAGCTGGAAGCTCGCGCGGCTCGCGATCTCGCGGTTCGGGAACCTCTACGCATCGGTGCTTCTCGGCCTGCGAGTCACGGACTCGACGGCCGGCTATCGCGTCTACCGACGAAGCGCACTCGAAAAGATGGATTACTCGACCGTCGAGGCCGAGGGCTATGCCTTCCAGATCGAGATGACCTACCGTGCGCGCAACGCGGGGGCCTCCATCACCGAGGTCCCGATCACCTTCGTCGACCGGACCCAGGGAACCTCCAAGATGTCCTCGGCGATCGTGATCGAGGCGCTGTGGCTGGTCACGCTGTGGGCCCTTCGCCGCCCGTTCGCCGCGGCTCGCCGAGCCTGATCAACCCGAGAAGGCCCGCAGCACCGAGGCGAGCTTCACCGTCGTCTCGACGAGCTCGCTCTCGGGCTCTGAGTCCACGACAATCCCCGCCCCGCCCCACGCCTCGAAGTCGACACCGCTGACGCACAGCCCGCGAAGGCCGAGGGTCCACGTGGAGGTGCCGTCGGCGTCCACCCAGCCGACCGGCCCGGCCCAGGGCCCCCGTGCGCCGGACTCGAGCTCGCCGATGAGCTCGAGCGCGGACTCGCGCGGGACCCCGCCCACCGCTGGTGTCGGGTGCACCGCGGCGAGCGCGCGCACCGCGGTGTGCGCGTCGTGGCGGCCAGAGAGCTTGCCGTCGACCCACGTCCCAAGGTGTGCGACGGTGCTGAGCCGGACGATGTCAGGAGTTGCGGGGGCCCCGACGGCGTCGCAGAGGCCCGACAGCCGCTCGATGATGTCGTCGACAACGAGTCGATGCTCGGCGAGATTCTTGGCCGAGGCCAACAGCCAGGCGATGTGATCGGCCGCGTCGCCCTCGGCGCTGAGCGGCACGGTGCCCGCCAGGGGGTGCGCGGCGACGGCACCACCGCTCGTCGCGAGCAGCAGCTCGGGGCTCGCGCCGACGAAGCGACGCCCCCCGTGCGGGAAGGCGTAGAGCGTGCACGACGGCTCTGTGGCGTGCAGGGCTCGCGCCAGCGCGGCGACGTCGATGGGCTCTGTCGCGCGACCGAGCAGGCGGCGAGCGAGTACGACCTTCTCAGCGTCTCCGGCCTTGATCCGCGCGACGCACGTCGCCACCGCCGCGGCGTAGGCCGCGCCGGACGGCTCCTCGACGATCGAGTCGATCGCCTGTTGCGGCACCCGCCGATCGTCGCCCGCGACGATGGCGTGCATCGCTGCAGCCGGGTGCAGCCGCACTGCCTCGCCCACCTCGGTGATCCAGGCCGACGTACTCGCCGGCTGCCAGGCGCACACGAGCTTCGGCACGAAGAGCTCGCCACCCGCCGTGGCGTCGAAGGGGAGCGACCCGAGGGCGACGACGCCGCTGCCGCCTGGCCCATCGTCACCTTCCAGCTCGATGCCCTCGAGCGCCCCGGCGACACGGTCGGGCGAGGAGACGTCCGCCAGGCCACTTTTAAGTGGGATCGACAATGCCTCGCCGAAGGCGCACACGACGAGCTCCTCGCTCGCGTGCAGCGCGCCGTGGCGTGCCGCAGCGCGCTCCAGCTGGCGCGCGCGATCACGACCGAAGCCCTCGAGCCGCATGCGTCTCGCGCGAAGTGTCATGGCCGCCCGCGCTTCGTGGCGACCAGCAGCTGGCTGAGGCCACCGCTCAAGAGGTGCCGGTTGACGCTCGAGAAACCTGCCGCACACAGCTCGTCGCGAAGCGCGTCGGGCGAAGGCAGGTACGCGACGGAGCGGGGCAGGTAGCGGTACGCCTCGGCGTCGGAGAACATGCCACCGACGAGCGGCACGACCTTGTTGAACCACACTGCGAAGCCAACCCTTGTCATCGCCCGCTCCGGAGCACCGACCTCGAGCAGCGACACGCGACCGCCGGGCCGCAGGACGCGAGCCATCTCGGCGAGACAGGCGGCGCGATCAGTAAAGTTGCGAAGCGCAAAGCCGCAGACCACGCCGTCGGCTGCCCCCGACGACAGCGGCAGGCAGGCCGCATCGCACTGCACCAGTGGCGAGTCGGCCTGTGCCGCGGCGAGCATCCCGAAGGACAGGTCGAAGCCGAGCGCCTCGTGGCCCTCCTTCCTCGCCACCGCAGCGAGGTCGCCGGTCCCGGTCGCCACGTCGATGATGAGGCTGCCCCGAGGCAGGCCGAGCACCCTCACCGCTCTCGTACGCCATCGCGAGTCGAGTCCGAACGTGATCAGCCGGTTGACGACCTCGTAGCGGGGCGCGATCGTGTCGAACATCTCGCGGACACGCTGGGTCTTCTCGTCGCCGACGGGGAGCTCGCCGGTGGCGAGAGGGGAGGCCATGGGCTTAGACGTAGTAGCGGAAGACGACCTGTGCGACGCAGGACGGCTTGGGCGCGCCGCGCTCATCGATCGTAACGTCGACGACTGACTGGGCGCCTCCCGCTATCTCGGTGACCTCCGCGAGCGTCGCCCCGAGACGGATCTCGGCGCCGACGTGCACAGGCGCGGGGAAGCGGATCTTGTTCGCGCCATAGTTCACGCCCATGCGGACACCCTCGACGTGCACCATGCCGGCCATCAGCACGGGGATCAGCGACAAGGTGAGGTAGCCGTGGGCGATCGGGCCGCCAAATGGCCCTGCCTTCGCACGCTCAGGGTCCACGTGGATCCACTGGTGGTCGCCCGTCGCGTCCGCGAAGAGGTTGACCTGCTCTTGAGTCACGGTCATCCAGTCCGACCAACCGAGATGCTCGCCGACGTGCTTCGCGTACTCCTCGATACTCCCAACCGTGATGCCCATGCGGCTCCTCTCGCGTCGTGGCATCGTACCGTGGGCTCCTGGCCTCACCGTTCCTCGAGAGTGCCGCCGATACGCTGCTTGGGTGCCGCACGAAGAAGAGCACCGCGACATCACGAGCGGTGGGCCGAGGGCCGCGGTGTTCGGCATGTCCGACGGACTCGTGACCAACGTGTCGCTCATCCTCGGATTCGCCGGCGCCCATCCGGCGGCGTCGGTCGTCCGTCTTGCGGGCCTCGCCGGGCTCGTCGCTGGCGCGTTCTCGATGGGTGCCGGCGAGTTCCTCTCCATGACCGTCCAGCGCGAGCTCTTCGAGCGCGAGCTCGACGTCGAGCGGCGCGCGATACGCGACTCGCCCGAAGGCGAGACCGAAGAGCTCGTTGAGGTCTTCATAAAGAAGGGAATGGCTCCGGAGCTTGCTCGACGCCTCGCCACAGAGGTCATGGCGAATCCCGAGTTCGCACTCGAGACCCACGCGCGCGAGGAGTTCGGTGTCGATCCCGCGGCCCTTGGCTCGCCCGTCAAGGCCTCGGCAGCCTCGTTCGTGGCGTTCGTGCTCGGCGCGTTCCTGCCGCTGCTGCCCTGGCTCATCACGAGCGGGGGCACCGCCATCGCCTGGTCGATCGGCCTCGGTGCAGTCGCCGCGTTGGCGCTCGGCGGGGCGCTCGGCCAGCTGAGCGGTCGACCCAGACTGATCGGAGCGATGCGAAGCCTGGCCGTCGCGGTGCTCGCCGCAGGCGTCACCTACGCCGTCGGGCACGCGGTAGGGGCGGGCTAGGCGGCCTGGTCGTAGCCGAACTCGACGACCCGGCTGTCGAGTCGGAATCCAAGCGACTCGTACAGCCGGTACGCCGAGCGGTTCGTCTCCTCGACGAACAGCTCGGCGGTCCCGAGGCCCTTGTCCGCCAGGTACTGCAGGCCGGTGAGCACGGCCAGGCGCCCGAGACCACGGCCCTGGGCGTGCGGTGCGACCGAGATGACGTAGATCTCGCCGACGTCGCCGGTCGCGCACGTATGGACCTTGGTCCAGTTGGACGCGACCAGCTCGTCCCCGTCAAAGAACAGGAGGAAGCCCTCAGGATCGAACCACTCGGCGTTGAACCGCGCGCGAAGTCGCTCGACGGTCATGTCAGCCTGGGTCGGGTGACCCTTGAACGCCGCGTTGTTCTCGTCCACCCACGCCTGGTCGTCGACACCGGGGCGAAAGGCGCGCACGACCAGCTCGGTCGGTTGCGGCGCCTCGGCAGGCAGCGTCATCCAGAGTCGGTGCACCTCCCGTGTCGGCAGCCATCCCCGTGCCCCGAGCCGGGCAACCAGCTCGTCGTCGACGGGCCTGAGCAGCAGCGACACCGTGCCGAGCGGCTCGAGTGACGCGACGAGATCCATGTCGAAGGTCCCGAGCGCAGGCTCCGCCTTGCGCGGCTCACCATCGCTGATGATCGCGTACCCACCCAGGGTCCCGTCGGATCGAGCTCGCAGGGCGTGGCACGCTGGTGCGCGTGACTCGAGTCGCTCTCGCTGGTCCTCGGTCAGGGCCTCGTCCTTCGAGCCCTCCTCGATCGCACGCAGCAGGTCGTCGACGTCGTGGCGCTCCGCGTCGGTCAGCCCGTCGACGATCCGCCACGACGCGAGCACCGAGTGAGCCTACTTACAGGTCGATACCCTTCTGCGGTGCCCACACCGCGCACGGCGCTCACGGCGCGGGCACGAACCAACGAAGTCGAGCGCCGACTCGAGGTGCGGTTCCCCGGCTCCGCCGCGTCGCTGTGCGCGTTACGGCATCGCAATGCGTTCGAGCTAGTTGTCGCCACCGTGCTCTCCGCGCAGTGCACCGACGCACGAGTGAACGAGGTCACGCCGGGGCTCTTCGGGCGCTTCCCCACGCCAGCGACGCTGGCCGCGGCGCCCCGCGACGAGCTCGAGCAGCTGCTCTATCCCACCGGATTCTTTCGCGCGAAGGCGGGCCACCTGCTTGGCCTCTCGGCCGCGCTCTGCGAGCGATTCGGCGGCGAGGTGCCACGCGCGCTCGACGACCTCACGACCCTGCGGGGTGTTGGTCGCAAGACGGCGAACGTCGTGCGCAGCGTCGCGTTCGGGCTCCCAGGGTTGCCCGTCGACACCCACGTCATGCGGCTCAGCCGCCGACTCGGGCTCACCAGGGCGACCGAGCCCGTGGGAATCGAGCGTGCCCTCTGCCGCACGTTGCCTCCCGAGCACTGGGGTGGGTTCAGCGTGCGCATGATCCTGCACGGCCGCGAGACCTGCACCGCGAGGCGCCCGGCGTGCGACGTGTGCGTGCTCGAGGACCTCTGCCCCCGTCGGGGCGTGGCGACTGCTAGCCGCGTGGTCGGGAAGCCTGGGCCTTCGCGTTGAGGCGGTCGACGCGTCGCAGCGTCGAGGCGAGTCCCCGCTCGATGGCGACGAGCTCCAGGTGGTCGTCGCGCTGCACGTCGCTGCCCGCGTCGACGAGCCCGGTCACTCGCCCGAGCAGCTCGCGAAGCGATGCCGCCAGTGCCTCGATCTCACCGCGCTCGTGCACGCAGAGATGATGCCCGAAGGACGAGCACCGGACAAGCCGGCCCCGCACCGTCGTCGTTCGCCGTCCGATACCGTCTAGTCGTGACCGCGACCGAGCCCATCACGCGAGCTAGCGCGCACGAGGGGCTGAGCGTGCTGTTCGATCGCGTGCTCGTGCGTCCCGGTGATCCCGAGGGCGAGCGGCGCTCACGCGCGGGCATCCTGATCCCTGCCACAGCCCAGGTGTCGCGCCGGCTTGCGTGGGCGACGGCGGTCGCAGTCGGCCCCCACGTTCGGACGGTCAAGATCGGCGACGAGGTGCTCTACAACCCAGAGGATCGCTTCGATGTGGAGCTCCGCGGTGAGGAGTTCGTCATACTGCGCGAGCGCGACATCCACGCCGTGGCAACGCGCGACGACGGTGCGGGGACCGGCCTGTACCTGTGACGAGTCCGGCGGTGCGCACCCGGACCGGCGTGTTCCCAACGCGAGAGGAGTTCTGCTCGCTTGCCTTTGAGCACGCGATCGTCCCCGTCGCCGTCGAGGTGGTCGCCGACACACTCACGCCGGTCGGGGCCTTCGCCGCCATCGCTGGCGACCGCCCGGGCTTCCTGCTCGAGTCCGCCGAGCGTGACGAGCGCTGGGGCCGCTACAGCTTCGTTGGCACCAACGTGCTCGGGACCTTCACCCGATCGGCCGAAGGGGTCATGCGCGCCACGGGCGCGCTGCCCGAGCCGGTTGCCGGGGAGGGGGCGCTGGGCTATCTCGAGCGCGTCGACTCGACCCACCGTGCCCCGCCGCTACGGGGCCTCCCGCCACTGCACGTCGGGCTCGTCGGCTTCCTCTCCTACGACGTGGTGCGCGAGATCGAGCGGATCCCAGAGCCGCTCGCCGACGACCTCGGCCACCCCGACGCGGCGTTCCATCTCATCGGCGAGCTCTTGGCATTCGACCACTACCGCCAGCGACTCGTGGTGGTCGTCAATGTGGCGACCCGCGGCCTCGACGACGACGAGATACCGGCGAGCTACGACACGGCAGCAGAGCGGGTCGCAGCGATCGTGGACCAGCTGTCGGCCACGCCCGTGCTCGCCCCGTTCGAGCTGCCCGCGCGCGGCCACGGCGTGGTGGTCGCCACCTCGCAGAATCGCACGTCGGAGGACTTCCGCGAGGCCGTCGACGTCGCAAAGGAGTACATCGTCGCGGGCGACGTCTTCCAGGTCGTGCTGTCGCAGCGTTTCGACTGCGACCTCGCCGCCCCGCCGTTCGCGGCGTACCGCGCGCTGCGCGCGCTCAACCCAAGCCCGCACCTGTTCTTCTTGCGCTTCGAGGACTGGACCGTGCTCGGCTCATCGCCCGAGGCGCTCGTCCGGGTCCGTGACCGGCGCGCCAGGCTCCGTCCGATCGCGGGCTCACGTCCTCGCGGGCTGACCGACGCCGAGGACGACCGGCTCGCGGGCGAGCTCTTGGAGGACCCGAAGGAGCGCGCCGAGCACGTGATGCTGGTCGACCTCGGCCGCAACGATCTCGGGCGCGTCTGCGCCTACGGGACCGTTGTCGTGGACGAGCTCATGGTCGTCGAGCGCTTCAGCCACGTCACGCACCTCACGAGCCAGGTCTCTGGGCAGCTGACCGATGACGTCTCGCCGATCGACGTCCTGCGAGCGACGCTGCCAGCGGGGACCTTGTCCGGCGCCCCCAAGGTCCGCGCGATGGAGCTCATCAACGAGCTCGAGCCCACGCGCCGCGGCGTCTACGGCGGGGTCGTGGGCTACCTCGACCTGTGCGGCAACGTCGACACGGCGATCGCGATCCGCACGCTCGTCGTCGACAACGAGGGCCACGCCTCGGTCCAGGCCGGCGCGGGAATCGTCTTTGACTCGGACCCAGTCACCGAGGACCTGGAGTGCCGGGCCAAGGCCGCCGCGCTCCTTGAGGCAGTGAGCGTGGCGAATCTGATCGCAGAGGCCCAGCAGTGACCGCCGACGCGGTGACCGAACTCGTCTCCCTGCGCGGCCCCGACGCGCTGTCCTACGGCGACTCCCAGAGCACCCAGGACCTGGCGAGCCTCGAGGTGGGGGGAGGATCGGCCACGTTCGTGCTCGATCCGAGCGGCGACATCGTGGCAGGCGCCCTGGTTCGGCGCCCCGAAGCGGAACTGCTCACCTTCGAGGTCCCCGTCGGGCTGGGCGCGCCGCTGCGCGCCCGCCTCGAGCGATTCGCGATCCGCTCGAAGGTCAAGTTCGACGGACCGGTCCCGATCGATCTCGCCGACGCCCCGGCGCTCGACAGCGAGTTGGCACGAATCAGGGCCGGGCTTCCAGGGCCGACCGAGCTCGTGCACGGGCTCGTCGTCCATGGCGTCGCCCAGGTGCTACGAGACCGCTGCGTGTCGTTTACCAAGGGCTGCTACCCGGGCCAGGAGCTCGTGGCGAGGATGCAGGCGCGAGGTGCGACGCCCCCCTACGTGCTGGTCCGACTCGAGCTCGACGTGCCGGTGCGCGTCGGCGACGCCGCGGGTGACCCCGCTCGAGAGGGCCGCGTCACGTCGATCGCGCCTGACCCTGAGTCCGGCGCCTACCTCGCCCTGGCTGTCGTGCATCGCCGCGACGCCGCGGCGCCCGAAGTCGAGGTGCAGGCGTTCGGAGGCATGCAGCTGGCGAGGGTTTCGTAGGTCGCTTCACTACGCTCTCGTTGTGGCGACGCGTCTTGACCCGATCCTCGCGTACCACCGCGAGCGTGCGGCTCGAGACGATCGGGACCTCACCGCGCTGCTGAAGCGCGCGGGCCGCGCGATCGTGCCGCCGTCGCTCCTGGCTGCCCTGGTGCGGCCGGATCGCGCTGAGATCCGGGTCATCGCCGAGGTCAAGCGGCGCTCGCCGAGCGCGGGCATGCTGCGAGCCGACATGAACGTCGGGGACCTTGCCGCGGCCTACGACGAGGGCGGGGCGTCCGCGATCTCGGTGCTCACCGACGAGCCCCACTTTGGCGGCCAGCTGAACGACATCGCGATCGTCCGGGATGCGACATCGCTCCCGATACTTCGCAAGGACTTCACGGTCTGCGCACAGGACGTCTGCGACGCGCGACTCATGGGGGCGAGCGCCGTGCTGCTCATCGTCGCCGCCCTCGCACGCAACGAGCTGCGAGCCTTGCTCGAGGTCGCAACGTCGCTCGGCCTGACCTCGCTCGTCGAGGTCCACGACCAACGAGAGCAGGCGCTCGCGCTCGACCTCGGCGCACTGGCCGTCGGGGTGAACCAGCGGGACCTCACGACGTTCGAGGTCGACCCCGAGCGCGCGGCCGCGCTTGCGTCCAGCTTCCCCTCCGACGTGGTGACGGTGGCCGAGTCCGGCATCCGCGACGCGAGCGACGCGCAGCGCTTCGCCGAGCTCGGCTACGACGCGATACTCGTCGGCGAGGCGTTCGTCCGTGCGGCGGACCCTGCTCGCGCAGTCGCGGACTTCCGCGAGGCGAGCGTGAGCGGTGCCGCGGCGTGATCGCCTCGGACCGATTCTTCGTCAAGATCTGCGGCGTCACGACCGAAGAGGACGCCCTCTTGGCCGTCGGCCTCGGGGCCTCGGCGGTCGGCTTCATCCTCGCCCCCTCCTCGCGGCAGCTGGCCGCCGCAAAGGTCGCCGACATCGTGAAGCGGCTGCCCGCCGGCACGATCTCGATCGGCGTGTTCCGCGACGAGGCTCCCCAGCGAGTGGTGGACATCGTGAACCACGCGGGGCTCACGGGCGCCCAGCTACACGGTCACGAGACGCCCGCGACGACCCGGTACGTGCGAGAGCGAATCGGCATGGTGATCAAGGCATTCCCGGCGGGGAGTCCACGCCTCAAGGAGGCCGACGACTTCGGTGCCGACCTCGTGCTCGTGGACGCGCCAACGCCGGGCAGCGGCAGGCTCGTCGACTTCTCGGTGCTTGAGGGCCTCGGTGACGCCTCCAAGCTCGTGCTCGCCGGGGGACTGACGCCCGAGAACGTCACCGAGGCGATTCACCGCGTCGCGCCGTTCGGCGTCGACGTCGCGACTGGCGTCGAGTCGGCGCCGGGGGTGAAGGATCCCCGCAAGGTCGCCGCGTTCATCGCAGCGGCCCGGGCGGCCGCACCACCGCCATCCGAGCAGCCCGACGAGCCGTTCGACTGGCGCTACCGGTGACCACGCTGGGCGACCCTGACAAAGACGGGCGATTCGGCGACTTCGGTGGAAGCTTCGTTCCCGAGGTCCTCGTCCCGGTCTGTGCCGAGCTCGACATCGCCTTCCGAGACGCGTGGTCGGACCAGTCCTTTCGAGATGAGTACCTCACGATCCTGCGGGACTTCGGGGGCCGGCCCACGCCGATCACCGAGTGCCATCGGCTCTCCGAGTCGATCGGGGTGCGCGTGCTCCTCAAGCGCGAGGACCTCTTGCACACGGGCTCGCACAAGCTGAACAACGTCGTCGGCCAAGGGCTGCTCGCGCGCCGGATGGGCAAGCGCCGACTCATCGCCGAGACAGGCGCCGGCCAGCACGGCGTCGCCACGGCCACCGCCGCCGCGCTCTTCGGACTCGAGTGCACGGTCTTCATGGGCGAGGTCGACACCCGCCGCCAGGAGCTCAACGTGTTCCGCATGGAGCTCCTTGGCGCGACCGTTCGCACGGTGACCTCGGGGAGCCGCACCCTGAAGGACGCCGTGAACGAGGCGATGCGCGAATGGGTCACGTGCGTCGGCGACACGCACTACTGCCTGGGCTCGGCAATGGGCCCGCACCCGTTCCCCTGGATGGTCCGCGAGTTCCAGCGGGTGATCGGCGACGAGTCGCGCAGCCAGCTCGCTGCGCGCGGCGTCGCCACCCCTGATGTCGTCGTCGCGTGCGTCGGGGGCGGGTCGAACGCGATCGGCCTGTTCAGCGGCTTCGTCGACACCGATGCCCGGCTCGTGGGCGTCGAGGCGAGCGGGGGAGCAGCGATCGGCTGCGGCACCCCCGGCGTCCTGCACGGCATGCGCTCCCAGCTGCTCCAGGACGACGACGGGCAGATCCTCGAGGCGCACTCCATCTCGGCGGGGCTCGACTACCCGGGCGTCGGGCCTGAGCACGCGCACCTTGCTGCCACTGGCCGCGCCGAGTACCCCTCGGCGAACGACGAAGAGGTCCTCGACGCCGTAGGGCTGCTGGCACGAACCGAGGGCATCATCGCGGCGCTCGAGCCCGCGCACGCAGTCGCGTGGCTGCTCTCCGAGGCGGGCCGCTCGGTCTCAACGGGCTCAACGGTGCTGGTGGGTCTCTCGGGACGCGGCGATAAGGACATGGCGCACGTCGCGGCGCTGCTTGCCGGACGCTCGTGAGCGTCGCGCTCGGCGCAACGCTCGCCGAGTCGCGCGACCGAGGGCGCAAGCTCTTGATCGCCTACCTGATGGCGGGCAGCACGCCGTCGTGGCTCGAGGCTCTCGACTGCCTCGTCGCGGCGGGGGCCGACGCCGTCGAGGTCGGACTGCCCTTCTCGGACCCCATCATCGACGGGCCCACGATCCAGGCAGCCGCCACCGCGTCGCTCGCTGCGGGCACCACCTTCGACTCGGTCGTCTCGGCGCTGACAGGGCGATCCCCCGGCGTCCCGCTCGTCGCCATGACGTACGCGAACGTGCTGCTGCGCCGGGGCTATGAGCACGCCGCGGCGCGCCTCGTCGAGGCGGGGTGCACCGGCGCGATCGTGCCAGACCTGTCCCTCGAGGAGCTCGACGATTGGCAGGGAGCCGCCACAGCCGCCGGCATCGAGACCGTGCTCCTCGCCGCGCCGTCGACACCGCCTGGGCGGCTCGACGCGCTCTGCGAGCGTTCCCAGGGCTTCGTTTACGCCGTCGGCAGGATGGCCACGACCGGCGAGGCCTCGAGTCTCGATCCCCAGGGCCTCGAGCTCGTCAGGGCGCTGCGGTCCCGCACGGGGCTCCCGATCTGCCTCGGCATCGGCATCTCGACGCCCGAGCACGCAGCGGCGGCCTGCGAGGTCGCCGACGGGGCCGTCGTGGGCTCCGCGATCGTGCGGCGCATGCTGGAGGGCGCGAGCCCAGAGGAGCTGGGCGCCTTCGTCGGCACCCTGCGCGCCGCGCTTGACGCCTAGGAGCCTGTTGAACAACGCGTCTTTCGTGCGTATATTTGGCGTCGCAGGTCATCCTGGAGCCTGGACCGAAGCGCCGACGTGAAGAGGGTGCAAGTCGGTCACCCTGGATTGGGCGATGCCCACAGGTGAGGTTCCCTCTTTAGGCCAAGGGGACCTGCACGTCACCGCTCAGGTGACC
>Ga0208219_1000262_pt1 | contig 19851 bp, 21 predicted proteins | sample NGESurshal072012_7_FD_184469 | JGI IMG/M metagenome (GOLD analysis project Ga0208219, IMG submission 184469) | Arctic peat soil microbial communities from Barrow, Alaska - NGEE Surface sample 53-2 shallow-072012 (SPAdes) | ecosystem: Environmental > Terrestrial > Soil > Wetlands > Peat ... | reverse complement strand
CGTGGCCCGCGCCCGCGGATCGCCAGGCACGCGCTCGCGGCCGGGGTCGTCGCCGTGTACCTGCTCGCGGCGGCTGTAGTGGTGGCTGCGCACCACGTCGTGCCCGTTCCGCAATGGCTCGCGCTGCACCTGCTCGTGCTGGGCGCGGCCAGCAACGCGGTCTTCGTCTGGAGCCGACATTTCACCCAGGCGCTGCTGCACGTCCGTCCCGGCTCCGAGCGGGCGGCGCAGGTGCGGCTGGCAGTGCTCAACGCAGGCACCATAGCGGTGCTGGCCGGGGTCACCGCATCATGGCCGCCACTGGCGGCGGCAGGAGCAGCGCTGGTGGTGGCTGCGGTCGTCGCCCATGTCGCCAGCCTGGTGGCGATGGCCCGCTCGGGCGCGCTCGGCGGGCAGCTGGGGATCGTGGCGTGGTATTACGTGGCCGCGGGTGCCGCGCTCGCCGCGGGCGGCACGCTCGGCGGCCTGCTGGCGGCCGGCTGGGTCCAGTCGCCGGAACTCGGCACCGCGCTGGTGCTCGCGCACGCGCATTTGAACCTGCTCGGCTGGCTCGGGCTCGCGATCCTCGGGACGCAATTCACGCTCTGGCCGACGGTGCTGCGCACGCGGATGAGCGCCGACGTGGCCCGGGTCGCCCGGTGGGTGCTCGCGATCACGGTCTGCGGGCTGGCAGTCACGGTGGGCGCGCTGCTCGCCACGCCCTATCTCGGGCTGGCCCACTGGCTGGCCGCCGCCGGGATGACCGCCTACGCCGCAGGCGCCATGTGGGCGCTGGTACCGGCCGTCCGCGAGATGCGGGCCAGGCCGCCACGCTCGGCGCCCGCCTGGGCGCTACTGGCAGGCAGCGGCTGGCTGCTGGCCGCGATCGCCGCCGATGTCGCCGGGCTGGCCGCAGGCACGGGCAGCGCAGGCCGGGTGCTCGATCACCTGCTCGTCCCGGTGGTTGGCGCAGGCGTGGTGGGGCAGATCCTCACCGGCGCCCTGACATTCCTGCTGCCGGTGACCGTCGGCGGGGGCCCGGCAGGCAACCGGCGGCTGACCGCGATCCTGGAGACGGGCTGGCGCAGCCGGGCTGTGCTCGGCAACGCCGGGGTGCTCGCACTTGCCGTCCTGCCTGCGCACGGAGCCTGGCGGACCGCGTCATGGGCGGCGGTACTCACCGGGTTCGGCTCCTTCCCGCTGCTGATGGCCGCGGCGCTGGCCACGGCACGCGGGTCAGCCCGGCAACGGGCCCTCCTGCTGCCGGTCGCGGCGGAGGCCGCGGATAGGAGCCCGGAACCGCGGGATCGGCAGTGACCCGGCCAGCCCCGGGAAGCACGACGACCCACGCGGCGAAGTCCACCCACGCCTCGTCCCCGCCGAGGGTCACCAGCCACGACACGCGTACGGCCGTCCCCTGCGCGCGGCTCGCCACCCCGTACATGCCGACCGGGACACGCGCGGCATGCCATCGGCTTGCCTGCCGGTGCGGAGGGCCGGGAGACTGCGGGCATGGAAAAGTTCTCGCTGGATGCCATCGCCCGGGAGCAGGTCAGGCGGGCTGCCGCGGCCCCGAGCGGGCGCAGCGCCGAAACCGTGTACGGGGGGCACGAGCACGCGCTGCGCCAGACGGTGCTCGCCTTGACCGCAGGCTCCTCGCTCGATGACCACGAGAACCCAGGCGAGGCCACCGTCCAGGTCCTGCGCGGCCGGGTCCGGCTGACAGCCGGGCAGGTGACCTGGGAAGGCCGTTCCGGTGACCTCCTGATAGTGCCGGACACCCGGCACGCCCTGGAGGCTGTCGAAGACTCGGCGGTCCTGCTGACAGTGAGCAAGGCAGCTCGCTGACTGGCGGCAGGGCGCTCAGCGGGCCCCGGGCGTTGCCAGTCCCGATGTGCAGTCTTGGCGATGACCCTCGCTGATCACGGCTCCGCACTCCGGGCAGACGAGATTGGCCCAGCAGGCCGCATCGCCACCTTCGCCGGGTTCCCCAGCCGGTTCTGCTGCCCGTTCCCGTTCGCTGGTGACCGGTTGCGGGTTCCCGGCAGGATCTTCCTGGCCTGGCGGAGCCTGGTTGCCCACGCCGCGCCGCAGAAGCGGGGCGAGTACCGCCGCCTGGCTGTGGCCGATGTCCCGGGTCGCGGTGAGCAGCGTGACGGGGCCGGCGGCCGCGAGGGCGTGCAGCCGGCCGAGAGCGGCGTGCGGTGCATCCTCGGCTAGCTCGGCGATATAGCGGCGGCGGAACTCGTCGAACTTCGCTGGATCGTGCCCGTACCACGTCCGCAGACCGGTGGACGGCGCGACATCCTTGGCCCATTCATCGAGTAGGGCCGCGTCCTTACGCAGGCCCCGCGGCCATACGCGGTCGACCAGCTCGCGGGCCCCGTCCTGCGGGACTGGGTCGTCATAGACGCGGCGGACGCGGATGTCCAGCTGCACGCGGGATCTCCCTCCTGCCATCAGCCGTCAAGGTGACGCTGGCTCGCGGGGCTGTCCTGGATTCTGCCGGGTCGCCAGGTATGCGATGCAGAGGCTGGGCTCGGCGAACGGCTGAAGCCGGTCCGCGGTGACCGGCGCCCGCATCTGGTCAAGCGCGCCCTGCATGAGGCCAAGGTGCAGCTCGCACACGACATCCTGGTGGCCTTCCGCCACCTCACGGAACGGGCACTGCCGCAGGCGGAGCTGATACCGCGCCCCATCAGCCACGGCTTCCGGGGCGAACCCGATCTCCTCCATGGTGGCGGCCAGCCTCTCGATGGCCCCGCGGGCATCCATCCGCTGATAGGGCACAGGCTGCTCGGTGAGATAGCGGCCCCACTCCCGGCCGGCCTCCGCAGCAGCCCCGCCCGGCTCCCGCAGCACACCCGCGATCAGGCTGGTGAGCATTTCGGCCAGCAGGCGGTAATGCCGCCGTCCCGTGGCCCCGCCGCCCTCCACCGCCTGGTAAGCCATGCTCGGCCGGCCCGGCACTGTCCGAGCCCGGGGCGCCCGGGTGGCCAGGCCCGCGTCCACCAGCGCGTCCAGGTGGAACCGCGCGGTGTTGGGATGCAGCCCCGTCTGGTCGGCGACCTCCCGCACGCCGATCGGCGAGCCCGCAGCACGCAGCAGGGCGAGCACATCAGCCCGCCGCTCGCCGAGCGGGACGGCGCCGGGCGCATGAAGCGCCTTCAGATTCATCGTGAAATTTTACATCAGATCAACTAGTAGAAACAAAAGGGGCGTGGCAGGGCCGACGCGGGACCTATGACGCCCGGGCGGGCAGCGGAGGGTGCCCGTCCTGACGCGGGGCGCTCCGCCGGTGCTTCCTCCTCGCTGTCGCAGTGCCCCCGGGCGGGCTACCACTGCGGAGGAAGCCCGGCGACGAATGGCGCACCGGCACCCACGGCGCCCAGCCTGACGGCACCGCGGGAGAGCCGAGCGGTTCGCTGCGGCGGGCAGTGGCCCTCGTAGATGCAGTCCACCGGGCACTCCTCCACGCATGCCCGGTCCAGCACGTCCACGCAGGGCTCCCCGATAACGTAGGTCATCCGGCTTTCCCCCTTCCCTGGCAGGACACCCGCTGAGGAATATTTTAACGATCTTTATTATAAAAATGAGATCAAGCGGTGAGCTGACCCAGACCGAGAGCCCGCGCGGAGTGTCCGATGAAGATTGCCACGCCCCAAGCGCTGACTGGCGTCGCAAGGAACCCAACCAAGACCGAGGAGATCAGAACTCCCCTGGCAGCGCGGGTCGGTGGCAGGGACGACGACCTGGGAACAGGTGACCGTGCAAGCGCAGAATCTCGTGCAGTCGCCAACGGGCCGGGAAGGGCATCCGGGCTGGCCGACGCTGCCGGACGGTTCCGGCGGCAAGCGGGTTCCGAGGTGGCAAGCCGGCCGCGTGCGTCTGCCAGCGGCGTTCAACGATCTTCACCCCTGGTGCGCACCCGCCCGGATTCCCGGCGATACGCCGAGGCGCCCGGCCAGTCAACCGCCCGAGCTGGGCACCAGCGTGCCGACCCTGGAGCGGACCGCCTCGGCGGCCTCCCAGTCGGCGGTCCTCAGGCTGCTCAGCGCAGCCGGGAAGACCCCGTCCTGCTCCTTGAGGATGTGCTCGCGCAACAACGTCAGCGTCTCGATGAGCCGGGCCGGCCAGGCCGGATCGGCCGGTGTACCCGCCGACGCATCGGCCAGTACTGCCTCGACACACCGGTGCTCGGCCTCCAGAGCGGCGACATGCTCCGGGAAATCGGCCGTCAGGGCAGGGAACAGCCCATGCTCCTCCACCTCGGTATGCGGGCCGAGCACGATGGCAATCTGCCGGGCCAGTTCGGCCATCCGCACCGTGTCCGCGCCGGCATGCGCGGCCCGCACCTCGCCCATAAGGTTGACCACCAGATCGTGTTCCCTGGTCAGCTCCTCGATCGTGGCCAGGGCCTGACAGCCGCAGTACTCACACATGTGGTCTCCCTCCACGGAAGCTGTCGTGCTCCGGCCCGCCGGGCCACGCCAACAGCCGATAGTCAATGCTTTGCGCACCGTTGCGGTGGCAAGCACGATCGCCGCGCCACCATGCCCCATACCGAAGGCACCCGTTTCCGGGTTGCCTGGGATTCAGCCTGCCGCTTGCTCGCCGTCGCCTCCCCTCTCCACCGGCCGCGACCGGAACGGGGCGACCTCTCTCACCATGGCCGCGGAGGAGCAGTACCGGTAGGGACCTTGGCCCTGTCCACGCCCCCGAGTGCCCTCGGACAGGGAACGATACGAGCAAGGCCCGCGCCAACCGCCGACAGCAGCCTGTCTGCCGGGATCACCAATGATCTCCGGCAAGCCTGACCACGCATCGACGGCTCCAGGCCGTTCACCCGAGCCCGTTTGCCATAGCAGTCGGGGAAGCCAGCGGTTCGGTGAACCGCTGGCTCCGGCCCGATTCCGTCCGCCATATGTCCGTAACCACTGCTATGCAGGGGCTCACAGCGGCACATACTGACACACGGCGGGGCAGCAGCAAGGCGGCCCGCGAGCCCGGGTATGCCCAGGCCACAGGCCGTTTCCGCAGGTAGTGGCAGGTGTTGGGTTCGAACCAACGTAGGCTAAGCCGACGGTTTTACAGACCGCTTGCTCTGGTTCGTACATATGAGGTCTGACCTGCGATTATACGGACAATCGCGCACTACGTGATCTTGCCTGTCCGCTATATGTCCGTGCGCCGGCGGTCACGGCCCGATGAAATTGCCCGCGATCACGGACGGCGTCCGCTGCCCCAATTCGAGGACCGGCGGACACCAGGTCAGCCCGTCCAGATGACCCGCGTGACCAGCACGAGCTCATCAGGCTCGTAGACCAGGAAAGTCACCAGGCCGGCCTGTCCGAATGGCAGGGTGCGCAGCGGCCGCTCCGGCTCATCAGGCCGCCGCTGGTAGTCCGCCGGGTCGACTATCACGACGGCGTCCATGAAGTCGGACAGCGCGAGCTGCACGGGAGGCGGCATTCCAGCGAGCTGCTCGCGGGCCAGGTCCTCCAGCTCCCATCTGAACAAGCTCAGACACCGAGCTGCGCGCGGAGCTCCTCGCGGGTAATCCGATGCTCAGGCCCAGGCGGCCCTTCGGCGAGATACCGTTCCATCCGCGCCAGGAAGTCCCGCTGCCCGGCGGGGTCCCGCTGCCATTCGAGCGCCTCGATCCACCACCGCCGCACCGCGGAGGTCAGCACCGTTAGGTCGCCGGTCTCACGGGCCTGCGCGAACGCGGCATCCAGCTCGGTCTCGTACTGCGCCAGTACCTCGGGGGCGGCACTCGCCGCCAGCGCGGCCCTGATCGCCGCGGGCGTCTCCGTCGGGCGGTCTGTTAGCGGAGATTGATGGTGCTGCGCGGTCATGCAGGTCAGCATAGCCGGGACCGCTGACGGCCGGAGGACCTGCGGAGGCAGGCTTGCATCGGTCGATCGCTGCGCATGACACTCTTCGAGCCGCTTGCGGGCCGGCCTGCCACCGCGGCCTGACCGGCAGTGTTGGATTGGCCGATCGGTTGTGGGTGGCCGAAAACCTAGGCCACCTGGGCAGATGCTTGCGGGACGTCGTCGGCTTGGTCACGCGAACGGTGCCTGGAGGACGGGCTGGTTCGGGCTGGCGTGCGATGATCTTCGGCTTGTGGGCTTGAAGCTGATCTTCCTCATCGTCACCCGGGTCGTGTCTGTGCTGGGCCTGTCGCGACGGGAGGCGTGCGAGATTCTGATGCTGCGTCATCAGCTCGCTGTTGCCCTGCGCGGCCCAAGGCTGCTGCTAGCGGCCGGCGGAGCGCTGTGATTGTTCAGGCCAGCTCGGCTTGAAGGATCTCGGCTATGGGACGGCGGGCGCCGAGGCGGGCAGGAATGGCTGTGAGGCCGGCAACTGCGAGCAGGATCCCGACGATCATGGTGAGCAGCCACCAGGCCGGCGGGCTCCCTTGCGGCCCTCCTTGCTGTACTGCTCCGTACAGCGCCGTGCCTACCGGTATGCCGAGCAGCGTGCCGGCCAGCGCGGGAAGCAGCTGTGCTGCTGACAGCCCGGCGACCGTTTGCTGGGGGGTGGCGCCGAGGGATCGCGCTATGGCGGAGAAGCGCCGCGCGTCCAGCACGCTTGCCCAGGTTGTGAAGATCGCGTTTGCGGCGGCCAGTATGACCATCACTACGGTGACGACCAGCAGCACTTCGCTGACCCGGCTGTCACCTGGGTTCGGCGGCCCGGCAAACGGCCCGGCCCGCTGATCGGTCTGGCTGATGGTCGCGTGGAAGGTCAGGACAGCGACGATGGTCGTGGCCGTGACCAGGAAGTTGGCCGCGCTCAGCAGCGTCCGGCGGGGTCGGCGCGCTACCAGGCGAAGGCCCAGGAGCAGCGGCACCGGCAGCCGTGCCGACAGTTTGATCAGCCAGGGGCGGCGCCGCGGCGTCCGGGCCGCTCCGGCTAGCGCGGCCACGGTACTGGTGCGCGCGGCCCGCATCGCCGGGACGAATGTTGAGGCGGCCGCGACCACAGCCGCAGCTCCGGTCACCAGCACGATAGTGGACCAGCTGAGCGCAGGCGTTCCGGGGCTGCCGACCAGGGAGGCGCCGGGGCTGGTGAGCAACGGAGCCGCCAGCCACCCGGCGGCCAGCCCTGCCCCGGCCGCGACGAGGGCGACCACCAGGTGCTCGGCGAGCAGAACGACGGCCGCCAGCGCCGGCGTGCCGCCGGCTGCCTTCAGCAGGCCTACTCGTTTCTCCTGCTCGGCCATCCTGCCGCCGGCCACCACGGCTACGCTGGCCACTGCGAGCAGCCCGAGCAGCCAGCTGGCGGGTAGCAGGACCTGCTGCTCGGAGGCCACTAGCGTGGCCGCCGCATCCCGGATGCTCTGCCAGGACGTCAGGGCAGCGGGGCCATTAGTGGGGGGTGGCTGATGCTCGCTGACGAATGCCGGGGCCGAGGCAGGGTTCTTGAGCCGCAGGTTCAGGTAGTAGGTCAGGGGGTTGCCTGACGTGGCGAGGCTGCGGGTGTCCGCCTGGGTGAGCCACACCAGGCCGGTGTCGAAGGACGGCGGCCTGCCGTCGATCGCAGCGCAGCCGCCGTAGAAGCACACCTGCGAGTACACCGGGATCGCGGCTGTGACGCCGATCCCCGCGACCTGAAAGCGCCGACCGTTCAGGGTGACATGGTCACCGACGTGGACACCAATCGCGGCGGCGAAGGCACGCTCGATCACCACCCCGCCAGTGTGCACCCAGGTGCCCTGAATGACCTTGGGATTGTCCACTGCTGCGGGAGCCGCGCCGCGTCCTTCTGCCATCGTGTCCGCCGTTTTGCCGTGTGCCCGCAGCACGGGCCAGGCGACGGGGTATGGTCCGCTGTGCGCCATGACGCCGGGTGCATCAGCCAGGGCCGCGAAGCGGGCGTAGGCGGCAGCTGATATCTGCTGCGAGTTCGTATAGCCGACGCTGCTTGCTACCACGTCCGGCCCGGCGGTGGCCGCGCTCGTCTGGGCGTAGGGCTTGCTGGTTACGCCGTGCAGGATGAGCCCGAGGGTCAAGGTCGCCATCGCCGCGGCAATCACCACCAGCAGCAGCAGTGCCTGGATCGGGTGATGGCGCAGATCCCGCAGGACAAGGCGGCAGACGAGCGTGATCCGTCCCATTGTCTCAGCCTTCCAGCCCGGCCAGGCCAGCGAGCTGGCCGTCGGTCCCGCCCGTCAGCCGGGTCTCATCTACGAACGCGCCGTCACGCATGGTGATGAGCCGGTCGGCGGTGGCAGCGATCCTGGCATCGTGGGTCACGATGACCAGCGTCTGCCCGGCAGCGTGCAGGCCGTCGAACAGCCGCAGCACCTCCAAGGTCGCGGCACTGTCAAGGTTGCCGGTGGGCTCGTCCGCCAGGACCACAACCGGTTCGCTGGCCAGAGCCCGGGCGATCGCTACCCGCTGGCGCTGACCCCCGGACAGCGCCGAGGGCAGGAAGCCGGCGCGGTCGGCCAGCCCCATCTGCTCGAGCAGGTCCTCGGCCCGCCGCCGGGCGAGCCGGGGCGAGCGTCCGTCCAGCAGCAATGGCAGTTCGACATTCTCCGCGGCGGTCAGTTCGTCCATCAGGTGGAAAGCCTGGAAGATGAAGCCGAGTTGCTCGCGCCGCATCCGGGCGAGAGCCCTCTCGCCGAGGTCGTCGATGCGCTGCCCGTCCAGCCACACTTCGCCGCCGGTCCAGGCCGCCCAGCAGCTGCAGCAACGTCGACTTCCCGCAGCCGCTAGGACCCATCACCGCAAGCGTCTCCCCCGAGGTGAGCTCCAGGTCGACGCTGTCCACAGCCCGCACCAGGCCGTTGTCTTTCCCGTACTCCTTGCGGAGGCTGCAGGCGCGCAGAATGCGGCCTCTCCCCATCTCGTTCACGATCCATCCCTTCGGCTAGTCCAGTTCCGTTCGCAGGCCTCCAGCCAGCGCAAATCCGCCCGCAGGCGTAGCACGATTCCTTCCAGCAGCAGCGCGGCCTCCGAATGATCCGGCTCGGCCATTGCCGCGCCCTGTGCCTCCCTCACGCGCCGGAGCAGCTCGCGCCGCTGGGTATCGACTATGGAGACCGGATCTGCCAGCCTCGCCGCCGCAGCCGCAATCAGCTTGAGGTGGAACTCGGCAAGGCCGGGGCGGGGCCAGTCGACCTCAGCCAGCCACCCCGCGACCCGCTCCTGCCCCGCCGGAGTCAGCTCGTAGACCTTCCGGTCCGGCCGGTCCGGAAGCCCCGCCGCGCGCCCGGACGCCACCAGACCCGACTTCTCCAACCGCGACAAGGTCACATAGATCTGCCCGGCGTTCACTGCCTCTCCCAGCGGACCGAGTGCAGAACTCAGCCGCGCTCGCAACTCGTAGCCGTGCGATGGCTCCTTGGCCAGCATCGCCAGCACAACTTCCTGTTGCACGATTCCTCCAGGCTAACGGTTAGCTATAAGATAACGGTTAGCCATGAGGCAGTCAAGGCACGCGGCATCGCTCGGTGGAGGTTGACACCAGAAGTGACACCAACACCGGCAGATTCCACTGAACACCGCCGGACGCTTGGGCGTCCGCGCCATGCCATTGCCCCCTGATCCACTGCCGCATGGTCGGCGGACAGTCGCCTGCACGGCGGGCCACACCGCCACGCCCGACCCGGCGACCGCTCGCGTGCTGGCCTGGGCCGAGCAGGCGTCACTGCCGGTAACCCGGCTCACCGACCCCCTGGTACTCCGCCGGGCACTGGATGCCCTGGCGCTCCGACTGGATGGCAGTCGCGCTGCTGCGAACACGATCAGCCGCAAACGCGCGGTGTTCCACGGCGCTCTGGGTTACGCGGTCGAGACCGGGCTGCTGGACTCCAACCCCGCCGACCAGGTCAGCTGGCAGCCCCCGAAGGCGGCCACCGCCATCGACCCGAACATCGTGGCCAGCCCCGCACAGGCCGAGGCCCTGCTCGCCGCCGTAGCCCGGATCCGGCCTGACCTGACCGCATTCTTCGGCTGTCTTTATTACGGCGCGCTGCGCCCGGAAGAGGCTATCGCCCTGTGCCTGGCCGACTGCCACCTGCCCGCCCGCGGCTGGGGGATGCTGACCCTGACCCGGGCTGTGCCCCGCACCGCCAAGGCGTGGACCGGCACCGGATCCAGCTACGAGGAGCGCGGCCTCAAGCACCGGCCCGAAGGATCGGTCCGGACCGTCCCCATCCCGCCGGTTTTGGTCGCCATGCTCCGCCACCACTGCCGCTGCTACAGCAGCGCACCCGATGGCCGCCTGTTCCGCGGCGCCCGCGGCGGCCCGCTCAGCGAAAGCAGCTACGGCCGCACCTGGCACACCGCCCGCAGTCAGGCCCTGGGATCCGCGGCGGCTGCCACCACCGTTGCCCGCCGCCCCTACGATCTGCGGCACGCTGCCCTCTCGCTCTGGCTGAACGCCGGCGCCGCACCTGCCCAGATCGCCCGGCGAGCCGGGCACAGCATCACCGTGCTGCTCGCCGTCTACACCCACTGCATCGACGGCCAGGACGACATCACCAACCGGCAGATCGAACGAGCCCTCAACGGCAGAAACCAGATACGTCACCGGACAGCAAGCGGTTCCACGAACCGCCGGTACCACCCCGATCCTGTCCGCCATATGTCCGTGCGTGGCCCACACTCACGCGCTCGGACGGCAGACCGCCAAACCCTGCGCGCCCACAGCCAGAAACCCCCCGGTACCTTCACCTACGATCGTTTCCGCAGACCAGAGAACATCAGGTAGTCAGCGGCAGCCGTCGTGAGCAAGCTCGCGGACCGGCCGAATCTGGCCCACGTATGGCCCACAGCAGCCAGCAAGCGGTCTACGGAACCGCTCCTCCTGAGCGCAAGAGCCGTTGACGCAAGTCCGCGTCAACGGCTCTGACCTGGGGGTTTGTGTGGCAGGTGTTGGGTTCGAAACCAACGTAGGCTAAGCCGACGGTTTTACAGTGAGCCGATCCCGACCCACCGGAATAGCCGCTGACCTGCCATTTCTCCATTTCCCGTCGCATGAATACCGCGTTCTGTCCGTCTGGCGTCCGTAGCCCCGGAGTGAGCCTGGTCAGCGCGACACAGGTTGGGGATCATGTCCCATCAAGTCCAGCTGAGTCCTGCTGCATCTCGTAGCCCACCATCGTCCTGGATCCGGCCGTGCACGCCGGTGAGCCGCCGGTCTGCCGCAACCTAGCTGCGCTTGCGGTTTCTTGCTGGCGTGCTCGCGTCCGCGAGCCCGCTTGTCCTGGATGTTGATGATCGCCGACTGTTTCACCGCGTGGACCGGCCCCGAACGCGCTCCTGACTTGGGCACCTGCCACTGCCAGGCCCACGCGCCGGGGAGCTCCCAGTCCCAGCAGCCAGACGGCTCCGGCGTCGTAGCGTGATGGCCGCTGGCAGATCTCCTGCCCACCACCATTTAAGAATCCTCAGCTTGAGCAGGCCCGGATTTCTCGATTTACGCCCGCGATGATCCACCATTTTTCATGAAGTCGATCGTGCGCTCAATGTCGGGCTGTGCTGAGACGGCTCCAAGAGCTTGCGTTGTCAATGCGGCAACCGCGTTGGCCAGACGTAGGCAACTCGGGGCGCTGGTCTGGGTTAGCCAGCCGCGCAGGAATCCGGCATTGAAGGCATCCCCGGCGCCTGTGGTATCGACCGGCGTCAGGGCGAAACCGGGATCCATCTCGATCTGCCCAGCTCGTGCGAGAAGCGCCCCCTCAGCGCCGAGCTTCACCACAACCATCGGGGTTTCCCTGGCCAGCCTTCGAGCGGCTTCGGTCACGTCGCTGCACCGGGCGATGGCACAAGCTTCCGCGGCGTTGGGAAGAAAGAGGTCGACTAGCCCCAGCAATGAAGTGAGATCCGCGCTCCATCTTCCGGTCGGATCCCAGTTCGTGTCCAACGATACCGATACCCCAGCGGACTTGAGTGTTTCCAGCAACGTGCGCAGACCAGGACGTAGCTCAGTGAGCAGGAAGTAAGAACTGATATGCACGTGGCGAGCAGCCAGCAGAACGTCGATGGGCAGGTGACGCCGGCTCAGCAGTTCGATCGCACCTGTGTGGGTCAGGATCGCCCTGTCCTGGCCACGAGAGAGGATCACGCTGAAGCCGGTGGGCGCATCCCCCAGTTCCGGGCATCCGGTGGTATCGACCCCCCGGTCGTTGAGTTCACGCAGCATGTACTGGCCGAAGGGGTCCTGACCCACCGCGCCGACGAACATCGTGTTCAACCCGAGGCGTGCGCAGGCACAGGCGGTGATGGAGCCGGACCCTCCCACAGTCAGCCCCCCATGCCTGAAAAGCGACTCGTGCTGTCCGTACCGAACCTGTGCGTCTGGATCGCTGAGCAGGATGTCGGGACAGCAGTCACCGAGGACGACGACGTCGAAGCTGGTCATGCGAGCGTGGCTTAACTGTTGAGAAGGCGCGCAACGCCGATTTGGGACTGAAGGCCTTCAGCGACCGCCTGGGCCCCGCCCGCGTAGGCGATGTGCCAGGTGTCATTGATCCGAAAAGGAACCGCGGACGCCACCGACAGGCTGTCGAAGGTACCGGGGACGCCCGGCACCAGGATTGGGTTTCCAGGGTGCTTGTGCCATTGGATCAAGTCATCGGATACCGCGAGCCCAATGCCCGTAGGGTCGTCGAGTCGGCTGCTGTCACCTGCGTACAGCATGGCGAACCTGCCATCATCTACGAACACCTTCGGCGTGGTTACCGTAAAGGAATCCCATTCTCCAGGACCGCCCACGCTGAGAACCGGTTCTCTGATGAGAGGCTCGAATTGGATACCATCCTCTGACCGCGCCGCGTAGATCCGGTAGCCGCCAGCTTCTACATCAACGTAGAACAGGGTCATGACACCCTGGACCTCGATGAGGTTCGGACAGCGCCCCACCAGCACTGGCGCAGCCTGCCGGTCGAACATTCCGCGATTCTCGATGGCCAGGCCAATACATTCGTCATCTGGCCGGCTGTCACCAGAACCACCACTGGCCGACTCCGCGAAGGCGTGTGCCCCGCCAGCGGTGGCGCTGTAGTAGAGGTGCGTCCGTCCGCGGTACCGGATGACCGCGGGGTCGAAAACGCTCCCGCGATCGAAGCCATGGCCAGATGGTTCCAGGATCGGGTTGTGAGGATCAGGGGTCCAGGCAGGCGAGAAAGCGAGGTTAGTCGTCGAACGGTATCTCCCGATGCACTCCCGATCGTCCGCTCCACCCTCCACGTACAGCGTGATGTCGTCTCCGTCAACGAGGACGGTACTGGGTGCTATGAACTCGCGAGACCAATCAGCGCCGAACGATATGATGGGGTTGTCGGGGCAGCGTTGCCACTGAGACTGGTTTTCTTTCGGCTCGGTACCGAAATGTTCGGCGAATGACACGATGGCGCACTCCAAAGGTTGCAGGTGACGTTGGAGACTAACGTGAGCCTATTTGCCGATGCCGCCGAGCAGGCCGCGCATCAGGTAACGCTGGCCGATCAGGTACACCACGACCACGGGCACGGTGGCCAGGGTCAGTCCTGCCATGAGTTCCGGGACGTCCAGTGAATACAGCCCGTTGAACAGCGTGAGTCCGACCATGAGGGTCCGCTGCTGCTCGTTCTGCAGGAAGACGAGGGCAAGCAGCAGTTCGTTCCAGGCGAACACGAAGTTGATAATGACCGCGGTGAATATTACCGGCCGTGACGCCGGCAACACGATCCGGATGAAGGTCCGCAGGGGGCCCACCCCATCGATCGCCGCTGCCTCAAGCAGCTGATCCGGGAACGCTCTGAAGAAGTTCCGGAACAGATAGATGCTCATCGGCAGCATGATGCCGATGTACAGGATGATGACCGACCATCTGGTGTTGATCAGGTCCAGATGGGACATCAGCTTGAATTGGGGCACGAGCAGGACAATCGAGGGGATCGCCATCGCCGGCAGCATGACCCGGAATATCCCCTCCCGGCCTCGGAAGCTCATCTTGGCGAAGGCGAAGGCGGCCAGTGCCGCGATGGTGGTGGCGACCGCGACGGAGATTACGCTGATGACCAGGCTGTTCATGAAGTAGCGCCCTAGGTCCGCGCTGCGGAACGCGGCGATGTACTTGGCGAGGGTCGGCTGGAGGGGGATCGTGAGCGCATCACGAGCGAACGCGGGGTCGGTCTTGAACGAGTTGGCGACCATGAAGTACAGGGGAAACAGCACGGCAATGGCCATGAGAAGCAACGGGATCTGCAGGAGTCCCCGGGACAGCCGCCGGGACCAGCTCCCGCGGGCAGTCCGGCGGGCCGGCGGCGGCGATACCCCCGGACGGGGCAGGTCGGCATTCAGGCGGGTGGTGTCAGTAGCAGGTTCAGCAACCGGGGACGGCTCGGTCGTCATCACCGACCCCATTGCCCGGTCAGCCCAGTGTGCCGCTGCATCTCAGACCTCAATGCGGTCAACTCCCTTGCGCGCGATGGCCTGAACGAAGAGCAGCGCGGCAGCGACCAGCAGCAGCACCACGCTCGCCGCTGACGCGAGGTTACTCAGCCCGTTCCGGAAGGCGTCCTCGTAGATGTACAGCTCCGTGACGTATGTCTTCTGCTCGGGGCCGCCGCCTGTCATGACGTAGACGTAACTGAACACCCAGCTCAGCATGTTGATGAGGCTGATAACGACGAAGAACTCGATCACCCGGGCAAGTTGCGGCAGGGTGATGTGCCAGAAACGCTTCCACCAGTTGGCGCGATCGATCATCGCGGCCTCGTAAAGTTGCTCGTCGACGCTGGCCAGCCGGGCGAGGAACAGCACGATAGCCAGCCCCGTCTGCTGCCAGGCGATGATAAACGCGATCGACCAGAGAGCGAGGTTCGGGTTTCCGAGCCAGTCGTGGACGAGGAAGTGCAGGTGCAGCGAATCGAGCACCTGATTGAGCACCCCGTTGAGCTCGAGGATGTAGGAGAAGACAACACCGATGACTGGTACGGACAGGATGTAGGGCAGAAAGGCCAGCGAACGATAGATTCGCCAGCCCTTTGTCCGCTCATAGAGCAGGACCGCCATCAGCAACCCGACGACCGTCATGACGGGAATGACGAGGAACAGCTTCAGGTTGTCGCCCAGCGACCGCCAGAACAGCGGGTCGCCGAAGATCCCGTGGTAGTTCCCCAGGCCCCAGTTGGTGACACCGAGTATGCCAGGCACTCTAAGGCTTTGAATCACGACGGCGACGAGCGAGTACCCGAACACCAGCGCAAGAAAGATACCGACCGGCAACAGGAAGACGTATGGGACGAACCAGCGCGGTCTCACTCTCGGCCCCATGCCTCGCAGGCGGTCGCTCCCAGGCCCAGCATCAGCCCGGCAGCGGCTTCCAGGTCTTGTAGGCGCTTAGCTGCTCAGGCGTCTGCTCACCCCACTTATTGATCGCTCCCTGCATGCTGGCGACTGCGGCGGTTACGCTGCCGTTGGGCTGCCACAACTGCTGCAGGCCGGGGTCAACGCCGTTCGTCTCGAACGGCAGCGGGTAGTAATACTGGTACCAGAAGTTCGGCAGTGTCTGCTGCCAGTGCCACATGGTCTTGTCGGTTTCAGTATCGAACCATGAGGTGTCGAACTTGTTGTCCGGGCAAATAGCCCCCGATTCCTGGTACATCAGGTGCATCATCGCCGGGGTGTGCAGGAATTTCAGGAAGTTCGCCGCCTCCTCCTTGTGCGGTGAGAATTTGGTCAGCAGGAGCACCTGCGCAGGAGCGCCAAATGAGTTCGCGAACTTCCCGGTGCCGAAGGCCGGGGACCGCATCACGCCGACGGTGTCGTTACCTCCCATCGTGCGGTAAAAGCTGGTGATCTGGGGCTGGACGGACGTGACGATCGCCGCCTTGCGGGCAGTGAACAGGTTCTGACCCTGGTAGAGGTTGATCGACTGGACGTCATCGTTGAAGAAACCACTCTTGACCAGTCCCTGCACCTGGTTGATCCACTCGGTGTACTTTGGCCCCTCGTACTTCACGCTGCCGCGGAACGGCGCGATCGCGTCTTCTATCGTGTCGAAGTTCTGCTGGCCGAAGTAGCTGGCAAGCCAGCCCCCGAGATACTGGTCCTTGAAACCGGCGCCAATCGGCGAAACGCCGATCTTCTTCAGCTTCGACAAGGCCGTGGTGTAATCGTCCCACGTCACGGGCGGCTCGTCGGGGTTGAGCTTCGCATCGGCGAACATCTTCTTGTTGTAGGGGAATGCGGTACCGATCTGGTAGAAGGGCATGCCCCACTGCTTGCCGCCCCAGTTAGTCTGGGCCAGCGCTGCCTGCGGGATGTTTTCGCGCAGCCAGCTCGCATCGATGTAATCGCTCAACGGAGCGCAGTATCCAAGCCATACGTCACCCAGCGCCTGGGTACCGCCCCACAGGTACTGGATGTCCGGGCCCTTACCGGCCTGGGCCGCCGTGGCGAAGGCGCTATAGAGCGAATCACTCGACTGGAGGACCGCCGTCACGGTCACCTTGGACTGCTGGCTGTTATACCGGGCGACCGCCTTCTTCATGAAGTTCTGCATGCCGGGGGCTTCCTGCTCGCCCCAGTACCAGACGAGCAGATTCACCTTCCCGCCGCTAGATCCACTGCTCCCGCTGGACGAGCAGCTCGCCAGCAGTGAGGCCGCGGCGGCAGAGGCGCCGGCCACTCCCGACAACCTGAGGAACCCGCGTCGGGACAGTCCCGTCAGGTCCTCCCTGACAGACTCACTCGTCACCTTTGACACGTGAAACTCCTCCCGCGAGGCCGCAGAGGCCTGACCCTTCGTGCCTGAATTTGATCACAGTAGGAGTGCTTCAATCACTTGTCAACGCTTTCGCGCAGCAGTGCGCGGCCGTGCGCCCAACGGGGTTACGCCGGCCCGCCCAGCCCGGGCGATGCGGTACCGAGGCTGGCTTCGCGTGGGTCAGCTGACCTGGCCGGCCACCGGCCGGGAACTAGCGGCTGACCCGGGTCGCACAACGCCGGACGCCCTAGACCGTATCGACCGACATCCCCATGGCACGTAGTTCCGCGACCGCAGCATCACTGGCGCCAGCGTCAGTGATCAGGGCGTCGATGCTCGAGATGTCACAGATCTTGCAGAAGGCACGCCGTTCGAGTTTGGACGCGTCGGCGACTGCCACGACCAGCCCGGCATGCTGCACCATGAGCCGGTTGACCTCGGCCTCGCCCTCGTTATTCGCTGCAGCCCCCTGGCTCCGGCCGAGAGCATCCACCCCCAGGAACATCACGTCGAGTGTGAGGTCCTCAAGTCCCCGGGTCGCAAGCGGGCCGATGAGCTCGTACGACTGGCTCCGCGCCACCCCGCCAGGCAGAACGATCTTGATATGCGGCCTGACCGCCAGTTCGTTCGCAATATTGATAGCGTTTGTAACGACCGTGAACGCAAAGCCTCCCGGGCTCCGGTCGGTGGCTAGGTCAGGCCGGAGCGCGAGCGCCCGGGCGACAGCGGTGGTTGTGGTCCCCCCGTTCAGCCCCACAACCGAGCCGGCCGAGACCATGGCGGCAGCCCGCGCCGCGATCCGCTGCTTCTCGTCATGCTGGCGTGCCGTCTTGTAACGGAGCGGCAGGTCATAGGCCACCGACTGCAAGACCGCTCCCCCGCGGGTCCGCGCCAGCAGCTGCTGCCCGGCCAGCTCGTCCAGATCGCGCCGTACCGTAGCGGTCGACACATTGAAGGCTTCCGCGATCTGCTCGACCGACAAGGCGCCCTTGTTGGCCAGCAGGTCCAGGACGGCGCTCAACCTGTCATGCCGCAACATGGGGGCCTCGGTCATGCCCTCGCTCCCTTGCCCCAGCGTCAGCGACTCCGCTCCGCAGCACCAACTCACCTGGATGAGCATAAGGCTGAGGCTGGCGCCGCCAACCCCCTCCCGGGCGCCGCGTCGGCGCCAGTCGCGGCACAGTTGACGAAGCTGACGGCTGATGATCAAATTAGTGCTCCAATAGCATCTTACGATCAACTTCGAGCACTGGAGTCCGGGTGTCATTTCAGCCACACACCGCCATGGAGATCGCCAGCCAGCCCCGGTGCTGGCGGCAGGCCCACCAGATCGCCGGAGAGGTCTCCAGCAGGCTGCCACTTCCCGGTGAGCGTGTTGCGGTGGTGGGATGTGGCACCTCGTATTTCATGGCGCTGGCCTATGCCCTCCTCCGCGAGGGCGGCGGCCATGGCCTAACTGATGCGTTCCCCGCCTCGGAGTTCCCGGCAACGCGTGACTACGACCGGATGATCGCCATCAGCCGTTCGGGAACCACCACCGAGATTCTCGATCTCCTCGACCAGGTGCGCGGATCCCTCCCGACCCTCGTAATCACCGCCGACCCTGCGGCCCCCGTGGCTGACCACGCCGATGAGACCCTGGCGCTGGACTTCGCGGACGAGCAGTCTGTAGTTCAGACTCGGTTTGCCACGACCTCGCTGGCCATGCTCCGCTCCTCACTGGGGCATGACATCGGCCGGGTCGCCGACGACGCCGACCAGGTCCTCGCCCGGGATCTGGATCCAACATTGAGCCAGGTGCAGCAGTTCACGTTCCTCGGCCGGTCGTGGACAACCGGCCTAGCTCATGAGGCGGCGCTGAAGATCCGCGAGTCGGCTGGAACCTGGACCGAGTCCTACCACGCGATGGAATACCGGCACGGACCGATCGCCGTCGCGCAGCCCGGGCGCGTGACGTGGATGTTCGGTGTTGCCCCGACGGGTCTCGCGGAACAGGTCACGGCGACCGGCGCCCGGTTCATCAATGGGAACGGCCTGGACCCTATGGCCGAGCTCATCACCGCCCAGCGCGTCGCGCTAGCGCAGGCGCAGGCGCGGGATCTGGATCCGGACCGGCCGCGTAACCTCAGCCGCGCCGTGGTCCTCGACGTTCACTGACGTCGTGGGTGGCGCGGTCGGAGGCTTGAGGGCGCTGTTGCGTTGTGCCATCTCTGCGCACGCCGGCGCATGATCGGGATCCTGCGTTGGTTCAGATAGTGAGCGCGAGGTCGTCGAAGGCGATGCGGAGCCTGTGGTGACTGGGTGTGTCGGTGGCGATGTCGTAGTGGCCGCGGCGCAGATTCTGCACGAAGGCGTGACCGGCGGCGAGGATCCGCGCTGAGCGGTGACGCTTTAGCCCGCGCATCGGCCGGAGCCGGGCCTTCAGCCGCCCGTGGTCGGCCTCGACCGGGTTGTTCGCATACTGCTCAACAGTGTGCAGCGCCGAGGGGATCAGTTCATCGAGCACTCGCGGGTAGACGGGCGCGCGGTCGGTGGTGACCTCGGCCGGGATGGTGCCGGTGCGCAGCGCCCGGGTGAAGAAGCGCCGGGCGGCGGCCAGGTCACGCCGCGTGGACAGCAGGACGTCAATGACCTGGCCATGCTGGTCGACCGCCCGGTAGAGATAGGTCCACTGGCCGGCGACCTTCACGTATGTCTCATCGACGAACCACCGGCTACCAGGAGCGTGACGGCACGGGCGGGCGGCCTCGATGAACTCCGGGGTGAACCGCTGCACCCAGCGGTAGATGGTGACGTGGTCGACGGTGACACCGCGCTCGGCCAGTAGTTCCTCGACGTCCCGGTAGGACAGCCCGTACCGCAGGTACCAGCGGACCGCGAGCGAGATCACCTCGGGCGGGAACCGGAAGCCAGCGAAGACCGAGGTCGCGCGATGTGCGGTCACCCGCCCAGTCTCCGGCCATCCGCGATCGACCAACGCAACAGCGCCGACGCCGATCCTGCCACCGAACGCCTGCCGACCGAGGCAACGCAGTGGAGTGTTCCCGCTTTTATGGACACCGAATTAGGCTGCCAATTGACTGAGTTGCCTATATCCTAGTTCGTATTCTTCGGGTGTCAAGTACCCAAGTGTTGAATGTCTCCTGGCTTGATTGTAGT
>Ga0208219_1000261_pt1 | contig 19866 bp, 20 predicted proteins | sample NGESurshal072012_7_FD_184469 | JGI IMG/M metagenome (GOLD analysis project Ga0208219, IMG submission 184469) | Arctic peat soil microbial communities from Barrow, Alaska - NGEE Surface sample 53-2 shallow-072012 (SPAdes) | ecosystem: Environmental > Terrestrial > Soil > Wetlands > Peat ... | reverse complement strand
CCGGCTGCCCGGCGTGGGGGTGGCCAGGCCAGCGGCGTGGTCAGGGGCGGATGAGTACCTTGAGCGCCGCACGCTCGGCCATCGCACGATAGCCGTCGGGCACGTCCTCCAGGCCGATGGCGTCGTCGAAGACCCGGCCCGGCTGGATCCGGCCCTCGAGGACGTCAGGCAGCAGGTCCTCGATGTAGGCCCGGGCCGGGGCGACGCCGCCGGTCAGAGTGATGTTGCGGAGGAACGTGCCGAAGTCCATCGGCACCTCCGTGTACTGCGCCGCGCCGACCCGGCTGACCACGCCGCCGTCGCGCACCGCGCCGAGGGACATCGCGATCGCCTCGCCGGTGCCGACGCACTCCAGCACCGTGTGCGTGCCGTCGCCGCCGGTCAGCTCCCGCACCTTCTCCGCGCCCTCGTCACCGCGCTCGGCGATCACGTCGGTGGCGCCGAACTCCCGGCCCAGGTCGGTGCGGTCCTTGTGGTGGCCCATCAGCACGATCTGCTCGGCGCCGAGCCGCCGGGCGGCCAGCACCGCACACAGCCCGACCGCACCGTCGCCGATCACGGTGACCGACGTGCGGGGGCTGACCCCGGCCTTCACCGCGGCGTGGTGCCCGGTGCAGAGCACGTCGGACAGGGTCAGCAGCGAGGGCAGCAGCGCCTCGTCCACGCCGCCCGGCAGCTTGACCAGCGTGCCCGGGGCCTGCGGCACCCGGACTGCCTCGCCCTGCCCGCCGCCCGTGTCGCCGCCCCACTGGCCGCCGTGCCGGCAGGAGGTCTGCAGGCCCTCGCGGCAGAAGTCGCAGGTACCGTCCGACCACACGAACGGGGCCACGACCACGTCGCCGGCCCGCAGCCCCGGCACGTCCGCGCCGGTGTCCTCCACGACGCCCAGGAACTCATGCCCCATCGGGCGGCCGCGCTCTGACGGCGGCATCGACCAGTAAGGCCACAGGTCACTGCCGCAGATACAGGAGCGCAGCACCCGCACCACCGCGTCGGTTGGCTCACGCAGGACCGGGTCGGGCACGTCCTCCACCCGCACGTCACCGGCCCCGTACATCACAGTCGCACGCATCGAAGATCCCTTCTGATCTCCTCGTCTCGTCATCTGGATCATCAGCGGCCGCTATCGGCACGTGCGGTGACAATCCGTATCCCCGTGAAAGCTCGAAAGCGGCCACTCGCGGCTTCCCCGTGGTTCCCCGCCCCCGACCGGCGCGGCCGGGTGTCTCCCCCGGCCGCTCTCCATGAAACCCGGGGCGGCGCCGGTAAGGGAGAGCCTGCCGTTCCAGGTACTGACAGGACCCCTCTGCTCGCTGACCCGGAACGTAACCTGAAAGTCATGGACAACCGGAACGAGATCCGCGAGTTCCTGACCTCCCGCCGGGCCAAGATCACCCCGGAGCAGGCCGGGCTGCCGGCCTGGGGCGGTCACCGGCGGGTCGCCGGGCTGCGGCGCGAGGAGGTCGCGCTGCTGGCCGGGGTCAGCGTGGACTACTACACCCGCCTGGAGCGGGGTAATGCGCACGGCGCCTCCGACAGCGTGCTGGAAGCGCTGGCCCGCGCGTTGCAGCTGGACGAAGCCGAGCACGCGCACCTGTTCGACCTGGTCCGTGCAGCCAACACCAGTGCAGCCAACACCAGTGCGGCCCTCACCGGCGGCGCGGCCCGGGCGCCCCGGCGGCCCGCCCGGCAGCAGGTGCGGCCGAGCGTACAGCGCATCCTCGACTCGATGACCACCACGCCCGCCTACGTGCGGAACGCGCGGATGGACATCCTCGCCGCGAACCGGCTCGGCCGGGCGCTCTACTCGCCCATCCTGACCAGCCCGGCCCAGCCGGCCAACCATGCCCGGTTCCTCTTCCTCGACCCGGCCGCGGCCCAGTTCTACATCGACTGGGAACGGCAGGCCCAGGACACGGTGGCCCTGCTGCGGACCGAGGCCGGGCGCAACCCGCACGACAAGGCACTCTCTGGCCTGATTGGGGAGCTGTCCACCCGCAGTGAGATCTTCCGCACCTGGTGGGCCGCGCACAACGTGCGTTTCCACCGCACCGGGGTCAAGCGGCTGCATCACCCGGTGGTCGGCGAGCTCAGCCTGACGTTCGAGGCGCTGGACCTCGCCGCGGACGCCGGCCTGCGGATCTCCGCCTACACCGCCGAGCCCGGCTCTGCCTCGGAAGACGCCCTGAACCTCCTGGCCAGCTGGGCGGCCACCCTCGACCAAGCCGAAACCGCCCAGGCCGAAACCGCCCAGGCCGCAGACGGACCCTGACCCGCAAGGGCCACCCGGCGGACGAATGCGCGCGGCTGGCCGTTCCACGGCCGGTGCAGCCCGTCATCGGACAGGCACGCTCACCAGGGACTTCCCGCCCGGTGTAGCCACCACGAAGCCGCGGACCCCGGACACCGCCAGCGACGCTGAGGCCGGATACCACGCGCTCGCATGGCCAGCCGTCACGGTCCAGCCGCCCGCCACAGCGCGCCCGCCTGGCCCGGATACCCACAGCTCGCACCGTGTCCCGGGGGCAATCCCTCTGACCTGCACCTGCAGCTGCAGGCCCCACGGCTGGGTCAGGTACCGCACGGTGGCGGCGGCGCCGGTGCGGGGATCACTGCCGCGGACCGTGGCCGACCAGGGCCGCGCCGAGGCCGCAGGCTGCAGTCCAGGCGGGGTGACCGCCCGGGATACGGCCACCGCACCGCCGCTGGCCATCACGACCACGGCGGCGGCGATCGCCACACGGCGCCACCTGAGGTGCCTGCGGAGGGTAGCCACCCGGTCCAACAGCGACCGCAGCGCCGCCTCGGGCGGATACTGCCCGGCCATGCTCGCCGGGGCAGGCTCGTCCACCACGAGCGGGGTCACATCCGCGGCGGGCACACTGCCCAGCCGGCCCGGCAGGGCGGCCAGCCCGGCCAGCTCCTCCCGGCAGCCCACGCACCACGCGAGATGGCTGTCCACCGAGGCACGGTCGGCGGGGCCGATAGCTCCCATGACGTACACGCCCAGCGCGGTGCGGATCTCCCCGCAACGTCCGGCATCGGTCACGGTGCTCGCCCCGATCTCCGCGGGCTGCCCCTGGACAATCTTGCCCCCATACCACCAGAACGTGGCAACCTGCCCTGATCGTTCACCTGATCCAGGCGCGCCTGCCGCGGCGGGCCGAGCCCGGCCACCGGATGCCGGCCGGCGAGGGCCAGTGGGTACCGTGAGAACCATGAGCGACACTCCCACGACGCTATCGTCCGCGGCCGCGGCCCTCGGGCTGGCTGGCGGGTTCCTCGTCGCCCGGCAGACTGGCCGCCGCGAACTAGGCGGCGCGGTGTTCGCCGCAGCTGGCGCCTGGTGTGCGCGGGACTGGTACCGGACGTCCGGGCCAGCGGCCGCGACCGGGCTGACCGCGCTCTATGCGGCAGCGATGGGCGGCTCGCACCCGCTGGCGAAGCGCATCGGCGCGTGGCCGTCGGTCATCGCCGTCACGGCCGTCACAGTGGCCGCCACCGAACTGGTGACCCGCACGGTGTCGCGCTGACCGGCGGCCCGGTGGATTCTCCCGTTGTCGCGCTCCGGCCGGTCGAGGACTCCGATCTGGACGCACTGTTCGATCAGATGCGTGACCCGCAGTCGGTCTGGATGGCGGCCTTCACTGCCGACGACCCCGGCGACCGGACCGCGTTCGATGCTCGCCTGGCCAGGTCGAGGAACTCGCCCGGCATTACCCTGCGGGCGGTGACCTGCGACGGGCAGCGTCGCCAGCTTCGTCCTGGATGGCCAGACCGAGGTCACGTACTGGATCGATCGCGCGGTCTGGGGCCGGGGCATCGCCACCAGGGCCCTCGCGCTGCTCCTGGAACTGGTGCCGGTCCGGCCCCTGCACGCCAGGGCGGCCAGTGACAACACCGGCTCGCTGCAGGTCCTTCAGAAGTCAGGCTTCACCATCGTCGGCACCGAAATCTCGTTCGCGCCCGGACGGAACCGCGATATCGAGGAAACCATCCTCCGGCTGGACGCCCGCTGACGGACAGGGCGATCACGCCCTCCTCACCGGCCTGATGCGTGGAGGGCTCGAATAGCGAGGCCATGCTCTCCCCGAGCGCTGAGACGCCGGCCGCCTGCCCGCACCAGCCGGGCCCGCAGTGATTCACGCGGTGCCCCAGAGGTCGCGCCGGCGCCCCCAGGCGGGGTGGACCTCAAACAGCCGCGACGGGCGCGGGGGCCGGGCGGCCAGTTCCGCGCGGGGCCGGAGTGTCAGGCCGGCCGGGACCGGCTCCCACCAGGGCTCACGTCCCAGCAGGCGGCTGAAGAGCTCGGGTGGCCGGGCCGCGGGCCCGAGAATCATCTCGGCCGGCGCCGGGGAGCTGGGCTGCTGCCAGCGGAAATCGGCGGACAGCCGCAGCTGGCGACTCATGTTGGGCAGCGCCGCGTGCGGGGTCAGGCAGTGGAAGATGATCACATCACCCGCCTGGTAATCCGCCGTGGCCCAGCCACGCTCGTTACCCGCCAGCGGGCGCGGGCGCCGCGGCCGGTCCCGGTGGCCACCGGGCCGCACGGCGAGGCCGCCGAGCGCAGCCGGGACGTCGGTCAGCGGCATCCAGGTGGTCAGCATGTCCTGGACCCCGGAGCCGGTGTAGTCGTAGTGCACGTACCGGCCGCGGGTCCGCTGGGCGGCCGTCTCGGGCGGCACGGCACGCAGGACCTTAACCGGGTAGGAGAAGGAGCCTGGGCCAAGGATGCGACGAACCGCCGCCCGCAGCGGCGCCAGGTACGGCAGCGCGTTGAACGCCAGGCCCGTCACCGCCGCGCGGTAGGCCGGATCGGCCAGCGCCTCACGCGGCCCGGCGCCCGGGCCCAGCCGCGGTGATCCCGCCGCGGTCCAGCCGCCCGCGTGCAGCGTCGCGGCGACCCGCTCACCCGCAGCGCGAACTCGCTCCGCGGGCAGCAGGCCGCGCAGGAACACATAGCCATCCGCGGCGAGCCGCGCGGTCAGTGCGGCCGGGTCAGCGGCCAGTCGGCCAGAATCCGCCAGCTCATCCACTCGGCCAACGTAATCCCGCAGTCTGTGAATCCGGCTGGAGGCAGCTGGGGAAGCACCCAGCTCCCCCGCTAATTGCCCCGGGGCTGCAGCCGCAGCAGGGCCCGGTACATCTGCTGCTCGGAGGGCGGCGGGGGCAGCGGCTGGGCTGCGTCCGCCGCGAACGCCTGGAGCAGGTAAGCCACCAGCCGTCGCCACGCGTCGGGGGCCGCGTCCCCGGTGCCGTTGACGACACCGGCGTTGGCCATCAGGGCGAGGACGAGGTCCTGGTGGGCGAAGTCCCGGCGCAGCTTCCCGGCGGCCTTGGCGCGGTCGATCAGGTCAGCGAATCCGGCGGCGGCGCGGTTGCGGTCGGCCTCGAAGCCCTTCGCGGTCGGGAAGGTCACGGTCAGCACGTCGGTGAAACCGCGGTCTTCTGCCTGCATGGCGCAGACTCGCCCGACGTACGTGCAGAAGCCGTGCCAGGGGTCGGGGTCGGCCAGCGCGTCATCGATAGCGTCCGCGTAGGCGGTCATCTTGCCCGCGAAGGTGGCCGTGATCAGGTCATCGCGGGTGGGAAACCGCCGGAACAGCGTCGCGACCCCCACGCCGGCCCGCCGGGCGACCTCGTTCATCGGCGCGTCGAGGCCTTTCTCGGCGAAGACCGCCCGTGCGGCCTCGATGATCCGGCCGCGGTTCCGCTCAGCATCGGCACGCAGCGCATGGCCCTGCGGCTGATACGGCTCCGACTTCTCCGGCACGGAACTGACCCTACCCGCGAAACGGAATAGGCACTCCAGTTAAGGTGTTAGCCTCACGGTAACCGGAGTGGCTGTTCCACTTGACGACTCGCACGGGAAGCCCCATGGAACTCGGCATCATCTCGCTCAGCGACATCCAGACTGACCCCGCCACAGGCAAGCCGTTCCCCTACGGCCAGCGCCTCGACGAGATCATCAGCTACGCCACCCCCGCCGACCGGCGCGGCCTCGACGTCTTCGCGCTGGGCGAGCACCACACCCTGGAGTTCGCGGTATCCTCGCCCGCGGTCGTCCTGGCCGCCATCGCCAGCCGCACCAGCCACATCCGGCTGACCAGCGGCGTCACCGTTCTCCCCGTGCTGGACCCGGTGCGCGTCTACCAGGACTTCGCCACCGTCGACCTGATCAGCCACGGCCGCGCCGAGATCACCGTGGGCCGGAGCGCGTTCACCGAACCCTTCGGCATCTTCGGCGCGGACCTCCGCGACTACGACGCCCTGTTCAGCGAGAAGCTCGGCCTGCTGCTCCAGCTGCGCGACAACGACCACGTCACCTGGTCCGGCGAGTTCCGGCCACCGCTGGAGCACGCCCCGATCACGCCGCGCGCGCAGCAGGAGCCGCTGCCGGTCTGGGTCGGGGTCGGCGGCTCGCCCGAGAGCGCCGAACGCGCCGGCCGGCTCGGGCTGCCGATGGTGCTCGGCTACATCGGCGGCCCGCTGGATCACGCCCGCCGCGCGGTTGACATCTACCGGGCCGCAGGTGACCGGGCCGGTCATTCCGGGAAGCTGTGCGTCGGGATCTCCACCCACTTCTACGCCGGGGCGACCCCGGAGGACGCGCGGAAGGTCTTCCCCTACTACCACGAATACCTCCGCCCCAAGACCGCCGGGTCGAGCTTGGCCCGTCGTAGCCGCGCCGGAGGTCGGTGTCGGCGGCGCCCAGGTGCAGGCCGCTGACCCATGGTGCCCTGCGCGGTGGGCTCGAGCCGGATGCTGTTAGCCAGGCTTCACTCGGCGGCCTTCGCGGCGGCATAACCGTTGGAGCCGGCTGGTCATGACCTGAGACGGGACGTTCGGCCCTTCCCCCTCACCACCGCGGCGGGCAAGGTGGCGAATACATCGGTCATTGCCCTCCGGGCAAGCGCGTCCGGTGCCGGTACTGCTACCGGGCAGCGAATCTAAGCGTTTCCTGAAAACGCTGGGCGGAGTCGTTAATGCTTTTCGTGTGGACGGTCCTGATGGTGCTCATCTGGATCGCAATCGCGTTCTGGCCCGCCCGCGTCGCTGGGCGGAAGGGTCACAGCTTCATCGGGTTCTTCATCTTCAGCATTATCTTCTTCCCGGCGGCCCTCATCGTCGCCTATCTCGTTCCGCCCAGGCTCGCGGCTGCCCGCTAGGGCTCGCGCTGGCCGCCAGGCGGGTGCCCGGCGGCCTCAGTCGGTTCCGGATTCCATCGCGGCGCGGTCGAGGAGCTCGTCGTCGGCGTCCACCTCGCCGCGGGAGGCGATCGCCTCGGCTCCTCCCTGGGGCATCTCGCCGACCAGCTCACTTTGCGGTACCGCCCCGATGAGCTGGGCGTGAGCGGCGCCGACCATGCCGAGGCCGGCGTACTGCTCGAGCTTGGCACGCGAGTCGGCGATATCCAGGTTGCGCATGGTGAGCTGGCCGATCCGGTCCAGCGGGCCGAAGGCGGAGTCCTCGGTGCGCTCCATCGACAGCTTGTCGGGGTGGTAGCTGAACGCGGGGCCGGTGGTGTCCAGGATCGAGTAGTCCTCACCACGGCGCAGCCGCAGGGTGACCTCGCCGGTGACCGCGGCGCCCACCCAGCGCTGCAGCGATTCGCGCAGCATCAGGGCCTGCGGGTCGAGCCAGCGTCCCTCGTACATCAGCCGGCCCAGGCGGCGGCCCTCGCTGTGGTAGTTCGCGATGGTGTCCTCGTTGTGGATCGCGCTGACCAGCCGCTCGTACGCCGCGTGCAGCAGGGCCATGCCCGGCGCCTCGTAGATGCCCCGGCTCTTGGCCTCGATGATCCGGTTCTCGATCTGGTCGGACATGCCCAGGCCGTGCCGGCCCCCGATCGCGTTGACCGCCATGACCAGGTCGACGGGCGTGCCGAACTCCGATCCGTTGAGCGTCACCGGCCGGCCCTGCTCGAAGCCGATCGTGACGTCCTCCGCCACGATCTCGACCACCGGGTCCCAGAACCGCACGCCCATGATCGGCTGGACCGTCTCGATCCCGTTGTCGAGATGCTCGAGGGTTTTGGCCTCGTGAGTGGCCCCCCAGATGTTCGCGTCGGTCGAGTAAGCCTTCTCGGCACTGTCGCGATAGGGCAGATCGTGCGTGAGCAGCCACGCGCTCATCTCCCGGCGGCCACCGAGCTCGCTGACGAAGGCCGCATCGAGCCACGGCTTGTAGATGCGCAGGTTCGGGTTGGCCAGCAGTCCGTACCGGTAGAACCGCTCGATGTCGTTGCCCTTGAACGTCGAGCCGTCCCCCCAGATCTGGACGTCGTCCTCGAGCATGGTCCGCACCAGCAGCGTGCCCGTCACCGCCCGGCCCAGCGGGGTGGTGTTGAAGTAGGACCGGCCACCGGACCGGATGTGGAACGCCCCGCAGGTCAGCGCGGCCAGGCCCTCCTCCACGAGGGCGGCGCGGCAGTCGACCAGCCGGGCGATCTCGGCGCCGTACGACTTGGCCCGGCCGGGGACCGAGCCGATGTCGGGCTCGTCGTACTGGCCGATGTCGGCGGTGTATGTGCAGGGCACCGCACCCTTGTCGCGCATCCACGCGACCGCGACCGAGGTGTCGAGCCCGCCGGAGAAAGCAATGCCGATGCGCTCACCGATGGGCAGGGACGTCATCACCTTGGACACCTGTGAAAGTATGCCGCCCCATGCATGCTTATGCAAGCCGGTCCGGGATGCCTCCTGGTTCCCTGCCCCGGCCGGGCCTTCCGCCGGCCCGGCCCCGCCCTCCCCGCCGAGGGCAGCGGCAGCGGTGACCCGCGATCACGCCAGGAGCCACCGGGCCAGCATGAATCCTGTCCCGTTCACGTGATCACCCGCTGCGAGTGGCGGGATGGTGTCCAGCGTGGTTGTCTCATGACGGTGACAGGAGCGCGATGAGCGGTGACGAGCCCGCCGGGGTGGTCTTTCCCGCCTCAGCAGACGGACGCAGGAGCACGTCAGCACTGGCCCGGGCCGTGGTAGCTGACGCGCTGCGCCCGGTCGACCCGGTCGGGGCACGCGACGCGGAGCGGGACACAAACTGGCGCACCGGCTACGTCGTGCACTTTCGCCGGCTCATCGAAGCCGGGCTGGCGTCCAGGGACGCCGCGGTATCGGTGGCCCGCGAAGGGCTGGAGTCGGTGCACCGGCGGATGCGTGTCGTGGATGCCGAGGGCGCGGAGACCGGGCTGGAGACCCTGCTCTCAGCGCCGGGCCGCCAGCGTCTCTCCGCGGTCACCGTGCCGGGCACCGGGCAGATCGGCGATGGCCTGTCGCTGCCCTATCGCGGCGAGCAGCTACGAGGCGATGCCCTGCTGCGCAGGCTGGACTCATGGGTGGACAGCGGCGTCATCGAGCCGTCCTGCGCAGCTGCGGTCCGGGCGGTCGCGGCGCATCCGGAGTGGCTCCCCTTGCCCGGCCGCACGATCGCCGTGCTCGGCGCGGGCGCCGAAGTGGGCCCGCTTTCGCCCTTGCTGAGCTGGGGAGCCCGGGTGATCGCCGTTGACCTGCCCCGCCCCGCTATCTGGGAGCGCATCCTGGACACCGCACGCCGCAGCGCGGGGACGCTTCTGGTGCCCCTGATTGAGCAGGAGCCCGGCCAGCGGGAGCCCGGGGACGGGAACGACGCGATCGCCCAGCGGGCCGGCCTCGACCTGGCCAGCGACATCCCCGGCGTCGCTGACTGGCTGGCATCCATTGACGGGCCGCTGGTCCTGGGCAACTACGTCTACGCGGACGGCGCGGCCAACGTCCGCCTGTCCACCGCGGTCGACGCGCTGACCGTGCGCCTGCAGGCCGCGCGCGACGACGTCGCGCTCTCGTTCCTGGCCACGCCGACCGACGTGTTCGCGGTCCCGGCCGAAGCCGTCGCGCAGTCCGTCCAGGCCTACGCGAACCGATCGCGCGCGGTGAAGCTCGCGGGCCGGCCGCTGCGGACGCTGTCCGGCGGCCGCCTGCTGCGCCGCGCCTATATGCCCGGGGTTGACCCGGGTATCAACGACAGCCTGGTGACCCAGCAAGGGCCCAACTATGCGCTGGCCAAGCGGGTGCAACGCTGGCGGGCCACGGCCGCCCGCGAAGCCGGCACGACCGTGTCGATGAACGTCGCGCCGCCCACCCGCACCAGGTCAGTCTTGAAGAACCGGGTTCTGGCGGCGGCCTACGCCGGCGCGCACCATTTCGGCGTCGAAGCCTTCGAACCTGCCACCTGCAAAGTGCTGATGGCGGCGCTGCTCGTGCATGACCTGCACGCCGGCGTCGGCCCGGCGCGCGCGCATCCGTGGCAGGACGAGGCGCACGCCGCCGCGCACGGCGGCCTGTGGCGCATCGCGTACGCCCCGCGCAGCGCGCTGGGGCTCGCCGCGGCCCTAGGCTTCAGCACCGCCGGAAAGTGAGGGCGCGGTTCCCGGCACTGAGCTGAGATGGCCACCCGCGCTCCCCCCGCAAGGCAGCTGACGGGTCATGTGACCTCGCCCGTGACGGGTGATGTCGTTGATCCGCCGCCAGCGCATGCTGGGCACGCCCTGGCACGGCGGCCTGGAGCCAGGTCGCCTTCGCCAACTCGCCGGCGTGAAGGAGACCGAATGTCACTCGCGGTTGTGTCATCTTCGTACCCGCTTTTGAACATCTTCTGGACGATTCTCGAGGTCTTCCTCTTGGTGGTCTGGTTCTGGATCGTGATCACCGTGTTCATCGACATCTTCCGGAGCCCTGATCTGTCCGGCGGGGCCAAGGCCCTCTGGTTCCTGTTCGTGCTGCTCATCCCGCTGATCGGCGTGGTGGCCTACCTGGTTGCCCGCGGCGGCACGATGCACGATCGATCGGTGTGGTGAGCCAGTAGCAGGCGCTCCCGAAGCCTCGCCAGCGATGTCGCAGCTACCTGACCTGGACGGGCTCTGACCCTTCAAGGGCCAGAGCCCACCCGGCGGTCAGTAGGCGACCGGCGGGCGGCTCATCTCAGTCCACGGCCGCGCCGACTGCTGCGCGACATCGATGAGCCTTTCCAGTCGCGGCAGCGCCACCTCGGTGAGGAACTCCTGGCGCTCCTGGCCAGCGAGGCTCACCACTTCGCGCCACACTGAGCGGCCGGCAATGAACCCGGAGGCTCCGCCCTCGTCGGCTGCGATCCGGATGATGTCGGTGAATTGGTCGAAGGGCACGCCGGCGGACAGGACGGCCCAGGGCCGGTCGACGATCGCGGAAAGCCGCCGGCAGCCTTCCGGCGAACCGGGGTATTCGAGCTTCAGCAGGTCGATGTCCAGGTCGTTGAGAGCCCGGGCCGACTCGATGATCGAGTCTTCGCGGGCCTGGCCGCTCAGGTCCTCCCCAGGCCGCTCGTACACGAGGTTCTCGATGACCACGGGAACGCCCTTGGCGCGGCAGTCGTGAATTATCTCGGCACAGACGGCAAGCGTTTCGGCGACCAGGTCCGGCTCACCCGGAGCTGGGGCCGGGCGGTCGGCCCGGAGCTGGACGAAAAACTTGAGGGCGTCGCCGCCCTGATCCAGGACCCACTGGGCGTCCAGGGCAGGGTCGCGGTGGGTGCGCGGCTCGGCTTGGTAGCTGCGCCTCTCGGACGGTTCGGCGGCGATGAGCAGCCCGCAGTTCGGGGCGAGCGCCTCCGCCTCCGTAATGGCCGGGACGCCGTAGGTCGGATCGGACAGCAGGCCAGAGGCGGCTGGTGTCAGGACGCGGGCCACGTCGGCCTTCGCGATGCGCAGATCGTCGTCGCTCGCGTCCAGGCCAACGGCCGTGAACATACGGCGCAGGGTGTTGCGCTGATCCATGGCGATGATCGAGAACAGATGGCTGTCGGTGGCGATGTCGTCGAGCGTTCCCGTTCGCGCTTTCGTTGCGTGTGTCATTTCATTCCTTCAGGGAGGCGGTTTCACAGTGGACTGGATCGACAGTCGACTGCCTGATGAAGTCGGCGAGCGCCAGGCCCTCGCCATCAAGGGCGAACGCGGCCAGCAGGGCCGCCCCGGTCACGCCGGGCTGCACAGCAGATGAGAAGCTCACCGCGTCGATAACGGCCGTCTTCGCGGCGCGCACGCTGGCCATCTGCGTCCATCCCCCGGCGGCCACGGCCCGCCGGTGCGGGCCGACGACCTGCTCGATATCAGTGAGCAAGAGCCGGGTCTGGGCGGCTGTGTAACGCACGGCGGCCGTCCAGACCGATGCGGGAGATGCGCCGTCCCGGATGCGTATAACGACGTCATCCTGGGTTCGGCCATCCCCGGTAACCGACAGGCCAGCGGGTAGCTCCCGGACGCTGAGGCTGGCGTGATCAAGCGCAGCCCGGGCGGCCCCGGTCTCTGCGCCCAGCGACGCCAGCACGCGGCGCAGCAGCAGCCCGCCGCTGGCCCCGGCCAGGAGCAGGCTCGTGTCAGGCAGCACGTGCCGCCCGATCGACCAGCCGGCGCTGACGACTTGCTGGCGCTGGGTCTGCGCCAGCGTTCCCGGGATGGAGCGGGCCAGCACGTCCGCCGTGCCGCTGGAGTTGAACAGCTCATCCGGCTCGACGGCGCCGACGCCGATGGCCGCCACCGGATGGTCATGCCCGGCTACCGTCATGACGGCTCCGGCGGCGCAGGAGGGGACGCCCCCGTGCCGCAGGTACCCGGCGCACCGGCCGGCCAGCCGTTCCTCGGGAAGAATCCGGGCGGACAGCCCGGCTACCGCCAGGGCATCGGGCCAGACGTCGCCGGTGCCCTGATCGATGAGCCCGGTCCGGGAGGCCAGCGACGGCTCCCGAACTCGATCGCCACCAAGGCTAAAGACGATCCATTCGGGCACGCTCAGCCAGGTGGAGGCCGGGCCGACCACATATCCGCTGGCGCGCAGCCACAGCAGTTTGGCGATGCTGGCCTGGCTCGACCACGGAAGCCCAGTCGTGCGCTCGAACCGGGCGGCAAATCCAGGGATGTCCCGGGCCACCTGCTCGATCTCGTGCTCGCCGCGGTGATCGAACCAGGCCATCACCGGGGCGGCCGCCCGCCCCGCCCCATCGAGTAGCACGCCGCTCTCGGCCAGACCGCTCACGCCGATGCTGCGCACGCGGACCGGTCCCCACGCTGATTCAGCGGCCCGGACCGCGCGCCCGATCAGGTCGATGGCCAGGTTGACGAGACTGTGCGGATCGATCTCGGTCTGCCCCCAGCTACCGCTATGCCAGGGGGTGGGCTGCTCCACATACAGGGTGCCGCGCTGCGACGCCGACCGGACGACGGCCTTGGATGAGGTGGTACCGATGTCGATACCGATGACAGCATCGGTGGTGAACGTCATCGCTGGAGCTCCCCGGAGCCTCGTTCGATGATCCTGGCCGGTACCTGGATGTGCTCGACGGGAAGCTCAGGCTGGGCCAGCCGCGCCAGGAGCCGGGCCGCGGCCACGCGCCCGATCTCATGACCGGGATGGTCCACGACCGTGACCGCCGGCCGGAGGCTGTCCGCCATGGGGAAGTCGCCGAACGCGACGAGCGCGATGTCCGTGCGCTGGGCGGAGTGCAGGGCGGGCACCACGCCGAGCGACGCCCGCGTGGTGGCGCTCAGGATGGCGGTGGGCGGGCGGGAGTCGCTGAGCAGGGCGGACACCGCATGCGCGGCGGCATGGCTGGTCCCGGAATCGTGGTTGACCAGGTGCTCGTCCGCCGCTATCCGGTGATGAGCCAGCGCATCGCGGTAGCCGCGCAGGCGGGCGGCGGATGTCGGGATGGCAGGCGTGTCACCCACGTAGGCGATGCGCTGGTGGCCGTAGGCGATGAGATGAGCCACGGCGTCGAACGCGGCGCGGTGGTCATCTATCCCGACGAGGTCCGCGGACAGGCCAGGCGCCGGGCGGTCGACGAGCACGATGGGCACGCGCCGCGTGTCGAGCCAGGTATGGGTGTCGCCGGTCGGGCTGAGCAGCAGCCCGGCGGCCCGCCGCTGCAGCATGCGCCCGATGACATCTTGTTCCCGGCCGGAGTCACGCCCGGTACTCGCGACGAGCACCGACCGGGCATGACGCGACATCTCCAGTTCGACCGCGTCGATGACCTGGGCGAAAAACGGATCGGAGATGGACTCCACGACGAACCCGATCGCGGTGTCTGTCCCCGCTCGCAGTGACCGCGCCATCTCGTCCGGCTGGAAGCGCAGGTCGAGCATGGCTTTCTGGACGCGCTGCCGGGTGACCGGCGCGACCCGCGGATCGTCGTTCAGGACCCGCGACGCGGTGCGCAGGCTCACCCCGGCCGCGTTCGCGACATCGAGCAGCCTGCTCGCCCCGCTCACGCGGCGGATCCCCGGTCATGCGGCCAGGCTCTAAGCGTTCCTCGCGGCTGACGGGTCGTTACTCCGATTTGTGCCATCGATGGCATAGCTCCACTGTCCCTTACTTTGCCATCGATGGCAAGGCCTATCTTGAGAGGTGGCCGAGGATGGTTCGGACCAGCGAGGCGGTGGGCTCGGACGCGTCCAGGGCCAGGTGCGGCACCACAGGCGGCTCGAGATCCAGGCCAGTCAGGAACGACGCCGGGTCACGGATCTTGTTCTCGTCGCGGGCCAGGGCGCGCCGGGTCAGGCGGCGGATCAGCTCCTGGGGCGGCAGGTGCAGCCAGACCATCGTGGGGTCAGCCGCGATCCGGCGCGCGGTGGCGGCCCAGGCAGCAGGCTGCGCTCGCTCGGCGCTGAAGGGCGCGACAAGAACGACGGGACGGCCCGCCCTGAGATTTGCGTCCGCCAGGCTGAGCAGCGTGGTGTAGCGCGCGTCCCGCGTCAGCCCCGCGAGGACCGGATCATCCAGGTCATGGACGCCGATCAGCTCAGACACCACCCGGGTCAGCGGGCCAGTCGCCACGTCAAGATCCAGGAGAGCGGCGCCGAGATGGGGCGCCAGGGCCGCGGCCAGCGTGCTCTTTCCCGTCGCCGGGGGCCCGCCGATCAGTACGGCGGCGAGTCTGTCCATGATCTACGCGGATCCTGGATCAGGATCCGCAGCGCCGGATCTCCGTCTGGCCAGCGCGGTAGCCGCGGTCGGGCTCAACGGGAGGGACGGGAGGAGCACAGCCTGATAAGCATGGTAAAGATCCGGCTTGCCCGACCACGTAGACGCGGCCGGCGTCATATCCGGGGTTAGCTCGGGCCACCAGCTGCCGCCTTCCCGGTCAAGGAAATAGCGGTCAATCTCGCCCCACCACCGTGCCGCGGCCGTGGCGAAACGTTCGTCCCCGGTGCGCCGGTGCAGAGCGTCAGCGGTAAGCACGGCCTCGCATGCCACCCAGTGCAGTCGTGCCGTAACCACCGGCTGGCCGCCGGTGTCGACGGTGTAGATGAATCCTGGGTGACCATCCCGGGACCGCGCGTCCCGGACGGCGGTATCGAACAGCGCAGTAGCCGCCTCGAGCAGCCAGCCCGGCGGGGCCGAGTGCGCGGCCTCCAGGCTCAGCAGCAGCCGGGCCCATTCAAAGGAGTGGCCCGGGGTGGTGCCATACGGCCGGAACTGGTCGGCAGGGCGATGGAGGTTGTACTCCGGGCGGGGCTGCCAGTTCCCGTCGTAGTGCTCGGGCACCCGCCAGGCATGGGCACGAGCATGAATATTGATCAGCTGGGTGGCGATAGACATGGCCCTGGCCCGCCATACCGGGTTGCCGGTGACATCTCCCGCGGCGAGGTAAGCCTCCACCGAGTGCATATTGCTGTTGGCGCCGCGGTAAGGCTCCAGCTCGGTGAATTCAGCGTTCCAGGACTCCAGCGCGCAGCCTTCATGGTCGGACCAGAAGTGCTTCTCAATGGTGTCGGTGGCCGCCGCCAGGGCGGGCTCAGCCCCGGGAATTCCCGCGGCCGCCGCGCTAGAGGCGGCTAGCAGGGTATGCGCATGGGCGTAGTTCGCCTTGGCGGAGTCGACGACCTTTCCCGACAGGTCAACGCTGGAAAACCAGCCGCCGTTCTCGCCGTCGGCATAGCGGCTGGCGAGGGCCTGGAGCCCGGATGCGGCCAGGGACTGCGAGTCGCCGGTTTCCTGGAGTGACGCAAGTGCGAATACGTAGGTCATGCGTGAGTTGACGTACAGCGGGCAAGGCTGGGTCGTGTCGATTTCGCCGTTGACACCAAGCCACCCGAAACCGCCGCCGGCCAATGCGGCCGCCCGCCCGAATGAGATCAGCCGGCCAGCTTCGGCGCGACGCCATTCCGCTGTTCCTGGGTCGCTCATAGCCTTCCTTCATGGCCGGGGTCACGCGGGACGGGGCGGCAGCTCGCCGGAGCCTCTCGGGATCAGGTGAACCGGGAGAACGGTTCTGCGGTGCAGCCGTGCGTGCGGATTCTCGCTGCGCTGGAGAAGTCTTTCCACGGCGATACGCCCGAGTCCGGCCGGGTCCTGATCCACGACCGTGACGGCGGGACTGAGGGCTGCGGCCATGGGAAAATCACCGAATCCGACCAAGGCGATATCGGTACGTCCCGCTCCCTGCAAGGCCAGGACGAGCGCCATCGTGCAGGGAATGTTCGAGGAGAAAACGGCCGTGGGAGCATCCGGCGACTCCAGCCGCTTGACCAGCTCGGCGGCGGCTTCGTCGGCCGACTCGGACGGAATGCAGATGAGATCGGGACTGTCGTGCAGCCCGTTCTCGGCCACGGCCGACCGGTAGCCCTTCAGCCGGCGGCCGGTGGTCGTCACGGGGGTGGAGACACCGAGGAAGGCCACGCGCCGGTGACCGTGGCTCGCCAGATGCGTGACCGCCTGGCGGGCACCGCCCAGGTCGTCCTCAATCACGTAAACGCCGCGGACCCCTTTCGGGGCCCGGTCAACGAACACCATCGGCGTCCGCTCCTGCCAGGACTCCAGGTAGGACTGGTCCGGGCTCACGCAGGCCACGATCAGCCCGCTGATCTGACGTCTCAGCAGTGCCTCCAGAGCAGGGCGCTCTCGTTCGGCGCCCCCGGCCAGGCTCGTCACCACGACCGCCTTGCCCCGCCCCACCAGTTCGACCTCGATGCTGCCCGTCATTTCCGCGAAGAACGGATCGGCGATGTCCGGGACAGCCAAGCCCACCGCCGCGTCTGCGCCCGCGCGGAAACTCCGGGCCAGCAGGTTCGGGACATAGTCCAGTTTCTGCATCGCCCAGCGAACGCGCTCGCGGGTCTCTTCGGTGACGTGCGGATCATCGTTAAAGACCCGTGACACGGTCTTCGCGCTGACTCCGGCAACACGAGCGACATCACGCATGGTGGTCATCGAGGATCGCCTCCAGGCTGGGCGCCTGCTGGGCTAGTTCTGGCACATTCGAGCGGCGCAGCTCCGGCGGCGAGGGTCCCCCGGTGGAGCACCGGGGGACCATTCGCTACGCAGTATACCGGGGTCTGATCAGCAGCTTGTCTTGTAGATTGCTGCCTGGCTGGCCGCCGAGTTCAGGTTGGCCTTGGTGATGATGGTGAACTTGGTGCCAATCTTCGGGGTGGTGGGCTTGCCGGAGAGAGCCGCGACCGCCTGTTCGACCGCGTCGGTCCCGATTACGTAGGGCGACTGGGCAATGAGCGCCTGGACGGTGCCCTGCTGCAGGGCGGTGATCTCATCGGGTTCCGCGTCAAATCCGATGACCTTTACCTTGCCGGACTTGCCGGCCTGGCGGATACCGGTGGCCGCCCCTTCGGCGGAGAACAGGTTGGTGGCGAAGATGCCGGTGATGTGCGGGTACTTCTGCAGCGCGGCCAGCGTTACCTGGGCGGCAACCGAGGCACTGTCCTGGTCGTACTGCACGCCGACGTAGGAGTACTTCGAGTCGGCCTTAGCCGCGTTCGCGAAGCCCGTGGTGCGCTGGTCGGTGGTGCTGATGCCGGGCTGGGTGTTGACGACGAGCACCTGCCCGCCGCCGGGCACGACCTGCTTGAGGGCGGCGAAGGCATCGGCCCCCCCGGCCAGGTTGTCCGACGAGATCTGCGAGACCGCCCCCGCCGGGTTGTTCAGCGTGGTGTCGACGAGGACGACCTTGATACCCGCCTTCATGGCCTGGTCGACCGGGGTCTCGCTGGCCGTGACATCGTCGGGAGCGATCAGCAGCGCGTCAGGCTTGGCCGCGGTGACCGATTCGATGATCGGGTTCTGCAGCGTGGGATCGAACTTCGAGGGCCCCTGGACGTTGACGGTGACGTTGCCGAGCTTCTTGGCCTCCGCCTGCATGCCGCAGGCCATCGTGACGTAGAACCCGTCACCGGCCACGCCCTGGATGAACGTCATCTTGTAGGACTTGCCGCTGCTCGAGCCGGACGAGGACCCGCTCGACGCGGACCCGCCGGACGCGGACCCGCCTGAGGTGCCCGATGACGAGCACGCGCTGAGGGCCAGCAGCACCGCTGCCGCACCCGCGGTTGGTACCGCCCAAGACCGTTTCATACCTGCTCCTTCTCGCGAAATTGGGTCGCCCCAGGTCCCGGATGACACCGAGTGCGAGCCGTAACGAGCGGGCGGCGCCCGGGCCTGCTGACGTTCTGCTGACCAGGATGTTCAGCTGTTGGCAATCTTCCGGAAACATGGCAGCTTGATCGTGCAGTAGTCATGTCACCGATGTCAAGACCATGGTCCAGTGTTCTTATCCCAGGCCCACACAGTGTTTCCAGACAGCAAATGTCGTTTCGGACACAGGTCTTGACATCGGTGACATGGAGAGGCACGCTCTTGCTGAACATTGCCGCATGGTTACAGAAGCGTTGCGTGCCGGAGACCCGGCCGATGGATTCGCCGGTGCAGGCCGAACTGCGATCGGGAAGGAGTGAGCCGATGAGCCTTGCGCTGGAAGCACGGGGCATCACCAAGCTGTACGGACACGTCAGCGCACTGTCAGGTGCCAACTTCGAGGTGAAGACAGGCGAGGTCGTCGCGCTCATCGGGGATAACGGTGCTGGAAAGAGCACGCTGGTCAAGATCCTCTCCGGCACGGAGACGCCGACATCGGGTGAGATCTTGATCGACGGCAACCCGGTGACCATCTCGGGGCCACTCTCGGCTCGCCGTTACGGGATCGAGACCGTGTACCAGGACCTGGCGCTGGCGCCCCATCTCAATCCGGTGCAGAACATGTACCTGGGCCGTGAGCTCATGCGCCCGGGGATCATGGGTCGGCTGGGCTTCATGAATAACACGGAGATGCGTGTAGGCAGCAAGAAGGCGTTCGACGAACTCGGAGCGACGGTCCGGAACTACGCCGGCAGCATCGGCGCCATGTCGGGCGGCCAGAAGCAGGCCGTCGCGGTGGCCCGCGCGGCCGCCTGGGCCAACCGGGTCATCTTGCTCGATGAGCCCACTGCCGCCCTCGGGGTGGTGCAGACCAAGGGCGTCCTGGACCTGATCCGCCGGGTGCGCGACCGCGGCCTCGGCGTGGTGTTCATCAGCCACTCGATGCCGCACGTCATGCAGGTTGCCGACGAGGTGCAGGTCATGCGGCTGGGCAGGCGGGTGGCCACGTACAAAGCTAAGGAGACGACGATGGAGGAGCTGGTCGGCGCGATGACGGGCGCCGTGACGCAGGAGAACCAGTCGTGACCGGGCAGACGACCGCGCCTCCTCCTGCGCCCGCTGAAGCCGCGCCGAGCGAAGAGCAGCCGACCAGCCGCCTTGCCCGCCTTAGCCGGCTGCAGGCGCTGCAGATCATCATTGTGCTCGCCGTGATCGTCGTGATCTTCGCGGCCCTCAAGCCCGGCAGTTTCCTGACGGTCTTTAACATCCGCGGGATCGTGCAGGACACCTCCATCCTGGCGGTTCTCGGTGTGGGGATGACCCTGGTCATCGTCACCGGCGGCATTGACCTCTCGGTGGGCAGCGTCCTGGTCTTCAGCGGCGTCATCGCCGATAAGGCGATGGCGGCGATGGGCGGCCAGGGCTGGGGCGC
>Ga0208219_1000260_pt1 | contig 19926 bp, 15 predicted proteins | sample NGESurshal072012_7_FD_184469 | JGI IMG/M metagenome (GOLD analysis project Ga0208219, IMG submission 184469) | Arctic peat soil microbial communities from Barrow, Alaska - NGEE Surface sample 53-2 shallow-072012 (SPAdes) | ecosystem: Environmental > Terrestrial > Soil > Wetlands > Peat ... | reverse complement strand
GGTTCGATTCCCGCTTCCGCCTCTGCGGGCGATTAGCTCAGCGGGAGAGCACTTCCCTGACACGGAAGGGGTCACTGGTTCAATCCCAGTATCGCCCACCCATAACCGCAGGTCAGAAGCCAGGTCCGGATCCGGGACCTGGCTTCTCGATCGTTTTGTCATCGATTTGTCATCAGGACCGTGCGGGGTCAGGTGACACAAATCAGTCCTTCACGACACCCTGAGGTGTCGTGTCCGGACGCGGATAAGTGCCTAACGGGGTAGCGGTCGCTGGCGGCGCGGGCCGGATCTGGGACTAGCCGGATGGCGCGGATCCGGCCTGGTTCCGGGGCCCTCCGCGGCCGGCCGGCGCAGCGTCAGCCCGGCCGGGAAGTCCTGCCTCACCGCATCGGCCACTCGTCGGCTGCCGCCGCCTGGGCGGCGTGATGCTGGGCCGTCCGCAAGTCGGCCACGGCGGCGGTCAGCATGGCCAGACTGACCACCAGATGCTCCGCGCGGCCACCCAGCCCATGCTCGGGGCTCATCACGGCCAGGCGCCGGGCGGCCAGGCGCAGCTCCTCGCCGGGGCGCGTGCATCCCGGAATCCGGCCATGCGGCGCGCGGGCGGCGCGGTCGTAGGCCTCCGCTGCGCGGCGCAGCTCCGGGTTCCGGAGCGTCCGGGCCGCGACCCGCAGGACGTCCGCGGCCGCCCACGCGGCATCCGCGCCTCGCATGGGATCAGTGAAGGAGCAGTAACGGATGTGCTCCGTAGCCGCCCTAGCCGACCGCGCGGCATGCTCGTAGGCAGCGTTCCGCTCCGCGGCAGTGATCCGGCCCGCCTGCGATCGCGGCGGCGGAGCGCTCCGTCGACTCCAGCGCTGGCGCAGCTTCGGCAGCGTCAGGTCAGCGGCGAGCTTCCCGCCGCCGAACCAGACCACTCCGCCGTCCTGATTCCTATGGCGTGCCAGGCCAACCGCGTAGCCCGTCACCTCGCCGGGATTCCTTGTGCTGACCCGTTGCCGCACGAGCACGCCTGAGTCGCGGAGCCGGGCGAAGAACTCGCGTTCCGTGTTCGCCCCTGCGGCCGCCGCGCAGACCTCGCGGCGGAGCGTGACGCGCGGCGGCTCCTGCCAGCCGCGCCGGGCCGCCTCCTCCGCCTCGGTGCGAGTCGGCCGCCTGGCCGCCGTCCGATCCGCCGGTGCAGTGGCCTGCAGCCCGAGCCGCCGCTCCGCCGCCTGGCAGGCTTCGCGGAGCCGGTAGAAGTCGTTCCAGACACTGGGCTTCGTGCCGTCCTGCCTAGCCAGCGTGGCCACGATGTGAACATGATCCGCCGCATGCCGGACCGCCACCCAGCGCACGCCAAGATCGTCGTCTTTCGGCGCGAGTCCGGTCCGGTCCATGATCTCCGCCCCGACTTGAACGGGCCCGGGCCGCGGACACGGCCCGCCCGGGAGATCTCGACCGCGGATACCCGGCCAGGTCGCGGGCCTGGCCGGGTATCCGCGTCCGTGGCGGCTGCTCAGCTGGCGGGTATCGCGCCTGCGTGCTGCAGGGTCTGGTAGACCGATCCGGCCAGGTCGCTGAGGTCGTCGTTGCTGGTTGAGCTGTTGGCGGCGACGGCGATGATGATGCCGGAGCGGGGGAAGTAGTAGTGGATGACCCGGGCGCCGAAGGCCTGGCCTTCGTATGCCCAGAAGATGCCGGTCTGGGGGTTGAATACCTGCTGGACGCCGAGGCCGTAGCCGGCCGGGTCGGCGGGGGTGGTGCGGCGGATCGGCTTGCCGGTTGCTTCGGACACCAGGGACTCGAGCTGGTGCTGCTGGCGGGGCGGCAGGAGCTGACCCTGGTAGAGGGCGCGGTCCCAGGTGGTCATGTCGGCCAGTGAGCTGACGATGCCGCCGGCGGCCTGGGCCCAGGTCAGGGCGAGGGGTGGCACGGCCTCGCCGATGAGTGACGGCGGGCCGCCGGCGATGTCGAAGTACCCGGTCGGCATCCGGCCGGCGTCGGATGGGGGGCAGGTGTAGGGCGCCAGGCAGGTGGTGCGCAGCCGCAGCGGGTTGATGATCCGGCGGGTGAGCTGGCCGGCGTAGGAGTGGTGGGTGACCTTCTCGATGATCATCTGGCCGAGGAGGTAGTCGGTATTGGTGTAGTGGTATCCGGCTGGGCCGAGGGGCAGGCCGGTGACGTAGGAGACCAGCCGGGCGGCGGTGAAGCGGGTGTGCTGGTCTGCGGCGAACGCGGCGGCGAAGGCTGGCTGGTAGAGGTAGTCGGGGATGCGGCTGGTCATGTCGAGCAGCTGGCGGATGGTGATGTGGCGCCAGGCCGGGTACTGGGGAAGCCACCGGCCGATCTGGTCGCTGATGGAGAGCTCGCCCTCGGCTTCGAGCTGGAGAAGGATCACCGAGGTGAAGGCCTTGGTGTTGCTGCCGATCTCCCACAGTGCCTGCGGAGATACCGGCGGGCCGCCGTGGTAGCGGGTGGTTCCGGTGGCCAGGCTGATGGCCGTCCGGGAGCCGGGGAAGGTGACCCGCAGCGACACCGCAGAGATATGCTCGGCGGTCCGCCGAGCGGTCAGGTAGCGGCTGAGGTCACCGCGCAGCGCCGCCCGCAGCGCGGCACTGCTCTGGCGGGCCGGGCTGCCTGAGGCGCTGGCAGCGCTGGCGGCGCCGGCCGAGGCCATCGCGGCCGCGGTGAGCAGGGCGCAGGTCGCCGCGGCGGCGGTCAGCATGGTCCGGATTCGTTTCATGTGCGGGGTGGCGGTTGTCATGTCAGCTCCCTGAGCCGGTTCGGATGGGTGTGGCGGCGTTATTCGGCACCGTCGCCGCTGGTGTTCGCGTGGTGTCGGCCGTCCCGGCGGCCCGGCGGCCGGCGGCCTGCCAGATCCACGCTGCGAGCAGCACCATCGCGGCGGCGAACGGCAGCATGAACAGCACGACCTTGGGCCCGATGGCGCCCATTGCCCCGGCGAGTTCCAGGCCCGCGGTGAACAGCACGGCCAGCCAGCGCGGCACGGCGCGGCTGCGCCACAGCGCGAACCCCATCACCACCGGCGCGGTGTACCCGGCGGCGAAATAGGCGTACTGGGCGACCTGAGCCGGCCCGGATCCGAAGCTGGTCACCAGGAACCGGGCGGCCGCTATCTGGGTCATGTGCGCCGATGCCGCGGCCGCGAGGTTGACGCCGACGAGGACGTTGAGCAGGGCCCCGGCGAAGGCTCCCACGGCTCCCAGCAGCGCCCCGACGGTGGCGGTCACCCAGCCGCGGCCGGTGACCAGCGTGGCGATCGCCGCGTATGACACCGCCAGGCCGCCCAGCGCCAGGAGCGACAGTGAGCCCGACAGGTACAGCTGCGATGAGTGGCTGGCAGCGATGGGCAGCAGCCGGAACGCGACGGCCATGCTCGTGACCACCTGATCGGTGCCCCGGGGGTCCAGCGCCTCGCAGCTGACATAAAGCACAGCAGTGATCGGCAGGAAAACAGCCAGTACCCGCTGGCGCACCTGGGCAGCATTACTCACTGAACTCCCCGATTGGCTGAAACGGCCGGGGCGCTCAGTCGGCCGGGAATGCCCGTCGGGAGCCGGTGCTACGTGCGCAAGGGATTTCATCTCGTGCATATCTGCCTCCTGGTCTTATTGGCAGCGGTCCCGGTTGCCGCATGTTGTGGTGCCGACACCGGTGCGTGCCGGCTCTTTGACGGAAGCCTGCGCCCAGGGCCTGAGACGGGACTGTGCTGGCGCTGAGGTGCGTACGGCCAGGGCCGCCCGCGAAGCTGCCAGGGCGCTGGCGGGCAGCGAGCCCGTACTGTGGGGTCATGGAGGTGCGGCTTTTCGGCCAGCTCGAAGCGGTGGCCGAGGGCGTGCCGGTGCCGGTGCGCGGCGCCAGGCACCGGGCGCTGTTGGCCCTGCTGGCGCTGCACCGCGGCGAGCCGGTCAGCGCCGACTGGCTGATCGAGGCGCTGTGGAGTGATGGGCAGGCGGCGAACCCGGCCAACGCCTTGCAGGCCCAGATCGGCCAGCTGCGCCGCACCTTCGGGGCGGCGGCGATCGTCACCAGCGAAGCCGGATACGCCCTCGCCGTCGGTCCCGATGATGTCGACGTCGTCCGCTTCGAGCAGCTGGTAGCCGAGGGGCGGCGGCTGGGCGAAGAAGGCGAGGCGGCGCTGGCGTCAGCCGTGCTGGGCGAGGCGCTCGGGCTGCGGCGGGGCGAGCCGCTGGCTGAGTTCGCCTATGCCGGCTTTGCTGCGGCCGAGCGGGCACATGTGGACGAGCTGACCGTGGCGGCGATCGAGGCCCGTGCCGCAGCGGACCTGGTGCTGGGCCGCCACGAGCAGCTCGTCGGCGAGCTGCAGGCGCTGTGCCGCCAGCACCCGCTGCGCGAGCGCCTGTGGGAATTGCTGATCCTCGCCTTGTACCGGGCCGGGCGGCAGGCCGAAGCCCTGCGCGCCTACACCGAGGTCCGTGAGCGCCTGGCCGGCGAGCTGGGCATCGACCCCGGCCCGGCCTTGCGGGAACTCCAGGGCCGCATCCTGGCCCAGGACCCGTCGCTCGCCCTGGCCAGCCCGGCTCCGGCCCCAGCGGCCACAGCGCCGGCGGCGGCCGCCAACGGTCCGGTCCAGCTGAGCGGCCTCGTGGCGCATGCCCCTCTGCTCGAGACGAAGTTCTGCCTCCCGAGGTCCCGGCGCGGCCTGGTGCCGCGTCCGCGGCTGAGCGAGCGGCTCGACGAGGGGGCCGCGTCGATGCTGACGCTCGTCTCTGCACCCGCTGGCTTCGGCAAGACGACGCTGCTCGCCGAGTGGCTGACGGCGGGATCGGCCGCGCCGGCCGATGAGCGGCTGGTCGCGTGGCTCTCGCTCGATCGGGGCGACAACGATCCCGTGTCCTTCTGGACCTATGTGATCGCCGCGCTGCGGACGGTGGCATCCGGGGTAGGCGAGAGCGCGCTGGAGCTCCTGCAGGCACCCCAGCCGCGACCGATCGAAACGGTGCTGACCGTTCTGCTCAACGATCTGGGCGCGCTCGCGGCCGATATCGTGCTGGTGCTCGACGACTACCACGTCATCGACGCGCGCGATATGCAGGACGGGATGGCGTTCCTGCTCGACCATCTGCCTCCCGGGCTGCATGTGATGATCGCCAGCCGGGCCGATCCCGCGTTGCCGCTGGCACGATGGCGAGCGTGCGGCGAGCTGGTCGAGATCCGCGCGGCCGAGCTGCGCTTCACCCCCGGTGAGGCGGCGGCGTACTTCAACGGGATGATGGGCCTGCAGCTGACGGCGCGGGACGTGGCCGCGCTGGAGGGACGCACCGAGGGCTGGATCGCCGCGCTTCAGCTGGCGGCCTTGTCGATGCAGGGGCGAGACGACGTCGCCGGCTTCATTGCCGGCTTCGCGGGGGATGATCGTTACGTCGTCGACTACCTGGCCGAGGAGGTGCTGCAGCGTCTGCCCGATCGTGTCCAGGCCTTCCTGCTGCAGACCTCTATCCTGGACCGGCTGAGCGGTCCGCTGTGCGATGCGGTCACCGGGCAGGGCGGCGGCAAGGCCACGCTGGAGGAGCTGGACCGGGGGAACCTCTTCCTGGTCCCGCTGGATGACCGCCGCCGGTGGTATCGCTACCACCATCTGTTTGCTGACGTGCTGCAGGCGCGGCTGCTCGACGAGCATCCCGGCCAGGTGCCGGAGCTGCACCGGCGGGCGAGCGCGTGGTACGAGCAGAACGGCGAGCGGTCCCTGGCCATCGGCCACGCGCTGGCCGCCGGGGATTTCGGGCGGGCAGCGGACCTCGTCGAGCTGGCGATCCCAGCCCTGCGCCCGACCAGGCAGGAGGCCATGGTGCGTCGCTGGCTCGAGGAACTCCCCGACGACGTGGTCCGGGTCAGGCCGGTGCTCAGCGTCACCTTTGCCGGGGCATTGCTGATTACCGGCGAGATCGAAGGGGGTCGAGGAGCGGCTGCAAGACGCCGAGCGATGGCTGGACCCACCAACAGCTCTCCACCAGGGACCGCGAGCCCGGCCGGCCGAGATGGTCGTCGCCGACGAGGAGGAATACCGCCGCCTCCCGGCGGCGATCGCGGTGTACCGTGCCGCGCTGGCCCTGGCCCGGGGCGAGCCAGCCGGCACTGTCCGGCACGCCCGGCGGGCGCTGGATCTTTCGCTTGAAGAGGACCACCTCAACCGTGCCTCGGCAGCGGGATTCCTGGGGCTCGCGTCCTGGGGGAGCGGGGACTTGGAGGCCGGGCACCGGGCCTATTCCGCGTGCGTGGACGGTCTGCGGCGGGCCGGGTTCATCGCTGACATCCTGGGCTGCTCGATCGCGCTTGCTGATATCCGGATCACGCAAGGTCGTCTCGGCGAGGCGATGCGCACCTACGATCAGGCACTGCAGCTGGTCCCTGAGCACGCCGGGCCGGTCCTTCGGGGAACAGCAGATATGCATGTGGGGATCAGCGAGATCTACTGCGAGCGCAACGACCTGCACGCCGCCGCCCAGCATCTGCTGACGAGCCAGGAGCTGGGCGAGCACACCGGATTGTCGCAGCACCGGTATCGCCAGCGAGTCGCGATGGCCTGGGTGGCGCAGGCTGAGGGAAACCTGGCCGGCGCACTCGAATTGCTCAACGACGCGGAGCGCCTGTATGTGAGTGACTTCTTCCCCAACGTGCGGCCGGTCCCGGCGTTAAGGGCACGGGTCTGGATCAGGCAGGGCAGGATCGGTGAAGCCCTCGGCTGGGCGCGTGAGCAGGGCCTGTCCACTGATGACGACCTCTGTTACCTGCACGAGTTCGAGCACATCACCCTGGCCAGGTTGCTCTTGACGCGGCATGACGGCCAGAGCGCAGAACGCTCCGTTCACGACGCGAGCCGGCTGCTGGAGCGCCTCCTGCTGGCGGCGGAGCTGGGAGGGAGGACGGGACGCGTCATCGAGATGCTCGTGCTGCGGGCCCTTGCGCACCAGACGCTGGGAACCCCCTCCGCTGCGCTCGCCACCCTGGAGCGGGCAGTGATACTGGCCGAGCCCGAAGGCTACGTTCGAGTCTTCGCGGATGAGGGCCCGCCGATGGTGTCACTGCTCAGAGCGGCCGCGAAACAGGGAATCAGGCCGGACTATGTCCGCGGACTCCTGGCCGCCGTGAGCACGACCGAGCATGGCAGCCCCAGGGAACAGGCCCTGATCGAGCCATTGAGCGAACGCGAGCTCGACGTCCTCCGGCTGCTCGCGACCGACCTGGACGGCCCGGCCATCGCCCGCGAGCTCATGGTGTCCCTGAACACCCTGCGGACTCACACCAAGAACATCTACGCCAAGCTCGCGGTGACCAGCCGCCGGGCAGCGGTCCACCGGGCCGCGGACCTCGACCTGGAGCCGAAAGCCCGCAGCCGCCAGCCCTGACTCGTCCAGCACCGACCCTAGGCGCAGGGCGTCCGCTGGTCACCCCGAAGCAGGTGGCACAGCCCCCGGTGAGCCGGATGTCCCCGCAGCCGTGAGAGGGGTGCCGAGGCCTGGCGCGCGCCGCCCTCCGGCGACCGTGCGGACTGAATCACCACGTCAATCACCACATGTGGTGATGCCTGCTCACCACATCCGCTCATAGCTTCCGATCAGAACAGGGAATGTTCGCAACGCCGCGGACAACCATCCAGGCCAGCAGCAGCAAAGGAGCACCATGAGCGAGATATCGACCGGCCACCATCACAACTCGGGACGGTACGAGATCCGCCTCAAGGGGCACCTCGACACCAGGTGGGCCGCGTGGTTCGACGGGCTGACCCTCACCCACGGCAGCGACGGCACCACCACCATCCACGGCCCGGTAGCCGACCAGGCCGCGCTGCATGGCTTGCTCCAGAAAGCACGCGACCTGGGCCTGCCCCTGATCTCGGTCACCCAGGCCGAACCCGGCCATCCCCCGGCGCCCGCCACCGGGACCCGATAACTCAGCAATCACGAAAAGGAGACCGGCAATGGCGATCACCGCCCAAGCCCCAGCACCGAAAGCCTCGAAAGGAATCCCGATGACCTCACTGCGGAAGACCGCGCTCGTCGCGGGCATCTTCTACCTGATCACCTTCATCTCGATCCCCACGCTCGCCCTCTACGGCCCCGTGAGCAACCACCGGGACTGGATCCTCAGCTCCGGCTCCCACACGGCCGTGCTCGTGGGCGGCCTCCTCGAGGTGATCGTCGCCCTCGCCGGCATCGGCACCGCCGTCACGCTGTACCCGGTAGTCAAGCGGCAGAACGAAGGCCTCGCGCTCGGCTTCGTCACCTCCCGCCTCCTTGAAGGCGCCATGATCTTCGCCGGCGTCGTCAGCCTGCTCTCGCTAGTAACCCTGCGACAGCACCCGGGCGGCGCAGCCGGGGCAAACGCGGCCGCGCTCGTCACCACCGGCGCCTCCCACGTCGCGGTCTACAACTGGACGTTCCTGCTCGGGCAGAGCACCATGCCAGCCATCAACGCAATACTGCTGGGTACCCTGCTGTACCAGTCCCGGCTCGTGCCCCGCGTCCTTCCCGTGCTAGGACTCATCGGAGCCCCCCTGCTCCTCACCGCCGACATCGCCACGCTGTTCGGTGTCATCGGCCAGCACTCCTCCTGGGCCTTGCTCGCCGCCCTCCCGGTAGCTGCCTGGGAGTTCTCGCTGGGCGTCTGGCTGGTCGTCAAGGGCTTCAGGCCCTCCCCCATCACAACCGGAATGGCCACGGCCAGCACCCCGCCCGCCTACCAGGACGTCGCCGTCTGATCCTCGGCACGGACAACACGGCCGGGCCCTCCAGGACCCGGCCGTGTTGCCGCACGCCGGCGACCCTGAGTGCTCATCGGACACGCCGCACGGGCAGGATGGCGACGGCTCCGATGATGGCGCAGGCTCCAGCGACCGCATAAAGCACGCCGTAGCTGCCGCCGCCGATCACCAGGATGGCCGGCGCGATCGCCGGCGCGATCGAAAAGGGAAGAGCACCGGCGATATTGAACACACCCAGATCCTTGGCCGCGCTGTGCTTGTCGGGCAGCACGTCCACCACAAGCGCAAGGTCGACAGCTACGTATACACCGAAGCCGAGTCCGCTGATGGCCATGCCGACCAGGAAACCATTGAAGCTGCTGGCGATGGCGATCACAAACAACGCCAGGCCATAGACGGTCGACGCGGTGAGGACGAAGATCTTCCGCCGGCCCGTCCGGTCAGAGACCTTCCCGCCGATGAGGGAGGCGGCGACGACAACGCCGGACTGGACGAGCGTGCCCAGAAATATCTGCTGCGGCACGTCGGACACGGCGCTGCCGATCTTGTCCAGCAGGTAGTAGGCCTGGTAGGTGACCAGGAACGCGTAGGCCGTTACGAACATGAAGCGGCTGGCGAAAGCCCAGGCGAAGTCGGTGTTCTTCCGCGGATTGACGTAAAACGTGCGAGCGAATTCCCGCAGCGACCAGGCAGGCTTCTCCCCCTGGGCAAGCCGGCGATCTTTCAGGCTCACCGCGAAAAGGAGGATGAAAAACCCGCTGATTGCGCACGGGGCCAAGAACATGGCGAGCAGGTTGCCGGTGAAGAGTTTGACCAGGAACGTGCCGCACACCGACGCGACGGGCAGACAGACACCCAGGACACCGGAGACCAGGCCACGCTGAACGGACGGGACCTGGTCCGGCAGCACCGCCACCATGGCCGCGAGCAGCGCGTTGAAGAACAGCTGGGCGATACACCATCCGGTGAGGACGACCGGCACGCTCGGCGCCAACGCGACAATGAAGATGCCCAGGGAACCACCTACCAGGCCGATGACCATCCATGGCCGCCGCATGCCCAGCTGGGACGCGGTGCGGTCACTCATCTTGCCGAAGAACGGATTGCCGACCATCGCCACCAGGGCGCCGATCCCGGCGACAAGCGCCAGACTGTCCGGGGCCCGTGCGATCCCAACGAGCGAGTTGATCTTCAACGCCAGGGTGACCAGCAAGGGCGCGATGAACAGCAGGGAGGTGCTCATGTACGCCAACGCGTACAGCGAAATGAAACCCCACCCGACCCGGCGTGCCGCGGGCGGCTCGGGCTCCAGCGCAGCCTCGGCTACGGCTCGGTAATTCAATCCGCGGCGCGCAGTATCCGGCCGGGCCGTGGCCTTGCTGACCGTGCTACCCGCGAAGACATCATGATCCGTAAGGACATGGTGATCCTCCCTTGGGTGCACCGTAAGCTGCACGGTCCTGACAGTGCCGCCAGCGCAGGAGTGATCACGCCATGCCCGAAGGCCCCAGCCCGGCAAAGCAATACATAAACCCAGGATCATGCTGGCACCGCCACCAACCCTTGCACCGCCTCCAACCGCTGTCAACGATGGCCGGTGCGGGAAACGGGCCTCCACCGATATCCCCATCGTCCGCGGCGGCCTCGCGGCCGTCGAAGCGCCACTCCAGCCGGCGTAGCTCGTCATGGGCTAGATGCCCGAGCACCGGCAGCCGGTCGGCCAGGACCTGCACGCAAGCCAGCCCCCCGGCCTACTGATCGCCCACCCATAGCCGCAGGTCAGCAGCCAGGTCCCGGATCCGGGACCTGGCTTCTCGATCATTGGGGCGCGCACGCCGTCGAGAGCGAGGGCCGCCAGCTCCAGCCGACCGCTCCGGCCGACCGCGCGCCTGGCTCCCGTCGACCCATGCCTCGACCGTAGACTATGACAGTGGCTGACATCACTGCTATGCTGATGGCAGCGACTGACATCAGCCCGTCATCGCGTACGCCTTGCGCCGAGGACGGTCGATCATCTGGAGGTTTCTCATGCGTGTTTTCGTCACCGGCGCGTCCGGCTGGATCGGCTCCGCCGTCGTACCCGAGCTCATCGGCGCGGGCCATCAGGTCACTGGGCTCGCCCGCTCGGATGCCTCGGCTGCTGCCCTCACCGCGGCCGGGGCGCAGGTGCAGCGCGGCACTCTGGACGATCTTGACGTCCTGCGGAGTGCGGCTGCCGCGTCAGATGGCGTGATCCACCTCGCGTTCAAGCACGACATCGCCTTCACGGGGGACTTCCAGGGCGCGGCCGACGCGGATACCCGGGCCATCGAGACCTTCGGCGAGGCGCTGGCCGGTTCTGACCGGCCGTTTGTCATCGCCTCCGGGACGCTCGGGCTCGCGCCCGGGCGGGTGGCGACCGAAGAGGACGGGCTTGCCCCCGATCCGGCCCACGCGGCCTTTGGCGCCGGTCCGCAGGTCCGGCTGGCCAACGCGCACCGGACGCTCGCCTTCGCCTCCCGCGGCGTCCGCTCCTGCGTCCTGCGGCTTCCCCCGACGGTGCACGGCGACGGGGACAATGGCTTCATGGCGACCATTGTCGGCATCGCCCGTGACAAGGGCGTCTCCGGCTACATCGGCGACGGGGCCAACCGCTGGCCCGCCGTGCACCGGCTCGACGCCGCGCACCTCTTCCGCCTGGCGGTGGAGAAGGCCCCGGCGGGATCGGTGCTGCACGCGATCGCCGACGAGGGCGTGCCCATCCGCGACATCGCCGAGGTAATCGGACGGCACCTCGACGTCCCCGTGGTTTCCATCGCCCCCGAGAACGCAGCCGGGCACTTCACGTGGCTGGCCGGCTTCCTGGGCATCGACGCCCCGGCCTCCAGCACGCTGACCCGCGAGCTACTGGGCTGGCAGCCGACACACCCCGGGCTCATCGACGACCTCGACAAAGGCCATTACTTCGCATGACCAGGCGCGCCACCATGGGATCACTGTTCCCGGAGCGAAGGCCGTTACTTCAGTGACTCAGAGAGGACCCTATGGGAACCACGACTGTCGTCGAGGCGGCCCGCCGGGCGTTGGGGCCGCTCGGGGTGTACCTGCCCTTCTGGGGTACCAGCGAGCCGTCCGCCGATCTTCAGCGCGAGGCGGCTCGCCGGCTGGAACGCGCCGGTTACCGCGCCGCGTGGACTAACGAGGCCGTCGGCGGCAAGGACGCCCTCGTGCAGCTGGCCGTGCTGCTCGCCGCCACCGAGCGGATGGTATTCGGCACGGGCATCGCCAACATCTGGGCCAGGGCACCGCAGACGGCGCACGGCGCGGCCGGGCTGCTGGCCGGAGCCTTTCCCGACCGGTTCGTGCTCGGGCTGGGGGTCGGCTACCCCCAGCAGGCGGACAGCGTCGGCCGGGAATACGGCAGCCCGCTGGCCACGATGCGCGACTACCTGGACCAGATGAGCGCCCCGACTCAGCTGCCGGCACCCGACGTGGCCTATCCCAAGATCATCGGCGCGAACAGCCCGAAAATGCTCGCGCTGTCCGGTGCGGCCGCCGACGGGGCGATGCCCGCCATGGTGCCGCCCGAGCTCACCACTCAGGCCAGGCAGCTGCTCGGCCCAGGCAAGCTCCTGGTGGTCGGGCTGGCCGTCGCCGCGGACGCCGACCCGGACCGGGCGAAGGCAACCGCACGGCAGAGGGTGGCCGGCAGGCTCGCCATGCCGGGCACGTACGCGGCCACCATGGCGCGGCTCGGCTACTCGGAGCGGGAGATCACCGAGGTGAGCGACCGGCTGGTGGACGCGGTCGTCGGGCACGGCGACGCGGCGGCGATCGCGGCCAAGGTGCGCGAGCACCTGGCAGCCGGGGCGGACCACGTGGTGATCATGTCGACCGGCACGGACGTCACTGACGGCCTTGACCAGCTAGAACAGCTCGCCCCGACGCTGGCCGAGCTCACCGGCTAGGCAGGCGGCAGCGTCCTCATTCGACCTTGATGAGAGTGACCTTCATGGATGGCCGGTAGGTCGTTCCGTCATCGGTGCGCTCGTGCAGGACGGTCTGGACGCGATGGCTGTCGCTGAACTCCACGGTGGAACGTGTGGTGTCGCCTTGGTAGGTCCAGGTGTCGCCACGCGCAGCCAGGCTGCTGACGGTCACGTTGCCCTGGCTGTCGAAGAAGTGTGACCTGTAGTCGCCACTCGTCTCGTCGTACCCGATGATCTCTATGCCGCCGACACCGAACTCTCCGATGCGCCCGTAGGCCGAATGGAGGATGAAGAACCCGCCAGGAGCCCACTCGTACACGTCAGAGGTCGTGATCGCCGGCCCGGGGGCTTCCGTCATCGCTGACCAGGTGGCCTTCGTTGATCCATCTCCCCACCCAGGCGCCGAGCGCATCGTGCTGGGGACCTCGCCTGGGTCCCTGACTGTCGGCGCGCTCTGCGCCTCGGTTGACTGCCACGACCCGTGGTGTCGTCCCTTCCGTCATGTTTGCTCCTCTTGCGGTCGGCAGGATGTCCCCGTCGCACTTCGGTGGCGGCCCGGTCTCCGGCGGCGAGTTCCTGAGGGTCGCACATGGGCGTGACCGGTTCCGGTGAAGCGCCGGCCTGGTCACCCCTGGTGGGTGAGGCGGGCCAGCCTGGCGGTACGCGAAGATTGTCGTGCGCTCGTCGGGAGCAATGTGCCGGGGATAGGCAGCCAGCCAGATTTCCCCAGGGCAGGAGCGACATGGTGGTGCTTAGTCTTGTCCTGATCGGCCTGGCGATAGCATTCGATCCGCTGCCGCTGACAGCATTCATCGTCGTGCTGCCCTCACGGCGCGGCACGGCAAAAGGCGCGGCATTCGTGTTCGGGTGGCTGGTATCCCTGGCGGTCGTGGTCGCGGTCACGGTGCTCGCAACCGGCGATAACCCTCCCAAGCCGAGCACGGCACCCTCACTCGCCGGGCTGGCGGTGAAGCTCGCTATCGGAGTCGGCCTGGTCGGGATCGCGATCCGGCAGCGCCGCAGGATGGGGCGCCCGAAGCCCCCGAAAAAGCCCCCGAAGTGGCAGGAGCACGTGGACAGCATGTCCCCGTGGTTCGCCTTTGGCCTCGCCCCCGCGCTGCAGCCCTGGGCCCTGATCGGCGCGGGCGCCGCCACGGTCATGCAGGCCAAGCTGTCCAGTATCGAGACCTACCTCGTGTTGTTCGCGTACTGCGTCCTAGCCTCGGCGTCCTACCTCGCCATGGAGATCTACGCCGTTGTCAGACCCGCCCGGAGCAAGGCCTTCCTGGTCAGGCTCAGGACCTGGATCGACATCCACACCGACCAGGTGATCATCTTGGGGAGCTCAATCCTCGGCTTGTGGCTCATCGCCAACAGCATCAACCTGATCGTCACCTGAGGCACTCGGCCCCGGCGGGCCGGCGCCGCCGCGCCCGTACTCCCGGCGGACGGGAGTACGGGCGCGGAACCGCAGCCACCACCGGCTACCCCGGTCGTGGCTACTGGCGCGCCATCGCCACCCGCATCTCGCTATCGGTGTCGGTGATGAGGTCGCCGGACAGGTCGATGGTGGCGGTGGACAGGGTGCCGGTGAAGCGGAACGGGGACTGGTAGTCCGGGGTGATGGGCGAGCCGGGGTTGGCGCCGCAGGTCAGGCCGCCAGGGTTGATGGCGATGGGGATGGTGACCGGGAATTCCTCCTGGGCGACCAGCTGGCCGTCGACGTAGAGCTGTGCCCGGCCGGGCGTGCCCTTGCCCTGGGGGATGTCCGGTTTCCCGGTGGGCTCGAACTCGAAGCGCAGCTGATGCCGCCCCGGCGGCACCGGGTCGGGTGAGGAGACCCGGTAATGGGCCCGGCGGAGGTAGTTGTGGACGTAGTGCAGCTTCCCGTCCTTGAGGAAGAACGACCAGCCGCCGACGACGGAGCCCTGGCACAACAGCACGCCTTCCGCGCCGCCCGGCGGAATATCAGCGTCAGCGGTGATGGCATGCGGGCGGTTCAGGACCCGCGGCCCGGCGAAGAACGGCACGGTCTGGGTACCGGGCCGGTAGGTGTAGCTGGTCCGGGCCTCCGCGATCTGCGGTCGCTCAGCCATGAACCGCTCCAGCGCGCTGCCGTCGATGGGCAGCACGTTGTACTTACCGGCCTCCACATACCATTGCGCGATCATCTCGATGAGCTTGTCCCGGTGCTCGTCGGCGAGGTCCCGGGTCTCGGCCGGGTCCTCGGCGACGTGGTACAGCTCCCAGTGGTGCGCGTCCAGGTCCGTCAGGGTGTCAGGGCTGATTGGTGCGCCGAACGGCTTGCCCGCCTCGGCAAAGGACGGACCTGGCCACGGGCATACGGCCCGCCAGCCGTCGTGGTCGATCGAGCGGTGCCCGAACATCTCGAAGTACTGGGTGCGGTGCCGGGTCGGGGCGATCGGGTCGTCGAAGGTGTGCGCGAAGCTGACCCCGTGGATCGGCGCCTGGACGACTCCCCTGATCTGGGCGGGCGGCTCGGCACCGAGGACGTCCAGGACGGTCGGGACCATGTCGATGACGTGCGCGTACTGGTCGCGGATCTCACCGCGGGCCTGGATGCCCTGGGGCCAGTGGACCAGGAACGGGTCGCAGGCGCCGCCGCGATAGGTCTCCCGCTTCCAGCGCCGGAACGGCGTGTTCCCGGCCCAGGTCCAGCCCCATGGGTAGTGGTTGAAGGTGGTCGGTCCGCCGATCTCGTCAATCGCCTGGATGCTGTCTTCCAGCGGCTCGGGGGCATTGTTGAAGAACTGCAGCTCGTTGGTCGTCCCGGTGGGGCCGCCCTCGGCGCTGGCCCCGTTGTCGGACACCACCATGATCAGCGTGTTGTCGAAGTGGCCGGTCTCCTTCAGGAAGTCAAGTATCCGGCCGATCTGCTGGTCGGTGTGCGACAGGAACCCGGCGTACACCTCCATCATCCGTGCCGCCAGGCGGCGGGCCTCAGGGGCCAGGGACTCCCACTCCGGGACGTCCGGGTCGTGCCGGGACAGCTCGGCATCGGCCGGCATGATGCCCAGTTCCTTCTGCCGGGCGAACACCCGCTCGCGGTAGGCGTCCCAGCCGTCGTCGAACTGGCCGGAGTACCGGTCGGCCCACTCCTTGGCCACGTGATGCGGGGCATGCATGGCGCCGGTGCAGAAATGCAGGTAGAAGGGCTTGTTCGGCGCGACCTGCTTGGCGTCGGCGATGAACTCGATCGCCTTGTCCGCCAGGTCCTCGGTCAGGTGATAGCCCTCCTCGGGGGTCCGCGGCGGCTCGACCTGGTGGTTGTCATAGATCAGGTCCGGGGTCCACTGGCTCGTGTCCCCGCCCAGGAACCCGTAGAACCGCTCGAATCCCCGGCCCAGCGGCCAGCGATCGAACGGGCCCGCCGGGGACTCGAACTCCGACGGCAGCAGGTGATACTTGCCGACCAGGTAGGTGCTGTAGCCGCGCTGCTGGAGTATCTCCGACAGGAAGCCGTTCTCGAACGGCATGCTGCCGTTGTAGCCGGGATAGCCGGTCGCCGCCTCGTTAATCGAGGCCATCGCGTTGGCGTGGTGATTGCGCCCGGTGATGATGCACGAGCGCGACGGCGAGCACAGCGCCGTCGTATGCATCCTGGTGTACCGCAGGCCGCCAGCGGCCAGGCTGTCAAAAGCCGGCGTGCTGATCGGGCTGCCGTAACAGCCGAGCTGCCCGAACCCCGTGTCGTCTAGCACGATGAACAGCACATTCGGCACACCCGCCGCCGCCCGCAGCGGCTGCGGCCAGGCCGGACTCGACTCGTCCGTGGTCCGCCCGATCACACCGGGGAAAGCCTTCCCTGCCCCGTACTCCGTCAGCGCCATCTGGCCGCCCTCCATCCAGCAGGCCGGCGGCTGCCGGCCAGGTACCAAGTGAATGCCGCAGCGGATGCAGTTTCTTCACCCGTGGTGGGTGAGCCGATCCTCCGCCCAGATGACGGGAAAGTTGCGGGCCAGCGTGTCCTCCGCCCAGCGCAGCCGCCCGGCCAGGATGTCCTGGCCGGCCCCGGGAGCCGCCTCGCCTAGCCGCAGGAGCATGACCCGGATCCTCCGCAGCACCAGCGGGGAGCCGCCAGCGGCCGCGAGGAGGTCATCCAGGCAGCTGCGCGCGAAATCCGCCCAGTCCGGCAGGTCCAGGATCACGCGGATGTTCCCGTCCCGGTCGGCCACCTCCCCAGTGGGGGCATCGCGGCCGGCCAGCGGGCTCAGCAGCCCTTCCAGGCAGTCCACCACCTGTGCGGCGGTGGCCGGGTCATTGACCGCGGGTGACAGGGCCCGCAGGCCGATGTCGGACAGCAGCCGGAACGCCAGCAGCGGATCCTGGGCGAAGCTGCGCTCCTGCCCGGTGACGACCGCGGCCAGCACGGCAGGCTGGTCCAGGTCGCCGCCGCGGATGTCGGCGACCGGCATCCCGGCCACCAGGGTGACCCCGACACTCTGGCGGAACACCACTACCGAGCCCGCGGAGCGCGCCGCCGCCAGCAGCGGATCCAGGTGCAGCTGCTGCAGCACCGCCGGCTGCTCACGCCAGGTCACGGTGTGACGGACCGGCGGCAGCGCCGCCGGAGGCGCCGAGCGGGCGGGGACCCGCGGGTAAAGGCCGTCCAGGATCTCGCGGCCGCGGTCACTGACCGCGGCCAGGGTGGGCGCCAGCAGGACCGAGACCAGCGCCCTGGTCTGCAGGGTCCGCATCAGGAGCAGGGACGCCAGGACCAGGACCAGCGCCACGACCGGCACCACGAACGACACCTGCTGGCGATTTCCGATCGCGAACGCCGCGGTCAAGCAGAACACGAACACCCCGACGGCGTAGGCGAACGCCCGCCACACGATCGGGTCATCGCGGAACAGTGCCAGCCGCGGGCTGAAGTTACCGGCGACCCACTGCACGACGAGAAACAGCAGCGAGTAGATCACCGTTACCAGGCTGATCACTGTGACGCCTGCCCCGAAAAGGAGATCCACGATGCGGCCGCTGGAGACCAGCGGATGCACGGTGATCTGCGGAACAAGCACCCCGGCCGCGACCCCGGCGGCAGCCAGCACCAGCTGGCTCAGCCCGGCTCGCACCCGGCGGCGGCGCCGGGTAAACCGCCGCTGGTCAGGAAGCACTGCGGATGAGCCTGCGGGCAGGCAGCGGCTCCTCCTCCGCGTGATCAGGCCGGACCGGGGTGACGGCGATGCGCGGCCCGTAGCGGCGGGCCAGGGGGTTGGCGGTCAGGCCGTGCGCGACCACGCTGAGCAAGATGGTGAAGGCGATCACCGTGACCGCGGGGCCGGCGGACTGGCCGATGTCCTCCAGCGCCAGCAGCGCAAATACGACCGACGCCAGGCCACGGGGCCCGAACCAGCCCACGAACGCCACGGCCATGCGGCCGAGCCTGCTGCCCCACAGCGCCAGCGCCACCGGCACCATCCGGATCACGGTCAGGCTCAGCACCGCGTACAGCGCCGCCTGCCACGTCAGGCCCTCGAACGCCGGCACCACCGCGATGGCACCGAACGCCAGCCAGACCAGCAGCGAGACCAGGGCACCCGTCTCCTCGACGTACGGCACCAGCCGCTCGCCACGCTCCCCGCCGGTGGCGCCATAGGCCAGGCCGCCCACGAACGCCGCGACAAAGCCATTTCCGTGCAGCGCCAGGGCGCAGGCATAGGCGCAGATCGCCAGGGCCAGTACCGCCGAGCCGGCGAAGCCGGCCTCGGCCCACCCGCGGCTGCGCGCCACCCTGACGACAAAGCCGCCCGCCCCCCCGACGAGCACCCCGACCAGCACGCCCAGTGCGAGCTCCGCCGCGGCCTTGGCCGGACCGACGCTGGTAGCGTGCTCGGCCGTCGCGGCTCCGGCTATGGCGACCAGGACGACCGGCGTGGCGATCCCGTCGTTGAGTCCGCTCTCGATATTGAGCAGCCGCCGGATCCGCGCCGGGACCGCGGGGTTCACCATTACGCCCGCACCCAGGGCAGCGTCCGTCGGCGCCAGGGCCGCCCCGACCAGCAGGGCCAGCCAGATACTCATGCCGCTGAAGAGCGCCAGGGCCAGCAGGATCCCCAGCCCGATCGTCAGTGGCAGGCCGATCCCCAGCAGCCGGAGGCACAAGCCCGCGTCAGCGCGCAGGTCCCGCAGCCTGACCCGCGACGCGTCCGAGAACAGCACCAGCACCAGGGTGATCTCGGCCAGGACCTTGACCAGCTCATGGGAAGGGGCGAAGCCCAGCGGTGCCAGCGGGCCGTGGGTCAGCAGCAGGCCAGCGAGCACGAAGATGATCGGCGCGGTCACGTCGTACCGCTCCAGCCGCGCTGACAGCGTCCCCCACAGGAAGATGACCGCCGCCACGATCGCCGCATCGGAAGCGCTCATCGAGTCCTACCTCTAGCCCTGGGCCGTCAGGCCGTGAGCCTGGCCGTCGGCGGCGGGCTGATCGGCGGGGGTCCACTGGGCGCCGGTCTCGGCCTGGAACGCGGCGACGGCGGCAGCGATCGTCGGGAAGAAGTGGTCCGGGTCGATCGTGCGGGTGAGGCCATAGCGCTCTATCTTGCGCCGGACCGGGCCCTTGAGCTCCGCGAAAACCAGGCTGATGCCCCGGGCGTTCAGCGCCTCGTCGAGTTCGGTCAGCACGTCGGAGGCGGTGGTGTCGACATCGGTCACTGGCTCCGCCGCGATGAGGATCCACGAGGGCTTCGGCTCCGCCTTGGCCAGCCGCCGGACTTCGTCGCGGAATGTCGTGGCGTTGGCGAAGAACAGCGGGGCGTCGAACCGGTAGAGCACCAGGCCCGGCAGGTGCCAGGCATCAGGATGGGTGTGGATGTCGTGGTAGCCCTCCAGGCCTTCGACGCGGCCGAGCACCGTGTCGTAGGGCCACCAGGCGCGCCGGAAGACGTTGAGGATGGACAGCGCGACCGCGATCGCGATGCCGGGCAGCACGCCGAGCAGCGCGACCCCGAGGAAGGCCGCGATCGACAGCAGGAACTCGGCCTTGCGCTGCCGCCACAGCCGCGCCGTCGCGGGGATGTCGGCCAGGGACAGTGACGCAGTGATCACCACCGCGGCCAGCGCCGGCTGGGGCAGGTTACGGAACAAGCCCGGGACCAGCACGATCATGAGGATGATCAGGACTGCCCCGGTCACCCCGGTCAGCTGCGTCTTCGCGCCCGACCGTTCCGCCACCGCGGTCCGCGAGCCGCTGGTGCTGACCGGGAACCCCTG
>Ga0208219_1000259_pt1 | contig 19934 bp, 26 predicted proteins | sample NGESurshal072012_7_FD_184469 | JGI IMG/M metagenome (GOLD analysis project Ga0208219, IMG submission 184469) | Arctic peat soil microbial communities from Barrow, Alaska - NGEE Surface sample 53-2 shallow-072012 (SPAdes) | ecosystem: Environmental > Terrestrial > Soil > Wetlands > Peat ... | reverse complement strand
GCTTGACGACGACGGTCACCGGTGCTGAGTGCCGTCGCCGACGACGCGGTACTGGCGCAGGCAGAGGTCGCGATACGTCACCGGCCCGCGCGGGCCGGGAAAGCGATCGACGCTGATCCCCGTCTCCGGCGTGCCGAGCAGCTCGAAGCCGTCGGCGAAGCGCGTCGGCGCGTTCCAGAATGCGGCCGTACCGCGATAGCCGTCGAGGAAGCGCTCCGCTGCGTCGCCGTTCTCGGTCACGATCGCGGCGGCGAGGCCGGACGTCTCCTCGTTCGCGGCTCGGAGCGCTTCGTCTACGCCGTTCACGTTGCGGAGCGTGATGGTCTTCACGCGCCCGGGCTCCGACGCCCATTCGCGTTCCGGCGGCAGGGTGTCCTCGACGGCGATCCCGAGCTCGGCGCAGACGGCGGCGATCGCGTCCCCGAGCTCTGCCGTGTCGGCGAGGGCGAGGTTGAGCCGGTTGCAGACGCCGAGCCGGTCGAGGCTCGCGCGCACGAGCTGCTCGAGCTTCGCCGGGTGGGCTGCGGCGTGCGCGTACAGGACGCCGCCTCCTTCCGCGTGCGCGAGCGCACGCACCCCGTGCTCCGCGGCGCGTCGTGCAAGTGCAGCGGTCGACGCGCCGCTGCCGCGCAGGATGACGAGCGGGATCAGCTCTGGCAGCGACACGAGCGCCTCCGCGCCGTCGTGGCCGGGGGTGCGCACGAGCCCGACCGCATCGCCGAGCGCCGGTCGTAAAACGCTGTCGACGAGCTCCGTCACCGTGCGGAGCGCCGCCGATCCGGTGCGCAGCACGACGGCGTTCCCGCTCTTCAGCACCTGCGTCGCGATGTCGACCGCGACGTTTGGCCGCGCCTCGAAGTTCGCGCCGACGACGCCGACGGGGATGAGCCGCTCCGACACGATGAGCCCGTTCGCGAGCGTCCACGTGCGCACGTCGCGCTCGAGCGGAGGGAGCGCTCGCGTTGCGCGAACGCCGTCGGCGATCGCATCGAGCCGCCCCTCGTCCAGCCGCAGCCGGTCCCGCGCGCCCTCGTCGACGTCGGCGGCTTCGAGGTCCTCGGCGTTCGCGGCGAGGATTCCCTCAGCGCGCTCGGACAGAAGCTCGACGACGTGGTCGAGCCCTGCGTCGACGCGTGCGTCCGTCAGGCGCGCGAGCGCCGCGCGGGCCGCCCGCGCTTCGCGCTCGACGATCTCCATCGCGCAACTGTACGTCCGTGCGTCGCCGAGGTTGACCGGTTTTCAGTGTCGATCCGGCCGGAGGGGCGTGTATCGTCCCGCGCACGCGGTCGGCAAAGAAGCCCCGCGGAGGCAGTGTCGCCTCAGGTCTCTCGGAGACCTGGGGCTTTTTTGTTGGCGGAACGAGGGGAGACGTAGATGGTGTACCCGCATTGGCTGAGCCCAGGCGCGAATTCCTGGCAGCTCACGGCAGCGACGCTCGTGGGTCTGATGAGCGTCCCCGGCCTCGTCGTCCTGTACGGCGGCGTCATGCAGAAGCGCTGGTCGGTGAACTCGATGATGCTCGCCTTCATCGCGTTCGCGCTCGTGCTCGTGGAGTGGGTGCTCTACGGGTACAAGATGGGCTTCGGCAACCCGTGGCACGGCCTGTCGCACTCGGGCTTCTTCGGGACATTCATCGGCCAGCCGGGAAACGTGCTCGGGCATAAGTCGCTGCTGAGCCAAGGGAACATCCCCCTCGTCGGAAAGACCGGGTTCCCGCAGTCGTCGCTCGTGTACTTCCAGTTCGTGTTCGCGGCGATCACGCCGATCCTCATGCTCGGCTCGGTGCTCGGCCGCGTGAACTTCAAGGCGTGGATCCCGTTCGTGGTGTTGTGGGGATCGTGCGTGTACACGATCAACGCGTTCCTGCTGTGGGGCGGCGGCTACTTCGCGCACAAGGGCGCAGTCGACTTCAGCGGCGGCTACGTCATCCACCTGTCGGCCGGCGTGTCCGGGTTCGTCGCCGCCTGGGTGATCGGCCCGCGCCTCGCCCGCGACCGCGAGATCGACGCGCCGAACAATCTCGCCATGGTCGCGGTCGGCGCCGGCCTCCTGTGGCTGGGCTGGAACGGCTTCAACGGCGGCGACCCGTACAACGTCGGGACTCAGGCCTCCGCCGCAGTGCTGAACACGAACCTCGCCACGGCCGTCGCGTTCCTCGTGTGGGTCGGCTGCGACTACGCGACGAAGCGCAAGCCGTCGCTCATCGGCAGCGTCAACGGCATGATCGTCGGCCTCGTCGCGATCACCCCGGCGGCTGGCTACGTCAACGGCTTCGGCGCGATCGCCATCGGCGCCGCCGCCTCCGTGCTCGTCTACGTCGCGTACAACTACCTCGCACTGCTGCGGCCGTTCCGCAGCGTCGACGACACGCTCGGCGTCGTCTATACGCATGGGTTCGCCGGGCTCTTCGGCGGTCTGCTCACCGGCCTGCTCGCCGATTCGGCGATGGCGCCCGTGGTCGGCGGCCTGCACCTGCTCAAATGGCAGGCATTGGCCGCGATCTGGGTGATCATCTTCTCGGGCGTGGCCACGTTCATCCTCCTCAAACTTGTCGGTCTCTTCGTGCCGTTGCGCATGAGCGACGAGGACATGGAGATGGGCGACCTCGCCGTCCACGGCCACGAGGTCTATCCCTCGGACATCCCGTCGCTCGCGTACCCCTCGGGCATTCCGGCGGGCGCGCTGGCCGCCACGATCACGAGCGAAGCTGCGCCCGCCACGTGACGACCGTCATCGTCTCGTACGACGGAACCGACAACGACCGCGATGCGCTCGCCCTCGGCCGGGTTCTGGCCGGGGCGGGCGCGTCGCTCGAGCTCGCCTACGTCAGCCACCGTCGCGAACCGGAGCCCGACTCGCCGACGGATGTCCCGTTCCACGTCGTCGACAACCCGTCGACGGCGGACGGACTGCGCGAGCTCGTGCTCTCGCGCGGGGCCGAGATGATCGTGTTCGGCTCGGAATACCGCACCGCGCCCGGCCACGTCGACCCGCAGGCGACGGCCAAGCGGCTGCTCGAGGGCGGCCCGGTCGCGCTCGCGCTCGCGCCTTCCGGCTACGCGGACGCGAGCCACGCGGCGATCGGCACCATTCGTGTGGTGAGCGAGGACGGTGACCCGACCACGCGAGAGACGGCCGACGCGCTCGCGCGGAAACTCGGAGCGGAGGTCGTCGACAGTCCAGGACACAGTCCCGACCTCGTCGTCGTCGGCTCGAAGCCGGGAACGGTGAATGGTCGCGTCACCGTGAGTGCGGCGGCCGAGTATCTCATCGAGCTCGCCGGCTGTCCCGTTGTCGTCCTTCCCCGCGGCGTGGTGGTTCGCTTCTAGTCGTGCCTGCAGAGAGTGAGCGCCTCCGGCGGCGCGTCAGGCGCCGTGATATCTGGTTCATCGGCGCCGTCGCCGCGCTGGTGGTGGCGCTCGCTCCCGTCGCCGTCGTCATGAGCGAGCGCGGCCATCAAGCGCCGCCCGCCGGTTGCAAGACCGTCGTTCGCGCTGGGTTCACGGGCGGCGAGACGCACGTCGTATGCGCGTCGCCGTAGTCAGACGCCGAGCGCGTACGCGGACTCGCCGTGCATCGAGGCGTCGAGCCCTTCTTCGGCCGCCGCCCCGACGCGGACCGGCGTGATGAAGTCGATCACCCGCAGCATCGCGTAGGTGAAGAGGAACGCATAGGCCGAGCACCCGGCACCCGCCGCGAGCTGCTTGAGGAAGAAGGTGGCCGATCCGTGCACGAGGCCTTGCGCGCCGGCGGGATTGATCGCGGTCCCCGCGAAGACGCCGAGCAGGACGATGCCGAGCAGCCCGCCCATCCCGTGCACGCCCCACACGTCGAGCGCGTCGTCCCAGTGGAGGCGGTTCTTGAGCTGGATCGCGTAGTAACAGACGACTCCGGCCGCGATCCCGATCACGACCGAGGCGTAGATCGGCACGTAGCCGGCGGCGGGAGTGATCGTCGCAAGTCCGGCCACCGCCCCGGTGAGCAGGCCGACGAAGTGCGGCTTCTTCGCGTACCACCACTCCACAAACAGCCACGTGATGGCCGCGAACGACGCGGCGATGTCGGTGTTGAGGAACGCGGTGGCGGTGATGTCGTCGACCTTGAGCTCGCTGCCGGCGTTGAAGCCGTACCACCCGAACCACAGCAGACCGGTGCCGAGCGCGATGAACGGGATGTTGTGCGCCGTGTCTGCGAACTTGCGCTTGCCGACGTACAGCACCGACGCGAGCGCTGCCCAGCCCGCGCTCGCGTGCACGACGATTCCGCCGGCGAAGTCGCGCGCGCCCCACTGCGCGAGCAGGCCGTTGCCCCAGAACATGTGCACGAACGGGTAGTAGACGGCGATCTGCCAGACGACGAGGAACAGCAGGTACGCCTTGAAGGTCACGCGGTTCGTGAACGCGCCGGTGATGAGCGCCGGCGTGATGATCGCGAACATCATCTGGTACGCGATCAGCACGGTGAGCGGGATGCCGGACGGCTTGTAGATCGTGTTCACGCCCACGTGGCGCAGGAACGCGAGATGGAAGTTGCCGTAGATCCCGTTCGAGCCGCCGTTGAAGCACAGCGAGTAGCCGATCGCCCACCAGAGGATCGTCGTGATCCCCATCGAGGCGAAGCTCTGGATCATGATCGTGAGCGTGTTCGAGCGGCCGACGAGCCCGCCGTAGAAGAACGCGAGCCCGGGAGTCATCAACATCACCAGGCTGGCGGCGAGCAGCATGAACCCGGTGTTCGCGCCGTTGAACATGGCCTCGCGGTGGGTTCGCCGCGGCGGCCCGACCTCCTGCGAGGAGGCGCTAGAGGTGCTTGGCGACGGCCTTGGCCAGCACGATGACGTCGGCCTTCATCTTGGCGGACGTAATCGGGTGCGCGTTCGCGTCGAGGAAGACGCCTTGCGCGCTTGCGACCGTGTTGCCCTTCAGCATCTCGATCGACCCGGTGTTCGCGGCGTAGAAAGCGCCGTTGCCGATCCCGGAGACAGTGACCGCGCCGGGGACTTCCTTCTTCGCGAGCTTGAACGTCGCCGCGGTCTGGCCCGGAGTGATGAAGACGATGGCTTCGCCGCTGACGCCGAGGTTCGAGTGCTTCACGGCGAAATGGCACGAGGGGACGCCAATGCTGTTGTCCACCTTGCCGGCACCGACGGTTCCACCGAATGCGGCCTTGACCTGAACCGTGGTCGCCAGCTTGCACGGCGACGGTGGCGGTGCGGCGTTCGCGGCGCCGACGAAGGAGAGTGCCAAGACGAGTGCCCAGACCCGGGCGAGCATCGGGCGATGATACCGCGGTCGGTTAGAGAGAGCTACCCCCGCGCGAGTGACGGAGTCGGGCTCGCCTGGAGTCACCCTGCACGATGAAGGCGACGTCGATCGCGTGCGCTTCGCCCTCGCCTTCCCCCGGCTGCCGCTCGAACGTGACGGCGGCGCCCTTGCAGCGAGGCGGGGGCTCGTGCCCGGGGAGGAAGCCGCTGCTGTCGACGTACAACCGCTCGTCGGCGTCGGACTGGATGTATCCGTAGCCCTTGTCGACGTTGAACCAGAGCATCGAGCCTTCCATGTTCAGCCCACCTTCACGACGAAGAGTGCAATGGCGACGTACTGACAGACCAGCGCGACAAGGGTCAGCGCGTGGAAAACCTCGTGGTAGCCGAAGACGGCGGGGATGGGATCGGGCCGCCGGCGCGCATAGACGATCGCGCCGAGCGTGTAGGCGACGCCGCCCGCCGCGATGAGCGCGACCGCCGCGAGCCCCGCGCTGTGCGCGAGCTGCGGCATCGCTGCAATCCCGACCCAACCGAGCGTGATCCCGAAGACGGCCGACAGCCACTTCGGCGCGCCGACCCAACAGATCTTGGTGAGGATCGCGGCTGCCGCACCCGCCCACACGACGCCGAGCACGGTGCGCTGGATGTTTCCGTGCAGGCTCAGCAAGCCGACGGGGGTGTACGTCCCGGCAATGAGGATGTAGATGCCTGCGTGGTCGACGCGCCGCATGCGCGGACGTGCACTCGGGCTCCACGTGATGCGGTGGTAGAGCGCGCTTGCCCCGAGCATCGTTGCCGCCGAGCCTGCGAACACAGCCGCAGCCACGAGTCGCCTGCCGTCCGTCGCGCTGACGAAGACCGCGCCGACGACCACTGCGACGACGAAGCCCACCGCGTGCAGAACACCACGGAGCTTCGGCCGAACACGTGGCGCATCAGCTGTGATCTCCATATGCCCTGCTCCTCTCTGCAGCTCTGGCAGTCGAAGAGGATGGGCTGCCTCGTCGGCGACCGCGCAAAAACCTTCGCGCGCCCCAACATTGTCGCATACGAACGGCCCAGGCCGATCGGCGCTACCATGAGGGCTCAAGCCGCCGAGGCTCTGGCATCTCCTTTGCGACTCCCGCAAGTACCGCGGTTGAAAGGAGCAGGGTGTCCAGACGGCGATGGCTGACCGGAACGGCGTTTGCAGCCGTAACGGTGACGGCCTGTGTCCTCGTCGGGCAGCGGCTGACCGGCTCGAGCTGGCCGCTCGCGCACGCGAGCGCCGTGTACGTCGTCTTCGCCGCGGTCTGCTACTTCGCGAGCTTCATCCTCCGGGCACGCGGCTGGCATCGCCTGTTCCCGTGCGAGCAGCAACCCGATCAGGCTCGTTGCCTCGCATCGGTCGGGGCAGCTGCCGCGAGCGGAGCCGTGCTGCCCTTCCGCCTCGACTACCTGATCAAGATCGGGACGCTGCGCAGGCTTCGAGGAGTCCGGATCGGGCTCGAGGCAATCGCGCTCTCGATCATCTCGCTCGGGATGGTCGACGCAGTCGCCATGCTGCCGCTCTCGGTCTCCGCGACCGTGACGAGCTCGGCGAGCTTCCGCGGGCCGCTGCTCATCGTCGTCTTCTTCGGCCTTGGCTGCACCGGATTGCTCATTGGCAGCGCATGGCTCGTGCGCCTGCCGCTCCTGCGGCGTAGCCGTCGGCTGCGCACCGTCTCCGAGCATGTCTCGGCGCACCGAACGCGCCAGGGCCGGCGCAGTGCCTCCATCGCAGGCATCTACCTGTTTCTCTGCTGGACGACCCGCGCCGTCGGGAGCGCGCTGCTCCTGAGCGCCCTCGGCTTCAAGTTCTCTCCGACGATCGCCCTCTGCGTCCTCTGCCTCAGCGCCGCCGCGGGCGTGATCCCGATCACAGCCGGGGGCGCCGTCGTCAACGCGGGTGCCACGGCCGGCATTCTCTTCGCGCTGGGAGTCGGCAAAGACATCGCGATCAACTTCTCGCTCGCGTCCGCGCTGTTGCTGATCACGAGCGCGACCGCCGCCGGGCTCTGCGGAGCCGGCGTCTCGCTCGCCCGCCGGCGTCCCGTGATCGTGGGCCACTAGCGTGTTCTATGCCTTCAGACAGCGCTATACGCGCCGCTGGAGTTGCCCGCACTGCAGCAAGCGGCTGCGCCTGTTTCCCGCTTCGACTTCGTGTCCGCGCTGCGGCCGGCAGATCTATGGGTCGGCCGATCGCCGGCGCCGATACTGAACCAGGCGATAAGCCTGGTACCCTGTTGGGTACTACTGAGCGAGTACCGGATGCGCACGACGCGCCTTCCCTGCCCGTTCCTGAGCAGTGGAGGAGGTGTTTCTTCTATGGCAACCGGAACCGTCAAGTGGTTCAACGCCGACAAGGGGTACGGATTCATCACCCCCGATGAAGGCGGTAAGGACTTGTTCGTTCACCACAGCGCGATCGTCGGCGAGGGCTACAAGTCTCTCGCTGAGAACGCGAAGGTGCAGTTCGAGGCCGCCGAGGGCGCGAAAGGCCCCGAGGCGAAGAGCGTCGAGCTCGTCGCCGGCTAGCACCGATTCGAGCTGCGGGGCCGCGCGGCCCCGCAGCTCTTTCCATTCTGCGACTGAGGAGGCGCATGGCTTCCAGGAGACCCGAAACGATGGCGAAGCGAGCACGTGAGCTGGCAGTGAAGGAAAAGCGCGAGCGGAAGAAGGCTCGCAAGGAGTCACAGCGCGACAATCCGACCGACGGGACGACGATCGAGACGGATACGCGCCCGAACCTGAACGATCCGCAGGTCGGCGCATGATGACGTCGGCGTCCGCGTCGGCTGCGCCGCGCGTCGAGGTCACGATCGCCCGCAACACCGTTCCGCTCACTCAAGACGAGATCAGCAGGCTCCTGGTGGCGCTGGAAGGCATCGGCTCGTCCGCGGCAACCTCGATCGCCGAAGAGATCTCCGCGCTCCGGCTCGCCGGCGTGCGCATGCAGCTGCTCCCGAGCGAGCGCGAGCTCGTCGCGCTGCGCGGCGCGCTCCTCGTCGCCGATCACAGGCCGCGGCCCGCTTCCGGGCTGACGCGGCTGCGCTTGCTCTGCGGCACCCGCTGAACGGCGGGCCGCGCCACTCGACAGCGGGCGTGCGACCGGAGAGAATCGCCGAAGCTACCCAGGAGGCCGTGCCATGCCTAGCTTCTGGCTCCATCCGCGCGAGGTGACGGAGCAAGCCACCGGACGGTGGTGGCTGTTCGTCCTCTCCGGCGTTTCGTGGCTCTTTGTCTCCCTGATCGTCTTCCGGTTCGACTACGTCTCCGTGTTCGCGATCGGGTTCCTGTTCGGCTGGATCGCAATCGCGGCCGGAATGTTCGAGTTCGCCGCTGCGGCGGCCTCGACGAAGGGCTGGAGGATCATGCGCTCCATCGTCGGCGCCCTCTTCATTGCCCTCGGCGTCGTCTCGCTCTTCACCCCGGGGAACACATTCGTCGCGCTTGCGGCGCTGACGAGCTTCTTCTTCGTGCTCGCCGGATCGTTCGACATCGTCAACGCGCTCGCTGCGCGGTCCGCGTTCCACGGCCGGTGGGTCGGTCTCGTCTCGGGCGCGATCGAGGTGGGCCTCGGCTTCTGGGCCGCGGGCTACTGGAACCGCAGCATCACGCTCCTCGTCGCGTGGGTCGGCGCCCTGACGCTATTCCGGGGCGTTGCCATGATCGTGCTCGGATTCAAGCTGCACGCTCTGCACGAAGAGGCGGGAACGCCCGCGCATGCCTAGCTAGATGCGCGGCTCGGTAGCACGCGCCGTCGCCTGAACACGCGTTCCGGCGGCGGCTCGTGTTCGAGCACGAGGACGTCGATCAGCGTCGCCACCGCGGACGTGACCGGGATCGCGAGAACGACCGCGAGCCCTCCGAACAGGAGCCCGACCACGGAGACCGATACGAGCGTGACGAGCGGCGACAGGCCGACCGTGTGCCCCATGACATGCGGGTTGATGACGTAGCTCTGGAACTCGCGGACGACGACGAGCACGACGAGGGACAGCACGGCGACGTGGACAGACTGCGGGAGGCCGATGGCCAGCACGAGGATCACGCCGATCAGCGGCCCGATCACTGGCACGATCTCGACGAGGCCGACGAAGCCGCCGACGAGCAGCCAGTAGTGCAGCCCGACGAGGTAGAAACCGGCCGCGAGCACTCCTCCGACCGCAATCACCATGACGAATCGCAGCCGGGTGTACGCGCCCAGGCGGTGATCGATCGCCAGGTAGGTCCGGCGCGCCTTTTCCCGTTTCGGCTCGGATGTGAGCATCGACAGCAGGTCGATCATCCGGTCACGCTCTGAGACCCAGTACCAGGTCGCGGCGAGCGTGAAGAAGACCGCGACGACGGCTTCGGTCGCCTTCTTTCCATAGGTCGTCACCGGATGCAGCAGCTGTGTGCCCGTGGGCAGCTCGTGCAGATGACGGCTGATCCAGGTGAGCACGTCGTGCTTGAAGCCCTTCGCAGGGATGGTCGTCTGGCTCGCGTGGCTTTGGTTGAGCGCGTGACCGATCTGGTGCAGCGCCGGCGGGACGGCGGCTCAGAAGAAGAGAGCGACCGTGCCGATGCCCGTGACGAAGAAGAAGAGGATCGCCGCCGACTGCGGAACGCGGCGCCGCTCGAGCCATTCCATTCCCGGCCTGATCGCGGCCGCGAAGGTCAATGCAAGCACCAGCAGGATCACGATGGTCCGCACCTGCCAGAGGCCGAAGGCAAACGCGATGACGGCGACAGCTGCTGCCGTCGCCTTGGCGGCGAGCGTGGTGATGTCGCGGTCCGATCGCGCCCCGCCGCCCTGCTGCGCCTCGGTCTGCACGCCGTGAACTATGCGCCTCGGGGCGGACCGCGCGACTCCGGAGTGTCGGCTGCCCCGATCGGGTGACCGCCCGGCCGGAACGTCGTATATCGGTCGCGCAGGCCCGGGTCGATTATCTGGTGAGGAGACTGCGGCATGAACAACACCAACGACGCAGCGGCGATTCTTGTGGCTGACGACAACGACGAGTTGCGTGGGCTGATCGGCGACACGCTGCGCGATCGCGGCTGCCGGGTGGTCGAGGCCGCGTCCGGCGACGAGGCGATGGCTCTCGCGGGGGAACGCCTTGCGCTTGTCGTCGCGGATATCGTCATGCCGCCCGAGGGAGGAATTGCGCTCGTAGATGCGCTCAGGCAGCGCATCGCGGGCTTGAAGGTCCTGTTCATCTCGGGATATGGCGCCCTGCCGGGTGGCGGCGGCGCCGACCCGGTCTTGAGCAAGCCGTTCACCGCCGACGAGCTCGTGAGCCGGATCGCCGCGCTCGCACCGGAGGCGTTTGCACGGTGAACGCCGTGCCGCTTCCCTTGTCCCTGGTCGAGGAGCCTGATCTCAGGACAGATCTGCTCGCCGAGAACGAGCGACTGCTGCAGCTCGATCAGCTGAAGGATGAACTGATCGCGACCGTCTCGCACGAGCTGCGCACACCGCTGACATCGATCGTGGGATATCTGGAGCTTCTCCACGATACGGGGCCGCTGACCGACCAACAAGCTCAGTTCTTGGGAGTCATCCGCCGGAGCGCGGAACGCCTGCTGTCGTTGATCTCCGACTTGCTCCTGATGGCGCAGGTGGAGTCGGACGGGATGCGGCTCGAGCGCGAGAACGTCGACCTGGCGGCGATCGCGCGGGAGTGTATTGCCGCCGTACGGCCGAGCGCGGAGTCGCGCTCGATCGCAATGGAGGTCACGGCCGAGCCCGCGAGCGTGTTCGGTGACCGGCGCCTGTTGGGTGAAGTCGTCGACAATCTGTTGTCGAACGCGGTCAAGTTCACTCCGGAGGGCGGCTCGATCGCCGTCCGCGTCGCGTGCCTGAACGATCGAGTGCTGCTCGCGGTTCGCGACAGCGGAATCGGCATTCCGGCCGACGAGCAGAAGGACCTCTTCGCCCGTTTCTATCGCACCCGCGATGCCGCGCGCCGCGCCGTGCCCGGCAGCGGCCTCGGGCTCTCGATCGTCAAGGCGATCGTCGACGCGCACGGCGGCGAGGTCATGGTCGAAAGCGCAGTGTCCGAGGGGTCGACATTCCGCGTGTTGCTTCCCGCGAACCATTCACTCTCTGCAGAAGAAAGGAGTCCGTGATGTCCAACGCTCGCCCACTCGTGCTCGTCGCAGACGATGACGAAGACATCGTCCAACTCGTCGTCCTTCGACTCGGCCGAAGCGGCTACGACGTCGTATCGGCGACGGATGGCGAGAGCGCGGTCGAGCTTGCAATGGCCCGCTGTCCCGACCTTGTCGTCATCGACGTCGCGATGCCCCGCTTGGACGGCCTCGAGATCACTCGCATACTCCGCGCGAGAGATGAGACCGCATCGATACCGATTCTGCTGTTGACGGCGCGTACGCGCGACATCGATGTCGAGCTTGGGCTTGCCGCGGGAGCCGACGACTACGTGACCAAGCCGTTCAGTCCCGAGCTTCTCGCGCAACGGGTTGCAGCGCTCTTGGAAATCGCGGCGCAGAAGACTCGGCCGGTGCAGGGGTTGCGGGCGGTGGGGTGGCAATGACCGCAACAGCGCCGGCGACGGCGGAGCTTGCCCGTGCGCGCGGCCTCGCGCAGCGGAGCCAGCTCCCGTGGGTTGACCTCGACGCCGAAACGATCGATCCAAGCGCGGTGGCGCGGCTCCCGTTCGAGCTGATGGCGCGCTACCTCGCGGTGCCGATCGGATTCTCCGGTGACGCAGTGCGTGTCGCGATCGCCGACCCCGCCGCTTGCGACCTCGTCGCCCGCGAGATCGCGGCGAGTCTGGAGTTCGTGGTTGCGCCGCGCGACTCGCTCATGCATCTCCTCGATTCCCTCCGTCAGACGCGGCGGACTCGCACGCTTGTTGCCCTGCCGGGCGGCGAGCTCGGCCCCGAGCTCGAGATGGCGCTTCTTGCGGGAGCGGCCGAGGCGGGGGCGACCGACCTGCATTTTGTCCCGACAGAGCTCGGGCTTTCCGTCCGCGCCCGCATCGACGGCCTTCTGCGCGAGATCGGAGTCATTCAGGTCGCCGATGCACCGGGCGCGGTGGCGCGACTGAAGGTGAAGTCGCAACTCGACATCAGCGAACACAGGCGCGCGCAGGAGGGGCGGATGCGCATCAACACGAGCTCTGGTCGCGAGTTCGACATCCGGCTCACGGTCATCCCGACGATCGCCGGCGAAGGGGCCGCATTACGCCTGCTCGAGCACACGGCCCGGCCACCGTCGTTGACGGAGGTCGGCCTCTCCGCCGACCTGCAGTTGCAGCTCGAGCGTGTAGTCAACCGTCGCCGCGGCGCGCTCCTTGTCACCGGGCCGGCCAGCTCGGGGAAGTCGACCACCATCTACGCGGCGCTCAACGACATCGCGAGCCCTTCGCTCGACATCGTGACGGTCGAAGATCCGGTCGAATACCGTTTCGACGGGGTCTACCAGGTGGAGGTCAACCCAGCGGTCGGCGTCACGTTCGAGTCGACTCTGCGCACGTTCCTGCGAACCGATCCGGACGTCATCGCCGTCGGCGAGATGCGCGATCTCGACACTGCATCGATGACGCTCAAGGCGGCGCTGGCGGGCACGTTCGTCCTTTCGACGCTGCACACCTACGACGCGCCCGGCGCGATCACTCGCCTGCTCGACATCGGCGTGGAGCCCTATGTCACGGCCGCCACACTGACAGCCGTGCTCGCTCAGCGCCTGGTCCGGAGGCTGTGCATCTACTGTCGCGTCCGCCGACCGGCGACGGCGCTCGAGCGTGCGGAGCTCGGCCTCGACGACGGCGACCACCATCTTTTCTCTGCGACCGGGTGCTCGCTCTGCGACCGCGGCTACCGCGGCCAGCTCGCCGTCCACCAACTCATGACCATGACCGATGAACTACGCCAGCTTGCGCTGGAGCGGGCAGGGCACGTGCAGCTACGCGACGTCGCGCTCTCACAGGGGATGCGCACGCTGCTCGACGACGGCGTCGCCAAGGCGCTCGCCGGGCTCACCACTCTCGACGAGCTCAAACGCGTCGTCTCTGTCGAAGACGTCGCCACGATGACAACGTGAACGCGCACGAGCTAGCGACCGCCTTCGAGGAAACAAAGAGCGGCTTCTTCCTCGCCTCCGAGCGCGAGCAGCTCTTCCGAGCAGCATTCGACGACGCGGCGGTGGCCATGCTGCTCGTTTCGCCGGAAGGCACGATCCTGCGCGGCAACGCCGCCCTATGCGCCCTACTCGGCTACACGGGCGACGACCTTCAGGGCCTTGAGGTCCTCGACCTCACACACGCGGACGACCGTCCCGAAGCGCAGGCGGTGATGCCAAGACTGCAAAGTGGCGAGTTGAGCAAGTTCTCGGTGGAGAAGCGCTACCTGCGCAAGGACGGCGAGCCCGTATGGGTGGAGGTCGCCATTGCCCCGGTGTGGACTCCCTCCGGTGACCTCCTCTGCTTCGTCACCCAGATCGTCGACCTCACCGCTCGTCGAGACGCGCAACAGAAGTTCAGGATGGTGTTCGACGCCGCCGGCATCGGCATCTCGATCGGGGCCGGCGGCATGCTCACCGAGACGAATGCGGCCTACCAAGGGCTGCTTGGCTACACGGCCGAGGAGCTCTCGCGCATGCACTACAGCGAGATCACCCATCCCGACGATCGCGACCTCGACAACCAGGCGATTGCGCAGCTCGCGTCAGGCGAGAAGGCGTCCTTCGCCGTCGAGAAACGCCTTCTGCGCCGAGACGGAGCCACGATCTGGGCGCGCGTGACCGTCACGACGGCTCCCGACGGCAGCTTCGGCATCGGGCTCATCGAAGACATCACCGACCGGCGCGAGCTTCTTGCCCGCACCGTCGAGGCCGCCGAGGCAGAGCGCATGTCGTTGGCCGCTGATCTGCACGACGGGCCGATTCAATATCTCACGGTCGCAGCGCTCAGGCTCGACCGCCTGGTGAACAAGCTCGCACGAGACGGTCACGAGGAGGCGGCCGTCGACGCGCGGCAAGTCCGTGACGAAGTATCCGCGGAGATGAGCTCGCTGCGCGACATGATGACGGAGCTTCGGCCTCCGGTCATGGACGAGCGAGGCCTCGACGCCGCCGTTCACGACACCCTCCAGACTGTGCTCGCCGACACGGAGACCCGCTACACCGTCGAGTCCAACCTGGACGGCGTCCGTCTCGCGCCAGAGCTCGAAACGGCGATCTACCGACTCATCCGAGAGGCCGCGACCAACATTCGCAAGCACGCCACCGCCGGCCATGTCTCTGTCTGCCTCGACACGCGCGCCGAAACCATCGACGTAACCATCATCGATGACGGGTCCGGTTTCGACACCAACCAGAACAACGGCGGCCACGTCGGGCTCATCACCATGAGAGAGCGCGCCGAAAGCCTCGGCGGAACGCTCCGCATCGAGACGGCGATGAACGAAGGAACACGCCTCCACGCATCGTTCCCCTGCCACACGGCGCGATCCTGAACATGGAAACCCTCGCACACCCTCCAGATCAGACGAGCCTTGAAGCTCCGCGCGCGTTGCGAGTCGTGATCGTCGACGACGAGCCGCGGATCTCCGCAGCTCTCGCCGACGTCTTGATCGACTTCGGATTCGACATCGTGGCCCGCGGCGCGGACGGCAACGACGCGGTGGCGCTCGCAGCGTCGCTCGATCCGGACTGCATCGTCCTCGACATCCGTATGCCGAACCTCGACGGTATCGAGGCCGCCAGGAGGATCCGGCAAGCGGGAAGTCGCATGCGAATCGTCATGTTCTCCGCGTACGACGGCGGAGGCTTCCAGCGAGACGCGATCGCCGCCGGCGCCGACAGCGTCCTCGTCAAGGGCTCTGCCCTCGCCGACCTGATCGACGCCATCAGCAGCTAGAAGATCGCTAGTGCACGACGAGCACGGAGGATGCCGAGTGCTTGACGACTGCTGCGGCGACGCTCCCGAGCAAGTGTCCGGTGAGCCCGCTGCGACGATGGGACCCGAGCACGATCAGGGTCGATCCGCGTTCCTCGGCGGTTTCGACGATCCCTTTCCAGGTCGGCGCGGCCTCGACCGCCACGCTCTGTGACCGGAACCCTGCCTTCTCCGCGAGCGATGCTCCATGCGCGGCGGTTTCCTCCGCGGCCTTCTGCACTTCCTGCGCCTGGGTGGCGTCGAAGTGACGGTCGTTGACAGGCACGAATCCGACATCGGCGGGCTGCCAAACGGTGAGGACGAGCGCGTCTCGCCCCGGTGCCAGCTGCTGCGCGGCTTGCTCGATCGCGAGCGCCGCGAGCTCGGAACCGTCGTAGGCGAAGAGGACAGGACCGGATGACATGTCAGATCCTTTCGTTCGATCGAACGTTTGCCAGCAGCGGTGGCGAGTCCCACGCCGGCGCTGAGCCGGCCAGGAAGCGCTCGAGGTCGGGTGTCTGCGGGCGGGCGCCGCTGAGGGCATAGATCACAACGGCGATGGCGGCCCCGCCGACAGCGAGTCCAAGCCCGATCCACAACGCGATGCTGGTCCCGGCATCGAGGTTGCCGCCGGCGTGCGCCGCCAGGTGGACGAAGATCGGCGCGACCATGAACGCCGCGACAGCTCGCAAGAGCTCGACGATTGCGAACACGCGCTGAAGGTTGCCGGAGGGGAGTGAGAAGCCGGCGACAAAGAGCGCGGGCGCGACGGTGGCGCCGAGCCCGATCCCTGTCAGCCCCGAGCCGAGAAGTGTCATCGCCTGGCTCGAGGGGACTCCGGTGAGGAAGACCGCTATCCCGGCTGCGAGGAAGAGCATGCCGACCAATGGGAGGTAGTGCATTGCACGTCTCCTGATGACCGCCCCGAGTGCAATCGCCGTGACGACCGCGCCGCCGACTTCCGGCAGGTAGAGGAGTCCGATGTGCACCGGGCTGTAGCGACCGGCCAGTACGCCGGCCGTGAGGACCGTCGCGGACACGGATGCCGCCGCCGCGAACAGCGCCAGCGTGACTCCTGCGACCGGAATCGAGCTGGTGAGCATCGTGCGGATCGTCAGCAGCGGTTGCTTGGCGCGGTACTGGTAGATCACCAGGGCGACGATCGTCGCCAGGCCGCCGAGCAGCGGCAGGATCGTCTCGGCGCTGAGAAAGGCGTGGCTTGTGAGCTCGGAGGCTCCGAAGAAGGCGGCCACGCAGCCGACCGCCGCCAGTGCGATGGCCCGCAGATCGCGAGGCGAGTCGGGATTGGCGGGTGGCGCGTCGTCGAAGGTCAAGACGGCCAAGACGAGCGCTGCGGCCGAGATCGCGGCGACGATCCAGAACAGCGGTCGCCAGGCATGCGACTCCGCCTGCAGGCCGCCGACGAACGGGCCGAGCGCGACCGCGCCGAAGATGCATACGTTCATGATCACGGCGGTATCACGGAGCTTGTGCGCCGGGAAACCGATCGCGAGTGGCGGAACGGCGGCGATCAGCAACAGGCTGGTGCACAGACCCTGGATCACGTGGCCCGCGATGAACATCTCGGCGTTCTGGGCGCCTGCCGTCAGCACCGACCCGACGACGAGGAATACCGCGTAGATGACCAGCATCCTGCGCTGCGGCAGGTGCTGCGCGAACTGCACGGCGAGCACCGTGCCCACCGCGTAGGCGGCGTTGCCGAGGCTCGAGCCGAGGCTCATCGTCTGCATGCTCATGTGGAGTTGCGTGGCGATGATCGGCGTCAGCGGCCCGAGCGCCGCGGACAGCGCCAGGTAGGGGATCAGCGCGAGCATGACCATGGCCGCGACGGCGGGATACCGGCCTGCCAGTGGGCCCTGGCGCAGGTCGGCGCCTTGCCGTAACGCCAGGCTCTGAGCTACTTGCATGCCGACTCCCTTCGAGCGGACGCTTGCTGTAAAATGGAGGCGACCTCCAGAACATCCGGATGCCACCTCCGGATATAATACGGAGGAGACCTCCGCTTGTCAAACTCCATGAGCTACACCGAGATCCAGCCGAAGCGCCCCATGCGGGCCGACGCGCGCGTCAACCACGACAAGCTCGTGGCGGCCGCCCGCGCGCTCTTCACCGACAAGAGCACCTCGGCACCGCTCGAGGAGGTGGCAGAGCGGGCCGGACTTGGGATCGGCACGCTCTACCGACACTTCCCCACGCGCCAGGCGCTCCTCGAGGCCGTCTACGTGGGCGAGGTCGAGGCGATGGCGCGCGCGGCGGAGGACCTCGCGGATCTCCCGCCGTGGGATGCCCTATCTCAGTGGCTGCACCAGTACGTCGGCTTTGCGGCGACCAAGCGTGCGCTCAACGAGGCGCTGATGGAGACGGATCCGAGCTCCACCGCCCTGCTCACGTGTCGTACCGCGCTCTTGGGCGCCGGTACCGCACTCGTCGAGCGTGCACAACGCGCGGGTGTCGTGCGCGCCGACACGAATTTCACGGACGTCGTGCGGATGGTCGGCGCCATCGCGCTCGTGCCCACGGAAGATCCCGAGCAGAAGGAACGTCTGCTCGAGCTCGCGCTCGACGGTCTCCGGTATCACGCACACGACGCCTAGCTCGAACATCCCTCTGTCGATCCTCGACCTGGCGCCGATCCGCAAGGGAGAGACGGCCGGCGAGAGCTTCTCGGCGAGCGTTGCCCTGGCTCAGCGGGCAGAGGAGTTGGGCTACCGGCGCGTCTGGTACGCGGAGCATCACAACATGTCGACGATCGCCTCTTCGGCGACGAGTGTGCTCATCGCGCACATCGCAGCGCACACGCGCGAGATCCGGCTCGGAGCCGGTGGGATCATGCTCCCGAACCACTCGCCGCTGGTGATCGCCGAGCAGTTCGGCACACTCGAGTCGCTGCATCCCGGGCGCATCGACCTCGGCCTCGGGCGCGCGCCGGGCTCGGATCAGAACACGCTGCGCGCTCTGCGCCGCGGTGCGGAATCGGCCGACAGCTTCCCCGAGGACGTCCTCGAGCTTCAGGGGTACCTCACAGGGAAGACGCGGATTCCGGGAGTGGATGCCACGCCGGGCAAGGGGACGAACGTTCCGCTCTACATCCTCGGCTCGTCGATGTTCGGCGCCGGCCTGGCCGCGGCGCTGGGGCTCCCCTATGCCTTCGCCTCGCACTTCGCGCCGGACCTGCTGCAACAGGCTGTCGAGAGCTACCGACGCGACTTTCGTCCGTCCGCGCAGCTGGATCGGCCCTACGTCATTGCCGGCGTCAACGTCGTCGTCGCGGATACGGCCGACGATGCCCAAGAGCAGCTCCGTGCCGCCATGCGCAACCGCGTGACGTTTTTGCTCGGCCGCGGACAGACTTTCTCCGACGCTGAGGCGGACGCGATCCTCGCCTCGCCCGCCGGTCAGCACGTCCGGCAGATGGTGAAGTACGCCGCGGTGGGAACGTCGACCGAAGTCGTCGACTATCTCGAGGACTTTGCCAAGCATGCCGACGCGGATGAGCTCATAACCGTGCACCAGTCGCCAACTGCGGACGGCCGTTTGCGTTCGGTTGAACTCTTGATGAGCGCCGGATAGTGTCCGTGCCGGTGGCGGCCGCCGAGCATTCCGTTGCTGGAGCTGCGCCTGGGACCCTGGACAGGGAGGCGCCGGTCGCGATCTTGCCGGTCAAAGCGCTGCCCGTCGTTGCTGTGATCGTCGCCGCCCTGATCGCCGCGATCGGAACGAACTCGCGTTGGGCACTCGACTTCTTCCACGTCGCCGGCGGCGGGATCTGGACGGCTCTCGACCTCTTCCTCGGCTTTGTGCTCGGCCCGATCCTCGGGCGGCTGTCCATTCCCGCGCGGGTCGAGTTGACCAAGAGGCTGATGCCGCAGCTCGTGCTGATCATTCCTGTGCTCGTCACGATGACACTCGCGGCCGGATTCCAGCTCGCGCGGTACAACGGGATGCTCGATACCTCCTTCCCGCGCCATGCCTGGGTCGTCGCGTCGTTCGCGGTCGTGGGCGTGATGGCTGTGATCGCGATCGGCCTGCTGGAGCCGGCAAACATCGCCGTCCTGTTCGAGCTGCGAAAGCCGCAACCGAACCCCGCGGTGATCGAGAAGCTCATGCGCCGGTTCATCTTCACGGCAGGGATCACCGGAGCAATGCAGATCGGGACGTTGATCATCATGACGAGACTTGCGAGCTGATGATCGAGCCGGAACAAAAGGCATGGGCCGATCGTAAGGTGCCGCCGGTGACGGGGCTCTGGATGCTCTCGCTCGCGCTGATCGCCGGTGGAGTGAGCTACCTCGCCGCCTACCTTCCGAAGCGCGCGCCGCTCGGCCCCGCCGTCGGTTTGCTGGCAGCGTCCGGAATCGTCCTTGGCGTAGGTGTCGTCCTCCTGGCGCGCCAGCGTGAGTTCGCGTGGCGGCGGTTCCGTCAGGTGGCCGGATGGACATTCCTTGCCTACATCGTGATCGCGGGGATGATCGAGTACGCGTTCATCTACGACCATACGCACGGGGCAGTGCTCATCGTGATGACACTGATGCTCTTCGTTTTCATGCTTGCCCCGCCGCTACTCGTCGGCTTCACCGTCGCTCGCTTCCAGCACGTTCCTAGCGCGTAGAGCGCTGGACGCCCCGACAGCCGAGGCGGGGAGGTGACAAAAGCGGGAGCGACGGGACTCGAACCCGCGACCTCCGGCGCGACAGGCTCGCGCTAAATTAGGCATCGACGCCGGTACGGCCGTGCTCCTC
>Ga0208219_1000258_pt1 | contig 19988 bp, 21 predicted proteins | sample NGESurshal072012_7_FD_184469 | JGI IMG/M metagenome (GOLD analysis project Ga0208219, IMG submission 184469) | Arctic peat soil microbial communities from Barrow, Alaska - NGEE Surface sample 53-2 shallow-072012 (SPAdes) | ecosystem: Environmental > Terrestrial > Soil > Wetlands > Peat ... | reverse complement strand
CTGTGGGTCGCTCTGTTCAGCGGGGGAGCCACGTACGTATGGGCGACTGAGGAGGCTTACCTTTTCGTGCCCCTGGGCCTGGAGATCATCGCCCTGGCCGCCTCACCGGGGCCGCGCCGCGGTCTGCAGGTCCTGAGCTGGAAGCCCGGCGCGTTCGTGGTCACGGCTACTCTTGCGGTCGCCGCCACCCAATCTGCACCGCGCGTCAGCTACCTGGTGACTCTGATCGTGATAGCCGTGATCGGCCTGGCCATGGTGCTGGCGTCGTCGCTGGGCCGCTGGCTGCTGCTCCTGCTGACCATCGCGGCGTGGCCCTTCCTCGTGGCTCCTTCTGACCCCGCCCCCTGGCAGCTGTATCTCCCTCACGGGCTGGGCTTCATAGGCCAGGCCACCTGGTGCCCGCGGCTCTGCTGGCCGTGTTCGCGGTGGCCGCCCGCCGCGAGTCCCGCCGCTCTTCCCGGGTCACTCCAGCATCGCGGTAGCCGCCGGGACGGGACGGATGGCGCCAGGCTGCGCCCGTCTGCTTAATAGCGGGCCACATCTGCAGCATTATGTGCTCATGGCTATGCGATTTAACGAGGCTGTGCGGGAATGGAAGTCGCTGCCGCTCACGGCCGGGGACATCGGGGATCTTGACCGGCTTCGCCCTCCGGGACCCGGGCGAGCGGCCCTCGCTGAGCTGAGCGGGGCCCCGCTGGACGGGGAGGTGGCCGAGCCGGACCTGCTGCACGCGGTCTTCGCGGTCGGCCTTCGGGTGGTACAGGAGACGGTAGACGCCCGGGCGTACGCCGAAGCCGCTTTGGCGCGGCGGGCGAAGGGTGAGCAAGACCGGGAGCAAGACCGGGAGCAAGACCGGGAGCAAGACCGGGAGCAAGACCGCCGGAGCGGCCGGGATAGCCCGGTCATGTCCGCCGGCCCTGATGATGGCGACCGCTCCGAAGCCAGTGAGAAGAGCGAAGTCTGAACGAGGAGAATCGGATAGATGACGGCCACGTGCCGCGTCATCCGGTCGGTGGCTACGTGAGCGATGTCATGATGGCGCGCAGTGCCCGCCTCGCGCGCAGTGGGCGCCTCGCGCGCAGTGCCCGCCTCGCGCGTGAGTGGACGTTGGCCCGGGCAACCTGGTTGGACGGGTAGGGCTTGCCGTCACTTACTGGTGCCGCATTTCCCGAACGCCAACGTCGCGGGGATGGGTTGCTTACTGCCCGGGGTGCGCACCTCGAGAGTGATGCAGCGAGAACCCGCAACGATGACACCGAGGTATAGCTCGGTGAAGCCGTTTCCGTACATGGAGTTCCGATCAGAACAGCTGGCGAAGGTTGCGCTGACCTTGCCGTCGTGCAGTGTGTACCGATCCGTGCCATTGAACCGCGGAAGGAACCGGAAGTATCCCTGTCCCGCTCCTGCCAGCTGGACCCAGGCCGTTGAGTTGTCCCGCAGCATCACGATGATGGGGACCGCCTTGAGGGTTCCATCTGGGTTGTGGAAGCTGAAATTAGGTGCGATGCCCCTGTTGATGATCCACATTGGTCCGGCCTGGGTGTTCCCCCTGCGCCATTGTGGCCCAAGATTCCCGTACGTTTGCGAACTGCAGCCGTAATACTGCCCATGCGGGCTTGCCCCTGTTGGTCGCGCAGGTGCATCCGGGGCCGGCGACACGATGCGGGCTACCCGGCCTCCTCCCAGCAGCGCTGCCCCGGCTGACGGAATCACTACCACCGTGGCCACCACCACGGCGATCCCCGCGAAAGTTACCCGGGCCAGGTGCCGCCGGTGACGGCCCCGGACCTTCTCGGCCAGGTTTCCCGGTGGCTGCTGGTCAGCGACCGACACCTTCATCGCGGTCCGCAGCCGCTCCTCGAAATCAGTCATGACAGCGAACGCCTCCCGATCTGCCCTGCCCGTGCCGCGGCGTCGGGTTCAGCACTGTCGCGCAGCCGGGCCAGACCGCGCGAGGCCTGGCTCTTGACCGTTCCCACGCTGCATCCAAGAGCGTCGGCGATCTCCGGATCCGCGGTCCTGAATAGGCGCGGCGAGCAACCCTCCAAGAACTCCTCGAAGGACACGCTCACCCCCGGAATCTTCCGTACCACCTACTCCGCTAACGCGGTGGCACCCCGGAAGGTTGAGTCGCCTCAGGCTTCATCCGGCTATCTGGCGTGCCGGATGCTTCGCCCAGCCTGGTCTGGCTCGACCTGGCCTTTGGCGAGCTGGTCCGCGAAGTCCTGCGCGAGTTGGCAGAGGTCGGCTGAGAGCCGACACTAGGTTCCATGCGTGGTCGCCTGAGTGCGCTGCTGGACGGGGCAGGCTGGTCAGTGGGCCTGGCCGCCGCGCTGTTCGTTTTCGCCCTGCTGTTCGTGGCGCTGGAGTTCCAGTCACCCGACATCGTCCTCTGGACCGGCCACCATGTTGTCGCTGCCGAACAAGGCGGCCTGGCGACGTTTCGTTGGCACGGCCAGGCCTACACGGTCGATGTGCCCGGATATGGGTCGGCTAAAGAGGTCGGCGTGTATTTCAATCCTGGCGATCCTAGTGATGCCATGGTCAACAACGTGCCCGACAGGGTATTCACTGCGCTGCTCGTCGGTGTGCCAGTGATCGGCGGGGTGGCCGTGCTGCTGGTTGGCCTGAGCCGGAAGCGGCGGTGGGCGCGGCGGCAGAGGCGCAAGGCCGCGTCCTACGGGAGCGGCCTGGACCCGGAATTCGTCGCAAGGCAGTTGCAGCAGCGCCGGGGCGATCAGCACTAGCCTGGCCGATCCTGAATACCAGACCCAATCCGGTTTGCTGGGGGGCAGGAGATGAGCCACATGAGATGTCTAGCTCAGCGATCCACGGTCGCCGGCGCGATGTCTCGCCGCACCGCTGCGAACGTGACTGCGCGGACGCGGGCTGCCGACGGCTGGCGGGCGTTGCGGGGAGGAATCGCCGTGGGCCTGGTCGCGGTGCTGGTGTCCGTCGCGCTGAGCGCGTGCGGCTCCTCACCGGCGATGGCGCCGGGAACAGCCTCAGTGGTGTCGGCGCCCGTGCGAGTCGCTCACACCAGGCTCGGCGCCATCGGGTACCGGGTCGTCGGGAGCGGCCCGCCGCTGGTCTTGATCATGGGCTACGCCTGGACCATGGAGGGCTGGGATCCGCGGCTGGTTCACGCGCTCGCCCGGCACAACCGGGTTGTCATGTTCGACAACTCCGGAGTTGGCCGTACGCAGCCACTGTCCGGGGAACTGACCGCGACACTCACCATCGACGCCATGGCCGACCAGACCAGTGCGCTCATCGACACCCTCGGCCTTGGCAGGCCGGACGTACTGGGCTGGTCGATGGGCGGCATGATCGCCCAGGCCCTGGCGGTTCTGCACCCTGCCCAGGTGCGCCGCCTGGTGCTGTGCGCCACGTACCCCGGGACCGGCGCGGTCGCGGTGCCCTCGCAGGCGGCAATCCGGGCCGGCAGCGATTTTCCTGCTAATCAGGTCAAAGCCTACGATGCGTTCACAGCAGCGATCTCGGAATACCCAGCCGCCCCCGCGGCGTCGACCGCCGCGAAAACGGCTCAGACAGGCGCCGTGAGCGATTGGTGGGACGGCACCGACGCAGCCGGACGCAAGATCGCCAGGATCTCAGTGCCCACGCTTATCGCCGACGGCACTGACGACCGGCTCGACCCGGTCGCCAATGACCACGCCCTCGCCCGCCTCATCCCCAGGGCAAGACTGGTGCTCTACCCCGATGCCGGGCATGCGTTCCTGTTCCAGGAAGGAGCGCCCTTCGCTTCCCTCGTCGAATCGTTCCTGACCGGGCACCCAAGCTCCTAGCGGAAAGGGGCATCCCTTGGTTGTCGAAGTCGCTCTCGGGGTCCAATCCAGCTTTGGACATGGTGTCGCCCTGTCATAGCGCGGACGGGGACGCGGTGCGACGATGCGGGCATGACGACGGCCGCGGCCTACGCCGAGTTCGCCGCACGGGAAACGCGCGGTGTATCACCCATCTACGAGCGGTTGTCGATGGCGGTTTCCCGCGATGACGAGGTGCTCTCGCTGCTCGGCAGGCTCCCGGCCGCCAAGCGGCAGCCGAACCTGCTGTTCGGCGTGGTCAGCTTCCTGGGCGGCCCGGTCGAGGACTCGGCCGCGTTTCACGACTACGTGGTGACGAACTGGCGAGCGATCGAGGCGGAGATGCGCACCCGGGCCACACAGACAAACGAGGCCGGGCGGTGTGCGATCTGCGGTTGAGATCGCTGACTGTCAGAGTCACATGGGCGATTGTCAGGAATTCGGGCATGTAAGCCTCCTAATAGGGCCAACGCGTGACGACCATAATGCAGGGGATAGCGTACCGCTCTGGACCTAAGTTCTACGCTTGGGCTATGGTGATTGGGGCTGAAGACGTAGAGAAAGTTCTCACAGCCTGAATCGGGAGCGAATGGCCCTAGAACGGAGGCTCAACACGCCGAAAGTGATAGCTGGGCCGCGACGGAGCCAAGCTTCAGGACTTACAGGGGTAAGCAGGGCGGCCCGCATTGCGTCGGTCAGGGAGTGAGATGCAGCACCGTTCTGGTCATGATGAGATTTTCCTTCCCAGGCGGCTGCGAGTTTTTCCCTGGTCATTGTGATGTGGGTGTTGGCTGCTTGTTCGACTTCTGGGTCAGCAACCAGGAGCAGTGTGTCGGCCGCTGCCTGCCACTCCAACTCAGCATCCCAGGTCTTATCGATCAGCTCCTGCAGTCCTGATATGACTTCGGGATAATCCAACCATCGTTGGTCGTTGACGATGCGCCGGTTAACGACCGTACCAGAAGGGAGTTCCTGAATTCGGTCTCTTAGCTTACGAATTTCGTGGGTGAACCGATTCCAGGCCAGCCAGTATGCGGCATAGCTTTCTTGTCGTTCCTGCCGAACCAGCGTGTTGTGATCCTGTAGCAATTGCCGTTGGGTGCCCTCGGATTGCCATCGATGATTCAACATGGCAGTGGTCAGGCTGACCAGTCCGGTAACCAGTACTCCGCCGATCGCTCCTGCGAGCGTGAACCAGGCCACAGTAGTGCTTGCCACGCCGCTAGTAAGTGCCACGTTCATATGCGTGAGAGTCGTCATTTCATGTGCTTACGTCGGAATGGTGTACTGGAGGATCAGCGTGTCACCCGGGACAATCGACACCATGACCCGCACTGGCCGGTCACTAGCCGTGTAGCCAGTCCTGATGTGCTCGGCTTCTGGAGTTCCGGGGAGATGCTTAGTCGTTCGACTTCGGCAGGTGTGGGCATGCGGGTGATGATTCGTCGATGTCGTAGACCTGCTCATAACCCGCCTCGGCCAGGATGTTCTCACGGGTGGTGTCCTCGGGCTGGGCCAGCTCGGTGCCTTCGACTATGCGATCGTGGAAGTAGTCATCGGAAATGATCGCAGGTTTCCCTCGCTGCTGCTACTGGTGCGACCCACAAGGAACTGATGGCCCGGCTCGGCCATTCGAGCACCCGGGCCGCCTTGATCTACCAGCGCGCGACCCGCGACCGGGACCAGGTGACCGCCAAGGCGCTCGGCGGGCTGGCCCGTCAGGCACGCGCCCACGACCGCGATCAGGCCGACGATGCGTGACGTGCCCGGGAGCCTCCCGCGCGGCTGGCGCGTAGCCTGCGAGCACGGCTCCGGAGCCGCTAATCCGATCGCGCGAATTCGTCCGGTCTGCCACGTCGCACTCGGTTGGTGGTCGCCTGTAGCGAAGATCATTCCGTACATCTTCCGGATCTTGGGCCGTTGGGCCACCAGATCGAACCAGGTGGCGACCTGTCCGATCACCCTCATTGATCTTGAGCCGGACAGGTCCTTGCGCTGAGTCTGCTCTACGCCGCCCAGTCTGCCCGTGCGGCTGCCGCCCTTGACTGGCCGCATAGCAAAAGTGATATCATTTTGATAGATGTCTGGGGTAGCCGGACACCGAAGGCCACAGGAGACATCCCATGGACGCACAGAATGACAACACCGCTCCCAAAGGTCTGCGCGGGTGGTGGGCATCTCCCCCGCGATCCGGCATGCGACGCATAATCTCGCCATGGGAGTACCGCCACCTCCATGCCTGGGCAGGCGTGCGCATTGCCGGTGGTACCGTCTTGGTCGGCCTTGGCGCCGTTACGCTCTCGTTCGGTGGGAACGACTGGAAGACGTACGGGTGGACAATGGTGTTCATGGCCCTGGCGGCGGCACAGTTCTCGTTCGCCTACTGGGAGCTGACCATCGCTCGCTCCGTATCTGCCTGAACCTGAACCTGCGCTACTCGCACGGGCCTGACAGGCGCTGGACCCCACCGGCTCCTCGCGATGAATGGGGGCCCTTTATGGACCCGGAGGACTGTCTCCGCTCGCTGGCGGCTGAGGCATTGCTGCACGCTCATCCGGAGAGGCCCCTGTTTCCCTCGTCGCTGGGCCTGATGGCGGTGGCGAACGCGTTTGTGATGCTGGGCCTGCTGCCGGAGCCGCGGGCCGAGGCCATCTTGGCTGAGCACCGGGACGGGCTGGAGCGCGAGGGCTTCGGGAACACCTGGGGAGTCACCAAAGGTGAGCTGACAGTCCGGCCGGGCGCCCATGAGTACTGGGAGTCACGGGAGGGCGGGCCTACCGGGCTGCGTGAGGTGCCGGTGCTGGTGGCGGCCGCGGGAGTGCGGTGCCCAACCGCGGTTGCGGAGGTGTGTTTTGAGTGGGTGAAGCTGACCTCCACGGGGTTGCGGGTGAGCTTCCGCGCGACAGCTGCCGATCCCGGCGGGAACCCTCCCCCTCCGCATGTGTCGATGCAGCGGGCCATGTCGGAGGTCACCGTTACCGATGACACCGGCCACTTGCCTGACCTGACTCTTGAGGGCGTGGGCTGGAGCCGGGTCCAGGAGCGAGGAGAGCAGGAGTGGCACGGGCAGGTGCTCCTGGACCCGAACCCGGCTCGGAAACCCGCCTGGCTTGAGTTCACCCCAGCGCGTGAGGGCGAGTCAGGTCGCGTGGTGTTGCTGCCGCCCGCCCCGGTGCCGGTGGGCACGACCGAGGCCGCGTGGCCGACCCCGGCCGAGTGCTACCTGGCCGAACTCGCCACCGCCACCAGCTATTCGATCGGCGATTCGGTCAGCGAGTCCACGGCTGGACCTGAGGATACGGCGGAGATTGTCGCCACGGTGGCCGACAGCCTCCTTGCGGTGGGCGCGTTGCCGGTCACCAGCACCATGCTGCGTCAGTTCCCTGGCAGCCGTGCACCTGCCTGGCAGCTTCCTTTGGTGAGTCGGTGGGACCGCCGCGCTCATCACCGCGCCGCCGGGTTCCGGGTATCGCAGCATCGCGGGCTGGTGGTGCGGCTTCCGCTGGAGCACGCCACGGCCGTGATCGAGAGCATCTCCGCGCAGGGGGAGCAGGTGAGTGTCCAGGTGTATGGGCACCCTTGGGTGATGGGCGAGTACTGGCCCATGATCACGCCGTGCTTTCAGGTGCGCGCTGTCGATGACGCCGGAAACGAGCACGTCGGCATGCCCGGTGACTGGCAGGGCTTCCCAGGAAATGAGGGCAGCGGCAGCTTCTTCTGGCCGCCGATCGACCCGGACCGTAAGAGCATCCGAGTGATTGTGAGCACATTGTGGCACGCGGCCTGGGCCGGGATCGAGTTGCCGCGATGACAACTCCACGAGCCGTCAGTCCTGAGGGACCGAGCCTGGAGGTCTGAGGTGAACCAGATCGAGAGGCGGGCGCGGGACATGATCAACCCGTACTCGACGGCGTTCGCCATCTGGTGGTGTCATTCCGCCCGGTACTGGCGCCTGCCTCACATGATCACTGGCAACAAGGCCGCCGCTCGCCCGGGCCTGTCCCGGCCTGCGGTTCCTCGTGCGGGCGGCGGAGTATCAGAGGGTTTGGGTTCTCAGTCCTCTCCGTCTTTCCCGCAGGCGCCGAACCCTGGCGAGCGGGTGCCGTGTCTAGGTTCGGCGAAGCCGATCGCATGCGACGCGACCGGAGGGAGCGACCTGGACGCGGTGGCCGGGAGCGGGACAATGGATCGCCGGGAAGACGGCACAGTGCAGCCCCGGTTGCGTCGTCGGGTGAGCCTGACTGATCAGTGGTGACCTGTATCGCGTCGGCCCGGCACGCGTCGGCCGGGGCCCTCAAGGCCAGAGGCCGACGCTGGTGCCGGGCCAGCGGCGCCGCAGGCGCCGCCTTGATCTCTGTCTATGAGGTAATTCGGCAACGCGCGTGATGTCAGTGTTGATCAGGTCCGGTAGACGTCACCGCGGTGGCCGATGTCGACGACGGTGACGACATGAGCCTCGTTGTCGATCCGGTAGATGACGCGGTAGGTTCCGCGCCTTGCACTGAACCTGTCGTCTAGCGGCGGAAGAAGCTGCTTACCGACGCGATGAGGCTGCTCCAGCAGTGGGCCGGTGATGAACTCGTAAGCGGCAGCCGCGACGGCTTCAGGCAACGTTTCGGCAAGTGCGCGTCGCACCGTTGGCGTTGTCCTCAGCGTGTATGGCTCCTGCGTGTGTTCGCTCACTCGTCTGCTGAGCGATTGCGGATTGTTTCGGCAAGTTCGGCTGCGGTTACTTCCTCGCCGCGGGCGAGTTCAGCGTCGGACTCTGCGAGCCTGCGCATCGTGTCGGCGTCCCGCATGATGGCCAGGGTCTCTTCCAGCCTCTCCAGGTCCTCGACGGCAACCAGTACGGCGGATGGGCGCCCATGGACGGTGACAGTCACACGCTCATGGTGGTCGTGTACGCGGCCGACGAGTTCCGACAGGTGGCTCTTGACTTCTCCCAGAGGCATCGTCGTCATAGTCAAAAGTTTGACCAAATGATGGCCAGGCGTCAAATCGGCGACGGCGCGCCCTGCCCGCCGGTGGACTGACTGCTGACCCGAAGTGGCACGGTCCAGACGCGTGGCGGGCACGAAACGGGCAGCCGATCCTATGACGGCAATCCTCTGGGCCGCCGGTATGGGTCCTGACCTGGGCCGGAACCGTGAGAGCGGGCGAAGGGAATCGAACCCTCATGACCAGCTTGGAAGGCTGGGGCTCTACCATTGAGCTACGCCCGCGAGCCGCGCCAGCGCAGCCGGTTAGGACTCCGGCCAGCACGTCGTCACGGGTAGCGTACCGTGCTTGTCCGGTCGGCCTGGTCAGTGGATCGGGTCCGTGCCCGCCCGCGGATCAGCCAGGACAGGTAGGCTACGGTCGGCTTAGCGGGATGTGGCGCAGCTTGGTTAGCGCGCCTGCTTTGGGAGCAGGAGGCCGCCGGTTCGAATCCGGCCATCCCGACCAAAAGTGCAGGTCACAGCGCTTGCTGAGGACAGCCAAGCGGCTTCCAAGATCATTTGACCGTCATTTGACCGTGGTGTTGAACGCCAGTCAGAGACAGCGACCGTCACGGAGTGGACCCTGCTGGCATGGTGTATCGGCGTGGCGGCGACTCCCGTTGAACAGATTCCGGGTTCTTTGCCCGGTCGGCCTGGACCCGTTGGACGATGACGATGCTGACGGGCTGCCGGTTTCAGGAGGGGTTGCGTGACTCGTGAGGAGTTCCTGGATCTGCTGGCCCGGCTGCGGTGTGCACCTGTCGGTCGGGCGCGTCTCCGTGCGCCGCACAAGCCTCTGTTACTGCTGTGGCTGTTCGGAAGGTTCACCTCTACGGGCAGCACCACCGCGGCGTACGCGGAGGCTGAGGAGCCGGTCAGCACACTGATCAACGACTTCGGACCACCCGTCGCGAGCGCGTCAGCCGGGCGCCAGCGGGCGGCGATGCCATTCGTGCACCTGGAGCGGGAGATCTGGGACCTGCGGGACGGTTCGGGAGCAGAGATCGGGCCGGATGCTCCAGAGCGCGGCCCATGGCTGGACGGGCGCGGAGCGGTCGGCCAGCTGCGGCCCGGGGTTGAGCAACTGCTGGCTGATCCGGGCACGCTGGCGGCCGCCGCACGGCTGCTGCTGGACTTGCACTTCACCCCGGGACTTGCCGCCATGATCTGCGACGCCGTGGGCCTGGACCTCGCGGTGTTGGAGTTGGCGGCCAGCCCGGCCGTGGCGGCGGCCCGGCGGAGCCTGCGGCGTCCCGGGTTCGCTGAGGAAGTATTGAGGGCTTACGCCTACCAGTGCGCCATGTGCGGCTTCGACGGGGCGCTGGGTCGTAATCCCGTCGGACTGGAAGCCGCGCACGTGCGCTGGCACAGCCAGGACGGCCCGGACGTGGTGGCCAACGGACTAGCCTTGTGCGCCCTGCACCATGCGCTGTTCGATCTGGGCGTGCTGGGGCTGACAGCTGAGTACCGCATCCGCGTGTCCAGCCTCTACGTGGCCCGCAGCGATGCCGGGCGGCGTGCAGTGGACGACCTGTCGGGCCAGCCGCTGCTCGCACCTCGGCCGGGCCAGCCCGTCGTGGAAGTGAATCACGTCGACTGGCATCATCGGCAGGTCTTCAAGGGGACCGGTATCGAGGCCGCATAAGAGCCAATCAGGTTCGACCCAGATCGACCGCGACCGATATTAAATAGCATCCCTGATTTGCATTCGACACTATTGCTGGGCGTCAGCCGGGTGAAGCGAACCTGCACGGCGAAGCAGGCTGTGCTGCGGACATCTACGACCGGGCCTCCCGCTCACCGCACGGCAGGATCCCGCGCCACACTCCGGAGGGAGACCAGCTTCGGGCCGCAGCGCGGCTGCTCGCGATGACGGGCGGCACGACTGCCGACGGCATGGGCCAGGCCGGGGCGTTGGCCGGCAATCTGGTGGTCCTGATCGATGCAGTGGCCGGACTACGGCAGGCCCAGGCGCGCGCCGCCCAGGCCGCAGCCGCCCGCGCGGCCGCAGAGCAGCTTCACGCGGCCCTCACCGCTGCCCGGATACGCGTAACGCGTCCCGGCCAGACGCCGCCCAGATCTGCCCGGCACGCCGCAGCCGCTGCTGAATTCCCCTTGCCCCTGGCCGACGTCCTGGCTGCGGCAGTGTCTGCAGACTCTGCTGAGCAGCGATCCAAGCCGCAGGTGGCCGAGCCACCCGCCCGGGCTCGGCCTACTCGCTAACACCCGGCACGGATTGCGCCCCGGCCGATTGCCCTTGCGGCCAATTCTGGCCGAGGCGACGTCTCACCTCCAGGTCGCTCGTCCTCACTCCACTGCCGGCGGGCACCTGGACTTACACTGCCGCCCAGGCAGAGTCGGCAGGCGGCAGCCCTCGTCACTGACCGTGAGCCTGTCGAAGGATCAAGATGATCCGCAGTCGGGCAGATCGCCGATTAGGAATGCCTACTGAAACAGTAGGCATTCGCGAGCCAATGCGTGCAGAACATCCGTTACGTTGCCTGCGCGGCTGGCTCGGAGGGCGGCAAGGATCTTCTGCTCAGTGGTGGCTTTTGCGGAGGATGTTTCCGATCTAGATGTACTGGCCACAGAGGTTAGGTATGGGCGACACAGGATTGGGTGATCTCGGGACAAGGGAAGGCCTTCGCCCTTCAAGCCAGCGCCGATCTAGTTGATCAGGTGTCGGCGGAGAGCGTCTTCATGGTGACGTAGCTGGTCACCATGGCCACGCCGGGCAGGCTGGCCAGCTGGTTGGCGTGGAAGTCCTCGTAGGCGGGCAGGTCGGCGACCTCGACCTGGAGCAGGTAGTCGTAGTTGCCGGTGACGTGGTGGCTGTGCACCACTTCGGGCAGCCGGATGACCGCACGTTCGAATGCGACCACATCGGCGCGGGCGTGCCGCACCAGCCTGACGCCAGCGAACACCCGCAGGCTGCGGCCGACTGCGGCCGGATCGATCAGTGCCCGGTAACCGCGGATCACCCCGGTCTTCTCCAGCCGGCGCACACGCCGGAGGCAGGGCGATGGCGACAGGCCAACCCGGGCGGCGAGTTCGGCGTTGCTGATCCGGCCGTGCTTTTCGAGCACGGCCAGTATTGACCGGTCCACCTCATCCATCCTGGCAGATTATTGCTCTGATGCTGTGTCTACCACAATCAAGTGCCTCGAACTGTCGGCAACTTGCTGCCAAAGTTGCCGACATCGGTTCGCGTCGGCGTGCCGGCCGGCCAGGCTTGTGGTGTCACACCAGATGGTCCACGGGAAGGGAAACCATGTCGGGCAGCATCAGCACGCTTGCCATTCACGCCGATCGCGACGTCCATCCCAGCCGCGCCGTGGCACCGCCCATCTACCAGACGGCGACGTTCTGGGCCGAGGATGCGGAGCAGTTCGCGCAGGCCGCCATCGACCGGCGGGGCCAGGGTTTCTACACCCGCTTCGGCAACCCCAACCACGCGCAGGTCGCGGCAGTGGTCGCGGAACTGGAGCACACCGAGGCGGCGATGGTCACCGCATCCGGGATGGCCGCACTCACCACCGCCGTGCTGGCCCTGGTGTCCGCCGGTGACCACGTGATCGGGCAGAAGTCCACCTACGGGGGCACGGCGTCGGTGCTGCTGAACCTGCTACCCCGACTGGGCGTGTCGACTACCCAAGTGGACCAGGCGGACCCGGAGGCGTTCGAAAACGCGCTGACTCCGCAGACCCGCCTGATTCTGGTGGAATCGCCGAGCAATCCGCTGTTGCAGATCACCGACCTGCGCGCCGTCGCGGACCTGGCCCGCGCGCACAACGTGCTGACCATAGCCGACAACACCTTCGCCACCCCGGTGAACCAGCGACCGGCAGACTTCGGCATCGATCTCGTCTGGCACAGCGCGACCAAATACCTCAACGGCCACTCCGACGTGTCCGCCGGGGTGCTGGCCGGCCCGGCGGGGATCCTGGACCAAATCTGGGATGTCGCCCTGCTCACCGGTGCCGTACTCGGCCCGTTCGACGCGTGGTTGCTGCTGCGCGGCCTGCGCACCCTGCCGCTGCGCATGCCACGGCACAACGACAACGGCCAGGCGCTCGCGGAGGCGCTGAAAGACCACCCAGCCGTAGCCCGGGTGCACTATCCCGGCCTGGCGACCCACCCGCAGCACGCGTTGGCGCACAGTCAGATGAGCGGTTTCGGCGGAGTACTCGGCATTGAACTCGCCGGCGGTTTCGAGGCGGCCGACGCGTTCCTGTGCCGGCTGCGCTACGTCCGCCGGGCGGCCAGCCTCGGCGGCGTGGAATCTCTGGCCGTGCATCCGGCGTCCATGTGGCGCGGGATGCTCAGCCAGGAACAGATTGCCACGTCAGGGGTTCCGCTAGGCCTGATCCGGCTGGCCGCGGGCACGGAGGACACGGCCGACCTGGTTGCCGACGCGCTCGCCGCCGCCGACGCGGTGTTCGCCGCACCGGCGCGCACCTGACGCCCGGCGGCACCAGACCCCCTCCTAGGTGCGGGGTCGCCGAGAACCGTTTCCGCTGCCATCGGAAGGCCCTTGATGACCATGCCGCGCTCACGTGCGTTTACGCAGGTCGATGTGTTCTCCACGGTCCCCTATCTCGGCAATCCGGTTGCCGTCGTCCACGATGGCACGGACTTGACCGACGAGCAGATGCAGCGCCTGGCGCGCTGGACGAATTTGTCCGAGACGACGTTCGTCTTGCCTCCCACCGCTCCGGCGGCGGACTACCGGCTGCGGATCTTCACCCCTGGAGGTGAACTGCCGTTCGCCGGGCACCCCACACTTGGGTCCACACGCGCGTGGCTGGACAACGGCGGCACACCGCACCATGCCGGCCGTATCGTGCAGGAGTGCGCCATCGGCCTGGTCAGCGTACGCCGCGCTGGGGGCATCCTGTCCTTCGCCGCTCCGCCGCTGGTGCGCGACGGCGCGCTCGACGAAGAGTACGTCGACCAGATCGTCGCCGCGTTCGGCATCAAGCGGGACCGTGTCCTCGCCCACCAGTGGGTAGACAACGGACCCGGCTGGGCCGTGGTCCAGTTGCCCACGGCCGGGGAGGTCCTCGCCCTCGAACCCGACCTCTCCGTCATCCCGACCGCGATGGTCGGCGCGATCGGTGCCTACCCCGACGGGTCCGAGCACGCCTTTGAGATGCGCACCTTCGCCCCCGGCGTCGGCGTGGCCGAGGACCCGGTATGCGGCAGCATGAACGCCTCGGTCGGACAATGGCTCACCACCACCGGTGCCGCACCCTCCGCCTACCGAGTCTCCCAGGGCGCGCGCGTGGGCCGCGCCGGGACCATCGAGATCACCGCCGATACCGACGGCACCGTCTGGGTCGGCGGCGCTGCCACCGGCTGCATCCGCGGCACCATCACCCTCTGACCAGTCCGGCGCCGCGCTTCGCCATCAACCGCACCGCGCGAGGACACCCACACCCCCTCCTGCAAGGACCATCTCGATATGTCTCCAGCCAGTTCCGTCTCGTCCCTGACACCGGCCGGCTCGTCGGCAGCTGAGAAATCCAGACGACCAGAAACGGGCCGCAGCACCAAGTACGGGCAGTGAGCGTAGTCGGGGTTGTCTGTACCGATCGGGTCGTCGGTGTGCTTGCCTGCTTCCCCGCTCCTGCCGGTTTCGCGGGCGGCCAAGTGCCGACCGCAGAACTGCCAATTCTGCACTCAGTGCGCCGGCACCATTACTGCCCACACCGCGCGCTGAACGGCGGCTACGCGCGCGCCCCGTCCCGGGTCATCGGGCACGCTCCGTTACGCCTGTGGCTCGCGGACTGCCGGGTCGGAAAGCGTCGGCCACCCTGGGAGGCAGTAGGCGAGAGGCTGAGAGTCCTCGCCCACGAAGGTCACCAGGCTGCGGAGACCGCGCTGTCAGCGGCAGATCCGTGCGTTCGCAGGTGAGCCACACCGCATACTTATGCGTTTTCAGGAGGGTTTGCTGCTGACGCGGACCGAACGGGCGCCAACCCGCGAGGCCCGCTCGCCGCGGAGCCGCCGTTCGGGGTTCCTGCGAGATGGGGTTCGGGTTGGTCGGCCACCACGCAGATCTGGGTGATCTGTGGAACTTCAGCTGCTTGGCTGGGGGGCCGGGCCTGGTGGGAGGCCGATGGTGAGGATGCATACGTCGTCGGCTCGCGGGGCTGAGCCGAGCAGGGATGCCTGCGCCGATTGGCAGGTCTCCTCCGCCGTCCGGCCCGGAGACTGCTGAAGCGCTGCGGCAAGGGCGGTGAGGCCCTCGGTGATGTCGCGGTGCCGGTCTTCGATGAGTCCGTCGGTGTAGAGCAGGAGCCTCGCGCCGGGCGGAAGCCGGCGATGGGTGGCGGTGAACTCGGTGCGGGGGGTTGCGCCGAGCATGGTGGCGGGGGCGGCGTCCAGGTATTCGGCGTGGCCCTGGCCGCTGCTGATCAGCGGGGGTGGGTGGCCTGCGTTGGCGTAGACGAGGTCGCCGGTGGAGGGGTCGAGCACGGCGTACCAGACGGTGGCGAGCGCGTCGGGCAGCATCTGGCACATGGCCGTGTTGGTGCGCCGGAGCACGTCGGGCGGGGAGGGGTTGTCGATGGCGTAGCCGTGCAGCAGGCTGCGGACCTGGCCCATGATCGCCGCCGAGCCTATGCTGTGGCCGGCCACGTCGCCGATGGCCAGGCCGACGCCGTGGTGATCGAGGGGGAAGGCGTCATACCAGTCGCCGCCGACGTGCACGCCGTCGCTGGCGGGAAGGTAGCGCACGGCCAAATCTAGTCCCTCGATGGGAGGGGGTGCGTCCGGCAGGAGGGCGTGCTGCAGGGTTTCGGCGACGGTGTGCTCGCGGGCGAAGGTTTCGACGTTGGCAAGCCCAGCGGCCAGGCGGCGCGCGAGTTCTTCCACGACTGCCACGTCAGTTTCGGCGAACCGGGGGCGGTGTTCGCCGCGGCCAAGCACGAGGACGCCAAGAGGGTGCTGGCCGGCCAGCAGCGGGACAGCCAGCGCGCTTGCGGGACGCACCTGGTCCACGATCTTCATCAATTCCGGGGCTGCGCCGGCCCAGGTGGGCGTTCGGGCGCTGAATTCGCTGGCGAGCTGAGTGGCGCCAGTTGTGTAGGCGACTTGGGATATCAGCGGTCCCGCGGCCGGGATCGGGTGGTCCCGCAGGCGCTTGAGCTCCTCGGCGCTGGCCGGGTCCCGGTGGGTGAGCTTGGCGGCGAGCAGCTTCCCGTCCGCGGTGGGCATGAAGGCCACGCAATAGTCGGCGAGTGTGGGCACCACCAGCTGAGTCACCTGTTCCAGCAGGTCATCAGGGTTCCGGGTGGCGGCCACCAGGTCCCCGGCCCGCAGCAGGAACGTCAGGCGTTCCTGGGTGGCGCCGGCCTCGGCGCGGGCGGCCTGCTCGCGCGCCAGCAAAACGGCTCGTTCCTGTTCGGCGCGCTGCCGGGCGGTCAGATCCACCACGAAGGTGGCCCAGCGCAACGGGTCCCAGCCGATCACCGCGGCCCCGACCAGGGCAGGCACGCGATGACCATCCCGGTGTACATACTCCTTCTCATAGGGTCGGCATGCTCCTGTGCGGCGTAGTTGCTCGACAGCGTCCTCGTCCCTGGCGGCCCACTTCGGTGGCGTGATCGCGCGCCAGGCGATCCGCCCGGACTCCAGGTCGTCGCGGGTGTAGCCGATCATGGCGAGATAAGCGTCGTTAGCCTCCTGAACGCCCGCCTGGCCGGCCACTGCGACGCCGAGGACGTTGGCCTCCCGCAGCCTGCCCAGCAGGCGGTTGCTCTCCCGCAGAGCCGCCTCCGCCCGGCGCTGCTCGGTGATGTCGGCCATGATCGCGTACGCGCGCTGCGGCCGGCCCTGGGCGTCCCGCGCGTCCGGGACGGCGGTGACCCGCAGCCACCGCAATTCGCCGGTGCGCGCATGCGGGACGCCCATCACCACATCGGCCACGATTTCGCCGGTGCGCAGCGCCTTCACCAAAGGGAAGTCCTCCCGCTGGACGGCCGAGCCATCCTCGTGGATCGCCTCTGCGGAGGTGGGCAGAGGCCACGTGGTCAGCTCCGACGGCTCGAATCCCAGCATTCTCCTGGCCGCTGGGTTCGCCCCGATGATCGATCCGTCGGCACTGTAATACATGACCCCGGAAGGCAGCGTCTCGAACAGGGTCCGGTAGCGCTCTTCGCTCTCGGCGAGCCGGGCGGCCAGTTCCTCCAATCTCCGCCGGTCCCGGACATGCAGGGTGACATCGCTGCCATAAAGCAGCACGCCGACGACACGCCCGGCGTCATCCCGCACCGGCTGATGGACGACGTCCACGAACAGCTGCTCAGGCTCTTCGCCATGCCGGCGGATCCAGACCTCCGACTCATGCTCCCGGAACGGCTGCCCGGTCCGGGCCACCCGGAAGATGTTCTCAAGGCGCTCGCGGGCCAGGTCCGGCAGCGCCTCCCGCAGCGGAAGCCCGATCAGATCACGCCCGCCGACTATCTGGGAATATGCGTCATTAGCGAACTCGTAGACGAGCTCGGGACCACCCAGGTAGGCCACGGCGGCGGGCAGGTGCACCAGCAGTTCACGCATCAGCGCGACACCGCCCGAGCCATCGCGACGGCCTGGGCCCTCAAGTGAGACCATCATCATCCCCCGCAGCGGCACCCTTGCCGCCGACACTGGTCAGGATAACGACCATCCTGACCCGGCCAGGACGGATGTGGTCCACGACCGGATCCCTGCCGCTTTGAACTGGATAACGATAAGCGGCCGGAAAGCCGGGTCGGCGACCCTCCCCAGCAGTGGCGTCCTCGCCATGCACAGTGTCCACCCAGGATGACTCCTTCACCTGGACGCTGGGGCATGTGGTCCGCTCAGCGAGCATGGAGTTCGTGAGCTGGCTGTGCCTGACTACCCCGGGAGCCGCATAGCCCGCGCGCTTGTGTCCGCCGCCTAGCCATGAGCCAGAACCGCGCATTCTGCGGATGATTGCAGGGGCGCATCAGCGCACTTGCCATCTGCGCCGAGTCGGCAGGGCGCCGTGCCTATGGCAGACGGTGCCGATCCGCTGATCGTCATAGGCCGACCGAATATGCAGATCAGCGGATAAGCATGCGAGAGCACTACATGCGCTATTCGGCAGATCCGGTCGACTTCAGCGGACGGGCCGTCGTCAACATGGATCTTGAGCGTCGGCTACGCACATGGCCCAGACGATCTTGCCATCCTGGTCGTCCGGCGCGAAGCAGCCCCACTGGGCGCTGAGGGTATCGACGAGGAGAAGTCCGCGTCCGCTCTCGGCGGCTAATCCCGCTGTCTCCGGTGCAGGGGCTCGGTCATCGGGGTCCCACACCTGGATCAGAACACGGTGGCCGTTCGACGTGAGCCAGAGCCTGACCGTGGGGACGCCGATTGCCTGCCCAGGGTCTTGCCGGTGGCGGGCGTGCTCTGCTGAGGCTCGGACTGCGTTCGTGACGATTTCGGAGACCAGCAGTTCGACTGTGTCGGCCAGGGCCGCCATCCCCCACTCATGAAGGATGTTCTTGGCGTGTAGCCGCGCGCAGGGCACGGGGAGGGCAGCGCCGCGAGTTCGAGGTAGCTGCGCAGCGGCCAGCGCTCTGGGCTGGCCGTTCCTCCTTCAACTGGGAGCGCTCCTGGGGAGCCTGGTCGTGCCACGCGGAGGAGAGTAGGCAGCGCCGGGCGGCACGAGTGCGACAATCTGTAGGACAGCTAATGCTTGCAGTGACCGGACGACGGTGATATCGAGCACCGGGAGGTCGGGGTCTGATGGGCAAAAGCGCTGACCACAACGGGCAACGACTGGCCCGGGCGCGGCTGCGGCGCCGCTGGACACAAGAACGGCTGGCGCGGGAGTCGGGTTTCAGGTTGGCCACGGTTCGGGCTATCGAGCAGGGTCGTCGGAGCCTGGACAACATGGGTCAGCTGCTGACCTTCGCCCGTGCCCTGGAAGTCCCCGTTACCGACCTGACTGGACAGCCGTACGCGGTCAGCGGCCCCGAGCAGGATGCCGGGCAGGGCGCTGTCGCAGGAATCCGCCGCGAGTTGCTGCTCGCCGAACGTGAGCCCAGGATCGACGCTGCGCAGGCCGCGGCCGTCTCGATTCCCGCGCTCCGGAGCCGCGTGGAGAACATGTCTGGCCGTCACCGGTCAGCGGCGCTGGCCAGCATGGGCCATGATCTGCCAGCGCTCCTGCGTGACCTGCGAGTCGCCCGGCACGCCGCGCCCGCCGCACAGCGTGCTGCCGTCTACGGCCTGCTCGCGCAGGCGTACGAGGCGGCGATGGACATGCTCAAGCAGACCGGGTTCGTCGCAGACGCCACAGCGGCCATCGAGCGGGCCCGCTGGGCGGCCCAGCGATCCGGCGACCCGCTGCGCGCGCTGACCGTGGAGTGGCATTACTCCGGGGAATTCATCCGGGTCGGCGAGCTGGGTGACGCGGCCGACATCATCGAGGGTGGCCTGCGGGAGCTGCGTCCCCTGGCACGTGAGGATGTGACCGCGGCCGCGCTGACCGGGGCCTATGAACTCAAGGCGTCGCTGGTGGCCGCCAGAGCCGGAGACGCCGTGCCGACGTGGGAGCGCTGGGAGCGAGCGCGCGTGATCGGCGAGGAGATCGGCCGCGACTTGAACGAGCCGCTGGCGTTCGGCCCGAGCAACGTGGCTATCTGGTCGGTCGCGCTGCCGGTAGAGATGCTCGATGGCGTCGAGGCGGTCAGACGGGCCCGTAAGGTCAATCCGGTGCTCGGTTCGTTGGTCCCGGCGGCGACGATCGCGCCCGGCCGGTACTCACGGGAGCGGCTGTCCCGGCACTGGATCGACGTCGGGCGCGCCTACCACTACCGCGCCGACCGGGACCGCGCGCTCAGCTCGATCCTGGAGGCGGAGCGGATCGCGCCGCACAAGACCCGGATCAACCCGGCCGCCCGGGAAGTCGTCAGCCACCTGCTCCGCTCGCGCCGCCAGAACGACCTCGTCGAACTGGCGCTGCGTATGGGAGTGGCCTGAACCAGCGCCTCAAGAGCGCGGCCGAAGCCCCGAGAGCTCAGGCGGGCATGGCGAGCTGCGGGCTGCGGATCCGGGACAGCGCATCCAGTGCGGTCTCGTCGGCCGTGGGCAGGCTGTGCAGGTACCGCTCCGTGGTGACGATGCTGGCGTGGCCGAGGCGTTCCTTGACCACCTGCAGGTCCGC
>Ga0208219_1000257_pt1 | contig 20014 bp, 23 predicted proteins | sample NGESurshal072012_7_FD_184469 | JGI IMG/M metagenome (GOLD analysis project Ga0208219, IMG submission 184469) | Arctic peat soil microbial communities from Barrow, Alaska - NGEE Surface sample 53-2 shallow-072012 (SPAdes) | ecosystem: Environmental > Terrestrial > Soil > Wetlands > Peat ... | reverse complement strand
CGGGCTGACCGACGACGAGAAGGCCGAGGCGCTCGCGGCGCATCCGCGCATCGGCGAGCGCTCGCCCGAGCAGCACGGCGACGATCCCGCCGTGCTCGCAGAGCTGGCCGAGCTGAACCGCGAGTACGAGGAGCGCTTCGGCTTCCGCTTCGTCGTCTTCGTGCACGGCCGCTCGCGCACGGAGATCCTCCCCGAGCTGCACGAACGGCTGCAGAACACGCGCGAGCAGGAGCTCGACAACGGGCTCGAAGCCCTCGTCTCGATCGCGGAGGACCGATGGCGTCCGTCCTGAGCCCGTACGCGACCGACTGGCTCGACCTCGTGTTCCGGTGGTTCCACGTGATCGCCGGGATCGTGTGGATCGGGACGTCGTTCTACTTCGTCGCACTCGACAACCATCTCGAGCCGGTGGAAGGCCGCGACGACCTCACCGGCGACACGTGGGAGATCCACGGCGGCGGCTTCTACCGCATCGAGAAGTACCGCGTTGCGCCGCAGCGCCTGCCGGAGCCGCTGCACTGGTTCAAGTGGGAGGCGTACTGGACCTGGATCTCGGGCTTCACGCTCTTCGTCGTCCTCTACTACTTCCAGGCGCACGAGACGCTCATCGATCCGACGGTCGCGAACCTCTCGACGGTGGAGGCCGTCGGCGCGAGCGTCGGGCTGCTGATCGCGGCCTGGCTCGTGTACGACGCGCTCTGCCGAACCATCGGCCGCCGCAGCGAGAAGGCGCTCGCTGCCTGCATCGTCGCGCTCGTGGTCGGCACGGCGTACGGGGTCACGCATCTCTTCGCCGCACGAGCGGCATATCTCCAGGTCGGCGCGATGCTCGGAACGATCATGGTGGCGAACGTCTTCTTCGTGATCATCCCCGCGCACCGGGAGCTCATCCGGGCGAAGAAGGCGGGGCGCGCACCCGATCCGGCGGCGAACGTGCGCGGCAAGCAGCGCTCGGTCCACAACAACTACTTCACGCTGCCCGTCCTCTTCACCATGCTCGCCGGCCATTTCCCGTTCACGTACGGGCACGCCCACAGCTGGGCGATCCTCGTCTGCCTGATGGCGATCGGCGCGCTCATTCGCGTCTACTTCAACAACCGCCACGCGGGTCGCACGCTCTGGTGGATCCCGGTCGCGGCGGCGCTCGGCATCGCCGGGATCGCGATCTGGATCCGGCCTGCCTCCGTGCCTGCCTCGGGCGCGCCCGTGCCCTTCTCGCAGATTCAGTCCATCGTCCAGCAGCGGTGCGCGTACTGCCACTCGATGCATCCGAAAAGCACGACCTACACGACGGCGCCGCAGGGGATCCGCTTCGACACGCAGCAGGAGATCGCGAGCCAGGCGTCCCTGATCGAGACGGTGGCGGTGCAGTCGAAGCTCATGCCGCTCAACAACAAGACGAACATGACCGATGCCGAGCGACGGTTGCTCGGCGCGTGGATCGCGCAAGGTGCGAAGATCAAATGATGCTGCGCATCTCCGCAGGCGGGTTCGAATTCGTCGCGCGACTCGAGGACGACGCACCGGACACGGTCGCCGCCTTCCGCAAGACGCTCCCGTACGACTCGAACATCATCCACGTCCGCTGGAGCGGCGAAGGCTGCTGGATCCCCATGGGCGATCTCGACCTCGGCGTCGGACCAGAGAACGCCACGCGCTACCCCAGCCCGGGCGAGATCATCTTCTTCCCCGGCGGCATAAGCGAGACGGAGCTGCTGATCGCGTACGGCTACGTCGCGTTCGCGAGCAAGGCGGGCGCGCTCGCGGGCAACCACTTCGCGACCATCGTCGAGGGCAACGAGAATCTCCGTCCGCTCGGAGTCAAGTGCCTCTGGGAAGGCGCACAGGAGATCTCATTCCGCGAGGCGTGAGAGCGCCGCGGCAAGCACATCGACGGCGAGTGCGATGTCCTCGGGATCGCTGTGCTCGTCCGGCGAATGGCTGACGCCCCCGGCGCCGCTCCGCACGAAGAGCATTCCGCAACGCACGCCGGCAGCCGTGAGCACGCCGGCATCGTGACCTGCGCCCGACACGAGCTCGGGTGCCGCCAGATCGCGCCGCTCGAGCTCCTCGCGTAGCACCGCCCGCACTTCTTCGTCCATCGCCACCGGCTCCGTCACCATCTGCGGATCGAAGCCGATCGCGGCGACCAGCGCGTCGAGCCGCTCGCGGTCGGGGGCGCGCACGTCGACGCTGACCGTCGCGCGCTCAGGGATGACGTTGACCGCGCCGGGCGCCACCACGATCTCCCCGACGGTCGCAACCGTTCCGGGGATGGAGAGCGCCGCGTCCCGCGCGCGGAGCACGAGCTCGGCGGCATCCACGAGCGCGTCGCGTCGCCCCTCCATCGGCGTCGTCCCCGCGTGCCCGGCCACACCGTCAAGCACGACCTCGCCGCGCGCGAGGCCGACAATCGCGCTGACGACGCCGAGCGGCTCCTCACGGCGCAGAAGCACCGGGCCCTGCTCGATGTGCACCTCGACGTACACCTCAGGTTTGCGCACGAGCCCGAGGCTGCCGCCGAAGCCGCGCTCCTCGTCGCGGAACGCCACGACGCCGATCGGCGCGTCGATCCGTTCCGCCGCCTCGATTCCGGCGAGCACGCCGAGCACGCCGTCGTAGCGGCCGCCGTTCGGAACGGAGTCGAGGTGCGAGCCGGTCCACACACGCGCGTTGCCGCGCGTGCCGATGAGGTTGCCCGCAGCGTCGACCTCGACGTCGAGGCCCGCCTCGCGCATCCAGCCGGCGGCGAGCTCGTGCGCGCGGTCTTCCTCCGGCGAGTAGCCGACGCGATCGCCGATCGCGTAGACCTCCTCGATCCGCTCCAGCAGGCGCACGAACGTTCTCTACACGAAACGGGCCCCCGAGCGCGCGTGAGCGATCTCGGGGGCCTTAGGGCGTCCGGACCGGTGCAACCGTGTCGCGAACGTCCGTTGGCAGGAGACTAACGCTTCCGGGCGCGAAGTGCCGTCGCCGGATCCGCGCCGAAGGCCGCGCAATCCGTGAAGCCGCGCCGCCCGAGCTCGACCCGCAGGCGCTCGTCCCCGACGTAGATCGGTGTCTCGGTGCCGCGCGAGAACGAGAAGGCGACCGTCCCACCGGGCGCCGTCACGCGGGCGAGCTCGTCGAAGAACGGAACGGCGTTCATGAGCACGACGAGATCGAACGACCCGTCTCCGAACGGGAGATGGGCGGCGTCGGCCACCTCGTACCGGACACGGCCGCCCTTGCGCTGCGCCTCCGCGAGCATGGCGGGAGAAAGGTCGACGCCCGTCACCTCGGCGGACGGGAACCAGTCCGCGAGGGCCACTGCAGCGACACCCGTGCCGGTGCCGACGTCGAGGACGCGCGACGGTGGCGCGATGTCCTCGAGTGCGAGCCGGAGCGCGCCGAGATGATGCGGACCGATGCGGGTCTCCCACGTCGGCGCGATGCGCTCGAACATGTCGCGCATCCGGCCACGCAGGAGACGCCACAGCACAGGGCGACGGACGACCGCATCGGTGATCCAACGGGCGATCCGCCTCTCGTCGATCACTGCGGCGTGATGGTGAGAGCGCTGCCCTCGTCGACGCCGAGCAGGTCAGCGGCGCTCCCTCGCGCGACGGCCACTGCAACGTTGCGATAGCTGTCCTCGTACAGGATCAGCTCTCCCGCGCGCGCGTCCCCGAACGTCCGCGCGGCGACGGCGAACCATCGGTTGTCGTCGCGCCCCAGCTCGACGCGCGTGCCGGGGACGACGGCTGCACCATCGAGCTGCTCGCGTGTGAGGTTGAGGGAGACATTGCCGAAGCGGTCGACGGCGAGCACCGTGGCCCGGATCCCCGACGCATCGATCTCGGGCTCGGGCACGTCGAGGCGGACGAGCTCGGCGCGGTCGATCGGTGGACCGAGCTCGGCGATCGGCACGCCGGCGGCGAGGTGCGCGGCGGCGGGCGAGAAGAGGTCGCGACCGTGGAACGTCCGTGAGACGCGCTCCAGTGCGTAGGCCGGATTGGCGAGCTCGTGCGCGGCCGCGACGCCGCCGAAACGATCGACCGCGGGCAGCAGTAGGCCGTTGTCGGGGCCGACGTACAGGCGGCCCTCGCCGTCCTCGAGCACGAGCGGCCGGCGGGAGCCGCCGACACCGGGATCGACCACGGCGAGGTGCACGCCGGCGGGCATGTATGCGAGCGTGTTCGAGAGCACGAGCGCGCCCTGCAGGATGCGTCCCGGCCGGATGCCGTGGGTGATGTCGATGATCTGCGCGTCTGGCGCAATGCGCTTCATGACGCCGTGGCACGTGCCGACGAAGTCGTCCTGGAGCCCGAAGTCGGTCAAGAACGTGATGAACATCAGACTGACCGTAATGCGTCGACGAGGCCGTCGACGTCGTGCGTCGCGGCGACGGCCGCAACTTCGAGGCCCGCACTCCGTGCCTCCGCTGCCGTCTGTGGGCCGATCGCGACGACCGGCATGCGCGCACCGGTGGCCGCCAGCGCACGCGCAGCCGATCCCGACATGAGGAGCGCGACGTCGGCTTCCGGCGCCTCCGGTCGCAGCTCGACGGTTCGGTAGAGCGGCAGAAAGTCGGCGTCGAGCACGTCGCGGCGGGCACCTTCGGCCGCGGCGAGCAGGAGCCGTCCTGCCGGCAGCTCCTGTCGCAGCCCCTCTTGCGTGTGCGTGCGCGGCACGAGGTCGACGCGCAGCCCGCCGGCACGGAGAGCGTCGGCAGTCGCCGGGCCGATCGCCGCGATCCGCTTCGCGGTCACGCCGCGCCGCGCAAGCTCGCGCGCGCCGTTCGCGCTCGTGACGACGAGCCAGTCGTACGCCGCCGCATCGACCGGATCGTCTCCGAGAGGCTCGACGCGGATCAACGGACAGAGCACCGGCTCGTAGCCGAGCGCCTCGACCCGCGCGGCCACATCCTCACGTGTGACGACGACTCGCATCTGCCAGCTCCATGCCGAGCGCCGTCGGATCCTCACCGGTCAGCCGCTCGATCCACGACCCGTCCTCGGCCGCGATGAGGCCGGTCAGCGTGACGCCGTCGTGGTATGCCCCCACCGGCGCCAGGCAGCCCCCGCCGACCGCGGCGACGACCGCGCGCTCCGCCTCGACGCGCATCCGCGTCTCCTCGTGATCCGCCGCGGCGACGAGATGCGCGTCGCCCTCGCGCACCTGGAGCGCGAGCGCGCCTTGCCCCGCCTCCGGGAGTAGCTCCTCCGGGTCGAACCGGTGGCCGATCTCGCGCGCGAGGCCGAGCCGGTCGAGACCACACGCAGCGAGCACGACCGCGTCGAGACCACGCTCGCCGCGCTTGCGCAGACGCGTTTCGACGTTCCCGCGCAGCGGTTCGATCGACAACGACGGCTCGAGGGCGAGCAGCTGCGCAGTCCGCCGGGCCGACGCCGTGCCGACCCGCATGCCCGGCCGGATCGCATCGGCGCCGCACAGCGCGTCGCGCGGATCCTCGCGCGCGAGGTACGCGCCGACGCGGAGCCCTTCGGTGTCGGTCGACGTCATGTCCTTCGCCGAGTGCACGGCGATGTCGATGCGGTGATCGAGGAGCGCCTCCTCGAGCTCCTTCACGAACACGCCGCGCGCGCCGATCTCGCCGAACGGCTTTGTGCGGTCGCGATCGCCGGCGGTCGTGATCGGAACGAGCGCGATCTCGATCCCGGGCGCACGGAGCCGCGCGGACGCGAGCTCGGCCTGGGTCAGCGCGAGCCTACTGCCGCGGCTGCCGACGCGGATCAGCACAGCGCGCTCGACGCCGAACGGCCTGCCCGCAGAGCGACGCCCCTCGCGGCCGCACGCGCACGAACGCAGTCGGCACCTGCAGGGGCAGAGGCCGCCCGGCCAGTTGCACCGGAAGCGGCTTCAGCGCTCGTCCTCGCCGAGACCGAATAGATGCCGCACAGCGTCAGCATAGATCACCCCATCGGCTGCCGCGGCTGCCTGTTTCAAACGCACCGTCGGGAGATGCAGGAGCTTGTCGACGATTCGAGACGTCACCGTTTCGACCGCACGGCGCTGGCTCTCGTCCAGCCGGCCGAGCACGCCTTCCGCCTTCGCGAGCTCCTGTTCGCGGATCTGCTCCGCGCGGGCGCGCAGGGACGCGATCGCCGGAACGACGTCGAGCGACGCCTGCCACTCGTGGAACTTCTCCGCCTCGGCGGCCACGATCGACTCTGCCCGCTCCGCCTCGCTGCGTCGGCCGGCGAGCGTCTCGGCGACGATCGCCTGCAGGTCGTCGATGTCGTACAGGTAGCACCCATTCAGATCGTGGATGGCAGGGTCGAGATCGCGCGGGACGGCGAGGTCGATGAGCAGCAACTGCCGACCGCGGCGCACCCGCTCGACGGTCTCGGCATCGAGGACGAAGCCGGACGCGGTCGTCGACGAGACCACCACGTTGGCGCGAGCGAGCTCCTCCTCGAGCTGCGCGCGGTCGGTCTTGCTGTTGGCGACGAACGCGATGTGCGCCCCGCGGGTGCGCAGGTTGCGCGCCGCCTGCTCGCTGACCTTGCCTGCGCCGATGAGCAGAACGTCGCAGCCGTCGAGCTTCCCGAACACCTGCTCCGCGAGGGCGGCTGCGGCCGAGGAAACCGAGGCCGGGCTTTCCCCGATCGCGGTCTGCGCACGCACCTTGCGTCCGGCGTGCAGCGCGTGCCGGAACACACGGTCGAGCATCGGCCCTGCCGTGCCGGCGTCGTGGGCCGTGCGCACCTGTCCCAGAATCTCGCCCTCGCCCGGGACGAGCGAGTCGAGGCCGGCAGCGACGCGGAACAGATGCAGCGCGGCCGCGTGGTCGCGCAGGCGGTACAGCGCGGGCTCGAGCTCCGACAGGATCTCGACCGCCCTGCGCTCAGCCTCGTCGGCGTCCTCGGTCTCGACGTACAACTCGGTGCGGTTGCACGTCGAGAGGCACACCGCCTGTCCGAGGCGCTCAGCCAACGCATGCGCCTGCTCGGAGTCGAACGCGACGCGCTCGCGCAGCTCGACGGGAGCGTGATGGTGCGACGTTCCGACGAGGACGAGATGCGTCATCCGAAGTGGGTCGCTGGAAGGGCAAGCCGAACCACGATCACGAGCGCGAAGCCGGCAAGCGCGATGTACGCGGCACGCCGACCGGACCAGCCGGCGGCGCGCGCGCCGAGATACCCGGTCCAGACGACCCACGTAACGAGCGTCGCGATGACGAGAGCGTCGATGCGGTCGCCACGGCTGACGAGCCGGGCGATGCCGACGCCGATCCCGAGCGTCAGCGCCGGGACGGACACGAGAACGGTGCGGCCCGCGAGCCGGTCGAGCACGGCGAGCGAGGGCGCCGGTCGGCGCAGGATGGTGGTCTCGCGCCGTTTCAGCCGCCGCTCCTGCCAGAGATAGAGCCCAGACAGCGCCGCGGCGAGGGTGAAGCCGGCGAACGCGGCGAGCACGAGGCCGACGTGGAGCACGAGGAAGAGGTTCGAGTAGTGACTCCGGCCGCCGACGCCCGTTCCGCCGCCCGCGCGTGCCACGACGAGCAACACCGCCGCGAGCGGCATGACGACGAGACCGAGGAGCCGGTACGGCCGGCGGCAGCCCCAGATGAGATACGCGCCGACGACGAACCAGACGAAGAGGTTGAGCGACGCCGCCCACGTGCCCCAGGGAAAGCCGTCGTCGCGCGAGGCCTGTACGCCGAGCAGCGCCGTCTGCACGAGCCAGCCGAGCCGCACGCCCCACGTGGCCGCGCGGCCGGCAAGCCCGGGGCGCCGTGCGTCGCCGAAGTAGCCGACGGCGGCCTCGCCGTACAGCAGCAGCGCGGGCCAGAAGAGCAGCTCAGCCAACTTCAATCGTCTCCCGCTCGTCCTCCGCTGCCTTGGGCTCGCGACGCTCGAGCTCGTCCACCTCGCGCTCGAGACGCTGCAGCTTCAGCGCAATGAGCACGACATACACGAGCACCCCTGCGAAGACGACGCAGTATGCGGCGGTGACGTATTTCTCCGCAGTCGTCATGCGAATCTCAGCTCGCGAAGACGCGCATCGAGCCGCTTGCCCGTGAGCTCCACCCGGTACAGCGTGTGTGCGAGCAGAAGCAGCGCCGCCTGCGCGACGCAGTAGGTGACGAGGATCCAGCCGCCGAAGTTCGGCCCGTGCAGCGTGAACACCTCCGGATGGACGAAGCTCTTCGCAATGCGGATGGCGAGGAAGCTGACGGGGATGAGCACGACGCCGAAGAGCGCATAGACGGCGGAGAAGTTCGCGCGCTGGGGTCCCGGGTCGACCGAGAAGCGCAGCATGAAGTACGCGCAGTAGAAGAGGAAGAGGACGAGGAAGAGCACGAGCTCGTCTTCCCCCCAGAGCCACCAGTGACCCCAGGAGATCTTCGCCCAGATAGAGCCGGTCAGCAGCACGAGCGTCCCGAAGATCACGCCCTGGTGCACGGCGACGTAGCTCTCGAGGTCTGCGCGCGGGTCGCGCTTCCAGAGATGCAGGAGCGCCTTCCACGCCCCTGCAGCGAAGCACGCGTACGCGGTGAAGGCGATGGACACATGGAAGTAGAAGATGCGCTGCGAGAAACCCTGGTTCGCGTCGTTCGGCGCGACGTAGAACACCAGCGTGAGCGCGACCATCATGAGCACGAGGGACACGACCGCCAGAGCGGGCAGCGGGACGCGGGACAACCGGGACACCAGCCTCATTATTCCGTTACCACGTATTCGAAGGTGGCCCAGCAGAGCAAGCCGAAGAGCACGTCGTAGAGCGCGAGGAACGCGAGGTAGCGCCCCGGTGAGCCGACGACGCTCGCGCCCACGCCGCCGACGACGATCGGGATAGCGAGCGGGAGGAACAGGAGCGGGAGAAGCAGATCGCGTGCCCGCGTGGCGACCGCCATCGCGCCGAGGAACGTCCCCACGGCGCAGATGCCGATGTCGGCCAGCACGACCCCGGCGATGGTCGCGCCGCTGAGCCCGTGAAAGAAGAGCGCGAACACGGGCAGGGCGACGAGCTCCGCGGCGCCGAGGAACGCGAGCGTGGCGATGCTCTTCGCGAGCCAGATGGCGCTCCGGTCGCACGGCGCGAGCACGAGCCCGTCGAGCACGCGCTGCTCGCGTTCGGGAACGAACGCGCGTCCGAGACCGAGCAGAGCGGTGAAGAGGATCGCCACCCACAGCAGGCCACTCGCCGCCAGCTGCGACGAGTGCGCCGGCAGGGAGAAGTGGAAGACGACGAACGTCGCGACGACGAAGAGCAGCATCGCCGGCAGGGTGTCGCGCGCGCGGAGCTCGAGCAACAGGTCCTTGCGCGCGAGCGCGCCCACGTCGGCGAAGTACGTCACGCGAGCGCGAGTCGCTGCGTCGCCAGTTGCGCGACGCGATCGGGATCATGGGTGGAGACGAGCACGGTACGCTCGCCGTGCAGCTCCACCAGCTGTGCGTCCAGGAGCTCGGCGCCGGCCGTGTCGAGTGCGGTGTACGGCTCGTCGAGCACGAGCAGCTCCGGTTCGTGCAGCAAGACGCGACAGAGCGCGAGGCGCTGCGTCATCCCGCGGGAGTAGGAGACGACGCGATCGTGACGCACGTCCCAGAGGCCGAAGCGCTCGAGCAGCATCCCGATTCGCTCCCGCCGTTCCGGCACGCGGTAGAGCCGCCCGTACAGGTCGAGGTTCTCGAGCGCGGTCAGCTCGCGGTAGACGAGCGGCTCATGCGCGAGGTAGCCGACGGCGGCACGGGGAGCGTCGACCTCGAGGTCGCCCTCGCTCGGAACGGCGAGACCCGCGCACAGGCGGAGCAGCGTGGTCTTGCCGGAGCCGTTCGGGCCGGTGACGACGGCGAACGCGCCGCGGGCGACGTCGAGATCGACGCCGCGCAGGACCCGCTTGTCGCCGAAGCGCTTGCCGACCTTCCGTGCCCTGATCACTCGGGCTAGTGTAGGCGCGTGGATCTCCGCGAAGCCCAGCGGCCACTGAAGGAGCGCTACCGCGCCGAGCCGGGCGAGGCCCGCATCACGCTCACCGCGCGCGGGAGCGAGACGGCAGGCGCTGCCGCGTGCTCCGTCGACATCGGCCGCGCCGCGTACGCCGCCCAGGCGCACGCCGGCGTCGGTGGCGAGGGCACCGCGCCCTGCTCAGGCGACCTGCTGCTCGGCGCGCTCGCTGCGTGCGCGCAGGTGACCTGCCAGATGGTGGCGGCGTCCTCCGGCATAGAGACGACGAAGATCGAGGTGACCGCGACGGGCGAGCTCGACCTGCGCGGCACGCTCGGGATCGACCGCGAAGTCCCTGTCGGGTTCGACCGCATCGCGCTCCGCTTCGACGTCGAAGGGGCAGGCGACCGTCGGGACGAGCTGATCGAGAAGACGCTGCGCTACTGCGTCGTGCTGCGGACACTGCAGCAGCCGCCGCACATCGACATCACGTAACGGCGTCCACGATCACGAACGCGGCGAAGACGACGCTGATGACGCCGTTCATGGTGAAGAACGCCGCGTCGAGCCTACGCAGGTCGCCGGGCCGAACGAGCATGTGCTCGTACACGAGCAGCGCCGCCACCGCAGCGACGCCGATCCAGTAGAGCGCCCCGACCGGTAGCCCGGGACCGGCTGCGACGAGGCACGCTATCGTCGCTGCGTGCGAGATGCGCGCTCCGAGGAATGCGCCGCGCACGCCGAACCGCGTCGCGATCGAGTGCAGCCGCTGCTCGCGATCGACGTCCACGTCGAAGAGCGCGTAGAAGCAGTCGAAGCCCGCCACCCACAGCGCGACTGCCGCGCCGAGCATCCACGCCTGCCACGGCAGATGGTTTGTGATCGCAACCCACGCGCCGACCGGCGCGAGCCCATCGACGGCGCCGAGCCAGAAGTGGCAGAGCCACGTCACGCGCTTCAGATACGGATAGATCACGAAACCGGCGACCGGGATCGGCCAGAGGTAGTGCGTCTTCGGTGCGAGCTGCCACACCGCGACGAGAAAGAGCGCGAGCGACGCAGCGCAGAAGAGAACGACCTGCACGACCGAGAGCTGGCCGCTTGGCAGCTCGCGGCCGGCGGTGCGGGGATTGCGGGCATCGATGCCTGCGTCGATCAAGCGGTTGAGCGCCATCGCAAGCGACCGGGCGCCGACCATCGCGAGCGTGATCCAGACGAGGTCGTGCGCAGACGGCGTGCCGCGCACGGCGAGGAACGCGCCGACGTACGCGAACGGGAGCGCGAAGATCGTGTGCTCGATCTTCACGAGGCGCGCGAAGCGCGCAGGGAGAGGCGTCGCGACCGTCACGTCTGGCGGTGCACCGTGGCCTCGTCGGCGAGCAAGCGAAGTGCATGTTCGAGCGCGGGGCGGAGCACGGCGAAGCCGTCGCGGCAACCGCCGGGCGATCCCGGGAGATTCACGACGAGCGTGCGTCCGACAATTCCGGCGACGCCGCGCGAGAGCAGGCCGTGCGGTGTCTTCGCGCGCGAGTCGGCGCGGAGTGCCTCCGCGATTCCCGGCGCCTCGCGGTCGAGCACGTCGCGTGTCGCCTCCGGCGTCACGTCGCGCGGGGCGAGACCGGTGCCGCCGGTCGTCAGCACGAGCGCGGCCGACCCTGCAAGCGCCCGCAGACCGGCGGCGATCTCATCGCGCTCGTCCGGGACGACGCGTCGCTCGACGTCGTAGCCGTCGCCGCGCAGCAGCTCCTCGAGTGCGGCGCCGCTCGCGTCCTCCGCCTCCCCGCGCGAAACGCGGTCGGAGACGGTGAGCACCGCAGCCTTCAGACGTCCTCCTTCGTCTTCTCGACAAGACGAACCTCGCTGACGACCATCTCCTTGTCGATCGCCTTCGCCATGTCGTAGACGGTGAGCGCCGCCACCGTCGCCGCGGTGAGCGCCTCCATCTCCACCCCCGTCTGCGCGGTCGTCTCGGCCGACGCGACGATCTCGACGGAAGCCTCGCGAATCTCGAGCGTGACCTCCACATGCGTGAGCGGAAGCGGATGACAGAGCGGGATGAGCTCACTCGTCCGCTTCGCGGCCATGATTCCGGCCAGCTGCGCCGTCGTCAGCGCGTCGCCCTTCGGCAGCTCGCGCAGGCGCCGAGCCGTTGCCGGTGCCATCCGCACCTCCGCGCGCGCGACGGCACGACGGCGCGAGAGCGGCTTGCCGCCCACGTCCACCATCCGGACGTCGCCGCTCTCGTCCACGTGCGACAGCTCGTTCACGACCGTGATCGTACGCGGTCGAGATCGGCCAGCTGCGCGGCGCCCCATTCGGCGACGTCGTGCTTTCGTACGTGCGACCGGATCGCAGCCTGCCGCCGCTGCTTCTCCCCGGGATCCATCGTCAGCGCGGCATGGAGCGCGTCCGCCTGGCCCGAGACGTCGAAGGGGTTCACGCTCAGCGCCCACGCGCTCAGCTCCTCGTGCGAGCCGGCGTTCTCGGAGAGGACGAGCATGCCGTCCCGCGTGTTCACGTACGGCGCCTCCTTCGACACGAGGTTGAGCCCGTCGAACACCGCGTTCACGAACAGCACGTCGAACTGCTTGTAGGCGGCGACGGAACGCTTGAAGTCGTCGCCGATGCGGAGATCGACGGTGTCGCCGAGCGCGCGCGCCTCGCGCTCGACCGCGGCGAGGTAGTCGACGTACTCCGGGATGTCCTGTCGCGACGGATCGAGCAGCGCGAGCATGCGCACGCGTCCGCGCAGCTCCGGGTGGCGGTCGAGCATCAGGCCAAAAGCGCGAAATCCACGCACGATGTTCTTCGACGGATCGGTGCGGTCGACGCGGAGCACGACCATCTCCGGCCGGGACGCGACCAGCTCGCGCTCCCGCTCCAGGACGTCCTCGTCCTCCGCGAGCGCCTCGAACTCAGCGGTGTCGATACCGATCGGATGCGCAGTGACGAGTGTGCGCCGCCCGGCATGCTCGACGAAGTCGCCGTCGACGCTTGCGCCGACCACGTCCACACAGCCGCGCAGGAAGTTGCGCCGCCAACGATCCGTGTGGAACCCGACCACGTCGTTCGCGAGCAGCCCTGCGAAGACATCGCGACGAACCTCAGGCGGCAGCACCGACCACGCGCCCGACTCCGGCCACGGGATGTGCACGAAGTGCGACATGAGCACGTCGGGGCGTTCGCGCCGCACAAGCCCCGGCGCGAGATACAGGTGGTAGTCCTGGAAGAAGACGAGCCCGTCAAGATCGCGGTCGAGCTCGTCGATCACCGCACGTGCCATCTTCGCGTTGACAACGGCGTAGCTCGTCCACGCGTCGTGGTCGAAGTCCGGCGTGAGTGCAAGGTTCCAGAGCATGTGCTGGACGAACCACAGCATCGGATTCGCAGCGACGTTGTAAAAGCGGTCGTACGCATGCGGGTCCTGGGCGAGCAGGATCGTGCCGCGCTGCTCCTCGCCCGCCATCACTCGGTCCTCGTCTGTCATCGCGTTCGCGATCCACGTCACGTCGTGCTGCTCGACGAGCCCGCGCAGGGCGGTAGCAAGCCCTCCGCCGCCGCGACTGACGGTTCGCTCTCCGCGCACGTCGCGTCCGTACGACACGGGGCCGCGATTCGAGACGACGATGAGCTTGCGCCGACTCAGGTGAGCTTCTTGACGAAGCGCAGCCGCGAGCCGCGAACGCCCGGACGAGACTCGATCTCGACCTCGTCCGCGATCGTGCGGATGATCGCGATGCCGAGCCCGCCCTCGGAGAGCTCGTCGCCGTTGAAGGACGGCGCCTCGTCGGGATCGAAGCCGGCGCCGTCGTCGACGACGTCGATGCAGATCCGGTCCGGGCCTAGCTCGTAGCGAATGTCGACCTGCCCCTCGCCCGGCGTCCCGTATGCGTGGCGCACGGAGTTCGACACCGCTTCGGTAAGCGCGAGCTTGAGGTCGGCGAGCGTGTCGGAGTCGAGCGCACGCGCCTGCGCGAGGCCCGTCAGGGCGAGCCGGCCGAGCGCGATGTACTCCGGCTTGGCCGGGATGCGCAAGCGGACCGCCCTCACACCCTCGGCGCTCTCGACTCCGGTCATGTCTTGGAGGAGCTCCATTCCGCTGCTTCTGATCGTTTTCCCCAGATTCGGAGGTCTAAACCCGCCGATTTCTACACCATCGGCGCCGTGCACCGGTCTGGAAAAGCTCATTCCCGGCGGAAGCGCGGCTTAACCCACGGGGTCTTCGTGGCGATTGTCACGAAGTTGGGAGCGATTTCCCGTGGAAACGGGCGGCAGCTCGAAAACGAACGCCGTTCGGCCAGGGTCGACCTCGAGACGGAGCTCGCCGCCCATGCGCTCAGCCAGCTCGCGCGCGATGGCCAGGCCGAGACCGCTGCCCGACGCCCGGGAGCCGTCCAGCCGGGTGAAGCGAGCAAAAACCTGGTCGCGATGCTCCACGGGAATCCCGGGGCCGTCGTCCTCGACGCGAAGGGTCGAGCCGGCGGCGACGACGCGCACATGGGTGCCGGACGGAGTATGGAGGAGGGCGTTGTCCACGAGGGCCCGCCCGACCTGGAGAACGCGCTCCCGGTCGCCGAGCACCGCGCCCGCTTCCTCGACGACGACGTCGAGCCCGTGCTCGCGCCGGGCGGCGAGCGCGTCCAGCTCCTCCCCGAGGTCGTTCGCCACGTCGGCGAGCGAGACCGGCTCGAGATCCATCCGCATGCCGCCGGCGTCCAGCCGGGAGAGGTCGAGGAGGTCCAGAGCCAGCTTCGACAGGCGCGCCATCTGTTCCGCCATCGCGTCGACGAACTCGGCCCGCGTCTCGGCGTCGAGGTCGTCCTCCTGGAGGAGCTCGAGGAAGCCGCCGACCGAGAAGATCGGCGTGCGCAGCTCGTGTGAGGCGTTCGCGATGAAGGCGCGGCGGGCGTCGTCGAGCTGGGCAAGCTGGCTGCGCATGCGGTCGAACGCGAGCGCGAGCTCTCCGACCTCGTCCCGCCCGAGGTCGACGACGGGCTCGTCGAAGTCGCCGGCGGCGATCCGGTCGGCCGCGCGCTCGAGCCGCCGGATGCGCCGGGCGAACGCCGACGCGGCGCCCCAGCCGACGAGCACGGCGAGGCCGAGCGCAATGAGGCCTGCCCAGATCAGCCGCGACCGCACGAGGTCGACGTTCTCGAGCGTGGCACGCAGCGAGGCCGCAAACAGGATCACGTCGCCGTAGCGATCTGGGATGGCCACCTCGGCGAACGGCTCACCGCTCCGCGTCACGGTCGCGCGCTGAAGGGTGAGGGTCTCGGCCGCGCTGAGCGCGACGGGGTCCTTGGTGACGTCCTGGGAGAAGCCCGTCCGCCGGGAGTCGGCCGCCACGAGCAGCGTCGTCGTGCCCCCCGAGCTGTCGGGCGTGAACAGCACGGCGCGGTTCGCATCCGCCGTCCGCGCGGCGTCGTCGATGAAGTCCTGATCGGGAGCGGCGGCCTCGGAGCGCTCGATCTCGCGCGCGGACTGCGCGAGCAGGGCGAGGCGGCCGTTCACGAGCCTGTGCTGGAGCGTCGGGACGAGCGCTACCCAGACGACCGCGAGCGCCCCGGCGACCACCAGCGCCAGCGCGACGCTCAGCCGAGCTCCCACGCGACGGAACGGGTGCATGCTCAGCCCCGCAGCCGGTAGCCGACGCCGCGCACGGTCTGGATGAGATCCGGCTCGTGCGGGTCGACCTCGAGCTTCTCGCGCAGATGCCGCACGTGGACGTCGATCGTCCGCGGTTCCCGGTAGGCGTAATCGCCCCACAACGCCTCCAGCAGCGCCTGCCTGCTGAAGACACGCCCTGGGCGCGCGGCGAGCGTGCGCAGCAGCTCGAACTCGACGTACGTCAGCTCCACCGACGCGCCGCGCACCTCCACCGCCCGGCGGGCCAGATCGAGAACGACGCCGTCGGCGCGGATCACGTCCCGGCCGTCCGCCTGGCCGCCCAGCGCCGCCCGGCGGAGGAGCGCCCGGACGCGGCTCCGGAACTCGCGGATGGAGAAGGGCTTCGTGATGTAGTCGTCCGCCCCCAGCTCGAGGCCGACCACCTTGTCCAGCTCGTCGTCGCGGGCCGTGAGCATGATGATCGGCACGGTGCTCTGGGCGCGCAGCCGCCGGCACACCTCGAGCCCGTCGAGCTTGGGGAGCATGAGGTCGAGAACGACGAGGTCGACCCGCTCCGTTCCGAATCGCTGGAGCGCCTCCTCGCCATCCCGCGCTTGCATGACGCGGAAGCCGTCCCGCTCGAGCGGATAGGTGAGGAGCTTCTGCACGGCGTCCTCGTCGTCGACGAGGAGAATGGTCGCGGCGTCTGGCGTCGGCGTTTTCACGTGGAACTCGGAGCCTGCCGGATCCGCGTCCTACTATAGAGCGCCGTGGCAGCCGTCTCGCCTGCGCCGCAGTCATTGCGCCGGCCGCGACCCGGCTCCCTCGACCGCCCCGTCAACGGACGTCTGTACCGCGGCACCTGGCTCCTCGTCGGCTTGCCGCTGCTCGTCCTCGCCTTCAGCGTCACGCGTCCTGCGGCGTTGCAGCCGCCGAACCTGCCACCTGCCTTCGACCGCACCGACGCCCGCGCGCTCGCCGCCGATCTCGCGCTCCGCTACCCGGGCCGGGTTCCCGGAACGCCTGCGGCCGGCGCTGCCGCCCGCTGGTTCGCCCAGCAGCTGACGCCGTACGGCTACGCCGTCGAGCCCGAGCCGTTCTCCGCCACCATCCCCGGCCAGGGCCGGGCGCACCTCCTCAACCTCGTCGTCGAGAAGCGGGGCCTCTCGCACAAGACGATCGTCGTGCTCGCCCATCGCGACAATGCCGGCGTCGGCCCGGGCGCAAACGACAACGCCTCCGGCACCGCCGCGCTCATCGAGCTCGCGCGCGCCTATGCACCCACCGGCGGCGCAGCCCAGCTCCGCCTGCCGTACTCGCTGCTCTTCCTCTCCACCGACGGCGGCGCGTACGGCGGGCTCGGCGCAGCCGCGTTCGCAGCGCACTCGCCCCAGCGCCAGGACGTCATCGCCGTGATCGACCTCGACGCCATCGCCGGGACGGGGCAGCCCCGGCTCGAGCTGGCCGGCGACACCGCGCGCTCGCCCGCGCCCGGCCTCGTCGAGACGGTCCGCGCCCAGATCGCCGCGCAGACCGGCACCGCCCCCCAGCACGCGAGCGCCCTCCGGCAGCTCGTCGACTTCGGGTTTCCGTTCAGCGCGTACGAGCAGGCGCCGTTCGTCGCGCGCGGGATCCCAGCGGTGACGATCACGACGTCTCCCGACCGGCCGCCGAGCGGCGTCGGAGACGGTCCGGGCGGACTGGACGGCGCACGCCTCGGCCAGATAGGACGGGCCACCCAGAACGTCGTCGACGCCCTCGAGCAGGGGATCGCGCTGCCGGCCGGGCCGTCCAGCTACGTCTACCTCGGCAGCCGCATCGTCCGCGGCTGGGCGATCGAGATCGTGCTCGTCGCCGCCCTCCTGCCGTTCCTCGTCGCCGCCGTCGACCTCTTTGCCCGCTGCCGCCGGCGGCGGATCCGGATCTCCCCGGCCCTGCGCAGCTACCGCAGCCGCCTCGGCTTCTGGGCGTGGTGCGGCGGGCTCTTCGCCCTCTTCGCGCTCGCCGGCGCGTGGCCCAGTGGCGCACCCCGGCCACCGCTGCTGACAGAAGTCCACTGGCCGGCCACCGCCCTCGCAGGCCTGGCCATCCTGGCCGCCGTGGGCTGGCTCGTCGCGCGCGACCGCCTGTACCCCCGTCGGCCCGCCGCGCCGGAGGAGATCCTGGCCGGGCATGCGGGCGCGCTTCTCGCCCTCGGGATCGTCGCCTTGCTCGTCGTGGCCACGAACCCGTTCGCGCTCATCTTCCTGCTGCCGTCACTCCACCTGTGGCTGTGGCTGCCGCAGGTGCGCGGCCGTGCGTTCGCGCTCCGCGCTGCAGTGCTCGTGTTCGGCTTCACCGGGCCGGCGCTCCTCATCTGGTCGTTCGCCGCACGCTACGGGCTCGGGCTCGAGGCGCCGTGGTATGTCGCATGGCTCTACTCGCTCCGCTACGCGGCCGCGCCGGGGTTCCTCATCGGCCTCGCGTGGGCGGCGGCGGCGGCCCAGCTCGTCGCGCTCTCGGCCGGCCGCTACGCGCCGTACCCGACGGCGGCGGAGCGGCCTCCACGCGGCCCGATCCGGGAGACGATCAGACAGCTCGTGCTCGCGCGGCGGCGGCACGGATCCGAGGCTGCCCGCCGCGCGTTACACGGCTGAGTGAGTCGCGCGACCCGGATTGCCTCCCGCGTCCTCATCGGAGCGGGCGGCAGCCACGCTACATCGTGTACGCGAAGCTCGTGGCGATGACGCCGCGTTAGAGCGGCAGGTACGGAACGTCTGCACCCGCGTCGAGCATGCCTTCGCCGCGCGCGACGTGGACGAGCGCGTTCGCCGCCGCGGCGCGCACGATCATGTGCGACTCCTGTCCGGCGAGCGGCTCGAGGACGACGTCGCCGGCATCACTTCGCGCGCGCGCGCGCACGAGCTCGTCGCGGCTCGCGTTTCGCCGCAGCGGTGACGCTAGCCGTCCGTTCTCGAACCGGGGGAGTGGCTCGGCGAGCCCCTGCAAGGCGCGGATCGCGGGCTTGACGAACAGCTCGCAGCCGACGAGGGACGACACCGGATTGCCCGGCAGTCCGAACACGAGAGTGCGTCCACGAATACCGAACGCGACCGGTTTGCCCGGCTTGACCGCGACCTGCCAGAAGACCTCCTCGACACCGAGCTCCGCTTCGATACGGCGAACGAGGTCGTGCGGGCCGACGGACACGCCGCCGGAGGTGACGAGCACGTCGGCGGCCAGGCCGCGCTCGAGTGCATCGCGATGCGCAGCCTCGTCGTCGGCCACCGCCGGCAGGCGCTCGACCTCGGCGCCGACGGCGGCGAGTGCAGCGGCGAGCATGAGCGCGTTCGCTTCGTACACCTGCCCCGGCGCGAGCGGCGTCCCCGGCGCGACCAGCTCGCTCCCCGTCGCGAGCACCGCGACGCGCGGCCGTCGTGCACAGACGAGCTCCGCAACACCGGCGGCGGCGAGTGCGCCGAGCTGCGCGGCGCTCAGGCGGACGCCCGCCGGGACGACGACGTCGCCTGCGCGAACGTCACCTCCGCGCGGACGGACGTGCGTGCCAACCTCAATCGGTTTCGGTACCTCGACGCTGTTGTCCCTCTCGACAACCACTTCGATCGGCGCGACGGCGTCGGCACCGTCGGGAACGACTCCGCCGGTGGAGATGCCCATCGCCTGCCCGGCGTCGAGGCGACCGGCAGCCGGACTTCCGGCGGCGATGCTCCCGACGATGGAGAGCGTCCCGGGAACATCTGCCGAACGCAGTGCGAACCCATCCATCGCGGAGCTCGGGAACGGGGGCAGGTCAACCGCGGCGCGCGCGGCCTGGGCGGTCACACGGCCGGCCGCCGCTTCGAGCGCCACCGTCTCCGCTTCAAGTGGCATGCAGCGAGCCAGGATCTGCGCCTGCGCGTCCTCGACGGTGAAGAGTGCCCCCATGACCTATGGCGTCGTCGTCTGTGTCGTGTCGGTAACCGCCGGCGCGGTGGTCGTCGTGTCGGGCGGCGGCTCGGTGGTCGTCGCCGCGGTCGTCACGGCAATCGTGGGTGTCGTCACGGTCACGACGGTCTGCGGTGTCGGTTTCGGCTTTGCGGTGGTCGTGGTCGTCGCCGTGCTCGTCCCGTACGCGAGGCCGTACTCGTACTGGCCGTTCCACGGCAGCCAGACCGGCTTCGTCGTCGGCGCGGGGAAGGGGACGTCGGCGCTAGTCCCGTCCGCCGTCTCCATGAACAGGTGCCAGATGTCGGCCGGGAACGTCGGCCCGGAGACCGCGATCCCGTGCACGTCGAGCATCGGCACCTCCCCCTGCGGGTAGCCGATCCACACGGTCGCCTCGAGCCGAGGCGTGTAGCCCGAGAACCACGCGTCCGCGTAGTTGTCCGTCGTGCCCGTCTTGCCGGCGTCCGTGCGCCCCGCGACGTGCGCTCCTCGACCGGTGCCGTACAGCATGTTCTGCATCAGCACCTGCGTGACGGTGCTCGCGACCCAGTCGGGAATGACGCGCTGCTGCTGCGGCTTCCCCCAGCCG
>Ga0208219_1000254_pt1 | contig 20129 bp, 23 predicted proteins | sample NGESurshal072012_7_FD_184469 | JGI IMG/M metagenome (GOLD analysis project Ga0208219, IMG submission 184469) | Arctic peat soil microbial communities from Barrow, Alaska - NGEE Surface sample 53-2 shallow-072012 (SPAdes) | ecosystem: Environmental > Terrestrial > Soil > Wetlands > Peat ... | reverse complement strand
AACGCTCCAGATCGAGACGCCGCTCGCCGCCGTCAACGGAAGCAACTACTTCGCTGCACAGCAGTTCGTGAGCTGGCTGTACACGCCGGCGGCGCAGACGATCTGGGCGCAGAACGGCTTCCGCTCCGTCGTGCCGAGCGTCGAGAAGCAGTACCTGAAGCAGTTCCCACCGCGACCGCAGCTGTTCAAGATCGGCTACGTGGGCGGCTGGGACAAGGTGGACACGCAGTTCTTCGACCCGACCAACGGAATCGTCGCGAAGATCGAGCAGAGCCTCGGAGTCACCACTGGCGGTTGATGTAGCTCGGATGCCGGGAGCGCGGAAACGCGCTCTCGGCACTCCGGCGCTGGGGAGCGGGCTCGCGCTCGGCTACCTCAGCATCATCGTCCTCGTGCCGCTCGCCGCCGTCGCCGCGAAAGCGGCGGACGGCGGTTGGCACCACTTCTGGCAGGTGGCGTGGAACCGCGAGGCACGGGCCGCGCTCGAGCTCACGTTCGAGCTTGCGGGCGGCGTCGTCGCGATCAACGCGGTCACCGGGACGGCGCTCGCGTGGACGCTCGTGCGCGACGAGTTCCCCGGCAAGCGTCTCGTGAACACGTTGATCGACCTGCCGTTCGCGTTGCCGACGATCGTCGCCGGTCTGACGCTGCTCGCGCTGTACGGCCCGACCGGCGGCATCGGTGTGGACGTCGCGTACACGCGCTGGGGTGTCCTCATGGCGCTGCTCTTCGTGACGCTGCCGTTCGTCGTGCGCACGGTGCAGCCGGTGCTGATCGAGCTCGACCGCGACATGGAGGAGGCGGCGGCGTCGCTCGGCGCGGGGCGCTTCACTGTCTTCCGCCGCATTGTGTTCCCGCACTTGCTGCCGGCGCTCCTCTCGGGCGTCACGCTCGCGTTCGCTCGCGCGATCGGCGAGTTCGGCGCGGTCATCCTCATCGCCGGCAACCTCCCGTTCAAGACCGAAGTCGCGTCGCTGTACGTCTTCGAGCACATCAACAGCGACGACCCGACGGGCGCCTCGGCGCTCGCGATGCTCATGCTCGTCATCTCGTTCGGGCTCCTTTTCGCGGTCGGCGCGCTGCGCCGCTGGGCAACACGTCATGACCGCTAGACGCGGCATTCGAGCCTTCTCGCTCGGCTATCTCGCAATCATCCTCGTCGCGCCGGTCGGGCTCATCTTCTGGCGTGCGTTCGAGCACGGCATCCATCCCTTCTGGGCGGCGATCTCGAATGCGAACGCCGTGCACGCGTTGAAGCTGACGCTCGAGATCACGGCGGTCGTCGTGCCGCTCAACACGGCTTTCGGGATTCTGTGCGCGCTCGCGATCGTCCGCCACCGGATCCCGGGCATGGGCTTCGTGAACGCGCTCGTCGACCTGCCGCTCGCGCTCTCGCCGGTGGTGGTCGGGCTTGCGCTCTACCTCCTGTACGGGCGCGACGGATGGTTCGGGCACTGGCTGCTCGGCCACGGTGTCCAGGTGCTCTTCGCGTTGCCGTCGATGGTGCTCGCGACGACGTTCGTATCGCTGCCGTTCGTCGTGCGCGAGGTCGTGCCGGTGCTGCGCGAGATCGGCACGCAGCAGGAGGAGGCGGCCGCGACGCTGGGCGCGTCGGCGCTCACGACCTTCCGGCGGATTACGCTGCCGGCGATCCGCTGGGCCGTCAGCTACGGCGTCGTGCTCACGACGGCGCGGTCGGTCGGCGAGTTCGGCGCGGTCAGCATCGTCTCGGGCGGCATCGCAGGCCGGACGCAGACGCTCACGCAGTACGTCCAGGCGTCGTACGAGAACTTCGACCAGACGGGGGCTTATGCTGCGTCCGTGCTGCTGGCCATGCTTGCGATCACGACACTCCTCCTCATGACGGTGGTGAGACGTGGCGATCGAAGCTCGTAACGTCACGAAGCGGTTTGGAGACTTCCTCGCCCTGGACGATGTCTCAATCTCCGTCGAGAGCGGCTCGCTCACGGGCCTGCTCGGGCCGAGCGGCAGCGGCAAGTCGACGCTGCTCCGCGTGATCGCGGGGCTCGAGACGCCCGACGTGGGGGAGGTGTTCATCTCCGGCAAGGAGGCGACGGCGGTCGCGCCGCAGAAGCGCGGCGTCGGCTTCGTCTTCCAGCACTACGCGCCGTTCACGCACATGACGGTGTGGGACAACATCGCGTTCGGGCTCTCCATCCGGCGGCGCCCGAAGGAGGAGATCCACGCCCGCGTGACCGAGCTGCTCGAGCTCGTGCAGCTCAACGGGCTCGGCAAGCGGTATCCGTCGCAGCTCTCGGGCGGCCAGCGGCAGCGCATGGCGCTCGCGCGGGCGCTTGCGGCGGAGCCGGAGCTGCTGCTCCTCGACGAGCCGTTCGGCGCGCTCGACGCGCGGGTGCGCAAGGAGCTGCGCGAGTGGCTCCTGCGGCTGCACGACGAGATGCACGTGACGACGATCTTCGTCACGCATGACCAGGAAGAGGCGCTCGAGGTCGCGGACAACGTCGTCGTCATGAATGCGGGTCGCGTCGAGCAGGTGGCGCCGCCGCGCGAGCTCTACGACGAGCCGGCGAATCCGTTCGTCATGAGCTTCGTTGGGCCGGTGAACCGGCTCGGCGAGGCCTGGGTGCGTCCGCACGACATTGAGATCACGCACGAGCCGAACGGCGTGGCGCAGGAGGCGCAGGTCGAGCGCATCGTCCGGCTCGGCTTCGAGGTGCGCGTTGACCTCGTGCGGGACGACGGCGAGCGCCTCCATGTGCAGCTGACGCGGAACGAGGCCGAGGTGCTCGAGCTCGCGCCGAGCGACATCGTCTACGTGCGCACGCGCGTCGAGCGGACGTTCAACGAGAACGGCGAACCCACGCGTCCGGCTCCTTCGTCAGTTTCGTGATGTGCGCGGGGAGCTTCCCGCTCGCGACGTCGGCGAGCGTGACGTGCTCGAGGACGGAGCGGACGGCGGAGCGGAGTGCGACCCAGACGTCTTTCAGTGCCGTCGCCGAGCCGTCGTATTCGAGCGTGTCGGGGGAGAGGCCGCGGACGCTCGCGAGCGGCCCTTCGACGGCGCGCACGACGTCCGCGATGACGATCTCGTCGGCCGGCTTCGCGAGCAGGTAGCCGCCGCCGGCACCGCGCCGGCTGTCCACGATCCCGGCCCGGCGCAGGTCGAGGAGGATGTTCTCGAGGAAGTTGACCGGGATCTGCTGCGCCTCGGCGAGGTGCTCGGCAGAGACAGGCCCGTCACCCGCGCCGGCGAGCTCCACGGCGGCGCGGACGGCGTAGTCGGCCTTCGCGGTAGTGCGCATGCATTGATTATCGTGGAGCGGAGTGGCAGGGCCTCCGTACACCGGTCATTGCATGTGCGGCGGCGTCCGGTTCGAAGTGACCGGGGAGCCGCTCAGCGCGGGCTATTGCCACTGCACGCGGTGCCAGCGGAGGACCGGGACGGCAGCGTCCGCACAGGCGCGGCTCGCGCCGGGGACGTTCCGGCTGGTCGCGGGCGAGGAGCTCGTCCGGGAGTACAAGCCGGAGGACGGCTGGCCGAAGTGCTTCTGCTCGGCGTGTGGGAGCGCCCTCTGGAGCAAGTATCCGGAGACGGGCGAGGTCGGCAGCGTACGGCTCGGGATCTTCGACCCGGGCCACGACATCCGTCCGCAGTGGCACACGTTCGTGACCTATGCGTGCGAGTGGGAGCCGATCCCGGACGACGGGCTCGAGCGGTACCCCGAAGCGAAGCCGCGCTAGACATCCGCGACACTTTCGTGCGCGTACCTGGTACCGGCCTCATCGCCTGAGCAGGTGCTTCGGCCGCAACAGACACGACCGGTACCAGGTACCTGAACGGCGTGCTACCGAAATGTCACAGCGGGACGAGTCGTGTCCCGGTGGCCTTGAACGTCGCATAGGCGACGCCGCCGCCGGCGAGGCCGAGTCGCTCCGCCGACGACGCCGTCACCTCTGCCGTCACCGGGCCGATGCGGACGCGGACGCGGTTGCCAACCTCGACCAGCGAGCCGATCTCGCCGCGGATGACGTTCAGCGCCGAGTCGTCGGCGTGTGCGCGCGAGAGCGAGATCTCCCATGGATAGACGACGACGCCGACCTCACCGTCCCCGTCGTCGGTGGAGAAGACCCGCTCGCCGCTCTCGAGCACGATCTCGGTCAGGTCGCCGCGGCTCGCACGCCCGCGCAACAGGTTCGCCCCGGTGAACGACGCGACGAATGCGTCGGCCGGCCGCGCGACGAGCTCCGCCGGCGACGCCACCTGTCGCAGCTGTCCGTCGACGAGCACGCCGACCTCGTCCGCGAGCGACGCCGCGTCCTCGTAGTCGTGTGTCACGAGCAGCGTGGGGAGGCCGAGCTCCCCCAGCAGCTCGTGCAGCTCGCTCCGCACCTCGGCCTTCGTGTGCGCGTCGAGCGCGGCGAGCGGCTCGTCCAAGAGCAGCACCGACGGCTTTCGCGCAAGCGCCCGCGCGAGCGCGACTCGCTGTCGCTCGCCGCCGGAGAGCTCCCGCGGCCGCGCGTCCGCGAGGTGCGCGATGCGGAACCGCTCCAGCAGGTCGCCGACCGGCCCTGCATACGCGACGTTCGCGCGCACGCTCATGTGCGGGAACAGCGCGTAGTCCTGGAAGACGAAGCCGACGCGACGCTCCTCCGGCTGCATCTCGTTCCACGAGACACCGTCGAGCGAGACGCCTCCGTGCGCGGGGCGCAGTAGCCCCGCGACCACGCGCAGCACCGACGTCTTGCCCGCCCCCGACGGCCCGACGAGCGCGACCGTGCGCTCGACGGGCAGCGTCAGCTCGAGGTCGAAAGTGCGAAGCGGAACGCTGAAGTGGAGGAGGAGGCGAGCCATTTGAGGGTGACGAGGAGGACGGCGCTCACGAGGACGAGCAGCCCGCCGAGGGCGAGCGCGGTGTGGAAGTCGACGTCGAACTCCGCATAGACGGCCAGCGGCAAGGTCTGCGTGACGCCCTGGAGGCTTCCGGCGAACATGATCGTCGCGCCGAACTCGCCCAGCCCGCGGGCGAAGGCGAGCGCCTCGCCGGCGCCGAGGCCGCCGCGCGCGAGCGGCACGACGACGCGGAAGAACGTCTTCATCGGCCTTGCGCCGAGCGTGCGCGACGCCGCGACGAGCGTCTCGTCCACCGCCTCGAAGGCGGCGATCGCCTGGCGCACGTACAGCGGGCCGGAGACGAACACGACGGCGAGCACGACCGCGGCCTGAGTGAACGGGAGGCTCGTGTGCAGCAACCCGAAGCGGCCGAAGGCGGCGAGGAGGCCGATGCCGGCGACCGCCGGCGGCAGCACGATCGGCAGCTCGACGAGCGTGACCACGAGCGACCGCCCGCGGAAGCGGTGCGTCGCGAGAACGTAAGCAGCGGGCGTGCCGAAGACCAGCACCAGCACCTGCGCGACGACGGTCGTCTTCAGGCTGACGACGAGCGCGTCGGTGACGAGCGAGCTCGAGAGCTCGTGTGCCAGGTTGCCCCACGACAGTCGCGCGAAGATCGCCACGATCGGCAGCGCGAGGAACGCGAGCGCAGCGAGCGCCGCAGCAAGTACGGGAACGCGCCGGATCATGGTGCGGTCTTCGGCTTCACCCGCGGCAGGAATCCAGCCGCGAGGAGCTTCGCCTGCCCGGCCTTGCTCAAGACCTTCTTCACGAACGCCTGGGCCGCGGCAGCGTTGGGTGAGCTCTTCACGACGCAGATGCCGTACTGCACCTTCGGCTGCGCCCACGCCGGCAGCTTCAGCACGGTGACCTGGCCGGGAACCGTCTTCGCATCCGTCGAGTAGACGAAACCGGCATCCGCCTCGCCGAGCGCGACCTTGGCGAGCACCTCGCGCACGTCGGTCTCGTTGCTGACGACGTTGTTCAGCACGCTCGTGAGCGCCATGTTCTTCAGGATCTGACGTGTGTACGAGCCGACCGGGACGCCGACCGCTGCCACGTCGAGCTTCACCCCGGGCTTTTGCAGGTCGTAGACGCTGTGGATCCCAGCCGGGTTCGACTTCGGAATGATGAGCACGAGTGTGTTCCGCGTGAACACGACCGGCTGTGTGCAGAGCCCCTTCTGGTAGAGCTGGAGCGGAAGGGCGGTGTTCGCCGAGGCGAAGACGTCGGCCGGCGCGCCCAGCTGGATCTGCGCCGCGAGCGTGTTCGACCCTCCGAACGAGTACTGCGGCGCCGCATCGATCTGGGGTAAGACGTTCGTGAGCGACGCGGCCGCGTACACCGTCAGCTTCGCGAGGAGCAAAGCAGCCGGCATGGTCAGCCCTCCACCATGATCGACGTCGACTTCACGATCGCGGTCGCAGGTGACCCCGGCTTCAGTCCGAGTTCCTCGACGGCATCGCGCGTGATGATGGCCACGAGTCGCGCCGGCTCGGTGATGGTGATCTCCACCTGGGCGAGCAGCCCGTCGACTTTCACCTCGCGCACCGTGCCGCGCAGGCGATTGCGGGCGCTCAGATGGTGCGAGTCGTCGCCGCGCAGACGCTTGATCTCGCGCGCGCTGACGACGCGCTTGTTGTTCGCATCGCGCGTGGTCTTGATCCGGCCCTCGCTGTCCCAGCGGCGAAGCGTGTCGACGCTGATGCCAAGAGCTTGTGCCGCCTCCGTCGCCGTGTAGCGCGTCTTGGCCATCAGCTCGTGTACCTGCCTAGCGCGTTGGATGCCTGCGCGATCGTCAGCGCGCTCGGGAATGACGAGTGGAACGGCTCGAACATCGTCAGGTGCTGCGCCTCGTTCGCTGCGATGCGGGCCACGATGCCTCGCAGCGGCTCCGACACGAGTGCGTCGGCTGCGCCGAGATACGCGCCGAGCTGGAGCGTCTCCAGCGTGGCGCCGAGCGCGCGCGCTGAGGCCGGGCTCGCGAACGCGCCCCGCGGATAGGTGAAATCGATGTCGCCGGCCTGCGCAGGGACCTGCCCCGCATCGTTCATGAGCGTCGCGAGGCCCTTATAGTGCGCCCGCTCGTTCGCGCGCGCTTCGTGCAAGGGGCCGGAAACGCCGGCGTCGATCGCGTGCGAGTAGAAGTCGTCGGCGAGAAGCTCCGTCGCGATGAGCAGTCGCGCATAGGCGAGATCCGAGTCCGGCGGGACGACCCCGAGCGTCGCTGCAGCTCCGAGGCGGAGCAGTCCGGCACGCGTCAGAGTCTGCATAGGCATTGCCTATGCAAGGTTACCAGCTAGGCCGGGTGTGGATTCCGGATGCCGACAGCGCCAATGAGCCCGCCGGCGACGAGTAGCGCGCACACCGCGAGCATCGAGTGGTGGAAGCCGCGTGCCGTGAGATGGTCGCCGCCTCCCGCGGCCGCGATGCCGAGGACGGCGACCGCGATGAGCCCCGCAACGCGCGCGACCGCGTTGTTCACGCCCGAGGCGACGCCTGCGTCCCCAGGCCCGGCGTCCGAGAGCACGGTCGTCGTGAGCGGCGCGACGGTCAGCGAGAGACCGACCGAGAAGCCGAGCAGCGCGGGGAGGAGGTCGGTCCAGTAGTTCAGGTGCGCCGGCATGCGCGCAAGCGCGACGAGCGAGGCGCCCGCGACGATCGGCCCGACGGCCATGAAGAGCCGCGGTCCGTATTGCATCGAGAGGCGGCCCGTGTAGCGGGACAGGAAGAACATGACGATCGTGATCGGAAGCGTCGCGAGCCCGGCGCGGAACGGCGAATAGCCGGAGAACTCGAGCAGGAAGAGCGACAGGAAGACGCTCAGCCCCGACAGCGCTCCGTACACGGCGAACGTCTCGACGTTGGTGACGGAGAAATTGCGCAGGCGGAAGAGGCGCAGCGGCAGCATCGGCATCGGCGTCCGCAGTTCGTACGCGACGAAGACGCCGAGCAGCGCGAGCCCGCCGGCGAGCGCGCCCGGCACGAATGGGTTGCCCCAGCCGAGATGCGGCTGCTCGATGAACCCCGCGACGAGCAGGCCGAGCCCGGCCGCGCCGAGCACCGCTCCCACGAAGTCGACCCGGAGGTCATCCCTCCGTTTCTGGCTGCGGCTCCCGAGCCTGAGCGTGAGCAGGACGGTGACGATCGCGATCGGAACGTTGATGAGGAAGATCACGCGCCAGCTCGAGATGCCGATGAGCCAGCCGCCGAGGAGCGGCCCGATGACGAACGAGATCCCGCTCCACGCGGTCCAGGTCCCGATCGCGGCGCCGCGCTCGGCGCCGGAGAACGTCGACGTGATCATCGCGAGGGACGCCGGAGTCAGGAGCGCGCCGGCGACGCCCTGGATCCCGCGAAAGACGATCAGCGACGTCGAGTCGGGCGCAACGGCGCACAGCACCGACGCAAGACCGAAGCTCGCGACTCCGAGCATGAACACCCGCAGCTCCCCGAAGATGTCCCCGAGCGACCCGCCGACGAGGATGAGCGAGCCGAGCGTGAGCAGGTACGCGTCGACGATCCACTGCTGCGAGGCGAGCCCACCACCGAGGTCCTTCTCGATCGCGTTGAGCGCGACGTTGACGACCGACCCGTCGATGAAGGCCATCGACGAGCCGAGCACGCTGGCGACGAGCGTCCACCTCTTGACCCGGTCCATACGGGCAATTTAAGGAACCCGTAACAGAGCGGGGCGTACCCTTCCCTTATGGCCGACCAGCCCGAGCCGCGCCGTTACGGCCGCGGCCTCTTCCTCGTGACCGTCGCCGGGGGCCTTTCGTCCCTCGCCTGGGGCAAGGCGGCCTGGGGCCACGTGTCCGGAATAATCTCTCCCGTCGCGGGCGATATCGCCCCGATTCTGCCCACTCAGGGCTGGCGGATCTACACCGTCTCGGACCACATGCCGACCTTCGACCCGGCCACGTGGCAGCTGAAAGTCGGCGGCCTCGTCGAGACGCCGACGACGCTGACGTATGCGCACCTGCGTGCGCTCCCGCGCGTCGAGCAGATCTCGACCTTCCACTGCGTCACGGGTTGGACGGTGCCGAACGTGCACTGGGGCGGCGTCCGCCTGAAGGACGTCTTCGACCTCGTGCGGCCGCTGCCGGAGGCGGGCGCGCTGCAGTTCGTCTCCGCCGAGATCCCGTACGTCGACTACCTCAGCATGCCGGAGGCGATGCTGCACGACGTGATGCTTGCGTACGAGATGGATGGGAAGCCGCTGCCGCGCGAGCACGGCGCGCCGCTGCGGCTGATCATTCCCGACATGTACGGCTACAAGAACGTGAAGTGGCTCGCCGGCATCAATCTCGTGCCGCATCCCGAGGACGGGTACTGGGAGCAGCTCGGCTACGACCGCGACGCCTGGGTCGGCCGCTCCAACGGCTACAGCTCGTGATCAAGTACATCCCGCGCTTCTCGCGGACGGAGCGCACGCTGCACTGGGTAAACGCGCTGTGCTTCCTGTTCCTGCTCGCGACCGGCCTCGTGCTCTATCTCCCGAGCCTCTCCGTCGTCGTCGGCCGCCGGCCCTTGATCAAGGACATGCATTTCTGGGGCGGCATCAGCTGGGTCGTGCTGCTCGGGCTCGTCGCGGTGCTCGGCGATCGCCGCGGCCTGTTGCGCGATGCACGCGAGCTCGAGCGTTTCGATCACGACCGTCTGAACGTCGGCCAGAAGATCAATGCGATCCTCACGGTCGCGTTCACGATCCTCTTCTTCGCGTCCGGCATGCTCCTCTGGTTCGGCGAGCGCGACACGCGGTTCCGCTTCGCGAGCACGGTCGTGCTGCATGACGGCCTGTTGTTCGCCGCGCTCGCGCTCTTTGTCGGCCACCTGTATCTCGCCGTCCTCCATCCCGCAACGCGCCACTCGCTGCGCGGGATGACGCTCGGCAGCGTGCGTGAGGACTGGGCCCGCGTGCACTACCCGCAGTGGGTGTCAGACACCGAGAAGGTGCCTGACACCCGATCCGCGCGTTAGGAGGGCCTGGTGCCGAAGGTGACGGAGACCGACTTGGTCGATCCGCCGCGGTCGAGCGTGATGGTCGCCTTGTCGCCCGGCTTGTAGACGTTCACGGCTGCGGTCAGATCGTCCGCGTTCGTGATCTGCTTGCCGTCGATCTTCGTGATCACGTCACCGGCCTTGAGCCCGGCGCTGTCGGCGGGCGAGCTCGAGACGACGCTGTTGACCTTCGCGCCGCTGCTGTTGGCGGCATCGCTCACCTGGATTCCGAGGTAAGCGTGCTGCACTTTGCCGCCCGAGATGAGCGTGTCCGCGACGCTCTTGACGGTGTCGATCGGCGTCGAGAACCCGACTCCCTCGCTGCCGTTCGAGTTGCTGTCGATCTGGACGTTGACGCCGATGACTTCCCCGCCGGTCGTCAGGAGCGGGCCGCCGGAGTTGCCGTGGTTGATCGGAGCGTCCGTCTGGATCGCGCCCGAGATGGAGTAGTTGTTCGGCGCTGTGATCGTGCGGTCGATCGCGCTCACGATGCCGGAGGTCATCGACTCGGTGAGCCCGAACGGGCTGCCGATGGCAACGACGGCGTCGCCGGGCTGCACCGACGCCGACGATCCGATCGTCAGCGGGTGGAGCTCGGACGCGTCGACGTTCACCTTGATGACGGCCGTGTCGGTCGAGTCGTCCTTGCCGACGAGGGTGGCGGTCACCGTCTTGCCGTCCTGGAAGCGCACCTTGATGGCGGACGAGCCGTCGACGACGTGCGCCGCGGTGACGATGTCGCCCTTCGCGTCGTACACGAAGCCTGTTCCTTCGGCCTGCGTCGTCTGCTGGCCGCCGAAGCCGAAGCCGTTGCCGTTGCCGGTGGGCGCCTCGGTGACGGTTATGTCGACGACGCCGGGAGCGGCTTGCTTGTACAGCTGGGTCAGGCTCGACACCGTGGTCGTCACGGCGGCCGGTTGGACGGTCGACGTGGTCGCTGCCACGGTCGTCGTCGTGGTGGGGCTCGACGAGCCTCCGCTCACGCCGGCGTAGACCCCGGCGCCGACGCCGGCGCCGAGCGCGAGGGCGGCGGTGAGGGGGGCGACACGGTGGAGGATTGTGTGTTTGCTCACGTTTGGGCTCCTGGGTTCGTTCTTTCCATCGCCCATGGAAGCTGAACTGCTTAGGAGTCGGGTGAGAGGCCTTTAAGGAGTTGATGAAACGCCCTCAAGTCGGCCGCTCGATCAGCCGATTGGGAGGGTGAGTGATGGCCTTCGACCCGACTTCCATCGAGCGGCACGCCCTCGCTCTCCACCAGAAGGCGGGCTCCCGTGTGGCGCGCTTCACGGTCTTCGGCGTTCTGATCGGCACAGCCCTCGGAGCCTCGGCCATCATCGCCCCGATGGTGTCCAGCGTCCACAGCCTCCTGCCGCATCGCTATGCGTACGCGGCGGTCGTCATGGGGGCTGCCGCGGGTGCCTATCTCGGCTACCTCATGGGCCAGTCGCGCGCGGTCGCACTTCGCCTGCAGGCGAACGTCGCCGTCCACCAGGTCGAGATCGGCCGGTCCCTCCACCGCATCGAAGCGATGCGCCTCCCTCTTCCAGCTGCGGCATCCCTCCCCACACCGGCACCGGCACCGGCGCCTGCTCCGGCAGCCGTCGCCCCGCCGCCTCAGCCGGCGCCGACGCCGGTGGTCTCCCTGCCGCCTGCACCTCCGCCTGCCCTCGAGCCGGCACCTGCACCCGCGCCGACGCCGATGCCGATGCGCGTCCCGATGACCGTTCCGGTCTCGGAGCCCGCTCCGACGGCGTACCCGGCCCCGTATCCGGTGCCGGAACCGACTGCTCAGACGGTTCCGCCGACGTACGAGCGGCTGGCGCCGCCGACGTCGAACACCGGCAACTAGATCGCCGCGCGCAGCGAGGCGACGTACTCGCGCAGCGCGTCCGGGCCGCCTTCGGCTTCCTGGAGTGCACGCGAGCCGACGACGATCCCGTCCGCGAGTGAGGCGGCCGCCCGCGCGTGGTCGGGGGTGGAGATGCCGAAGCCGGCGTACAGCGGGACGTCGACGAGACGCCGCGCGCGCTCGACGAGGCCTGGCAGGGCGGGGGAGACCTCGCCGCGCGCGCCGGTCGTTCCTGCAACCGTGACGAGGTAGAGCCAGCCGTCGGTCTGCGCTCCGGCGAGCGCGATGCGCTCGTCGGTCGACGTCGGCGCGACGAGCTGCACGCGCCGCAGGTCGGGACGCTCGCCGGCGGGGAGGTCGGCGACGATCATGCTCGCGCCTCCGGCGGCTTCGACGTCGGCCGCGAAGCGCTCCCAGCCGTATGCCTCGAGGATGGACGCGTACGTCATCGGGACGAGCGCGGTGTCGGGAACGACCTCGTGCGTGCGCTCGAGCACGTCGAGGCACTGCCGCGTTCGCATTCCGCGCGCGAGCGCGCGCTCCGCTGCGCGACGGATCACCGGCCCGTCCGCGAGCGGGTCGGAGAACGGGAAGCCGATCTCGACGATGTCGGCGCCGCCCTCGACGGCGGCGCGGGCGAGCTCCGGGGTCTCCGGCTCGGCCATCAGGTAGATGACGAGCGTCTTCACTGCCGCAGGACTTCGGCGAGGTCCTTGTCGCCCCGGCCGGAGAGCCCGACGAGGATCAGCTCTCCTTTCATCTCGCGCGCGCGCGCGAGAGCATGGGACGGCTCGAGCGCGGGGATGATCCCCTCCGTGCGGGCGAGGTCGCGGAAGGAGGCGAGCGCCTCCGCGTCCGTTGCGCCCACGTACTCCACTCGGCCGATGTCCCGAAGGTACGCGTGCTCGGGGCCGACGCCGGGGTAGTCGAGGCCGGCGGAGATCGAGTGCGCGTCGGCGATCTGGCCGTCCTCGTCAGCGAGCACGGAGGAGCGCGCGCCGTGCAGCACGCCGGTTCGGCCTGTTCCGAGCGACGCGGCGCCGGCCGCCTCGACGCCGACGATCTTCACGTCCGCGTCCTCGAGGAAGCCGTAGAAGAGGCCGATCGCGTTCGACCCGCCACCGACGCACGCGACGACGACTTCGGGCAGCCGTCCCTCCGCGGCGAGAATCTGCTCGCGCGCCTCGTTCCCGATGACGCGCTGGAGCTCGCGCACGATCTCCGGGTACGGCGCCGGGCCGACGCACGAGCCGATGAGGTAGTGCGTCGTGTCGACGTTCGTGATCCAGTCGCGGATCGCCTCGCTCGTCGCCTCCTTCAGCGTCTTCGTGCCGAAGTCGACCGGCCGCACCTCTGCGCCGAGCAGGCCCATGCGCTCGACGTTGGGCTGCTGGCGGCGCATGTCCTCCTCGCCCATGTAGACGACGCACTCGAGGCCGAAGCGCGCGCACACGGTCGCGGTAGCGACGCCGTGCTGGCCGGCGCCCGTCTCGGCGACGATGCGGTGCTTGCCGAGCCGGCGCGCGAGCACCGCCTGGCCGAGCGCGTTGTTCAACTTGTGCGCGCCCGTGTGGAGGAGGTCTTCGCGCTTGAGGTAGATCCGCTTGTCGGGCGCGAACCGCTCGATCAGCGTGAGGGGCGTCGGCCGGCCGGCGTATGTCGTCAGTAGTTGATGCAGCTCCGCGTGGAACGCGTCGTCCTCCTTCGCGGCTTCCCAGCCGGCCGTGAGCTCGTCGAGCGCGGGGATGAGCGTCTCGGGGACGTAGCGCCCGCCGTACGCGCCGAATGTCGTCGTCATGCGTGCGCCTCCTCCACGAATGCCTTCACTTTGGCGTGATCCTTGATCCCCGGAGCGGACTCGAGTCGCGACGCGGCATCGACGGCCCACGGGTGCACGGCGTCGATGGCGGCGCGGACGTTGTCGGGGCCGAGCTTGCCGGCGAGGACGAGCCGGCCGCGCACCGCGGCTGCATGCTCCAGGTGCTCCGGGTCGCAGCCCTCCCAGGGCAGATCGGCGACGCTCGCGACGCGCTCGCCGTCACGGAGCAGGACGGCGTCGCGGCCGCGCACCTGTCCCTCCTCGTGCTCGTACAGCTGCACGAGGTCGGCGCCGCGCTCTTCCGGCTCGCCGACGAAGACGGCGACGGAGAGCACGGTGTCGGGCACCGACAGGACGGCCGGCGCGCGGCGCGGCGAGCCCTCCGCGAAGATGAAGCCGGTGAGGTCGGCGCCGGCGTCGACGGCGGCGTCGACATCCTCCTGCCGCGTCAGCCCGCACACTTTCACGAGCGGACGCGAGACGAGGTTGCGGAGCTTGGCGCCCGGGTCGGCCGCCTGCATGAGCGACGTCCCGACGAGCACGGCGTCCGCTCCGGCGAGCTCTGCCGCAGCTCCTTGAGCGCGCGAATGGATCGCGCTCTCTGCGATGACGACGTCGGCCTTCGCCCGCGCGACGAGCGCGAGCTGCGCGTTGCGGTCGATCGCGAAGGTCGACAGGTCGCGCGCGTTGATACCGACGATGTGAGCCTCGAGGCGGTGTGCCCGCTGGAGCTCGTCGTCGTCATGCGCTTCGACGAGCGTGTCGAGGCCGATGCCGTCGGCGTACCGCATGAGGCGCGCCGCCGTGTCGTCGTCGAGGTCGCGCAGGATGAGGAGCGCCGCGTCGGCGCCCGCCTCGCGCAGCTCGCGCAGGTCATCCTCGGTCGAGAAGAAGCCCTTCGCGAGCAACGGCACGTCGGTGACCGCGCGCGCCGCGCGCAAGTCGTCGATCGTGCCTGCGAAGCGCTCGTCGACGAGCACCGAGATCGCGTTCGCGCCATTCTGTGAGTACACGCGCACGATGTCCTCGACGCGTGCGTGCGGACGGATGTCGCCCATCGACGGCGAGCGCCGCTTGAACTCCGCGACCGCGGCGAGCCCCGGTCCGCCCAGTGCGTCTCTGAATCTCATGCCTGCGAGAACTCCACCAGCTCCTGCAGCCGCGCTGCGGCCGCGCCGGAGTCGATCGCCTCGCGGGCCAGTGCGATGCCCTCGCGCAGATTCTCCGCGTGGCCGGCTGCGGCGATGCCGCCGGCGGCGTTGAGGATGACCGCGGAGCGATGGCCGCCGTCCTGCCCCGAGAGCACTGCCCGCAGTGCCGCCGCGTTCGATTGCGGGTCGCCGCCGCGCAGCTCGGCCGGATCGCAGCGCTCGATGCCGAGGTCGAGCGGATCGAGCTCGTACTCGCGCACCGACCCGTTCTCGACCTCGCAGACGAGGTTCGGGCCGCAGGGCGAGAGCTCGTCGATGCCGCCCGCGCCGTGGACGACGTAGGCGCGCTCCGCTCCGAGCTGGACGAGGGCATCCGCCAGCGTGCGCGTCAGCTCCGGCGAGTACACGCCGAGCATGAGCGCGCGCGCACCGGCGGGGTTCGTCAGCGGGCCGAGCACGTTGAACACGGTACGCGTCGCCAGCTCGCGCCGGACGGGGGCGGCGTGCTTCATCGCCGGATGGTGCGCCTGCGCGAACAGGAAGCCGAAGCCGAGCTCGTCGATCGACCGCTCGATCCGCTCCGGCGGCAGCTCGAGGCGGAAGCCGAGGGCCTCGAGCACGTCGGCGGCGCCGCTCGCCGACGATGCGGCGCGGTTGCCGTGCTTCGCGATCGCGGCCCCCGCACCCGCGGCAACCAAGGCAGCCGCGGTGGAGATGTTGTACGTGTTCGCGCCGTCGCCGCCCGTGCCGACGATGTCGACGAGGTCGTCACGCTTCGGGTTGACGCGCAGCACGTGCTCGCGCATGGCCTCCGCGCAGCCGGCGATCTCGTCCGCCGTCTCGCCCTTGGCGCGCAACGCGACGAGGAAGCCGGCGATCTGCGCGGGGGTCGCCTCGCCGCGCATGATCGTGCGCATCGTCTCGCACGCCTCGTCCCGCGTGAGGTCGTGACTGTCCAGCAGTTTCGCGATCGTGGCCTGGATCACCAGCGGTCCTCGAGGAAGTTGCGCGCGAGCGCAGGCCCGTCGGGTGTGAGCACCGACTCGGGATGGAACTGGACGCCGACGATCGGCAGCTCCCGATGGCGCACAGCCATCACTTCGCCGTCGTCGGCGTACGCGGTCGGCTCGAGCACGTCCGGCAGGCGCGTTGCCGCGAGCGAGTGATAACGGCCGGCGTCGAACGGCTGCGGCAATCCGGCGAAGAGGCCGGTTCCGTCGTGCTGCACCGGGCTCGCCTTCCCGTGCAGGAGCTCGCGTGCGTAGCCGACCTCGCCGCCGAAGACCTCGACGATCGCCTGGTGGCCGAGGCAGACGCCGAGCGTCGGCGTCGTCGGGCCGAGCCGGCGGATGATCTCCTCCGATGCGCCCGCACCGGACGGCCGTCCGGGACCGGGGGAGATGACGAGCTGCGCCGGCGCCAACCGCTCCGCCTCGTCCACGTCGATCTCGTCGTTGCGGAATACCTGTACGTCGACGCCGAGCGCGCCGAACAGGTGCGCGAGGTTGTACGTGAACGAGTCGTAGTTGTCGATCAGGAGCATCATCGTTCGGCCAACTCGATCGCGGCTTCCAAAGCTGCGAGCTTGTCGAGACATTCTTGGTGCTCTGCTTCAGGCGACGAGTCAGCAACGATGCCGCCGCCCGCCTGCAGGTAACAGTTACCGTCACGAAAAACGAGCGTCCTGATGGCGATGCAGGTGTCCATGGCGCGCTCGGCCGGGAAGACGTAGCCCACCGCGCCCGCGTAGATGCCGCGGCGATAGCCCTCCAGCTCCGAGATGATCTGCATCGCGCGCACCTTCGGCGCACCGGAGACCGTCCCGGCGGGGAAGCACGCGCGCAGGAGCGAGAACGGCGTCTGGTCGTCGCGCAGCTCGCCCGCCACCTCGGAGACGAGGTGCGTCACGTGCGAGTAGCGCTCCGGCTCCATGAAGCGCTCGACATGCACCGAGCCGGGGACGCAGACGCGCGACAGGTCGTTCCGCCCGAGGTCGACGAGCATGACGTGCTCGGCGCGATCCTTCTCCGACGAGAGCAGCGCCTCGGCGTCGCCCTCGCCCGGCGCGATCGTCCCCGCGATCGGATTCAGCGTCGCGTGCGAGCCCTCGCACTTCACCACCGTCTCCGGCGACGAGCCGACGAGCGCGAGGTCGTCGAGCTCGAGCAGGAAGAGGTACGGGGACGGGTTGACGCGCCGGAGCGCGCGATACAGCTCCGCCGGCGACGCCGACGTCGGGCGGACGGCGCGCTGTGCGACGACGACCTGGAAGACGTCGCCCTCGCGGATGTATTCCTTCGCGCGCTCGACCCGGCGCAGGTGCTCGGCGCGTTCGGGGTAGCGCTGGAGCGGCCCGCGCACGCCCGTCCCGCGCGGCGGCTCCGGCTGAGGCCCCTCGAGCGCCGAGGCATCGCCGACGAGCATCTCCGCGACGCCGCGCGCGTGGTCGAAGCGCACGAGCACATCGGGGACGAGGAAGCGGCTCTCCGGGAAGTCGGGGCCTTCGTCCGGCAGCGGGACGGTCGGCTCCAGCCGTGCGACGGCGTCGTAGCCGAGATAGCCGACCACCGGCTCGCCGAGCGCCTCGGCCTCGTTGAACGACACGAGCCGCGACCCGCGGCCGACGAACGAATAGCGCCCGAGCCGCCCGCGCTCGACCGACTCGAGCAGGAACGCGCCGCGCGCGCCTTCGCGCAGGCGGAGGTATGCCCCGAGCGGGGTGAGGAGGTCGGTTGCGATCACGGTTTCGGGCATGAAAAAGGCTCCTTCCGGAGCCGGTCGAGCGGAAGGGCCGTCCGCGCCCTGCGTCAGCGCACGCTCCCGCCCCGCTCTGAGCGCCAGGCCCACCAGCTGAGGGACGGGGACGTCACTGCGCTCCAGCGTAGGCGTGACCCCCGTCCGCCGTCAAGCCTGGTTCATTTGGACCATAGACAACTGCCCGAAAACAAGATACAAATGTCAATGAGACCGTGGCCATGCCCTGATCGCCGCAAGCAGGGGTATGGGGAAGGTTTGCCCGGTCTCTGCGGCGCGGCCCGGCTCCTTGGACACCGGGCCGCTCGCATGTCGGCGGTGGATACGCTGGCCGAATGAGCCGCGCCGTCATCGTTTCCGCCGTCCGGACCCCGTTCGGGCGGCTCGGCGGCGGCCTGAAGGACTACGCCGCGACCCAGCTCGGAGGGATCGCCGTCCGCGCCGGTCTCGAGCGGGCCGGGATCGAGCCGGGCGAGGTGGAGTACGCCATCCTGGGCCAGGTGCTCCAGGGCGGCGCCGGCCAGGCGCCTGCCCGCCAGGCGGCGGTCGCAGCAGGCATCCCGATCGAGGTTCCGGCGGACACGATCAACAAGGTCTGCGCCTCCTCCATCCGCGCGGTCGAGATCGCCGACTCGATGATCCGTGCCGGCGACGTCGAGGTGGTCGTCACGGGCGGCATGGAGTCGATGTCGAACGCGCCGTACATCCTCGAGCGGGCGCGGTTCGGCTACCGCCTCGGTGACGGAACCCTGATCGACCTGATGACCCACGACGGGCTCATCTCGACCTTCGACGACAAGCACATGGTCGAGCAGGCGTCGTTCGTCTCTCGCGAGCTCGGCATTTCGCGCGAGGATCAGGATCGCTGGGCGCTGCGTTCGCACGAGCGCGCGGCCGCCGCGCAGGATGCGGGCCGGTTCGACGACGAGATCGTCCCGGTCGGCGAGGTCACCGCCGACGAGAGCGTTCGCCGAGACACCTCGTACGAGCGGCTTGCGGCGCTGAAGCCCGCGATGGACCCGGAAGGGACTACCACCGCGGGCAACGCGCCCGGAGTGAACGACGGTGCCTCGTGCGTCGTCGTCTGCTCGGAGGAGTTCGCGAAGCGGCGCGGGCTCGAGGTGCTTGCGACCGTCGTTGCGCAGGGCTACGTCGCGGACGACTTCGCGTACCTCGCGCGCACGCCTGCCAAGGCGGCGGCGATGGCGCTGGCGCGCGCGGGCAAGTCGATCGGCGACGTTCGCCGCGTCGAGATCAACGAGGCGTTCGCGTCGGTCGCTTCCAACTCGACCCGGATGCTGGGCGCCGACGAGGAGATCGTGAACGTGAACGGCGGCGCCGTCGCGCTCGGCCATCCCATCGGCGCGAGCGGCGGACGCATCCTCGGGACGATGGTGCACGAGCTGCGGCGCAACGGCGGCGGCTTGGGTCTCGCGGCCATCTGCTCCGGCGGCGGCCAGGGCGACGCGCTTCTGATCGAAGTCTGAGGGACCCCTCGCGCGCCCGCGGGCGTAGAAGGAGCATGCTCGCCAAACTCACACTCGCGCTGTGCGTCCTCGGGACGCTCGCAGCTGCGCCGGCCGCAGCCGGCGACGGGCCGATGTTCGTCAGTCAGGGCGGCGTCGGGGTTGTGCACGGGACCACGCGCTTCATCCCGGTCGGCGACGGCCAGGGGAACAACACGCAGCTTCTCGCCATCTCGACGAAGGACGGCACGGAGCAGAACCAGCTCACGCTCGTCGGCCAGTGGGGGCTTCCGTCGACGCCGACCGGCGCTACCGGCATCTCGCTCGACGGCCGCAGAATGATGCTCGCGGACACGTCGGCAGGGCAGACGTCGCCGAGCTTGTTCACGCTTGTCGACCCGTTGACCATGCGCATCGTTCGGCAGATTACGCTGAAGGGGTGGTTCTCCTTCGACGCGATGTCGCCGGACGGCAAGAAGCTGTACTTCATCGAGTACACGAAAGGCGCGTACAGCGGAGACCTGAGTCATTACATCGTGCGCGCTTACGACCTGAAAACGAATCAGCTCGCGCCCGGCCGCATCGCCGACCGGACGCAGAAGAGCTGGGTCATGCAGGGCAGCCCTGTGACGCGGACAACCAGCACGGATGGACGCTGGGTGTACACGCTGTACACGAATCCGAGCGGCTATCCGTTCATCCACGCGCTCGACACGGTGCGCGGCGTTGCGCATTGCGTCGGACTTCCGATGACGAATCAGAACGGCATCTACAACATCGTGCTCGCGCTGCACGGAAAGACGCTGTCGGTGCACTGGCGCAGCGGTCGGCCGTTCGTGAACGTGAACACCGTCACGTGGCGTGTCTCGCCGGCACACCGCGGCGGCTTCCCGTGGTGGACGCTGGTGTTCCTCGCGCTCGTGCCACTTGGGCTACTCGGCCGTCGCCACCATCGTGCCGCCCGGGTAGACCACGAGCTCGCCAAGATCCTGCGCGAAGAAGACGCGCCGGAGCCGGAATTGGTCGCCTAGAGACACGACCTGCGCTCACACGACCGGTACCAGGTACCCATACCGAAGTGTCACGAGGGCTGCCGCTTCGGCGGCCGGTTCGGCGGCGGGTTCGGCGGCCGAAGCGGCGTCTCTCTCGCGTCTCTCTCGTCACACTCTCGTATCGGTACCTGGTACCGGTCGTGTCCGTGCCGGATAGCCTC
>Ga0208219_1000252_pt1 | contig 20163 bp, 17 predicted proteins | sample NGESurshal072012_7_FD_184469 | JGI IMG/M metagenome (GOLD analysis project Ga0208219, IMG submission 184469) | Arctic peat soil microbial communities from Barrow, Alaska - NGEE Surface sample 53-2 shallow-072012 (SPAdes) | ecosystem: Environmental > Terrestrial > Soil > Wetlands > Peat ... | reverse complement strand
CACATGTCGAAGCTCGAGGGCTGCAGCCACGAAGAGGTGCTGCGCGTGCTGAAGGACGCGGGCCTCGGATCGCTGCCGGGCGGCGGCGCCGAGATCTTCGCCGACCGTGTTCGCAAGCTGATCGCGCCAGGCAAGGAGCACCCCGACGAGTGGTTCGACGTGCACAACACTGCGCACCGGATGGGGATCCCGACGCACTGCACGCTGCTCTACGGCCACGTCGAGACATACGAGGAGCGCGTCGACCATCTGCTGCGGCTGCGCGCGCAGCAGGACGAGACCGGTGGCTTCCTCGCGTTCATCCCGCTCGCGTTCCATCCGGAGAACACGGTTTTCGAGCGGCGCGGCTTCAAGTTCACGACCGGAGCCGATGACCTGAAGATGATCGCGGTGTCGAGGCTGCTGCTCGACAACATTCCGAACGTGAAGGCCTACTGGATCATGATGGGCATGCCGATGGCGCAGGTCGCGCTGCATTTCGGCGCGAACGACGTGCAGGGCACGGTCGTCCGCGAGCAGATCTTCCAGGCGGCCGGCGCGACGAGCGGGACGGAGCAGAAGGTCGACGAGCTCGTGCGCTTCGTCCAGGAAGCCGGGCGCACTCCCGTTCAGCGCGACACGCTCTACAACGAGCTGCGCCGATGGTGACGAGCATCCTCGCGAGTGCTGCGCACTCGCTCGGAGATAGGTTCGCTCCGCGCGCCGGAGAGCGCGGTCTCCGGCACGCTCCGACAAAGGGGAACGCCTTGGCAAGTGGTTGTTCTGCGCGAGCGGAGGTGGCCTTTGGCCATCCCCACTCGCGTGAGTTCGGCCTGCACCAACGCTTCGCGTTGGCTCCGGCCCGAAGCGTCCTTCGAGGTCCGGCGTGCTGAAGCTCGGCCGCATCTCCTACGTGAACATGGCGCCGGTCTTCTACCGGGTCGAGACCGAGGTGGAAGAGGTGCTCGGCGTTCCCACCGAGCTGAACCGGCTGCTGATCGAGGGCGAGCTCGACACGGCGCCCATCTCGTCGATCGAGTACGCGCGCAACGCGGACAAGCTTCGGCTTCTGCCACGCCTCTGCGTCGCCTCGGAAGGCGCGGTCGAGTCGATCCAGCTCGTGTCGAAGAAACCGCTCGAGCAGGTGCGCGTCGTCGCGATCACGCCGGAGTCGGCGACGTCGGTGGTGCTGACGAAGGTGCTGCTCCCCGAGGCGGAGCACGTGCCGCTCGGCGAGGACGCGGACGCGAAGCTGCTCATCGGCGACGCCGCGCTGAAGTCGGCGTTCGAGGACCCGACACCGCACTTCGACCTCGGGCGGCTGTGGCTCGAGCGCACCGGCCTGCCCATGGTCTTCGCCGTGTGGGCGTGCCCGGAGCCGCTCGCGGACGGGCTCGCGGAGCTCGAGGACGCGCTCGTCGCGTCCGTCCGGCGGGCCCGCGCGGAGCCCGAGCAGCTCGCATTCGAGGCGTCCGAGCGCTACGGCTATCCCGCCGGCTTCCTCGCCCGCTACTTCGAGAAGCTCCGCTACCGCTTCGGACCGCGCGAGCGCGCCGGCCTGTACACGTTCCTCGAGCTCGCGCGTGACGCGGGTGAGCTCGACGTCGTCCCCGAGCTGCGCTTCGTGCAGACCACCGGCGCCGCGGTCGCGTGAACGCGATCCTCGAGAAGGCCGCCGAAGGCGAGCGCATCACCGACGAAGAGGCGGTCGCGCTCCTCCGCTCGCGCGATCTCGTCGCCGTCGGCCGCGTCGCCAACGAGGTGCGCAACCGCAAGCACGATCCCGAGCGGATCACGTTCATCATCGACCGGAACCTCAATTACACGAACGTCTGCTACACGGACTGCGACTTCTGCGCCTTCTACCGGCGCCCCGGCGACGTGCGCGAAGGCTATCTCCTGCCGAAGCCGATCATCTTCAAGAAGATCGAGGAGACGCTCGCTCTCGGCGGCACCGGCCTCCTGATGCAGGGCGGCCATCACCCCGATCTCGGCGTCGACTACTACGAGGATCTCTTCAGCTCGATCAAGGCGAAGTACAAGATCCATCTGCACGCGCTGTCGCCGTCCGAGGTACAGCACATCGCGCGCCGCTCCAAGCTCACGATCCCGGAGACGCTGACGCGACTGCGCGACGCGGGGCTCGATTCGATTCCCGGCGGCGGCGCGGAGATCCTCGTCGAACGCGTGCGCAAGATCATCGCGCCGAAGAAGACGAAGACGAGCGAATGGCTCGGCGTCATGCGCGAGGCGCACCGCCTCGGCATCTCGACGACGGCGACGATGATGTACGGCCACGTCGAGACGATCGAAGAGCGCGTCGAGCACATGCGGCGGATCCGCGAGCTCCAGGACGAGACCGGCGGCTTCCGCGCCTTCTTCTCGTGGACGTTCCAGGACGACGGCAACCGTCTCGGCGACAAGGTGCCGCCCGAAACGCGGCCGACGTCGTTCGACTATCTGCTCACGCAGGCCGTCTCACGCATCTACCTCGACAACGTGCCGCACATCGGCTCGTCGTGGGTGACGCAGGGGAAGAAGATCGGCCAGGTCGCGCTCCAGTTCGGCGCGGACGATCTCGGCTCCGTGATGATCGAGGAGAACGTCGTCTCTGCCGCGGGCACGACGTACCGCACGACGGCGGACGAGTTCGTGCATCTGATCAGGTCGCTGGGCAAGACGCCGGTGCAGCGCGACACGCTGTACCGCGACGTCCGCGTCTGGAACTGACGACCGCTACCCTGCGATGGGGTCGTGCTTCGCAAGCTCTTCATTCTCGTTGCCGTAGCGGGCGCGCTCGCCGTGCCGGCCGATGCCGCGCGCCACGCGACCGCGCAGCAGATCGTCTCGCAGCAGCTGCTCATGCCGGGAGTGACCTATCAGCGCCAGGTGCAGTTCACCTCGCGAGGCCCGGTCGTCCTCGACGTCGTGACCGCGCCGAAGCCGGACGGCTCGCTCTACACCCTCGGCCCGGCACTCGCGCACGGCGTGCTCTTCGGGACGGAGCCGCTCACCGGGATCGAGAAGGACGCGAGCGCGGCCGCGACCGTCGTCGGCGTGAACGGAGACTTCTTCACCGGCAGCGGCCCGCCGACGGGAATCGTCATGCGCAGCGGCGCGCTCGATGCCGCCCCGATCTCGTCGCGCTCGAGTCTCGTCATCGCTCCCGACGGCACGCTCACCGTTGCGCCGGTCGCGTTCGACGGGACCTGGCGCGGCACGGGCCAGCGCCGCCAGTTCGACCTCAACGACAGGCCGGTCGCGGGGCACACGACGCTGTACACCCCCGCGTGGGGCGCGGCGACGCCGTCGGAGACCGCCGGCGTCGTCGTCGATGTCATCGGCTCACTTCCGCCGCTGCAGCCGAACGCCGTCGCGAGCGGCGTCGTCACGGAGCAAGACGGGACCGGTGGCATCCCGATCCCGCCCGGCGGCGCGGTGCTCGTCTCGCGCGGCACGCAGGCGGCTCATCTGAGCGCAGAGGCGCCGCCCGGCCAGACGATCGAGATCCGGCCGACGTTGACGCCCAACCTCAACGGCAAGCTCGCGGCCATCGGCGGCGGCCCGCTCCTCGTCTCCGCCGGCAAGGCGGTGTTCCGGGCAAACGAGAGCTTCGACGACGCGGTGCTCAACTCGCGCGGCGCGCGCAGCGCGGTCGGCCAGCTCGCGGACGGCCGGATTCTCCTCGTCACGGCCGAAGGCGGCGGCTCTGCGTATAGCGCCGGAATGACGAACTACGAGCTCGCGAATGCGATGGTCAATCTCGGCGCGGTCACCGCGATGGGGCTCGGCAGCGGCACGCCGGCAGGCATGGCGTTCGACGGCACGCTGCTCACGCGTCCGTCCACGAAGGTCGAGCCGCCGGTCGGAGACGCGCTCCTGCTCTCGTACACGGGCGTATACGCTGCACCGCCGTCCTCGGACGTCGTCTCGCCGAACGGCGACGGCTTCGACGACACCGAGACGTTCTCGTACAAGCTCATCGCTCCGTCGCAGGTGACGGCGACGCTGAGCGGGCCGAGCGGCGCGCTGATCACCCTCGCGCAGGATGCCGAGCAGCCGGGCGTGCACACCGTGACGTGGAACGGCCAGCCGAACACCGAAGGCCAGTGGAAGTTCGTCGTCTCCGGCACGGCCGCCGGCGGCGCCACGACGACGGCAGAGCGCGACGTGTTACTCGACAACACGCTCGGCGCCCTGCAGGTGTCGCCGCCGGGCGGCCACATCGCAGCGGGCGCGACGGCGGTCACCGCAGCGTTCCAGCTCGCACACCCCGCGACGGTGTCCGCGACGATCGAGACGCGGACGGGCATCGTCCTCGCGACGCTCGTGAACAAGAGGCTCCAGCCCGGCGCGCAGTCGCTGCCATGGAACGGGAGGCTGTGGACGGGATCCCTCGCCTTCACAGGCGCCTACCAGGTACACGTCGTCGCGACGAACTCGATCGGCACCGTGTCGCTCGTCGCTCCGTTCGTCGCGCGCCGATAATCTCTCCACCGATGCTGATTGCGAGCCTCTCCGGTTCGATCACCCACGCGGTCGGCAACCACGGCATCTACGCGGTCTTCGGCCTGCTCGTGCTCGCGGCGGTCGTTCCGGTCGCGAGCGAGCTCGTCATGCTCTACGCCGGCGCGCTCGCGGGCGGCGCCTTCGCGGGCGTCTCCGTGCACGTGTTCGGCACCGACGTCCATTCGCACGCGTGGGGATACGTCGCCGTCGCCCTTGCGGGAACATTCGGCAATCTCGTCGGTGCGGCGATCGGCTGGTGGATCGGTGCGCTCGGCGGCCGCGCGGTCGTCCAGCGCTGGGGTCGCTTCATCCACGTCTCGGAGGCGAAGCTCGACCGGGCGGAGCGGTGGTTCGAGCGCTACGACATCTGGGCCGTCCCGATCGGGCTGGCTACGCCGCTCGCTCGGTCGTTCGTCGCCATTCCCGCGGGCATCGTTCGTGTGCCGCTCGCGAAGTTCCTCGCCCTCGCGCTGCTCGGCAGTGCCGCGTTCTGCTTCGGGCTCGGCGCGGCGGGCTGGGCGCTCGGAACCGCGTACACGCACGCCCACCACGTGCTCGGGTACGCCGACTATGTCGTCGGTGCAGGCATCGTGGCTCTCGTGGCGTATCTCCTCTACCGCTGGGCTACAGTGAGCCGACGCCGTGTCTCAGATACCGCTGATTGACGTCAAGGCGCAGTACGCGCCGCTGATCCCGGAGCTCGAGGCCTGCTTCCGCGAGATTCTCGAAGGCGGCCAGTTCATCCGCGGCCCCCACTACTGGGCGTTCCAGGAGGAGGCCGCCGCGTACCTCGGCGTCTCGAAGGCGGTCGGCGTCGCGAACGGCACCGACGCAATCGTGATCCTCCTCGACGCGCTCGAGATCGGTCCCGGCGACGAAGTCATCTGCCCGGCCTTCACGTTCTACGCGACGGCGGAGTCGATCGCGCGCCGCGGTGCGACGCCGGTGTTCGTCGACATCGACCCGGCGACGATGAACGTGGACGTCGAGGACGTCGCTGCGAAGATCACGCCGCGCACGCGCGCGCTCATGCCGGTGCACCTGTTCGGCCGGCCCGCACCGATGGCAGAGCTCGCGTCGCTCGGCGTTCCGGTGATCGAGGACGCGGCGCAGGCGTTCGGCGCGCCCGGCGTCGCGCAGCGCGGCATCGCGTCCACGTACAGCTTCTTCCCGACGAAGAACCTCTTCTGCCTCGGCGACGGCGGCCTCGTCGTGTCGAACGACGACGAGCTCGCCGACCGTGTGCAGATGCTCTCGTTCCACGGGTCGCGCGACAAGACCGAGTTCGATTTCGTCGGTTACAACTCCCGCCTCGACGAGCTGCAGGCGGGGATGCTCCGCATCTTCCTCGGCCACCTGGACGAGTGGAACCGCGGCCGGCGTGAGGTCGCCGCCCGCTACGCCGAGCTCGGCCTCGGCGAGCTCGTCGAGCTGCCGCAGGACGAGCCGGGCCACATCTACCACCTGTTCGTGTGCCGCTCGCCCGAGCGCGATCGCATTCGCGCCGCGCTCACCGAGGCCGGCATCGCCTCTGCGGTCTACTACACGACGCCGCTCCATCTCCAGCCCGCGCTGCGCTTCCTCGGCAACGAGCCCGGCTCGCTGCCGAACACCGAGCACGTGGCGGAGGAGAACTTCTCCGTTCCGCTTTGGCCGGGCATGCCGGCCGAGGCGCAGGAGCGCGTCGTCGACGTCGTCCGCTCTGCGGTCGGTGTCGGCGCCCGCGCATGACCGGCCTCGGACGCTCCCGCTTCCTGCAGGTCCTGACGGATGCGGCGATCGTCGCGGTCTCGTGGTTCCTCGCGTTCGAGCTTCGCTTCGACCACGGGCTCCCGGTCTATTACGACACGCTGCTGCGCCGGACGATCCTGCTCGTCGTCGTCATCAAGGTCTCCGTGTTCCTGCTCTTCGGATTCCACCGCCGCTGGTGGCGCTACGTCTCTGTGCGCGACATGTGGAGCGCCGCTCGTGGCGTCGTCGTCGCCTCGCTCGTGGCCGACGTCACCGTCTACTTCGCATCGCCGGTACACAACGTCCGCCTGCCGCGCTCGATCGCGGTGACGGATCTGCTCATCACGCTGACGCTGGTCGCGGGCGCGCGCCTGCTGGCGCGCACCGTGATGGAGCGCCCTCGCTACGGCGTGGTCGCGCGCGGCAAAGAGGTCATCGTCGTCGGCGCGGGCGACGCCGGCCGGCTCATCGTCCAGGAGATGCAGCGCTCGCGCATGCTCGCCTACACCCCGATCGGGTTCATCGACGACGACGCGCGCAAGCGGAACACGCGCATCCTCGGCGTCCGGGTGCTCGGGACGATGGCCGAGCTGCCACGGCTCGTGCGCGAGTACAAGCCAGACGAGGTGCTGATCGCGATCCCGTCCGCCTCGGGCGAGATGCGCCGGCTGGTGGTCGAGGCGGCGCAGGCCGGGAACGTCCCGGTGAAGACGCTTCCGGGCCTGTACGAGCTGATCTCCGGCGATCTCGACCTCGCCGGCCAGATCCGCCCGGTGCAGGTCGAGGACGTGCTCGGCCGCGAGCAGGTGGAGGTGGACTTCGACGACGTCGCGTCGTACCTCAAGGGCCAGACCGTGCTCGTCACCGGCGCGGGCGGGTCGATCGGGTCGGAGCTCTGCCGCCAGATCGCGCGCGTCGGGCCGACGCGGCTCATCCTCGTCGACAACGCGGAGACGGCGCTGTTCGACATCGAGCGTGAGCTCGTGGACGAGCGCGACTTCACGCCTGCGGTGCCGAAGCTCATCGACGTGCGCGACCGGAAGGCGATGAAGCGCGAGGTGTTCGAGAAGTACAAGCCGACCGTCGTCTTCCACACGGCCGCGTACAAGCACGTCCCGCTGATGGAGACGCACCCGCTCGAGTCGGTGCGGAACAACGTTGTCGGCACGCGCATCATGGCCGAGCTGTCGGCGGAGTCCGGCGTCGACCGCTTCGTCCTCATCTCCACCGACAAGGCGGTCAACCCGAAGACGGTCATGGGCCAGTCGAAGGCGCTGTGCGAGTGGATCGTCGAGTCGTTCGGCCATCGCCGCGACGTGCCGGGGCGCTTCGTCGCCGTGCGGTTCGGCAACGTGCTCAACTCCTCCGGCTCGGTCATCCCGACGTTCCGCCGGCAGATCGAGCGCGGCGGCCCGGTGACGGTGACGCATCCGGAGATGACGCGCTACTTCATGACCATCCCCGAGGCCGTGTCGCTCGTCGTCCAGGCCGGGGCGATCGGCGGCCGCGGCCAGATCTTCGTGCTCGACATGGGCGAGCCGGTGAAGATCGTCGACCTTGCCACCAACATGGTGCGGCTGTCCGGCCACGATCCGCGCCTGCCCGGCGACACGGACACCGGCCCGCGCGACGTCCGCATCGTCTTCACCGGATCGCGCCCGGGCGAGAAGATCCACGAGGAGCTGTGGAGCGGCGACGAGTCCGTCGGCGAGACCGAGCACCCGAAGATCAAGCGGCTCTCGCGGCCGCCCGTCGACTCGGCGTGGTTGACGCAGCAACTGCGCGAGCTCGAAGGCCTTGCAGACGACGGCGACACGCTCGAAGTGGTGGCGAAGCTCGGCGCGATCGTGCGCGACCCGCTGCGCGAGTCGCTTCCGGCTACGGGCTCGCCGGGGGCCCTCCGACACACCGAAGCGTCACGGCGAACGGCAGACGAATCGTCTCCGTCCGTCTGAACAGCGACAGATAGCGATACCGCAACCGCACGCCGGTCGTGTAGACGTCGTGCGACGCGGCCGTCGCGCCCGCGCACCGGAGGTCGAAGCGGACGACGAGGATGGCGCTGTCGCCGGGCGCGAGGCGCAGGCCGCCGAACGGGACGAGCTCGTTCGGGTCGGCGCTCGCGGTCGACGAGGTAGTGGCGAGCAGCTCCGTCGCGCCGAGCCAGGGCGGCGTGCCCGGCGTGCTCTGCTCGAGCCCGGTGACGCTCACGGCGAAGCGGCCGCCGTTGTGCAGCGTGAAGGCCGTGTCGAAGGTGCGGCCGCGGCGCAGCGCCGGGAAGAAGACCGGGCGGCCGCCCGATCCCGACACCGGCTGCACGTCTGCGCCGATGCCCGGCCCAGGCGCGTACCCCGTGTCGAGCGCGTGCAGCGGCGCGTACGAGCCGAGCCAGAGCCAGAGGCCGAGGGCCGCGACGGCGACGACGACGACGGCACCCGCCGCGATCGCGAGCGCGCGCCTAGCCACGGGCCGAGAGAAGTAGGTCGAGCATCAACGCCGGATCGCGCCGGATCCTCTCACCCGCCGCCGCATCGCGCTTCGCGAGGTCGAGCGCGCGCGGGTCGGTGAGCGGCTTCAGCCGTCCTTCCCGGATGAGGGCCTCGTCCACGCCGCCGAGCCGGCCGCCGTACGTCGTGTACACGGGGACGCCCAGCGCGGCAGCCTCACGGTTCATCGTGCCGCCGGCGGAGACGACGACGTCCGCGAGCGCGATGAGGCTCTGCGCGTCCACGGCCTCCTCGGGGAGGATGACCGACGGCAGCGCGAGACCGCGCACGTACTCCCGCTGCTCTTCCGTGCGCGGGATGACGAAGGCGTGCACGTCCTCGAGCCGCCCGAGGTGCTCGAGCGTCATCGGGAAGAGCGGGTTCGAGTGGCGGTGGTAGAGCGAGACGTCAGGCGGCGGTCGCAGGACGACGAGCACGCGCGCGGGGTCGACCTCGAAGCGCTCGAGCAGCGATGCGTCCGGCTCGAAGTCGGACAGGTAGTACTCCTCCTTCAGGCCCGGGTACTGCACGAGCTTCGGCGGGCGCACGCCGTACTTCGTCAGGCGGTCGGGCGGAATGGCCTCCGGGACGACGACCTTCGTCGCGGCGCGGCAGCCGAGCTGGTGCTGGAGCGTCGCGAACTCGTAGTCGAACGTGTCCGAGCTCGGGATGCCGATGCGGCGCGCCGTCAGGCACAGCTCGTGCGACCCGTGCGCGAGCGCGACATCGAAGTCGCGGCCCTTCGCCCAGTGGTGGAGCGCGCCGAGCCGGCCCGCCATGCGCCGCGCCTTCTGCACGCGGGATCGCCCGCCGTGCTTGCCGATCACCTCGGCGGTGAGGCCGTGCAGCTCGAGCAGCTGGAGTGTCTGCGCGTAGTCGCGCGCGGTGATCTCCACCTCGTCGCCGCGCTCGCGCATGATCTTGATCAGCGGACGGAAGACGAGTACGTGCGCCGACGCCGTCATGTCGATCCAGACCCTCATACGAGCAGCGCCTCCATCCGCGCCGAGCGCAGGAGGGGCGGCTCCTGCTCGACGTGATGCTCGTACCAGAGCGTGAACGCGAGGAGGCCCCACAGGAGCCGGCTGTTGTCTTGGCGCCGGGCGACGTGCTCGTCGAGGAGCCGCGTGACCGGCTCTGCGCGGAAGAAGCCCTGCCGCTGGAGCGTGTCCGCCGAGAGCGTCGCGCGCGCGAACGGCTCCAGCTCGCCGCGCAGCCAGGCCGCAGCCGGGATGGAGAAGCCGCGCTTGCGCCCGTGCACGACCTCGCGCGGGAGAAGCGGCTCCGCCGCTTTCCGCAGCAGCACCTTCTTCGAGAGGCCGCGGACGCGCTGGCGCCGCGGCAGCTCGAAGGCGAAGTTGGTCACGACCGGGTCGAGGAACGGCACCCGCGCCTCGAGGGAGTGCGCCATCGACGCGCGGTCGGTCTTCACGAGCAGGTCGTCGACGAGATAGATCGCGAAATCCACGTCCTGGAGGCGCGCGAGCTCTTCCGCCCCCTCCGTCTCGGCGTACCGCGCGCGGTAGACGTCGACCGGGTCGAACGCGCTTCTGCGGCCGGTGAGCTCGGCGCGCGCGTCGGCGGAGAAGATCTCCTTCCAGCCGTGATGGCGCTCGAGCGACGGCAGGTGCGCCGCCCGCACGAACCGCTTCGCGCGATATTCGAGCGAGACTCTTCCGCCCGAGGCTGGCAGCCGCTCGACGAGCGGCGAGGCGAGGCGCGCCAATGGGCCTACGCGGTCGGCGAGCAGGTCGGCGGCGTACGTGTAGTAGCCACCGAAGAGCTCGTCCCCGCCCTCGCCCGAAAGCGCCACCTTCACGTGCTCGGCGGCGAGCTGCGAGACGAGGTACGTCGGCAGCGCGGACGAGTCGGCGAACGGCTCGTCAAAGGCCGCGGCCAAGGTGGGAAGCAGCAGCGTCGGGTCGGGATGCAGCAATAGCTCGTGGTGGTTCGTGTCGTACCGCTCTGCGACGCGGCGCGCGTCGGCGCGCTCGTCGAAGCTCCGTTCCGCGAACCCGATCGTGAACGTGTGCACGGCCTCGGAGGTCTCCTGCGCGGCGAGCGCCGCGAGGAGCGACGAGTCGACGCCGCCCGAGAGGAGCACACCGACGGGAACGTCGGCGAGTAGGTGCGCACGCACCGAGTCGCGCATGCGCGCGCGCAGCTCCTCCACCAGCTCCGCCTCGTCGTCGTCGCGCAGCTCGGTCTCCTGCACAGGCGCGGGATGGGCGTACCGCTCGACGCGCACATCGCCGCTCTCCTCCCACACGAGCAGATGGCCGCCGGGGAGCTTGCGAACGTCGCGGAAGATCGAGTACGGCGAGGGAATGGAGTTGAAGGCGAGGAATGCCTCCAGCGCGTCGAGGTCGATCTCGCCGCGTGGCAGGGCGCGCACCTCCGACGCGAACTCGAGCGTGCCGCCGGCGGCGCGGTAGTAGAGCGGCTTGATGCCGTAGCGGTCGCGCGCGAGCACGAGCCTGCGCGTGCGCTGGTCCCAGATTGCGATCGCGAACATCCCGCGCAGCCGGCGAGCGAAGTCGAGGCCGTGCTGCTCGTACAGGTGCACGATCGTCTCCGTGTCGGAGTGCGTGCGGTACGCGTGCCCGTCGTGCACGAGCTCGCGCACGAGCTCGGGGTGGTTGTAGATCTCGCCGTTCTGGACGACGACGCAGCTTCCGTCCTCGTTGAAGATCGGCTGGTCGCCGCCGGCGAGGTCGATGATCGAGAGCCGGCGCGACGCGAGCGCGACGGGGCCGTCGACGTATTCGCCGGAGGCGTCGGGGCCGCGATGCTCGAGCGTCGCGCTCATCGCCTCCAGGCGCGCACGGTCCGGAGACCCCGCCATTCCACAGATCCCGCACATCGGCCGCGAACTCTAGGTGTGGCAGCGGCGCGGAGCGTGGGCGAACGCCGCAGCTGCGGGCTTCACGCGGCCGCCGCGCCAGATGAGCCCGGAGTGCCAGCCGGCGACGCGGGTCTCGTCGACGAGCTCGAAGTTGAAGAACGCGTGCACGAGCGGCTGGCACGCGGCCATGTCGACGGCTGTCGTCACGTCTCGCGCTTGCTGCGCGGGCGTGAGTTTCGTCGTCTGAAAGCCGTCCTCGAGGTACCAGATCGACGGCGTGCGGCCGAACGCCTTCAGCGTCGAGACGAGGCGCGTGTAGTCGGCCTCGCCGAGGAAGTCGCCCTTGTGCCTCACGGTGGGAAGCTCGGTCGGTGTCAGCGGATAGGGGTTGTGGCCGAAGGCGTCGACGAGCGGCCGCGTGCGCCCGCTGTCGCGATACGCGGCGGCGAGCGCGTCGAGGAAGCGGATAGGCGCGTGCGCCGAGGCGGTCGAGTCCAGCACCTGGACGTGCTGCGAGTGGAGGGCGTCGTAGCAGCGCGCGAGCAGCGACTCGTACTGCGCCGGAGTGCCGCGCCAGTACGTCGGGGAGTTCGCCTCGTTCCAGACGACGACGGCGCGCGCGTCGGGCACGAGCGCGAGCGCCGCCTTCGCGTAGGTGCAGAAGCGCCGTTGCGCCCACGGCGCGGTCGGCGTCGACGCGCCGAAACCGAAGACGGCGAGCACGACCGTCGTCGTGCGCGCGGCCGTCTCCGCACGCGAGAGCTCGACGCGGCGCACCGCAGTCGGCCGGATCTCGCCGCGCCACGGCACCCACACGCGCACCGCGCCCGCGCCGACCGATTGCTCGCGGCGGACGACGGTGAGCGGGAACGCCGTCCACTTGAGCGTGTCGTCGTCGACGCCGACGATGAGCGGGAGCGCGGGATGCGACGGGTGCGTCACCTTCCAGACGCCGATGGCGATGAACGCGACGGCGATGGCGATGCCGAGGAGTTTCAGCCGGCGGCGGGCGATGCCAGGCCTCGTAACGATTGCTTGAGCACGCGCCAGCCGGTGGCGATAACGGTGCGGAGGTACAGGCGGACCGAGCGGTCGGCGATCCACTCGAGGTCGTGCGCGAGCTTCTCCGCCATCGAGGTCTCGTAGCCGCGGCGCACCTGCGCGAGGCCGGTAAGGCCCGGCCGGACGACGAGCCGCTGCCAGTACGCGGGCAGCTCGTGCGCGAGCTCTTCGAAGAACACGGCGCGGATCGGTCGCGGGCCGACGAGGCTCATGTCGCCGCGGAGGACGTTCCAGAACTGCGGGATCTCGTCGAGCTGCGTCGCCTTCAGCCGCTTGCCAAGCGGCGCGAACTCGTCCTCCGTGCGGCGCACGAGCTCCTCGCCGAGGTACGGGCCGAGGCGCTGCTCGGCGTCGGGCTTCAGCGTGCGGAACTTCAGCATCAGGAACACGCGGCCGCCCCGACCGACGCGCTCGCCGCGGTAGAAGATCGGGCGGCCGCTCGTCGCGAGTAGGACGAGGGCGATCGCCGCTGCGAGCGGGAGCGTGACGACGAGGAAGAGCGTCGACAGGATGACGTCGAGCGCGCGGAGGAGGACGTCGCGCGGCCGGGCGGGCGTCCCGCGGGCGAGGTCGCGGTAGCCGCGGACGAGGGTGTCCTCGGTCACGGGTCGATGCTAGACCGCTCGCATGAGAAGGCAAAGATGTGGCCGAAACAGGCAATTGAAGTCACGACCGATCACCGTAAAGCTCCCGGCTGTGAGGGGCCGGCTTGAAGAGATCGCAGAGCCGTGGCCCGCGCCGGAGGAGGAGTACCGAGCTCTCGCTGATCGTGCCGGCCGCTCAGCAGCGATTCGTCGTCGGTCTGCAAGATTGGGACGCGATCGACACCAAGGCCCTCGGCGTTCTGGCCACTGCAGTCGCCGCGCTCGCGGCTTTGGCAGCCGCTCATCACACGCTCAACCCGCTTTGGTGGCTCCCGGCGGTGGCCCTTGGCGTTGCGTGTCTCCTCTTGGCTGGTACGCAGGCTGGTGGCTGGTCGATCGAAAGCGGAAGCGGCTGCGCGGCGGTCGAGGGTTCGTCATGTGACGGCTAAGCGAGCCTTCGGCGCGTCGAATCGTTCGCGCTGATCCGACTCCTGCCTCGCTAGATAAGCTCGGCTTATATGGATACGCGGCAGCTCGCGGCTTTCTGCGCCGTCGTCGAGCGGCGGAGCTTCTCGCAGGCGGCGGAGCAGCTCGGCGTGACGCAGCCGGCGGTGAGCCTTCAGATCCGATCGCTCGAGAAGCGGCTCGGGCGCCAGCTGCTCGACCGTTCCGGCCGGCGCGTCGAGCCGACGGAGGCGGGCCAGCGGCTGTACCGGAGCGCGCAGCGGCTGCTCGCGCAGGAGGAGCAGCTCCTCGCCGAGCTGGGCGAGGAGGCGGAGGGCGAGCTCGCCGGCCGCCTCGAGATCGGCGCCTCCACCGGCCCTGGCGGCACCGTCCTGCCGGTCGTGCTCGGCGAGTTCCAGCGGCTCCATCCCGAGGTACGCGTCGCGCTCTCGGTGTCGGACACGCAGCACGTGATCGAGCAGGTCGCGCGCCGCGAGCTCGAGCTCGGCGTCGTCGGCGCGCAGCGCCGCCACCGCGGCGTTGTCTTCGAGCCGTTCTTCCGCGACGAGGTCGTGCTCGCCGTGCCGCGCGGCCACCGTTTCGCCAATAGAAAGGTGACGATCGACGAGCTGCGGGAAGAGCCGATCGTGCTCATGCAGGAAGGCGCCGGCGTGCGGCAGGTGATCGAGGACGAGCTGCGCGAGCGCGGCGTGCGCCTGCGCGACCTCGACATTCGGCTCGAGCTCGGCCTGCAGGAGTCCGCGCGCAGCGCGGTGCTTGCCGGCTTCGGCGTCACGTTCATCTCGCGCGCGGCGATCGACCCCGACGTTGCCGGAGGCGCGCTCGCGATTGCACGCGTCGACGGTCTCGAGCCGGCGCGCGAGATCCTGCTCGCACGCTCGAGCGGTCGCGCGGAGACGCGCGTCGCTCAGGCGTTCGTCGACTTCGCGCGCGAGCGGCTCGCGTGATCGTCCGCTGGGGGCCGATCTCCCTCCTTTCGGAGGTGTGCGAGGAGCTCGGCATGCGCGAGTGCCTGCTCGTCGCGAGCCCGCGCTGGGACAAGCTCGTACTCCCGATCGAGCCGGTGGCGCGCTGGTCCGAGGTGCCCTCCGTTCGCGTCGAGGAGGCGGCCGACCTCGCCCGCGACGGTGTCGTCGCCATCGGTGGTGGCAGCGCGATCGACTTCGGCAAGGCCATCTCGGCGGCGACGAAGCTCCCACTCGTATCCGTCCCGACGACGTACGGCGGCGCGGAGTGGACGCCGTACTTCGGCATGCGCGACCCGCAGCGCCGGATGCGTGGCGGCGGAAGTGGCGCGCGGCTCGCCGGGATCGTCTACGACGTCGGCCTCACCGTCGCTCTTCCGCGCGAGGAGACGGTCGGCACGGCGATGAACGCGCTTGCGCACTGCGCCGAGGCGTTGTACGTGCACGGGCACAACGAGGAGTCGGACGAGCACGCGCTCGCGGGCGCGCGGCTCATCTCCGAGTTCCTTCCGCGGGTGGTCGAGTCGCCGCTCGACCGCGACCTGCGCACGGAGCTCCTCCGCGGCGCATCGTTCGCGGGCGAGGCGCTCGCCGGCTCGATGCTTGCGCTCGCGCATGCGATGGCACAGGCCGTCGGTGGCAAGTACGGCTTCGCGCACGGAACGCTGAACGGCATCCTCTTGCCGCCGGCGCTCCGCTACAACGCGCGCTATGCGCCGGCGGCGATCCGCCGTTTCGGCGATGCGGTCGGCGGCGACGCGGCGGCGCGCGTCGAGGAGCTCAATGCGCTCGGTGGCATAACGCGCCTGCGCGAGCTTGGCGTCCCCGAGCTGGACATCCCTGAGCTCGCCGCGTCGACCGCGCAGCGCGGCGGCAACCAGGCGAACCCGCACCCGGCCACGCCGAAGGAGATCGAGGAGCTGCTCCGCTCCGTCTGGTGAGTGTCACCGGTAGTGCTGTTGCTCGTCGCGCGCGAAGCCCCAGGCGGCGAGGGCTCCGAATCCGATCGAGTACGCGCCGAGCAGAAGCCAGTGCGACGCATGCCATGGCGCACCGGTAGCGGCAGGCCAGAGCACGTCGCCCCATTGCCGCGCCGGCGTGTACGGCGAGATCGAGCGCACGGTGTGCGGCAGGTCTGCAGGACCCGTCCAGAGGCCGCCCGCGTATGCGAGCAGCATGTAGAGGATGTTCGCGACGGGCAGCGCGCTCTTCGGCGAGGCCCAGTAGGCGATCGCGAGACCGAGAACCACGAACGGAATGGAGCCGGCGAGCAGCGCGGTGGCGAGGCGAAGCCAGGCGACGGTGGAGAGTGAGGCCGACGTCGTCGTGAGCGCGATCACGACGACGACGGCGACGGAGGCGAGCGTGAAGACGAGCGCCGACAGCACACGCGCGGCGATGCGCGCGGCCGGGGGCGTGGGCAGAGTCCGCAGCCACGCTTGCCAGGGCGTGCCGCGCTCGATCGCGCCGGAGACCCCGAACTGGAAGAAGCCGACTCCGAGCACTGCGAACGCGGCGTAGGACGCGAGCAGCAGGTTCGGATGATGTCCAGCACGCGGCAATCCGAACAGCACGAAGACGATGCCTGGAAATGCGAGCGTGCCCGCGCTGAAGCCGGGGAAACGAACGAGCTCACAGACTTGGAGCCTCGCGTGAACGACCGCGAGCCTCACGCGGTCACCAGGTCGATGAACGCTTGCTCGATATCGCCTCCGGCGCAGGCCTTGAGGCTTTGCGGAGAGCCGTCGGCCACGACTTCGCCGTGTGCGAGGACGATCACGCGGTCGGCGAACGAGTCGGCCTCCTCGAGGTAGTGCGTCGTGAGGAGCACGGTCCCGCCCTGAGCGGCGAACGCCGCGATCGCGTCCCACGCGCCTCGGCGCGACTCGACGTCGAGACCCGTCGTCGGCTCATCGAGGACGACGAGCGCGGGCGCATTCGCGAACGCCATTGCGAGCGCGAGCCGGCGGCGCTGGCCGCCGGACAGTGAGCCGTTCTGCGCCTGCAGCGTGTCGCCGAGATCGAACCGCTCGGCGAGCTCGCTCAGGGGCGGAGGGCTGGGCGTGTGCGCCCGAGCGAGATCGAGGATCTCTCGGCCGCGAAGCGTCGGCGGGAAGTCCATCTGTTGCGGCGTCGTCCCGAGTCGTGCGCGCGCACGCCAGTCGCGCGGGTCACGGCCGAAGAGCCGGACGTCACCGGCGCTCGGTCGACGCACACCGGTCACGAGGCTGACGAGCGTCGTCTTGCCTGCGCCGTTTGGCCCGAGGAGCGCGACGAGCTCGCCTTGCTCGACCGTCAGATCGAGAGGCCCGAGTGCCAGGTGTTCCCCGAAGCGCTTTTCCGCTCGCCGGAACGCGATCGCCGACGCCGGGCGCACTCCGCCGCGACTCAGCACCGCAATGAGGTTGTACGTCGCATGCGCGAGCGCACATGCGAGCAAGCTGCCCGTCGCTGCGAAGAGCGCGCCGAACGCGCCGCCGGTGACGAGCTGCGCCGCGGCGCCGCGTGTGCGGAGCATCGGCAGGTGCGTCGCCGCGAACGCCGCGGTGGTGACCGCAACGGCAGGCCAGACGCCCGCCGTTGGCGCGATCCGGCCGAGCGCGAACGCGCGCCAGATCGCCTCTTCGCTCATACCGGCGCCGGCGACGACGATCGCGGTTACAAACGCAAGCGGCGTCAGCAGCACGTGCGGCCGGGCGCGGGCGAGCACGACGAAGAGTGCGATGCCTGCCAGCAACCCGAGCGACGCCGATGTGAGGCTCGCAAGCGGCGGTCGCGGCGGTGGAGTGGGTGAGAGCCGCAGAAGAGCAGGCCCGAGTGCGATCAGCGCAGCAGTCGAAAGCAGCGTGCGCTTCACGCTGCCACTCCGACGACGACGCCGTACACGACAGATTCCTCGACGCCGTCTGCGCCGACGAGATCGTCCACCTGCGCGTCGTAGAAGCCGCCGAGCGGCAACGCCGCCAGGTCGAGCGCAACCGCTGTGAGCGCGACGTTCTGGACGACGTGACCCGCCTCGAGGAGTGCAAAGCGGTAGCCGCGCAGGCCGTACTTGAAACGCGTGCGTCCGAACACCGCGAGCAGGAGCAGGACGGCAGCGGCTCCGTCCAAGAGCCCCGGTAGAGGACACGCAGCTTCGAGCGCGGGCCAGGGATCGCCGAGCTCGTGCTCCTCGAGCGCGTGCAACTCCTGGTCGTACCGGTAGATACCAGGCGGTATGCCGGCGACCGCCCGTGCGGCGACATGGAGCTCGAAGGGATAGAGCGCGCCGCCGGAAGGGACCGCGCGCCGATTGCCGTCGCGCAACCCGTAGCCGGCGTCGAGCAGCGCCGACAGGTGTGCGGCCTCCAGCGCCTCGCCGCCGAAGTCTCGTCGGCTGCGCCGACGGTCGAGCGCGGACCAGAGCGAGCATGCGGGTCGCCGAGGCGCCGGCAGTGGATGGCATCGTCGCTGCGGATTGCGCCGCACCGGATGCGCGGATGCCGTCTGCAGATGCTCGTTCACCGCCAAGCGCGCGAGACCGGCGCTCTGCCGGTGCGCGAGTGCGGGGTGCAGCTTCGAGGCCTCGTGAAAGAGCTCCGCGGGGTCGTCCAACGCCGGTTCGCCGTCGCCGTACAACTCGCCGCGCACGAGCGGTGCCTGCGGAAGCCTCACGGGAACGGATGCGGATCCGGGTTGATGTCCGTCTCGGTGAGCCGTCGTTCTCGCATGCCCAGGCGGAGTGGCTCGTCGTACAGACGGTCCCCGCCGAGCAGCCGGGCGCTGTGCTCAACGTCGAGCGCGCAGAGCTCCGGGGCGATCACTCGCACGACGGCGAGCCCTGCTTCGCGGACGTCGGGCGCCGTGACGTCGACCGCGTATGCGGTGACGCGCCGGCGAGCGAGTCGCCGACAGATCGTCTCGATGCGCGCCTCGGCGGTCCTCCCCCGGATCGTCGGCACGCTCTCGACGCGACGGCGACGCTGCGAGCCGTCAAGGAACTCGACGCGCGAGGTGTTGCGGGAATGGGCGTAGAAGCGGACGTGGTCGTCGAACTCCTCGACCTCGTCCGCTGTGGGTGCGACCTGTCCGTGCGCCCGGAGCGCGAGCGCCCACGTTCGGACGCGCGCCGCCTCGTCCAGCGCTTTCGTCACAGCGCGGTCGACCGTCACCCCAGCCGCCGCGCCGACGCCGAGCGTCTCGCCGCCGCGGACGACGGCGGCGACGATCGGGATGTCCCAAAACGCGCTCAGGTCGACGGCCCGCCACTGCAGGCCGGTGGGCCGCAGGAACGCGCGCTCGAACTCGGTGAGACGCTCATGCCCGCGCCAGTCGAGCGAAGGCCACGAGAGCCGCGCCTTCCAGGTGATCATGAAGGCGTCGCGCTCGAGCAACTCGAGGAGCGCGGCGAGCGTCGCCTCCGCCGCCGACGCTTGACACGCGAGCCCGCTGCTCGTCGTGCGGCAGATCGGGGGCTCCGACTCGTGGCCCGCGAGGTGGACGAGCTGCGCGGGCAACCACGCCGGCCGACCCTCGGGCAGCGAGACGCCCTCGATCCAGGCGAGCTGCGCGTCGCGGTCGAAGCGAACGTAGGGGAAGCCTGCCGTGCGGTACTGCGTCTGGGAGAAGAGCGCGAATCGTGCGGGATCGACCGCCCGGCCGCCGAGCTCGCGCGCGGAGGCGACGACGCACGCGTCCGGATCGACGATGCACGCGGAGTAGCGCTCCACCGCTTCGCCGATTGCCGCGGCGCGCGCCTCGTGCACGGTCGGCCCGGAGCCGCCGCCGACGAGCGCATGCGGAAACGCGCTCTCGCACCACGCAGTCGCGAGGCGGACGTCTTCGGGCCCGGCGAGCACCTCTTGCGTGCCGCGGACAACGCCGACGAACGGCGAAACGAGCGACTCAAGCGGCAACGTCGCTCCACGGAGCGCTCGCTGCGCGCCGCATGGCCGGTGAGCACTCAGGGCAGCGAGGGACGCGATACACGAAGTGGCGGGTGCACCTGAGCTCGGGAACGAGCTCGACGGCGATGAGCACGCCGGTCTCGGCCGTGTCCGCCGCCGCCATTCGGCGGAGGGCGACATGCGCTGCAAGTCCGGCAAGCACGGCGTCGAGGGCGGGCGAGCCGACGTGACTTCCGGCCGTCCGGTCGCGGATCGGCGCGATGGTCGAATCGCGCCGAAGTCGGAAGCACTCGTGGCAGGCCGTCTCGCCCGGCACGAAGACTGGTCCGACGGCGGCGAGGCGCCCGTCGAACGGAAGCACTTGCAGCCATGGTGTGCGAGCGACCAGCGCGCGCCGGTTCCATTGTTCGAGCAGCAGCAGCTCCTCGCTTGCAGGGGCAGCGACGACGAGGCCGTCCGCGGGGGGCCGGCCGTTCCAGCCGACGCTTGTGACGCACGCGGCGCCACTCGCCTGCAGGAGGCGGCCGATCGGCTCCGCCGCCGGACCGTTCCCGAGGACGTGCACCTCGACCGTCGCGAGGCGTGCGTGCAGCTCCGCGACCGTGCGCCCGGCGGCGTCCGTCGCGGCGAGGAGCTCGGCACAGCGGCGGG
>Ga0208219_1000248_pt1 | contig 20295 bp, 17 predicted proteins | sample NGESurshal072012_7_FD_184469 | JGI IMG/M metagenome (GOLD analysis project Ga0208219, IMG submission 184469) | Arctic peat soil microbial communities from Barrow, Alaska - NGEE Surface sample 53-2 shallow-072012 (SPAdes) | ecosystem: Environmental > Terrestrial > Soil > Wetlands > Peat ... | reverse complement strand
CCACGGCGCCGGGCGCGGCCTGATGCGTCTTGTGGCCAGGCACAGGAACCCGGCGGCCGCTTTGGGCGCCGCCACGATTACGGCGGCCCATCGCCGATGCGAGTCTCCAGGTGAGCCCGGAGGGAGGGCGGACAGCAGATGCTGGCAGCGGTGACCCAGGCCCCCGGCGCGCTGGCCCTGGAAGATGTGCCGCCGCCCGGGCCGCCCGGCCCGGTGGATATCGTCCTCCGGCCCGAGGTCGTCGGCATCTGCGGCTCAGACCTGCACGTCTACAACGGGGATGCCGGCGCCCTGTCCGGTGCGCGCAACTTCTTCCCCCGGGTGCAGGGCCACGAGTTCTCCGCGATCATCGAGGCCACCGGCCCGGAATGCCCGGCAGGCCTGCGTCCCGGGGACCGGGTAGCGGTCTGGCCGCTGCGCAGCTGCGGCCGCTGCTATCCGTGCCGGATCGGCCGTCCCAACGCCTGCGTCTCGCTCGAGCTGTTCGGGATTCACCGCGATGGCGGGCTCCAGGAGCGGCTGTGCCTGCCGGCCGCCCAGGTGTTCGGTATCGGCGACCTGGATCCCGCGGCCGGCGCGTTCATCGAGCCGATGTCGATCGCCGTGCACGCCCGGCACCGGGCCGAGATGCGCGCTGGCCAGCGGGTCGCCGTGCTGGGTGCCGGGCCGATCGGGCTGGCCACCGTGCTGGCCGCCACAGCCGCCGGAGCCCGGGTGCTGGCCACCGACCCGGTGCCCGGCCGCCGGGAGCTGGCCACCCGGATGGGGGCCGAGGCCGTGGCCTGGGGCAGCCACGACGAGGTGGTGGCCGCCATCCGGCAGTGGGCCCGCGGGGAGGGTCCGCCACGGGTCATCGACACCACCGGCGCCCCGGCCGCCCTGGCCCAGGCCACCGAGGCGGTCTGCGCGGCCGGGCGGGTCGTCGTGGTGGGCATGTCCGCCGCGACCGCGCCCCTGCGGCCGGGCATCTTCCCGGAAAAGGAGATCGACGTGGTCGGATCGAGCTGCGCGACCGCGGCGGACTTCCGGGCCGCCACCCAGCTGGTGCGGGCGCACCGGAAGGCGATAGCCGCCCTGCCGACGCACCGCTTCCCGCTGGCCGAGGTCAGGGACGCCATCGAGTGCGCGGCCAATTCCCCGCCTGACGTTATCAAGGTCCTGGTCACTATCACCGGCAAAGCTGTGGAGGAATGCCATGAGTGACGAAACTAGCCTCGACCGGGTAGTGCGCGAATATCAGCGCCCCGACCTCTTCGTCGCGGGCACCGAGGAAGCGTCCCCCTGGGTGCCATTCGGGGACAAGGCCTATATCCGCCATCTGTCCTTCGACGTGCGCAATAACTCATTCAGCAACGTTCTCTGGGTCGAGGGCGGCGGCATGCTCGGGCGGCACAAGCACCGCGGCCCGGTCTCCGGATTTGTGCTCGAGGGCAGCTGGCGGTACCTGGAATACGACTGGGTCGCCACGCCGGGCGGCTGGGTGCACGAGAGCCCCGGCGTCATCCACACGCTGGTATGCGACGACCCGAACGGGATGAAGACCGTATTCTGGCTGAATGGGTCGCTGGAGTTCTATGACGACGACGACAACCTCACCCAGACGTTCGATGTGTTCTGGTATATCGACCACTACCTGAGCTTCTGCAAGGAGCACGGGCTGCCGGTCAACAATGCCCTCTTCGTCTGAGTCCCCCGTCACGCAGCCCGGCCCAGCGGGGCCCGCGGCCGGCATCCGGGACGGCGACCTGCTCTGGACGCCAAGCCCTGATGACATCGCGCAGGCCAACCTGACCGAGTTCACCGGCTGGCTGGCCGCCGAACGCGGCCTGCGGTTCGGTGACTATGCGGCGCTCTGGCGCTGGTCCGTGCAGGACCTGGACGGTTTCTGGCAGGCGGTGTGGGACAGGTTCGGCGTCATGTCGTCGGTGCCGCCTGGCGCCGTGCTGGGCCGCCGCACGATGCCGGGGGCCGAGTGGTTCCCGGGCGCGAGGCTGAACTACGCGGAGCATGTGCTGCGCAGCGAGCGCCCCGGCACCGACGCGCTGCTGTACCGCAATGAGAGCACGGCGCTGGCCGGGCTGCCCTGGGAGACGCTGGCCGGCCAGGTGCGGGTACTGGCCACCAGGCTGCGCACGCTGGGCGTGCGCCCGGGCGACCGGGTGGTGTCCTGCCTGCCGAACATCCCGCAGGCGGTCATCGCGATGCTGGCCACCACCAGCATCGGCGCCATCTGGGCCAGTTGCTCGCCGGACTTCGGCTGGCGCGGGGTGATCGACCGGTTCAGCCAGCTGGCCCCGAAGGTGCTGTTCTGTGCGGACGGCTACCGGTACGCCGGCACCGACTTCCCGCGCACCGCGCAGCTGGGCCAGATCATCGACGCCCTGGACAGCCTGCGGCATGTGATCTACCTGCCCTACCTGGAGCCGGGGCGGCTGCAGCCGCCGGTCCCGTGGGCAGTGAGCTGGGCCGCCACGCTGGATCATCCGCCCATCCCGGCCGCAGCCTTCCGGTTCGAGCAGGTGCCATTCGACCATCCGTTGTGGATATTGTTCTCGTCCGGTACTACCGGGCTGCCCAAGCCGATCATGCACGGGCACGGCGGGATCCTGCTGGAGCAGCTGAAGCTGCAGGGCCTGCACATGAACCTGCGGGCCGGTGACCGCATGTTCTTCTTCACCACCACCGGCTGGATGATGTGGAACTTCCTGGTCAGCTCGCTGCTGCTGGGAATCTGCCCAGTGCTATTCGACGGCAGCCCGGCCCATCCGCAGCCGGACGTGCTGTGGCAGGTCGCCGAGGCGGCCGGGGTGAGCTTCTTCGGGGCCAGCCCGGCCTACGTGGACCTGATGAACCGGGCTGGCATCGTGCCGGGCAAGACGTTCGACCTGTCCCGGCTGCGGTCGGTGATGCTCGCCGGGTCGCCGGTGTCCGCGGCCTGCGGCGCCTGGTTCTACCGCAACGTGTCCACCGACCTGTGGCTGTGCAGCGGCAGCGGCGGCACGGACGTCTGCTCCGGTTTCGTGGGCGGTGTGGCCACCCAGCCGGTCTACGCCGGCGAGATCCAGGGCCGTCATCTCGGCGTGGCCGCCTACGCCTTCAACGAGGACGGCCAGCCGGTGGTGGATGAAGTGGGTGAGATGGTCATCACCCAGCCGATGCCGTCGATGCCGGTGGGCTTCTGGGGCGACCACGACGGCAGCCGCTACCGGGATTCGTACTTCGCGAACTTCCCCGGCATCTGGCGGCAGGGTGATTTCTTCCGGGTCAATGCGAGGGGCGGCTGCTTCGTGCTCGGCCGCTCGGACGCGACGCTGAATCGGCACGGGGTGCGGATCGGTACCGCGGAAATCTACGCGGTGCTCGCCTCGGTGCCGGGGATCGACGACGCCCTCATCGTCAACCTCGACCTGCCCGGCGGAGGGTTCTTCATGCCGCTGTTCGTCACCCTGGCCGGGGGCCGGGTGCTGGACGACGCACTCCGGGATGCGATCCGCGGCCGGCTGCGCCAGGAGTACACGCCACGGCACGTGCCGGACCGGATCATCCAGGTCGGGCAGATCCCGGCCACGCTGACCGGCAAGAAGATGGAGGTCCCGGTGCGCCGGATCCTGCTCGGCATGCCGCCGGGCGCCGCCGCCAACGTCAACGCGATGGCCAGCCCGGGCGCGCTGGACGATTTCGTCAGCTATGCCCGGTCCCAGCGGGACTACCCGCTGAGCGGCCCGCCGGCCGGGCAGGGAGACGGTCATGGCTGACCCGGCCGGGGCTGGCTGGCGGCGGATCGCCACCGAGGAGGCCTTCCTCATCCCGGAGGTGCACGACGCGCTGCGCTCCTGGGCCGCAGCGGCCCGCCCGGACGAGCCCGACCAGGACTTCTGGGATTTCGTATTCGGCCAGGACCTGCCGGGCCTGCGGCGGGTGCGGCGGCAGCTGCTCGACCTGACCGACGAGCGGCTGCGGATTATGGACGAGCAGGGCGTCAGCATGCAGGTGCTCTCGCTGACCGCCCCCGGGGTGCAGACTTTGCCGGCCAGCCAGGCCGTGCCGCTGGCCGCGCTGGTGAACGACCGGCTCGCCGAGGTCATCGGCCGCTACCCGGACCGGTTCGCCGGCCTGGCCGCGATCGCCCCGCAGGACCCGGCGGCCGCGGCCGCGGAGATTGGCCGGGCCGTGGGCAGCCTGGGGCTGAACGGCGCCGTGATCAACTCACACACCGGCGGCGAGTACCTCGACGAGGAGAAGTTCTGGCCGATCTTCGAGGCGGCCGAGGCAGCGCGGGCGCCCATCTACCTGCACCCCCGTTCCCCCTCGGCCCAGATGGCCGGGCCGTACCGGAAGTTCGGGCTGGAGACCGGGATCTATGGTTTCCAGGCCGAGGCCGGCCTGCACGCCATCCGGCTCATCTGCAGCGGCGTCTTCGACCGGTTCCCCGGCCTCACCATCGTGCTCGGCCACCTGGGCGAGGGCATCCCGTTCTGGCTGTGGCGGGTGGACTACATGCACCCGGTGCGCAGCTCGCGCCATGGCCGGCCGAAGCTGGAGTTGACCCCGAGCGAGTACTTCAAGCGCAACTTCGCCATCACCACCAGCGGGATGAACTGGCATCCGGCGCTGCGCTTCTGCATCGAGGCGGTCGGCGCGGACAACATCATGTTCGCGATCGACTATCCGTACCAGCTGACCCAGGGCGCGGTGGATTTCATGAATGACGCTCCCATCACGGCCGAGGACAAGCACAAGGTCTACCACCGGAACGCGGAACGGATCTTCGGCATCGCGGCTGACTCGCGGCCCGGCGCGCGGTGACCGGCCCCGACGGGCCCGCGCGGGCCGGGCCTTGCTGGCGGATAGGAGGTGGCATTGGATAGGCCGCAAATGTCGCGCCCCCTGGCCCACCTCGCGAACCTCGACCTGAACCTGCTTGTGGCGCTGCGGGAACTCGTCCGCGAACGCAACGTCACCCGGGCGGCCGAGCAGCTTGGCATCTCCCAGCCCGCGGCCAGCGCGGCCCTGTCCCGGCTGCGCCGGCATTTCGGGGACGAGCTCCTCGTCCGGGACAAGGGTGGCTACGTCCTGACCGCGCTGGCCGCCCAGCTGGCCGAGCAGGTGGAGGGGGTGTGCGCCGCGGCGGAGCGGCTGTTCGCGGCGAGCACCCATTTCGACCCGGTCACCTCCGAGCGTGAGTTCACGCTGGTCATGGCCGACTACACGATCGGGGTGATGGGCGAGCAGCTGTCCCAGCTGATCCACCGCGAGGCCCCCCGGGCGCGGCTGCACGTCAGGCTGGTCCGTGAGGCGCTGACCACCGAGTACGCCGCCGCCATCCGGTTCATCGACGGCATGGTCGCGCCGCCCACGCAGGGCTTCGCGCTGCCCAACACCAGGTCAGCCGAGCTGTTCCGGGACCGCTGGGTGTGCCTGGTCTCGGCGGACAACCCGGTGCTGGACGCTGGCGCGCTGCGGCTCGCCGAACTCGCCAGGCTGCCCTGGGTGGCGCCGTACTACCGGGACCAGCCGCACCCGTCGGCCGCGCCCATCATGCGTCAGCTCACCCTGCTGAACATCCAGCCGCACATCGCGGTCCGGGTGGAGAGCTATCTCGCGGTGCCGCATTTCGTGGCCGGCACCGACCGGATCGCACTCATGCAGGAACGCCTGGCCGCGAGGCTGGCCGACCGGATGGACCTGCGGGTGATGGAGTGCCCGGGCGAGCCGGAACCCATCGTCGAGGCGCTGTGGTGGCACCGGCAGTATGAGGACGATCTCGCGCACGCCTGGCTGCGCCGCCTCATCGTCGAGGCTGCCCGCCGCCTGTGACTGCGCGCCAGCCGACCCGGGCCGCCTGTCATAAACCACGTTTATACCGGGCAGACGATTTGTTTGTTTGCCTGCCGCTGCGCCGCGATCTTAACGTACGGGCAAGAAGAAGAGATTACGTGCACCTTTCGCGGATATTGCGCGGAGTTTTTCACCCGTAACTGACCGGAGCATTCATGCCGCATGCCCTGACCGAGCTGAAGCTTAATTCGGTCATCAAGCCCACTGCCGAGCAGGCGCATGAGATCCGCGCCGACGTCTGCGTCGTGGGCGCGGGGATCGCGGGCTTGTCCGCCGCGCTGGAGTCGGCCCGGCTGGGCCGGGATGTCCTGCTGGTGGACTCCCTCCCGCTGATCGGCGGGCAGATGGTGCATTCACTCATCGGCCTGTTCTGCGGGGTCTTCGGAAACGGACCCGGATATCAGCAGCTGACCCACGGCGTCTTCGACGACATATTCCGCGACCTGGGGCCAGCCGGCGAGCTGCACTTCCAGCGCGGCCACACCACGACCGTCTACTACAACGAGGTCTCGCTCGGCCGGTGGCTGGAAAAGGCGATTGTCAGTTCCGGCGTGCGCACCATCCTGGGCACGGTGCTGCAGGAGGTCACCGTCCGCGACGGCCGGGTCGAGACGGTCCTGCTGGGCTCCCGGTACGGGAATGTCTCGGTCAGCGCGCTCGGGTTCGTGGACGCGAGCGGCGACGCCGCTCTCACCTGGCAGGCGGGACTGCCCTGCTGGGTGCCCGAGCGTCCGATCTACGGCTCGCAGCAGGTCATCGTCGAGAACGTGAACGAGCACGCCAAGCCGGAGGCCGGGGAGATAGACGCGCTGCTGGCCGCCAAGGCCGCCGAGCATGGCCTGCTCCGGCGCGGCGGGCTGGCATTCTTCTTCCCGGGCCGGGGCACCGCGGTGCTGAACGTCACGCACATCGAGGCTCCGCTGGACCCGGTGGCCGCCTCGCAGGCCCAGTTCGACGGGAAGGCGCAGGCGGACGCGGCGGTCGCGCTGCTCCGCGCGGAGTTCCCCAAGGCGTTCGGCGAGGCCAGGGTGCGCGCCTACGGCTATCCGGGGCGGCGGCAGACCCGCTGGATCAAGGGCCGCCACCAGCTCACCGTGCACGAGGTCCGGGCCGGGACGCGGTTCGCGGACGCGGTGGCCCGCACCGCCTGGCCGATCGAGCTGCACGATCGCGCCGACGGCTATGTGTGGGAAACGTTCGACGCCGACCACGTCCATTACGTCCCGTTGCGCAGCATGACCCCGCCGGCCGTGCACAACCTGGTGGCGGCCGGCCGCTGCGTGGACGGGGACGCGGCCGCACTGTCCAGCGTGCGGGTGATGGGCCCGTGCGCGGCGATGGGCGCCGGCGCGGCGAACGCGCTGGACCTGGCGGGCAGCGGCAGCACCCACGACATCGACCCCGGCCTGCTGTACCAGCGGCTGGCCGCCAATCTCGACTAGCCCTGGTCCGAACGGAAGGAACCGGGATGAGGCTGACCGAGGAGGAGAAGGGGATGCTCGGCGGCGCCGAGGGCCCCGCGGTCGCGGCCGCCATGGACCTGCTCGTCCGGTATGGCACCGCCCTCGACTGCGAGCAGCTGTGCGACGTGCGCAACGTCGCCGGGACGATGACCCAGCCCTCGCCGGTAAAGGCCCGCCTGGTCGCCGAGGGCGGGTGGGACAAAGCGTTCGCGGTCATCAACCTGGACTCCGACGAGGACCTGGAGATCCCGCCGATGCGAGTGGCGACCTGCCAGCTGCAGCATGGCTTCGGCGCGGACGCCGCGGGCACCGTCCCCTATCCGGCCCAGCTGATCGAGCTGCAGGGCGACGCGGAGGCGTTCTACGGCCGCCACGGCGTGCAGATCCTGGCCACCTGCACCCCGTACCAGGTCGGCAACCTCCCGGTGCGCGGTGAGCACTGCGCCTGGATGGAGTCGTCGGCGGTGATCTACGCCAACTCGGTGCTGGGCGCCCGGACCAACTGCGAGGGGACAGCGTCGGCCGGTGCCGCCTCCCTCACCGGCAAGGTGCCGTGCTGGGGGAACCATCTCGACCACAACCGGTACGGCACCCACCTGATCGACGTCGGGACCCGGGTGGACGACGTCACCGAGTGGGGCATGCTCGGCTACTTCGCGGGCAGCCTGGCCGGCGAGGAGCGCCCGGTCATCACCGGCGACATCGGCCGGCCCGACCTGGTCGGGCTCAAGCACATCGGGGCGGCCGCGGCCACCTCCGGCGGCGTCGAGCTCTACCACATACCGGGCATCACCCCGGAGGCACCGACGCTGGAAGCCGCGTTCGGCCCGGCGGGGGTGCCCGGCGCGGTGCGCTATGGCCCGGACCAGCGCAGTGCCGTCTACGCGGACCTCAACTCCTGCGGCACCAGCGCGGATGTGGACTTCGTGCTGCTCGGCTGCCCGCACGCCTCGGTGGACCAGATCGGCCAGGCAGCCCGGGCGCTGGACGGCCGGTGCCTGTCGCCCGGCACCGAGCTGTGGCTGATGGTGCCGAGGGCGCTCAAGGTCGTCGCCGACCGCAGCGGTTACACCGAGATCATCGAGCGGGCGGGCGGGAAGGTGCTCGCCGACTCCTGCCCCGCGATGTCCCGGGTGGCGCCCACGGGTACCCGGGTGTTCGCCACCGATTCGGCCAAGCAGGCCCATTACCTGCCCGCCATCCTCGGCATCGAGGCCTGGTTCGGCACTCTCGACGAGTGCGTCGATGCCGCGGTGACCGGCCGCTGGCACGGCTTTCTCCGGGACCACAGCCTGCTCAGGGACCACCGGTGACCGGGCGGCCCTTCATGACCAGGCCGTCCGGCCTGATCATCCTGCGCGGGCGGGCTGTCGTGCCCGGGGTGGTGGCCGCGGAGGCGCTGGTCTCCCACGAGACGATCTCCGGCTGGGGCGGCATCGACCCGGCCAAAGGCGTGATCATCGAGCCGCGGCACGAGCTGTTCGGGCAGTGCTTCACCGGCCGGATCCTGGTCTTCCCCGGCGCCAAGGGCTCATCCGGCTGGTCGGGGTTCTTCCAGAGCACCCGGCTGCTGGGCACCGCCCCGGCCGGGATGATCTTCAGCCGGGTGAGCACCAAAAGCGCCCTGGGCGCGGTCGTCACCCGGGTGCCGGCCCTCACCGACCTGGACCAGGACCCGTGCGCGGTGATCAGCACCGGGGACTGGGTGCGGATCGACGCCGACCACGGCTTGGCGGAGGTGAACCCAGCCAGCCTGCAGTGACCCGGCCTGACCCACGACCCGAACGGAGCCCGCCCTATGCCCGCCGCACGGCAGCTACGCAGCAATTTCGAGCCGGGTACCTCGCGCTGGGCCACCCGGCGCGCGCAGTGGCGTGCGCTCGGGCTCACCGACGAGGACATGCTGAAGCCGAAGATCGCGATCGTGAACTCGTCATCCAGCCTGGCGATCTGCTTCAGCCACCTGGACGAGATCGCCAGGCGGGCGAAGCGGGCCATCGAGCGGGCCGGCGGGGTGGCGTTCGAGGTGCGCACGGCCGCACCGAGCGACTTCATCACCAGCGCGGGCCACCGCGGCGGCTACATCCTGTCTGCCCGCGACCTGATCACCAATGACATCGAGGTGGCGGTGGAGGGCGCCCTGCTGGACGGCATGCTCTGCCTGGCCTCCTGCGACAAGACCGCGCCCGGGCAGCTGATGGCCGCCGGGCGGCTGAACATCCCGTCCATCATCGTGGCCTGCGGGTACCAGCCGAGCGGGTCACACGGCGGCCGGCACTGCGACATCGAGGACGTGTTCCTGGCCGCGGGGCACCTGGCCAACGGGCAGCTCTCGCTGCCGGAGCTGACCGAGATGAGCGAGAACGCCGTGCTCGGCCCGGGCGTGTGCGCGGGGCTGGGCACAGCGAACACGATGCACCTGGCCTGCGAGGCGCTCGGCATGGCGCTGCCGGGCAGCACGCCGGTCCGGGCGAACAGCGCGCCGATGTGGGACGCGGTCGAGCGGGCCGCGGAGCGCATCGTCACGCTGGTCGACGAGGACCTGCGGCCGCGGGACATCCTCACCCCGGCTGCCTTCGGCAACGCGGTGATGACCATCCTCTCGGTCAGCGGCTCGATCAACTCGGTGAAGCACCTGCAGGCGGTGGCGGCGGAGGCCGGCTGCGCCGCCGACGTCTACCGGCTGTTCGAGCAGCTCGCTGACTCGGTGCCGCTGCTGACCGCGATCCGGCCGAACGGAACCCATCCCATCGAGCGATTCGAGGACGCCGGCGGCACCCGCGCGGTCATGAAACAACTCGAGAGCCTGCTGCATGTGGATGCGCTGACGCTGACCGGCCGCACGGTGGGCGAAAACCTGGCCGGGGTCACCGTGGCCGACGAGGAGATCATCCGCCCGGTCGGCCGGGCGCTCGGGCACCGGCCCACGATCGTGCTGATCCGCGGCAGCCTGGCCCCCGACGGAGGGATCGTCAAGCTGGCCGTGTCCGACGACCGGGAGCTGGAATTCACCGGCCCGGCCCGGGTCTACGACTCACCCGCAGAGGCTCTGGCCGCCGTGCGCGCCGGGCAGGTCATCAGAGGCGACGTCGTCGTGCTGCGCGGGCAGGGCCCGACCGGCAGCCCGGGCATGGGCATGGCCTCCCAGCTGGTCTTCTCGCTGGACGGCGCCGGGCTCACCGGGCAGGTCGCAGTGGTGACCGATGGCCAGCTATCCGGGCTGGTCAACAAGGGCATCGTGGTCGGCGAAGTCTCCCCGGAGGCGGCCGCGGGCGGCCCGCTCGCGCTGGTAGCCGACGGCGACCCGATCCGCATCGACGTGCTCGGCCGGGTCGCGGATCTCGACGTGCCGGCCGCGGAACTCGCCGGGCGCCGGGCCGGGCTGGCCGCGCCGCCGGAGTCCGGCGAGCGCGGCTGGCTGTCCATCTACCAGCGGCTGGTCCGGCCGCTGCCGGAGGGGGCCGTGCTCAGCCCGGCCACCGATGCGGCAGGCCCGGCTGGTGGTACCGGGTATGCAACATCCTCAACCTCGCCGTGGGCGACTTCGCCATGATCGGCGCACTGGGCGTGGACAACCTGGTCCGGGTCAGGAACTGGCCGCTGCCCGCGGCGATCACCGCCACCCTCGCCGTGACCGCGCTCTTCGCCTACCTGTACGACCAGGTGGTGCTCAGGCTGGCCCAGGACGGCCGGCGGCGCCAGGAGGGCCTGGTCATCACCTTCTTCTTCACGTTCGCGCTGTCGTTCTTCATCGACGGCGTGGCCAAGATCCTTTTCGGTACCGACGTGCACGCCGCGCCCGCACTGTGGAACGGCAACTCACTGAACATCGCAGGCGCCCTGCACATCGAGCGCGCCGGGATCCTGGTGCTGGGCTGCGCGGTGCTCAGCGGCGCGATGTTCGCCCTGTACATCCGGTACACACTGAGCGGCAAGGCGATGGAAGCCTGCGGCGAGAACTACCTGGGCGCCCGCATCGTCGGCATCGACACGAGGCGCTACCGCCGGATCATCTTCGTGGCCACCGCGATCCTGGCCGGGATCTTCGGCATCGTGGAGTCGCCCATCACCGGGTTCACCTTCATCTCCGGGGCGACGATCAGCGTCACCGGCTTCCTCGCCGCCGCCTACGGCGGCTTCCAGAAACCGGGCCGGGCCCTGGTGGCCGGCCTGGTCATCGGCATCGCCGAAGTGCTGCTCGGCGGATACGTCAGCGCGGAGTACAGCGACACGCTGCTGTACGCGATCCTCGCCGCCCTCGTCCTGGCCCGGCCGAGTGCCCTGGGCTTCGAGTCCGCTGTCGGCGGCTGAGCATCGGGAGGTCTGCGTCATGGCCCCGTCCTGGCGATTGCGACCGAGGCTCCCGGGGGGCGGCCCGCTCGCCACCACCGGCCTGGTGCTCGTCGCGGGGTGCTCGGCGATGCTGCTGTTCGCCCAGCAGTACGCGGGCAGCGTCATTATCCTCGCGTGCACCTTCGCCATCGTGACCGCCGGGATGGCGGTGCAGATCGGCTTCAGCCAGCAGATCGCCTTCAGCCAGTCCGTGTTCATGGGGCTGGGCGCCTACGGCGTGGCGCTGCTCAACACCCACCTGAACATGCCGAGCCTGCTGGCCGCCCCGATCGTGGTGGCCGGAAGCGGGCTGGTGGCGCTGGTCCTCGGCTCGGTAGTTACCCGGGTCTCCGGGCTGGCCCTGGCCGTCGCGACGATCATGCTCCCGCTCATTGCCGTCGGCTACCTCAGCTCGGCCAGCTACCTGGGCGGATCGGTCGGCATGCCGCTCACCGGCAGCCTCTGGCAGGCCAGCACGCCCGGGGCGACGCTGGTCGGCAACGGGCTGATCACGGTCGCTGCCCTCGGCCTCGTTGTCTTTATCGCCACCCGGATCCTCGCCTCCGACATCGGCCTGGAGCTGTACGTGCTGGGCGTGGACGAGCGCACCGCCGCGGCCATGGGCGTGTCCACGCCCCGCCGGAAACTCGAATTGTTCGTGCTCGGGTCCGCTTTCGCCGCGCTCGGCGGCGCGGTGTACGCCGGCACCCAGCTGTTCGTGCCCGCCACGCTGGTCAACCCGACCGCGGAACTGTCGCTGCTGATGATGCTCTTCGTCGGCGGGCGGCGCAGCATCCTGGGCGCCATCGCCGGGGCGCTGGCCATCCAGTACCTGTCCGGGGCGAGCAACTGGGTCAGCGTCAACATCCTGGTTGTCGAGGGCGTGCTGATCACCGTGGTGCTGCTGGTCGATCCCGAGGGACTGGCCGGGATCGCCGCGTCGCTGGCCGCCCGGCTGCGCCGGGCGAGAGCGGCCCAGCCTGGGGGCCCGGACACCGCTGCGCCGGCTCCTGCGGCCGGCCAGGTGGCTGCCGCCGAGCCCGCCGCTGCCGCGGCTGGTTCGGCCGTCGGCCGGGCGCCGGTGTTCGGCCGCGACTGGGCGGTCCGGGCGAGAGCGGGCGGAAACCCGGACATCGCCCGGCTGGAGTGCGCCGCCATCGGCAAGGCTTACGGCGGGCTGAACGTGCTGGACGGCATAGACCTGGCGCTGCCCGCCCGCGGCGTGCATGGCCTGTGCGGGCCGAACGGGGCCGGGAAGTCCACGCTGCTCGGCGTGATCGGCGGCGGCGTCCGCCCATCGGCGGGCCGGGTGCTGCTGGATGGCACCGAGGTGACCCGGCTGCCCGCCCAGCGGCGCTTCCATCTTGGCGTGAGCCGCACCTTCCAGGCGGTGCGCCTCATCCCGGGCCGCACCGTGCTGGACAACGTCGCGGTGGCCTGCCTGAGCTCACACCGCTCGGGCATCGCCAGTGCGGTCGCCCGCAACCGCCTGGCTGAGGCCAGGGACCGGGCCATGGCCGCCCTGGACTACCTGGACATGAGCCGTCTGAGCGGCCAGGAGGTGTCGGCACTGACCCTGGAGAACCAGCGCATGGTTGAGTTCGCCCGGGCGGTGGCGGCCAAGCCCAGGCTGCTGCTGCTGGACGAGCCGGCCTCCGGGCTGAGCGAGTCGCAGCGCGAGCACCTCAAGGACGTGCTGCGCACGGTCGGCGAGATGACCTGCGTGCTCCTGGTCGAGCACGACCTGGGACTCATCGCGCAGATCAGCGAAACGATCTTCGTCCTAGCCAGCGGCCGGCTGGTGTTCACCGGCGGTCCCGAGGAATTCCGCAATTCAGCGGTGGTGAATTCGCTTCTCGTCGGGCTCTAGCAGCCGCGGCGGCCAGCCACCGGGCCGCCATTCGCGAATGGAGGCGCGAATCGGGGATCCGGTTGATCCGGATTCCGGTCATACCGGAATTAAGGATGATTGTGGGGTAACAGGCGTGACGAGACCATCAGTGAAACGCAGGCCACTCACTGCGGCAGCGGCAGCCGCGGTCGCCGCGGTCGCCGCACTGGCCGGCTGCGGCGGCCCGGCAGGCTCCGGGGTGGCGGCCAACGCGCCGATCGTCATCTGCGGCGACCTGGCCCTGTCCGGTCCCTACGCGCAGATCGGGGAGACCGACAACTGGGGCGCCACCGCATTCTTCAAGCACATCAACGCCACCGGCGGAATCCTCGGCCATAAGGTCAAGTACATCGTCGAGAACAACCAGTCCGGCACGGCACAGTCCGAGCTCATCGCCCGCAAGTGCATTCTGTCCGAGCATGCGAAATTCATCGTCGGGCCGGAGTCGGGGGCTGACACGGAGGCGGCGCTGCCGATCGCCATCTCCTACCACACGATCCTGATCAGCCTGTCCTCAGGCTGGCAGACCAACGGCTACCCGGCCAACGAGCTCAACTCGTGGGGATTCCCCGGCTTCTATGACGTCTTCTACCAGGACCAGTTGGCCTCGGTGCAGCAGCTGATCGTGCCGCAGCATTACACCCGGGTGGCACTGCTGGAAGACAACTGCGGCTCGGTCTGCCTGGCCAACCGGGGCTCCGTCCAGGCACTGGCCAACCAGTACCACTTCAAGCTGGTCGCCACCCAGATCGACCAGGTCGGCGCGACGGACGTCACCCCGCAGGTGCTGGCCCTGCTGGCGGCCAAACCGCAGATCATCCTGTTCGGCCTGGTCCCTGGGACGGACTCGATCACCGCGATCCGCGGCATCCGAGCGCAGAATCCCAATATCCCGATCAGCGAATGCTCGGCATGTGAGCTGCCGAGCTTCATCGCCGCCGCGGGCGGCGCCACGGCCATGCACAACATCTACGTGCTGGGCTCGATGCAGAACTGGCTGACCGCCGCCGAGAAGGGCACGTCGGCTCAGGCCCAGGCGACCGCGGCCGGCCTGAAGCAGTACTTCTCCGGCATGCGCGCGGCCGGTTACACCAACTCCAACCAGCTGGACAACAGCCAGGAAGGCTGGGATGCCGGGCTGGAGATCGCCTGGGCAGTGCGCAGCGCAGGCTCCCTGGACGAATCGGCCGTCATGCAGAAGCTGAAGCACCTCAACATCAACACGCTGGGCATCGTGTGGGCCCGCACGCCGTCCAACTACGAGAACATCTCGCAGGTACTCGCCGCCATGGAGGTCATCAAGCCGGACGGCTCCGCCGCCCTGTACAAGTAGCGCCGCAGGAGCGGCCCGGCTGGCCAGCGGCTCATGCACCCAGTCCGGGGCCGGAAAGTACTGCCCGCCGCGGCGCTTTCCGGCCCCGAACTGCCGGGCAGCCGTTGCCGGCCGTCTGCGTATTTGTGCGTCCGCACAATTCCTAACACCGCAATCTTGGGGCGCAGCCACAAGGCAGTTAATTCCCGTCCAGGGCGCGCGAACGGGCCTTGTGCCGGTATCGGCTGAACTTTAATATCGGCTCACCCTGCCTGGCCGGGCGGGTTTAACGCGGTCACCACCAGGAGGTGGGGACAGATGAGATTGTACAGACGCGCACTAGAGCCCCGGGCAACCGTCGCACTCGCCGCTGCAATAGGACTGGGCGTGCTGGCCGGATGCAGCAGCAATACTCCGTCCGCAGGTACATCGCCGTCGCCCACGGCCGCGGCCAGCACCGGCGCTGCGACGGTGCGCACGTCGCAGTGCGGCATCAAGCCGGGAGTAAAGGCGACCGGCACACCTATCCCGCTGGGCGGTATCGTCACCAACCAGCCCGGGACCTCGTTCACTGACATCGCGAATATGGCAAACGCCTACTTCACCTGCGTGAATGACAACGGCGGTATCAACGGTCACCCAATAAAGTATTACATTGAGAGCGAGCAAACTAATCCAGGCCAGATAGGAGCCGAGGCCAAACAGCTCGTCCAGACAGACCATGTGGTCGGGATTGTCGGCAATACCAGCATTATCGAATGCTCTATCGATCACAGTTACTGGCAGAAACTCGGCTTCTTCGTCGTGGACTCCGGGATCGCGCCCGAGTGCTGGTCCACCCCGAACAGCGCCGCGGTCAACATGGGACCGCGCTACAGCTCCGACGGGGCGGTTCAGTACGCGCTCGCGCAGCACGTCTCCAAGGTCGTGTTCGACCAGTCGAACGTGCCTGGCACCGGGTACATCGCGGCCGGCCCGGCAGCACTCGCGGCCGCCGCGCACACGCCGATCGTGCAGCTCACCGAGAACGTGCCGATCACCGACGCTAACTCGGTGGCGATCAAGGAGGTCGACGACGCGGGGCCGAACGGCGCCGTGGTGCTCAACTTCACCCCGCCGGAGGCGCTGGTGATCCTGCAGGCCGCGCAGAAACTCGGCCTGGAGAACCGGGTCAAGCTGTGGGGCTGCTCGACGCCGTGCAATACCGACTTCCTCGCCAAGGCGCTCGGCCCGAAGTGGAACCACAAGCTGTTCGTCAACGCCGAGCTGACCCCGGCTCTGACCGGCTCGCCGGCGATGAACCTCTACCAGGCCATCCTGGCCCAGTACGGCAAAGCCGTCTCGGGCGGCATAGGAAGCTTCAGCCAGATGGGCTTCGTCGAGGCGCAGATCCTCGTGCACGCGCTGCACACGGTGCACGGCGCGTACACGGTGGCCAGCGTCAACGCCGCGATCAAGGCGGTGAAGAACTTCAACACCGGGATGCTGTGCCAGCCCTGGACCTATGGCAACTACCCGATGCACATTCCCAACAACGAGGACTACACCACCACGCCGGACAACGGCCACATGGTGCTGGCCCAGGGCTGCACGCAGATCTCCTCCGTCGACCCGCAGATCGCGGCGTACCGCAAGGTCGCGGGGTGAGGCATGAGGGACGCGGAGGCCACCGGAGCAGCCGCAGAGCGCCCGTGGTAGGCCGATAATGCCGAGCTGGCAGGACTTTCAGCCGTTCATCGTGAGCGGGCTCGCCCTGGGCGGGGTGTACGCCCTCTCCGGAGTGGGGACGGTGGTGCTCTACCAGGCCACCGGCGTGCTGTACCTGGCGTTCGGTGCGGTCGGCGCCATGGGCGCCCTGATCGCGTGGTCGCTGACCAACGCGGGTGCGCCCGACTGGGTTGCCTGGCTGGTGTGCGTGGCGTTCGGCGGGGTGGTGACGCTCGGCTACGGGATGCTGTTCGGGCCGCCGCTGGCCAGGCGGGGCCCGCTGGTCAAGGCGGTGGCCACGCTCGGGCTGACGCTGGTCCTGTTCGGGGTGATGGATCTGCTGTGGACGGCCAACGGCGGCCAGTCCCGGGCGATCACGCTGCCGACCGACAACGGCGGCTTCATGGTCGGCCAGGTCCAGGTGACCTGGACGCAGGTGATCGGGCTGGGCGCCGGCGTCGCCCTCGTGGTGGTGACCGGAGCGTTCCTGCGCTATACGAAGCTCGGGACGGCGATGCGGGCGATGGCCAACGACCGTGAGATCACCGCGACGCTGGGGGTGCCGGTGCGGCGGGTAGAGGCGGCGGCCTGGCTCGGCTGCGGCGTGATCGCCGGCGTGGCCGGGCTGCTGCTCGCTGACCTGGTGGCGCTGGACGCGACGACGCTCACCTTCCTGGTCATCTCGTCGCTCGCGGCGGCGCTGATCGCCCGCCTGCGCTCGGTCACGCTCACGTTCGTCGCCGCGATCGCGATCGGCCTTGTCCACGACCTGGTGACACCCATCCAGTCGCTCAGCAACTACCGCGACATGACCCCGTTCGTGCTGGCGGCCGTGGCCCTGCTGGTGCTCTCCCGGCATCGGGTGATCTCACTTTCCCCCGAGGAGGGCTAGGCATGCCTGGAACGGTTCCGGGAGGCACGCCCTGATGCTGGATACGGCGAGCAGCGCCGCCGCCGCACGGCAGCACCCGCCGCTGCGCAGGCCTGGCCCCCGGATCCTGGTGCGCGCCGCCGTGATCGCCGCGCTCCTGCTCTTTGTGCTACTCGCCCTGCCGCAGCTGCTGAGTCTGTACTACATCGACACGATGACGCAGGTGGCCGTGTACTGCGTGGTCGCGCTCGGGCTCGGGGTGCTGGTCGGCCGGGTCGGCCTGGTCTCGCTCGGCCAGGCCGCGGTGCTCGCGATCGGAGCCTGGGTGGCCGCCCGGCTCCTGTTCGCCACGACGCAGCCTTATCCACTGGTACTGCTGGAGGCTGGCCTGGTCACGATGGCGGCGGGGACGCTCATTGGGCTCCCGGCCCTGCGGCTGCGCGGGCTCTACCTGGCCCTGATCACGCTGATGCTGGCGGGCGCGATCACGGTCGTGCTGGCCACGACGAACTTTCCCAACGGCGGCCATGGCTTCCTCGGCTACAACGGCGCCGCGGTACACATCCCGGCGATCCGCCGTCCCAGCATCGCGGCGAGCGACCCCGCGTATTTCCGCTACTCGGTGGTGGTCGCCGCGCTGATGTTCCTGCTGGTGTTCGCGCACATCCGGACGCGACCCGGCCGGGCGTGGGCGGCGATCCGGCAGAGCGAGCCAGCGGCGCTGGCGGCCGGGATCAACACCACGCTCTACAAGCTGTGGGCGTTCGCCCTGGCCTCCTTCGTCACTGGCGTCGCGGGCGGCGTGCTGGCGGGGGCCGTGCACTACCTGTACTCGATCGACTTCCCGGCCCAGGATTCGATCACGCTGCTGGCCGTGGTGCTGATGGGCGGGGCATACAGCCTGTGGGGCGCGATCGTGGCCGCGCTGCTGCTCGAGCTCCTGCCGGCCCTGCTCAACAACTGGGGTGTGTCCGCCGACTGGCTGACGATCCTGTTCGGCCTGGGCGTGCTGCAGGTGCTGACCACCGCCCCGGCCGGGCTGGCCGACCAGGTCCCCAAGGACCTGGCCCGGCTTGGCCGCCTGCTGCGCCGCCTGCCGGCCGGGCGCCGGGAGCGGCCCGCGCCTCCGGGCCAGGGGCCGGCCCAAGAGCCAGCAGGCGGCCCGCGATGACCGGCAGCAACGCGATCGACGTCGCGGGACTGACCGTCCGGTACGGCGGGGTGACCTCACTGGACGGCATGAGCGTCCGCTTCGAGCCGGGGACCTGCGGGCTGATCGGGCCCAACGGCGCCGGGAAGACCACCTTCTTCAACGTGCTGAGCGGCTTCGTCCGGCCATCCGCTGGCACGGTGCACGCGTTCGGCGAGGACGTGCTGGCCATGGCGCACTTCCGCCGGGCGCGCTGGGGACTGCGGCGGACCTTCCAGACGGAGCAGGCGATCGAGAACCTGTCCGTGTTCGACAACGTGGCGATGATGCACGAGCACTCCGGGCTGGGCGGCCGCACCCGGCGCCAGGACGTGCTCGGCGCGATCTCGTTCGCCGGGCTGGACTGCGATCCCGGCGCCGCCGTGCGCACCCTCGGCGCCGCCCAGCGCCGGCTGGTCGAAGTGGCCCGGGCCGTGGTCGGACGGCCTCGGCTGGTGCTGCTCGACGAGCCTGCCGCCGGGCTGCCCGACGAGGAGACCGAGCACCTGGCCCAGGTGATCCGCGGTATTCCCGATCACACCGGCGCACTGACCATCCTGGTCGACCACGACATGAGCCTGGTGTCCGCCTGCTGCGCGACGACGGCGGTACTCGACTTCGGCAAGCTGATCGCGTCCGGCCCTACCGCCAGGGTGCTGCGGGACGACCGGGTGATCCGAGCCTACCTGGGCACCGCGGAGGTGACGTGACCGAGACCCCGCGAGGCACCGCAGGTACCGCAGGCACTTCCGCGGAGCGGGATGCCGGCCTGCTCAGCCTGCGCGGCCTCACCGCCGAGCGCAGTGGGCGGACCGTGCTGCACGACGTCTCGATCGAGGTACCGGCGGGCCAGGTGACCGCACTGCTCGGGCCGAACGGGGCCGGTAAGTCCACCCTGGTGCTGGCGGTGGGCGGCGTCCTCGGGCTCAAGAACGGATCGGTGCTGGTCGATGGCCGCGAGCTCGCGCGGCACCGCCCGGAGCGGATCAGGCGGGCTGGCCTCGCGATCGTGCCGGAGGGGCGGCGGCTGCTCGCCGGGCTGACCGTCGAGGACAACCTCCGGGTGGCTACCTACGCGCTGTCCGCCGAGCAGGCCAGGGCCGGTCGTGAGCGGGCTCTGGAGCTGTTCCCGGAGATCGGCAGGCGCCTGTCGGCCCGGGCCCGGACGCTCTCCGGTGGCGAGCAGCAGATGGTGGTGCTGGCCCAGGCCCTGGTGTCTCAGCCGCGCTACGTGCTGATCGATGAGCTCTCGCTGGGGCTGGCGCCGGTGGTCGTGGGCCGGCTGATCCCGACGATCCGCGCGATCGCGGACTCCGGGATCGGTGTCCTGCTCATCGAGCAGTTCGCGACCCTGGCGCTCGGGCTGGCCAGCCAGGCCTATGTCCTGGAAGGCGGCCGGCTGCGATTCTCCGGTCCGGCCAGTGAACTGCGAGAAAAGCCGGAACTGCTCCGGTCGGCGTACCTGCTGCGCGGCAGCAGCGGTGCCGCCGGGTGACGTCGATGAACTAGCTGACCAGCTGCCAGCGCGCAGGGCGGGAGGCTCCTTCCGCCCGGCCGCCACCCGGGCCGGCGCTGGGGGAAGCTGACGTCTAGGCGCGGGCGGCGTCGGAGAGCGGCTCGGGGGCGACCGAGCTGCCGCGGACGGCGGCGAGCGCGGCGGCGGACAGCAGCCGCACCCCGATGCCGATCGCG